>Ga0194060_10000147_pt1 | contig 50569 bp, 36 predicted proteins | sample SepL225m_MetaG_FD_163427 | JGI IMG/M metagenome (GOLD analysis project Ga0194060, IMG submission 163427) | Anoxic zone freshwater microbial communities from boreal shield lake in IISD Experimental Lakes Area, Ontario, Canada - Sep2016-L222-5m | ecosystem: Environmental > Aquatic > Freshwater >... | reverse complement strand
TGCCCAGCACGAAAGGACTCCTGTAGCCGTGCGCATTGCGCTGATCGACTACGGAGCCGGCAACCTCACGTCTGTGCGCAAGGCCCTTCGAGCCGTCGGCGGCGACGTCTTCGTGCCGGACACACCCGCCGAAACCGCAGAGGCCGACGCGGTCGTGATTCCCGGTGTCGGCCATTTCGCCGCGACGGCCGTTCTCGACGAACCGTGGCGGAAGGCGGTGCTGGCGTCAGTAGCGTCGGGGTGCGCGCTGCTCGGAATCTGCCTGGGCCAGCAATGGCTGTTCGACGGCAGCCTCGAGGCGCCAGAGGTGCCCGGCCTCGGCCTGCTTTCTGGCCGCAGCGTGCGGCTCGATGGCTTCGGTTCCCGGGCCGATTGCAGCGGCGGGTGGACCGTCAAGATTCCCCACGTCGGCTGGAACGACCTCGTGATGGCGAGACCGTCGGCGTTGCTCGCGGGGCTGCCGGATGGCGCGCAAGCGTACTTCACGCACTCCTACGCGCTGCCTGTCGGTCCCGACACGATCGCCACGACAGCTCACGGCGGGACGTTTTCGAGCGCGGTCGAGCACGGCCGCGTGTTCGGCGTCCAGTTCCACCCGGAAAAATCGGGCGAGGTCGGCCTGACCGTGCTTGCCAATTTTCTCCGCACCGCCGGGAGCCGCTAGCCATGCTGTCCAGGCGCATCATCGCGTGCCTCGACGTGCGTGACGGCGCGGTGGTGAAGGGCGTGCAGTTCGAGTCGCTGGCCCGAGCCGGCGATCCGGTTGAGCTGGCAAGGCGATACAACGCAGAGGGCATCGACGAACTGGTCGTGCTCGACGTGACGGCGACCCTCGAGAGCCGGCGGGCGCTGGTCGAGACCATCCGCGCGGTGGCGGCCGAGCTGTTTATCCCGCTCGCGGTTGGCGGCGGCATCCGGACCGAGGCCGACGCGGCGGCGGTGATTGAGGCCGGCGCCGACAAGGTGAGCCTCAACAGCGCCGCCCTCGCCGATCCGCCGCTACTCGCCAGGCTGGCCAGGCGCTACGGCAGCCAGGCCGTGGTGGTGGCCATCGACGCCAAGCGCGAGGGCTCACGCGCGCGCGTGTTCGCCCGCAGCGGTTCGACGGCGGCGAACCGCGACGCGGTCGAATGGGCCCGCGAGGCGGCGGATCGAGGCGCCGGCGAGATCCTGTTGACCTCGATCGATCGCGATGGCACACGCTCCGGCTTCGACTGCGCCCTCACCGCCGACGTCGCCAACGCGGTCTCGATTCCCGTGATCGCATCGGGCGGGGCCGGAACCTTCGATCACTTCTTCGACGTGTTTACCCAGGGCCGCGCCGACGCGGCGCTGGCGGCCTCGGTGTTTCACTACAGCGAACAGTCTGTCGGCGATCTCAAGGACTGGCTGGCCCGTCAGGGCGTGCCGGTCCGGCAGGTCTCCCCTCCAGTCAAGGAGTAACAGCCGCCATGCTCATCCCGTCGATCGATCTTCGCGGCGGACAAGTCGTCCAACTGGTGCAGGGCCAACGCCTCGCGCTGGCGTTCGACGATGTGTTCGCCTGGGTTGAGCGGTTCGCGGGATTCCGACGCGTGCAACTGATCGACCTCGACGGCGCGCTGGCGTCCGGGTCGAACCAGGCACTGGCCATGCAGATCTGCGCGCGGCTTGCGTGCCGCGTGGGCGGCGGGGTGCGCGACGTGGCACGGGCCCGGCAGTGGCTCGACGCCGGCGCGCGCGAAGTGATCGTCGGATCGGCGCTGTTCGGCCCGATGGGCGTCAACGTGGAATTCGCCGAGGCGCTGGCCTCCGCCGTCGGGCGCGATCGCGTGATGGCCGCCATCGACAGCGCTGGCGGCAAGGTCGTCGTCCGCGGCTGGCGAGAGCAGACCACGGTGACACCCGAAGACGCGGCGCGCCAGTTGGAGCCGTATTGCGGGGAATTTCTCTACACCCACGTCGAGACCGAAGGCATGATGGCCGGGATCGACATGGCCGCGGTCCGCCGCGTGCGTGCGGCGACCAGCAACAGACTGAGCGCGGCCGGCGGCATTACGACGACTCGCGAGGTGGACGATCTGGACGCGCTCGGGATCGATGCGGTCGTCGGCATGGCGATCTATACGGGCCGCATGCTGCTGCCGTCCACGCCAGCGAAATAAGGAATCCTGCATGAAGCGCCTCGCACTGTTCGATCTCGACGAAACCCTGCTGAGCGGGGACAGCGACTACGAGTGGGGCCAGACGCTGATTGAGGCAGGCATTCTTGATCGCGCCAGTTACGAGGCGCGCAATCTCGAATTCTACGAGCGGTACAAGGCCGGCGTGCTGAATCTTTCGGAGTTTCTCGCCTTCCAGCTGACGCCGCTGGCGGCCTATCCCCGGCCGCAGCTCGAGGCGTGGCACCGGCAGTTCATGACATCGAAGGTGCTGCCGATGATCCGGCCCGGCGCACGCGCGCTGGTCGAGCGTTATCGCGATGCGGTGACGGTGATCATCACGGCGACCAACCGGTTCATCACCGCGCCGATCGCGGCGGCGCTCGGTGTGCCGTATCTCATCGCGACAGACCTCGAGGAAATCGATGGCCGCTTCACGGGCCGCGAGAGCGGCACGCCGTGCTTCCGCGAAGGGAAAGTGACGAGGCTCGACGAATGGCTCGCCTCGCGAGGCGAGCGTTTGTCGGACTACACGGAGAGCTGGTTCTACACCGACTCGATCAACGATCTTCCACTCCTGGAACGGGTGACCCACCCGGTCGCCGCGCATCCCGACGCCAGGCTGCGCGCGCTTGCCGAGGCGCGGGGGTGGCCCGTGGTGTCGCTCGACTGACGGGTCTGGCGTCGAAGTCCGGTTCGGCATTTCTGTCATAATGAAGATCATCGCCGGACACATTGCATGACTTCTTTGACCTGCCCCTCCTGCGGCGGAGCGTTGTCCGGACCGGGGGGGCGGTGTCTGATCTGCGGGACTGGCGCGGACGCACCCACCGGCTTTGCCTCCCCGATTCACACGCACGACGCCGCGACGCTCGCTGGCCCTCTGAGTCGACCGCGCGAGGAGGACGCGACGATCGGGGGCGGTCCTGCGCCAGCAACGCCGGCACCATCGGCGGGTCGGGCGAAATCCGGTCCCCTTTCCTCCGGCCAGGACTTCGGGGCGCGGTATCACATCATCAAGACGCTCGGTGTCGGCGGGATGGGCGCAGTCTACCAGGCGTGGGACGCCGAGTTGGGCGTCGCGGTCGCGTTGAAGGTGATTCGTCCCGAGGCCCTCAACGATCCGCAGGAAGCGCTGGAAATCGAACGGCGTTTCAAGCGTGAGTTGCTTCTGGCGCGGCAGGTCACCAACAAGAACGTCGTCCGCATTCACGACCTCGGCGAGATCGACGGCATCAAATACATCACGATGTCGTACGTCGAGGGCGAAGACCTCGCGACCACGCTCCAGCGAGAAGGCACGTTGCCGGCCGCTCGCGTGCTGACGATTGCCAGGCAGGTGGTGTCCGGCATGCAGGCGGCGCACGAGGCGGGCGTCGTCCATCGAGACCTGAAACCGGCCAACATCATGCTGGACGGCGAGGATCAGGCCTTCATCATGGATTTCGGGATCGCCCAGTCGTCGGCTCGGCCGGGGGGGGCGTCGGCCACCAAGGGTGGGCCTGGCGCCGCCCCGACGTCGAAGCCGGCAGCGGGCGCGTCGTCTGCCGCCGCTCTTGCCGCCGACTCAGCCGGGTCGGAAACGATGATGGGCCCTGCGTCAACCGGCGCCAGTCCGGATGCGCGCGCGGCCGCCGTGCTGCACACCCGAGTGGGCGGCGTCGTGGGGACCCTCGAGTACATGGCGCCGGAGCAGTCGCGCGGCGAACCCGTCGACCAGCGGACCGACATCTACGCATTCGGGCTGATCCTGTCGGACCTGTTGACTGGCCGCCGCGCCATCCCCGAAGGATCGTCGCCGTGGCAGGAACTGACGACGCGCGTCTCGCAGACGCCGGTATCGCTTCGGGCCAAAGCGCCTGGCCTGCCGGAAGCGATCGACACGATCGTCACCAGATGCGTCCAACTCGATCCCGCTGAGCGCTTCCAGACGACTGCCGAACTGGCAGCCGCGCTGGGGAGGTTGGATGCGGACGGCAATCTGATTCCCGAGCCTGTCGTCCGGCGATTTACGCCCGCAGTGATGGCTGTGACGGGCGCTGTCGTTGTGGCGCTGGTCGGCGGCACGTACTGGATGGCGCGAGGCCCAGCACCGGCGCCCGCCGCGCACAAGCCCGTCTCGGTGCTCATCGCCGACTTCGACAACAGGACGCACGAACCGGTGTTCGACGGCCTGATCGAACAGGCGCTCGCCGTCGGCGTCGAAGGCGCGTCGTTCGTCACGGCGTATCCACGCAAGGACGCCATCAAACTGGCCGGCCAGATCACCCCCGGCGGACATCTCGATGACGCGACGGCCGTGCTGGTGGCCACGCGCGAGGGCGTTCAGCGCGTCGTCACCGGCGCGATTGCCGCCAACGGCGCGAGTTACGACCTCACCGTTCGCATGGTCGATCCGTCGGTCAACAAGACGCTGCTCACCTGGGACACCAAGGCCGCCAATCGCGATGCCGTTCTCGGAGCCGTCGGACAGATGGCGGCCAAGGTGAGGCAGGGCCTCGGCGATTCGAAGGCCAATGCCGACAAGATCGTGGAGCAGGAGTCGTTTACGGCTGGATCGATCGACGCGGCGCGCGCCTACACGAGTGGACAGGAGCTGCAGTGGGCGGGGAAATACGAGCAGGCGTTTGTGGAATACAAGAAAGCGGTCACGCTGGATCCCGAGCTCGGACGGGCTTTTGCGGGTCTTGGCGCCGTGACGAGCAGCCTCGGCCGCCGACAGGAGGCAGAGGAATTCTATAAACAGGCGCTCGCGCACAGCAGTCGCATGACCGAGCGCGAGAAGTTCCGCACTCGAAGCGGGTACTATTTGCTGCAACGCAACTCCGAGAAGGCCCTCGAGGAATCCAAAGCGCTCGTCGAGAAGTTCCCGGCCGACACCGCGGGCCTGGCGAATCTTGCGGTGGCGTATTTCTATCGCCGCGACATGACGCGGGCCGTTGTCGAGGGACGCCGCGCGGTGGAGATCTATCCGAGCAACGTGATTCGCCGCAACAACCTCGCGTTGTTCGAGATGTACGCAGGCGATTTCGCCGCGGCCGACCGCGAGGCTGGAGAAGTCCTCAAGCTCAACCCGACATTCGTCAAGGCGTTCGTCGCGAAGGCGCTGTCGCAACTGGCGGCGGGACGCGCCGATGACGCACGGGCGACGTACGCGAAACTGCAGACCACGTCGGAGGCGGGGCGGGCGGCGGCGGCGACCGGCCTGGCCGACCTGTTGATGTATCAGGGCAAGCTGACGGAGGCGGCGGGCGTCCTCGAACCAGCGATGGCCGCCGAGAAAGACGCATCCCGGCAAGCCCGGCTCGTCGTGACGCTCGCGGAAGTGCGCCTGTTGCAGGCGCGGGCGAGCGACGCGGTGGTTCTGGCCAAAAAGGCCATGGCCGAGAACCAGAGCGGAGAGATTACGTTTCTGGCCGGCCGCGTGCTCGCCGAGGGCGGACAGACCGGCCAGGCGCTCGAGATCGTCACGAAGCTGCTGCAGCGCTTCGACGCCGAGTCGCTGATGTGGGCCCGCGTGCTCGAAGGGGATGTTGCGCTTCAGAAGAACGACCCGCGCAAGGCCATCGAGCGGTTCAATACGGCGCGGCAGTTCGCCGACTCGTGGCTGGTGCGCGACGGCCTGGGCCGGGCCTACCTGCAGGCTGGCGCCGCCGCCGAAGCCGACTCGGAATTCGATCTCTGCGTGAAGCGGCGGGGCGAGGCCACCGCCGTGCTGCTCGACGATGTGCCGAGTTATCGCTACTACGCGCCGATTGAGTACTACCAGGGGCGCGTGCACGAGGCGCTGGGCGGCGCGGGCGCGAAGGATTCCTACAAGGCGTTTCTCGCCATCAAAGAAAAAGGCGACGAGCAGGGCCTGGTGGCCGATGCCCGTCGCCGTGTCGGAAGTCCGAAGTAACCGGTCCGGAGCCGCGGCCGCGGGCCTCTCGGGGAACCCGCAACCGCGCGCTACAGGCCGGTCTCAGGTTTACTGGCCGCTGAACAACCGCGCGACTTCGGCTGCCGTCAGCGCCCGGTTGAACATCGCGACTTCGTCGATCGATCCGCTGAAGTTCTGGCGGAATCCGGGTTGATCGGCGGTTTGATGGCGGCCACCAATCTCGAAGTAGCTTGGCGTGCCCGCCAACGGCCCGCTGGCCGGAACCGTGTTGACGAGTACACCGTTGAGATACGTTTTGACCGCACCCGAATCGTACGTGACGGCCACGTGCGACCACGTGTTGACCGGCGTCATCGCGCCGGAATTGATCCAGGCCCAGCCCGGAGACGTGTTGTTGAACGCAAACCGGATGCTGCCGTCGGCATAGCGCGCCACTTCGTACTGATACTCCTGATTGATGAGGATTCCACCCTCGACCACGCCATCACCCATCGTGGCAAAGGTGCCATTGCCCGGCCCGGTCGGGTAGATCCATGCCGCAAAGGACAGGGCGTTCGTCATTTGCAGACTCGGGACGACTCCGACATCGACGAATTGATTAGCAGTGGAATCGGCGTTCACCAGACTGAAGGCCTGTCCGACTGCGCCCGTCGCGTACGTCCCGCCACCCTGCACCGTCGCCGTAGCGCCGCTGGCGCTATTCAGGCCGTTGCCCTGGGCGCTCCACAACCCGACTATTCCGGACGGTCCCAACGCGACATGGGCCACGAACGAACCGGCGTTGTCGCCGTAGTAGCTGTCGTTGACGGCGAACTGCAGCGTTCCAGTTGTGCTCGCCGTAATCGTCGTCGGGCCCACGCCGACGTACTGCCACGGCCCGTTGCCGACTCTCGCAATCAGGCAGATTGCCGGTGTCGGAGGCGACGCCATCAGGAAGTCCCCGTGCCCGCCGAGATCAAGGCCGGCCGGGCCCACGACGACGTCCGTAGTGTACCAAGAGACGCTGCCCGTCGCGGTGACGACGACGGTGCTGCCAGGACTCATCACCAGGCCCGCGTCGACTGGCGCCGTGCCCTGCGCTGCCGCCGGCCCTCCGCCAACGTTGTAATTCACCGTCCCGCCAGCCGTGCCAGGCACGGTCACGGCAAACGACGACGAGGTGACGTCAATGGTGACGTTCTTCGATGCGGGCGCGTAGTTCGTCGCGTCGGTCGGTGCGAAGGCCACCGACAGCGTCTGACCCACTCCGGCGGACAAGACCGTACCCGAGACTGGGGTGTAAGCGAATGTGCCCGGCACGTTGGCCGTGGCGTTCAACTGGACCGCGCCAAGCGGCGTCCCGAGGGAGATAGCAGCAGGGGCCGGCCACGTGATGACCGGCGTCGCCTTCGCGATGGCCAGAATGCCGTTCTGGGGTGGCGTGCCAGCCCAGTTCGGATCGGTCACCGTGACCACAAACGGATAGTTGCCCGCATAGACGGGTACGGCGCTGTTGCCTGTATAGGCGACCGAGAACGCAACGCCCGGAGGCGCGGTGGTGACTGTGACCGTCTTGGGCATGCCGTCGTAGACCTGGCCGGCCAATCCGCCCACCGTGAGCACGGCGCTCGCCGGAGTGATCGTCAGCGTTCCGCTAGCGCTGCCAACGTAGTTCGGATCGTTCACCGTGGCGACCACGGCGTACGGCCCCGCCGCAATCGGAGCGGTCGGCAACCCGCCGTACGTGACGCTGACGCCGGCCGCCAGACTGGTCGGCGTGGTGGTGACCGTCACACTCTTCGGCGTGCCGTCGTACAACTGGCTGGTGTTCCCCAGCACCACTGATGCGGTCGCCGGGCTGATGTTCAGCGTGCCCGTCGCCGTTCCCTGGTACGTCTGGTTATTCGGAGCGATGTTGACGATGACACCGTACTGGCCGGCCGCGGTCGGCGGAATGGTGCTCGTCAAGACTTCGCTGAGGCCATAGGTGATGACCGTCGCCAGGTTCGCCGGGCTGGTCGACACCGACACCGCCTTCTGCGTGCCGTCGTACGTGGCCGCCAGGCTGGCAGGGGTGATCGTGATCGTCGCCGTCAGCTTGGCGATGCTGAAGGTGTTCGAGTACGTCGGGATCGCGTTGGCCGAACTGGACGAAGCCACCAGTGCCAGACTCGCAATCGCGCGGTCAATCACGATGTCACTGAACGTTGCGACGCCACCCACCGTCATCTTTGTCATCGTGCCGCCAAGCAGGCCGCCCGCGGAAATCGCGATGGTGACTGGAATCTCTTTGCCGGTAGGCAGGTTGCCCGCCTGCACAGTGAACGGCGCAAGCACCACCCCGATGGTGGAAGTGGCCGGTTGCGTCGCAAACGTCAGCACCGGCACGTTCGACGTGGACGGCTTGGTGTTTGGCGGCGGCGTGGTGGAGGGCGGCGTCGTCGGCGGCACGGTCGCCGTCTTCAAGTTATCCACGTTGTACGCCACCGAGGTCACTGCCGGCGTCACTTGCGCAGCGGGATTGAACGAGACCACCGCCGGATTCGTGTTGACCACGCGGAGCGTGATCCTGGCCGACGCGCCCGGCTCAAGCCACATGGTCGCGTTGCTGATGTCCGGGCTGCCCGGATCCGGCCTGGTCACCGGATCGGTCGCTGCCTTGAAGACGGGATCGACGATGTTGGCGACCAGCACGCTCTGCGTCTGCACTTTGAGCGTGCAGCCATCCGAGGTCGGCGTCTTGTACTGCTTGTGCAGGAGCAGTTGCGTCTTGATGCCGGCAGGCAGCGTCGCGTTCTGCATGAACAACCCGACGTTGAACGTGGACGTCGTGTTGCCTTCGTTGGTCATCGTCCAGGTGACATCGGCAATGGCCCCGTTCGAAATGTCGGGATTGCTGATGTCCGGGTTCGAGATATCGGGATTGCTGATGTCCGGGTTCGAGATATCGGGATTGCTGATATCGGGGTTCGAGATATCCGGGTTCAGAATCACCGCGTTCGAAATGTCGGGATTCGAGATATCGGGATTGCTGATGTCCGGGTTCGAGATGTCCGGGTTCGAGATGTCCGGGTTGCTGATGTCCGGGTTGTAGACCTCAGCGTTCGAGATGTCGGGATTGCTGATGTCCGGGTTCGAGATGTCGGGGTTCGAGATGTCCGGATTACTGATGTCCGGGTTCAGCACAACCGCGCCGGTCAATCCGCCGGCGATGACGGTGCCGGCCACGCCTGGCGCCGTGATTTCGTTGACGTTGACCGTCACCATGGCGCGGGGGTCGGTCGACGTCACGTACACCGTTCGGGAGACCGACGAACGCGGCGCCACATTGACATCCACCGACGTCAGCAGCCCGTCGATCTCGAACTGCGTGAACGAGGCACGCCCGCCGACCGGCTGGTTCGCGATTGAAAGGCGAAACGACTTCAGGGCCGCTGTCGTGTTCTGCGCGAATACCACGAATCCACGCGGCACCTTGGCGCTCAGCTGTTTGCTGTTGCCAGGCGAACCGGCGAGCAGGCCTCGCGTGAGGCGAGCCGTGTAGATGTTCTGATTGCGCGAGGCGGTAAAGTTCGGGTCGCACGCCACCAGCGAGAAGGGATTGGCCGGGGGCGTGTACTTGGTCCAATCGGGCTTGCCCAGCGCGTTGACCGCGTGAGGCGGACGCACGTCGCGGTTGTCGGTCCACACCAGATGGAACACAGGCGCCGAAACCGGTGCGACGTTGAAACTCCACTGACCGGCGGCGTTCCGCACGAAGACCGGCGACGGGGTGATGTCGATGTAGTCGCCCATGAACGGCGCCGTGCCCAGCTTGAACATCGGCAGGTTCGGCGGGTTGTACTGAAGCTGCTGTGTCACGCCCGACAACGGTCGGACCGTCTGCATGTATTGCGACACCCGCACCGAGGGTTCGAATGCAGGCATGTCGCCCGGATCCGCCATGGCTGCCCGGATGTCGATGGTGTGCCGCTTGCCCGAATTGACGCTCGCCGTGCCATCGTCAACCCACGTGGCGAACGTGCCAGAGATGTCTTCGCGCAGGTCGTAAAACGCGAGGACCAGCTTGCCCCCTGCGAAACTGAGCGATGGCATCAACTGGTGGCCGGGGAGCGGAAGACTTCCGGTGGTTGGCGCCACCGGATCCTCCACGACTTTCGGCGCGGTCCACGTCAGGCCGTCGAGCGATGTCGATATGACGATGCGAGACTGGTCAACGTTGAAGCCGGCCAGACCGCGTTCGGTCCACGCCAGATAGGCGCGTCCCTGCCCGTCGATGGCGATGGTCGGATAGGCGTTCGTGCGGAACTGATCGCTGGCGGTCGGCTGATCGAAGGTGCCCGTGAAGCCCGACGCGGTGACCAGGCTCGCGCCGCCCTGGCCATTGACGCCTCCCGGCCCGTGTTCCGCGACGACTTTCTCATGGCCCGTCTTCTTTTCGCGTTCGTCGCGCTCGTCTTCATCACGCTCTCGCTTGAGCCAGCCCTCTACCTCGTGCGCCGTGTGATTGGCGGCGAGTTCGCGAATCTTCCTGAGCGCGCTGAACGACCGGCCGCCCGACGTGGCGTGCGCCACGACGACCGCATCGGTCTGTCCGCCGATGCCGAACTGCCGCCACGTGATGTAGAGTCCGCCGCTCGACGGATCGATGGCCATCGCCGAGCCCTGGTTCACGTGCGCCGCCGGGTCTGAAATCTGGATCGGCTTCGTCCATGTGGCTCCGCAATCACTCGATGCGGAGAACATGATCGCAGATTGGATATTGACGCCAGAGCCGGTGATCAACGAGTACGTCAGGTAGACCATCCCAGCCTGAATCGTCTGCGTGAGGGTCGTGGTGCCGGGTCCCGGCGTGGTGATGACGCACGACTTCGATCCCGGTCGCGGCACGTCCACCACGAGCCAGGGCTTGTCGATGAAGGCTCCGCCTCGGCCCGAGTGTGAGGCGACGGCACTGGTGCCCAGGTAGGCAATCGGGTCGCCGTTTTCCTTGTTGTTGTTGTCGATGAACCGCGACACGAACACGCGGCTCCTCGCATTGGCGCCGCGATCGAAAACGATGCCGCTGTAATAGAAGAGACCGTTGGTGCCGGCGCGGACCACCGGGTCGGCGGCTGCCTGATAACCATGGAGCGGAGATGCGATTCCGATCGGCGACTGATCCTGCGGGTATCCCGGGATCAGCGTGCTCCGCCAGCGCTGGCCACCATCGAACGACTTGAAGACGCCCAGCCACGCGTCGCCAGTTTCTCCGCCATTGGGCAGGCCAGGCAGATCGACCGTGCGGTAATCGTTGGAGCCGCCGAGCAGATGCAGCGGATTGCGCGAAGACGCCGCCACCGAGGGCTCATTTTGGCGCTGGAGGAACGGGTCGCCATCCGGCCAGCCCGTGCCCGACACCATGTTGACGTTGCGTCCGGCCACGATGCCGGTTTGCGGGGCCTGAGCCGACAGCCAGCCCACTCCTGGGCCGACCACCAGAGCGAGGGTGAGGATCGCGAACGTCAACGAGGCAAACTGCCAGCGGCGCGAGCCGGGCAGACAGGACCACTTGTTCATTTGGGACTCCCGGCGCGCGGCGTTGCGCAGCCAACGGCGGACACGGCATTTGTCATCGGGACATGAGAGCCATGAGACCCTTCCGGCCGTATTCGCGCGGTGGCCGATCGGGAACGCAGGAAGAAACTCATCGTTAAGGAGCTTTAATTCTGATGGAATTGGTCGGAGTTTGTCAAGCACTCGCGGCGATCCGCTCGCCGCTATGCTAAGTTGCCGCTATGTTGATGCATTTTGCGGTCGTTGGCGCCGGCGCGGTCGGGGGGTATTACGGCGCCAAACTCGCCGTCTCTGGGCAGCGCGTCAGTCTTGTGGCCCGCGGCCCGCACCTGGAGGCGATCCGTGAACGGGGTCTGATCGTCCGAAGCCCGCTGGGCGATCTGACGGCGCAGGTACAGGCCGAGGACGACCCGACCAAGATCGGCCCCGTCGACGTCGTGATTCTGGCCGTCAAGGCCTACGACAACGAGACGGCGCTGCCGCGTTTGGCGCCGCTGCTGGGTCCGCATACCGTCGTGCTGTCGCTGCAGAACGGCGTGGATTCGGTCGACGAAGTGGCCGCCGTCGTCGGCCAGGAGCGCGTACTTGGCGGGCCGACCTATATTGCGACCGCGTTGTCGTCGCCGGGCGTGATCGAGCAGACGGGCGCGCATCGCCGCATCGTGTTCGGCGAGGTCTTTGGTGCCGCCTCCGTCGTCACCCAACGGGTACGCCGAATCGCTGACGTGATGATCGAGGCCGACATCCAGGCCGAGCCTGTCGTGGATGCGCGCGTGGCGGCGTGGGAAAAGTTCATCTACCTGGCGCCCTTTGCGGCCTTCACCGGCGCCGCCCGGTTGCCGATCGGTCCACTCAGGGACGATCCCTTCATCTACCAGCAGATGGTGGCGGCGGTGTGCGAGGTGGAATGCGTCGCGCGGGCCGAGGGGATTGCCGTTCGCGACCATGCCAGCCTGATGGATTACGTCAACGGCTACATGACGACACTGCCTCCGACGACGAGGTCGTCGCTGCTGATCGACTTGCTGAAGGGCAAGCGCATCGAGCTGGAAGCGTTGCCCGGATCGGTGGTCCGCCGCGGTCGCGCCGCCGGCGTGCCGACGCCCATCATGAGTGCGCTCTACTCGGTGCTCAAGCCGTGGGTGGGAGGGACGCGACCCGCGCTCTAATGCGAGTGCCAAAGGCAAGACGGCACTGAAAGGTCACCTGGCTGTGTCCCCTCTGTTTCTCGGCGTGATGATCGTCATGGGTGCCGTTGCCGGCACGATGGGCGCGCTGCTCGGCCTTGGAGGGGGCGTGTTCCTGGTGCCGTTCCTCGTTCTGGCCGCAGGCGTGCCGATCAAGACGGCGGTGGGCATCAGCCTGATCACCGTGATTGCGACCTCAAGCACGGTGTCGGCCCACGCGGCCGGCCGGCAACTCATCAACCTTCGCCTCGGCATGCTGCTCGAAGTGGCGACGGCGATCGGCGGCGTGATGGGCGGCCTGACGGCCTACTACCTGTCTGAGAAGACGCTGGAAATTCTGTTCGCCGCGGTGGCCACCGGCGTGGCCATCGTCATGCTGACGCGGCTCAACCGCCGCAACGTGATCTCCGAGCCCGACGCCGACCCTGGGATGCTGGGCGGCCGTTTCTTCGACGCGGAGGCGGGCCGAACCGTCATCTACCGCGTCAAACGGATCCGACTTGCGCTTCTGGTGTCGCTCGTTGCGGGCAATGTGTCGACGCTGCTCGGTCTGGGAGGAGGCATCCTCAAGGTGCCGGTGCTCAATGCCTGGTGCGGCGTGCCGCTTCGGGCCGCCGCCGCCACCAGCGCGTTCATGATTGGCGTCACCGCCTCCACTGGTGCCTTGATCTACTACGGCCAGGGGCACATTCTGCCGACGCTGGCGTCTGCCACGGTGCTCGGCGTGCTGGCGGGGTCGCGGGTGGGCCTGCGACTGGCGGAGCGCATCCGTGCGCGGCGCCTCAAGCTCATCATGAGCGGCATCCTGGCCATCGTGGCGGCGTTGATGCTGGTGAGGGCGGTGAGATGACCGACGCGAAATCCGCTCATGAGCGGCATCCTGGCCATCGTGGCGGCGTTGATGCTGGCGAGGGCGGTGAGATGGCCGACGCGAAATCCGCTGCGACGCGGGACCTGGAGCGAGTGCTGGGCCGCGTGCTCCAGATCGGCACGCTCCTGAGCACCATCGTGCTGGCGGCAGGATTGATGCTGGCGCTGGCCTGGCCGGCCCATCAATCCGGCGACGGGCTGATGCGCGCCGGTCTCGTAATCCTGATGGCCACGCCGGCAACCCGCGTGCTGGTCTCCGTGTTTAAGTACGTCGGGCAGCGCGACTGGCTCTTTGCCGGTCTGACGGCCACCGTTCTGCTGGTGATCGCCAGCAGTCTCCTGCTCGCATTGATCTAAGCCGTCGGGCACCGCGGCGACAGGGTGGCCGCCCCCCCGCCCCCTGCACACGGCCGGACGCAACTACGGCGCGTCCGGCGCCCCGCCCAACTCCTCGAACGCCGCCATCACGCCTTGCCTGATGTCGCTTTCGATCAACGGAAACGAATCGAGCACATGGCGCAGGTCGTCCGACGACAGACCGTAGAGTCGCGCACTCACGGCCTGAATCCTGGCGTACGCCACGTCCGACCAGTGTCCCGGCCGAGCCAGCCGGTGCGCGAGAGTCGCGACCTGCTGGTAGTCGGCCGACCGCACATCTGGTCGAGGCACGGGCAAACGCTCGACCGTGGTGGTGCCCAGATGCGTGGTGACCCAGAGGCGCACCAGATAGTTGGCGACGAAACTGTTGAGCAAGCCGCACAACACGGTCTGATCCCGAAACGGCAGACGGGTCCTGAGGCAGAAGACAGTATGGACGGCCAGTGTCCGCCGCGGCAGAATCGCCGCAATGAGGGTGAGGCGATTCGACGCGGCCGCGACGTCCCGATAACAGAGCCGCGGTCGCCGGGCCGCCTGCCACGCCGGTTTCGAGATGACCGCCTCCGGCCCAACCAGCCATCGGTCGCACGCCGACACGCGGACCACGAACGGGTCCACGTGTTTGCCCTCCACGATGGGAACGGCCCCAGGCACAGACGTGAAGGCGTGCCGATCGTCTGTGGCATTCAGCTCCCGCCCGAACGTCGCTCCCCAGCCCCGCACGTCAGACAAGGGCGCAACGCGCTCCACCAGCCCTTCGACCAGACGTTTGTCGGTCCGGCTCCGCAGGTACGGGATAGCAAGCCCCGGCCCGGACACCCGCCTCACAAAGGCGGGCGTGATCGTGACGGCCCTGTCGTGAGACCTGCGACCGACCCGTTCGGCGTCGATTGATTCGAGATCGGACGCATCACGTCCGCCGAAGCGGCAGCGTGTGCGCCGGGTGGACCCGCCGGCGGTGGCCGACAACAACAAAAAACGCACGCCGCGATGGATCGGGAAGACGCCGCTGGCGTTGTCCAGGCCGACGAGGCGATCGGTCTCGCAGTGTTCGAACAGCACGCGCCGCAATTCCGCGCACCCGTGGTCGGACGCCAGCCCCCACGGCACGACAAGTCCGACACGCCCGCCGCGTCTCACCAGATGAAGGCTGCGTTCGACGAACAACTGGTACCGATTCGCGTGGCCCTGCCGGCACGACTGGTACACGCCGGACGCGCGAACAAAGCGCGTCACCTGCGAGGCGAACGTTCGCCGACTTTCGCGCTCCTGATCGGGACCGCTGTCGCCCCTGATCATGTCCCACGGGGGATTGCCCAGAATGGCATCGAAGCCGCCGTTGTCGGCGGGCCGGCCGTCGCGATCAAAGAACACCTCCGGAAACTCCAGGGTCCAGTGAAAGAACCGGAGCGACCGGCTGACCTGACGTGCGTAAGCCAGCCGCGGCTCGATCACGCGCTGCGGCAGAACGGACAATCGTCCCAGCGTGGCGGCCAGCAGTTCGGCGTATTGCCGCGCGTCGGGTTGGGCAGGATCGCGCGTTCCCCAGAACCAGCACGCGCACCACAAATCGGCGGCCCGCCTGAGCGCAACCAGCGGGCTTGCCGCCGACCAGAGCCCGGCCAGCAACCGCTCCTTCTGATGGACCGCATCGGCCGTGTCGTCCTCGGCGAGTTCGAGTTGCCCCCTCACCGGGAGGACGCGCTCGAGGGTCGAACCGACATCCCCCGCATCGAACAGCGGCAGCGTTTCGCCACGCGCCCGCGACCGCGCCGTTCCCGGCGGCTGCCGCGCGAGGTCGTCGAGCGACGCGCCCAGCAAACTGTCTCCGACCGCCAAATGGTGATCGAGAAACGTAAGCGGCCGGTCGGCCGCCAGCGTCGCCAGCCAGATCGACAGGCGAGCCACCTGCACGGCCATCGGGTTGATGTCGATGCCGTAGAGACAACGCCGGGCCACGATCCGCCGAAAACCCGCGCGGTCGGCATCGGTGATGTCGGAGGGGAGCCACCCACGCTGGTTGACGACGGCCGCTTCGTAGGCCGCGGCAAGATACCGACACGCCGCCACCAGGAACGCGCCGCTGCCCATGGCTGGATCGAGCACGCGCAACGACAGGATCTGTTCCGCCGACGCCCCCGACACCAGCGGCCGGAGTGTCTGGCGGACCAGGTAGTCGGTCATGCTTTGCGGCGTGTAGAACGTGCCGCTCGCCTTTCGCTTGTCCCGCTGCGCCACCAGCGTGACGGCCACCTCGGGGTGCCTGCCGTTGCCTCCAGTGGTTGCGCCGCGCGGACGGGGCGTGATCACCGGTTCGTAGTCGAGCACGTGCTCGTAGACGGCGCCGAGTTGCTCGACGCCGAGGTCGCGAAACCAGATCGGTTCGCGGCCTCTCTCGCCCGGCGTGCTCGTCAACGCCACCAGCGCCTTTCCAACCAGCCGATCGTCGAGTCGGCCGGTTTCCGCCAACGGCGTCTTCGACGGTGCGAAGAGTCGGCCGTTGAATGGTGTGACGCGCAGCGTTCCAGCCCGGCAGCCGGCGTGCGCCAGGCGCGACAGCGCTTGAAAGGCCTCCCACAAACCGCGCCGCGATCCGGGACGTTCGGCCTGCCTGCACAGCGCGTCCATGGTGTAGCTGGCGCGGTAGACCGGGTGCCAGACCGGGACCAGGCCGCGCGACTCGGCAAACAGCAGGAACAGCATCCGATAGATGATGGTGAGCGCCTGTTCGAACACGTCGTCTCGATCGACGGTGCCCCTGTTGCCGGCGCCTTTGCGACGACTCGCCATGAGGAGCGCTTCCAGAAGAAGCGTAAGCGCCTCCCGCACGCCGTCCCGCAACGACGCACAGACCGCGACACCGTGGCGCGCCGACGCCGCGGCGACGCGGCCCGTGAGGCCGGCGATGGCTTCCGGTCGCAACAGCCCCCAGAACAGCGCGAACGAAACGGGGTGAGCCGCCACGCTGTCCAGTTCGAAGTCCAGAAACGAGCGGGCGTACGTCCGCCGCGCATCACAGAGTCGAAGGCTGCGGCCGTTGAAGCACGCCGCCCAGTTGGCGTCGGTCTGCGCGGCCAACGCGGCGATGTCGGTCCAGTTGCGATCCATCGGTTCGCCCCACCCGACGATGGCCACTGGCAGCGTCGCGCCGGGCCCGCGAGCGACGGCGTGCAGCGCGCGGCCCCGACCCTGGTCGTACCGGTCGCACGCCTGATAGCCGAGCACCTCGAACAGGGGAGCGGCCCCCGCGCGGAACAGCGCATCCAGGCTTGAGGCCGGCCCGAATCGGCTGCCGTGGCGCCTGAACCACGACCCGACGGCCTGACAGGCCCGCTGCCGGGTTGATTCTCCCAGGTGGCCGGCGAACAGGCCGGCGAGCTGGTGCTGCGCAAAACCGCCCGACACCAGTGTGCCGCCGACGCCGGGCAACACGACCAGACCTGGTGTCTTCACGGCATCACCATGAGCACCAGCCGAAGATGGGGAGGCTCGGCGAGGGCGATGTCGCGTGCGTCGACGTGCTCCTCCAAGCCGACGTCGGTCGCGGCGTCTCTCGCCGAGGCCTCGGTCCGGCGTTGGTCGACCTCGCGTTCGGCGCGACGGTCGAACAGACCCGCCTGGATCATCAGGCTGTCCCCGACAGAAACCAGTCGCTGTGCCCGCGCCCGCATAACCTCGGCAGCCCGCTGGTCGGCACAGACCTGCCGTGCGGTTTCGCACCGCGCGCGGGCCACCTGCAACGCCACGGCGTCGGCCTCCGGCCCCTGGGCCGCCAGCCACTGTTTGGCCATCGCCACCACGTCGGCGCGGTCCCGCAGATGCGGCAGCATGAATGGCGAGAAAAGGGGCAACAACACGCCGTCTACTCGCCGGCCGGTGTCGTCTACACAGGTCGAGTCGTACACCGCGACCGCGCCAGGTTGAGCGGCCACACCTTTGAGGCGCCGAAGCGGCACGGCTGCCACCTCCGGCAAGCTGCGCCGCGCAATGACGGGAGCGCGACGACGAACCCGGCGTGTTCGCCTGGCGATGGCCTCGCGCACCCGGCGGCTCTCGGCGAGATCGTCGCGTTGACGCCGCGCGTCCTGGTCGAGGGCGACGCGTGCCAGCCGCGGACCCGGTTGCTTCGATTCCGGCGTGGGGCGCCGGGCCCACGGCGGCTCCGCCATCGGCATCCCCGCCATCTCGGCGGCGATCGCCAGGTCGCCCTCCGACCCAAGCACCTCGTCGATTGGGCCCACGGCGTCTCGGGCACAGTCGATCCGCGCGACCAGTCGGGCGAGCAGAGCCGATTCGTAGGTGCCCGAGGCCACCAGGTTGATCGCGTGTACTGTGCGGCGCTGACCGATTCGATCGACCCGGCCGATGCGCTGTTCGAGGCGTATGGGATTCCAGGGCAATTCGAGATTGACGACGAGCCGGCACGTCGCCTGAAGATTGAGGCCTTCTCCGCCCGCGTCGGTCGCGAGCAGCACGCGCGCGCCCCCGCTGGTGAACTGGCGAACCGCGTCGGCGCGGGCCCAGCGCTCGAGGCCCCCATGCAGGGACGCGCACGTCACGTCCTCCGGCAGCGATCGGGCGAGCGCCGCCAGCGTGTCGCGGTATTCAGTAAACACGATGCACGGCTCCCGCAGCCGGCCGATCAAACGCCCGATTGTCCGCACCTTGCTGTCGGTCCGCGCCGCCGCGTACGCCAGGTCGGCCAGCGATCCGAGCGTCTGCTTCTCGTCTTTCTCATCGTCGAACCCGGGCGTGGCAAGCGCCACCAGCGGCGTCTCGTCGGACGAACTCGCCTCTGGATCAAATGGAAACTCCAACTGCTCGACCAGCGCCGCGGCCGGGTTGGCCAGATGATCCCGTCTGAATGCGATCGATTCGGCCAGCGCCTGCGCGCTCGAAAACGCGCGCTTGAGCAGGACGATGGCGGCCAGTCTGGCGTCGCCCCCGGTATCCCCCCGGCGTTCGCGCCACAGTCTGCCGACGTATGCCAGCAAGCGGTGGTGCAGCTCCCGCTCGATGTCGGTCTGGCGCACTGGCAGCAGACGCACGCGCCGCACGCTTCGGAATCCGGCATCGCTTCGAGACCGCCTGAACAGCGCTATGGGTTCGTCGTCTGCCATGGAGCCAATCCGGCAGAGCGCGTCGAACGCCGACTGATCTCCCGAATGCGGCGTGGCCGTCAACAACATGACCCGTCTGGCCCGGCGCGCCAGGGCATCGGCGGCGACTCGGCGCTGGCTGTCGGCCGACGCGGTGTGGGCCTCGTCGACCACGACGAGGTCCCAGGCGAGCGGCTCAAGGCCGCGCAGCACGTCTGCGCGTTTGACGAAATCGGTGGAGGCAATCATCACTTGTTCGATCGACCAGGGATTGACGGACGCCGGCAGGCCGACTTGCATGGCCTCCAGCCAGGCGGCGTCCGCGACAATGGCCTCGAGGCCGAACCGGCAGCGCAGTTCGTCGGCCCACTGATCGCGCAGGCCCGAAGGCGTGAGGATGAGCGCGCGGCGGCACGCCCGGCGGGCGAAGAGTTCGGCGAGCACCAGCCCCGCCTGTATCGTCTTGCCGAGGCCGACGGCGTCGGCCAGCAGCACACGCGGCGTGCCTCGAATCGTCATCGCGATGGCGGGTTCGAGCTGGAAGGGATGAAGGTCGATGGCCGCCGTCGCCGGCGCAGACAGCCGGTCGCATCGTTGTTGAGCCTCGATTGCATCGAGTAGCGACGTCATCCAGCCACGCCGCGACACAACGCGTGGACAAGGATCGCGTCGCAGCGGCTCAGGCCGGTCGAATGGCGCGAGCAGCACCCGAACCGACGGGTCGGTGCCCGCGTGCGGCCGTTCGGGGGGGAGGCCGCCGAGATCGGGAGGGTCCTCCCATACGCGCCGGGACGCGGGCTCCAATTCCAACTCCGTGCAGTCGGCATGAGGGGTCTGGCCGCGCAGGCGCCAGAGGGCACCGCGCACCGCGAACAGGTCGCCTGAAATATGTGATGGCATTTTTTGCCACTATCGCGAGCCAACCGCGTTGCAGAAATTGCAACGGTCGTGGCCAGACAGGCCCGATTTACGGGCATTCGCGGCGTGGCGTCATTTAGCTACGCAATCTCCGTGCTATCCTCGGCCGTTGGAGGATGACGCCTGAGTGCCGGGTCTTCAGGCCCGGCATTCGGTGTATCCGTTCGCTGCAGGAGGCACTTATGAATCGCCGCGCGTGGCTCTCGTTGCTTGTCGCCGGAACAGTGTGGCTGTCGGCGCCGGTCGCCTGGGCGCAGGGTCCGCCGCCGTTTACCGTCGAAGACATGCTCAAGCTCAGGCGCGTGTCCGACCCGCAACTCTCGCCCGACGACTCGAGCATCGCCTACGTCGTCACCGACGTCACGCTGGACAGCAACTCGCGCCGCAGCCAGATTTTCTTCACCCCGCCGATCTCGGCCCAGGCTCGACCGCTGCAGGGCACCCGGCCACGCTGGTCGCCCGACAGCAAGCAGCTGATTTACGACACCGCCGACTCGACTGTGGTCGTTTACACGCCGGGCAGCGATTCGTCGCGTCCGGTGGCCAAGGTCTCGACCGGTGTGTCCGGCGTCACCTGGTCGCCCGATGGCAAGTGGATCGCCTTCGTGTCGGACGTGTATCCGGAATGCAATGGCAACATCGTCGGCGAGGCGCCGTGCAACGATTCGCTGCTGAAGAAACAGCAGGCCGCCAAATCCAAGGCCCGGGTGATTGACGGACTGCTCTTCCGTCACTGGACCAGCTGGAAGGAGGGCCGCTACAGCCACCTGTTCGTCGTGCCGACCGACGGATCGGCGCCGCCCCGCGATTTGACTCCGGGCCGTGCCGACGTCCCGCCTTTCTCGCTGGGCGGGCCGGACGATTACGCGTTCTCGCCCGACTCGCGCGAGATTGCGTATGCCACCAAGACCGATCCGCTCGAGGCGATCAGCACCAACTCCGACGTGTTCACGCTCGACTTCCAGAATCCGGCCGCACAGCCCAAACAGATCACTACCGGTAAGGGCGCCGATTCGGGGCCGCAGTATTCGCCCGACGGCAAGTACCTCTCGTGGCGGTCGCAGCCCCGCGCCGGGTTCGAGGCCGACAAATGGACCGTGATGTTGCTGAACCGCGCGACCGGCGAGCAGAAGGCCGTGGCCGGGGATTTCGACCGGCCGGTTGACGGCTGGACGTGGACGCCGGATGCCAAGGCCATCTACCTAACGGTGGAAGACGATGGCGGGGTGCACGTGTATCGGGTCGATCTGGCCGGGGGCGGGCCCCGGATGATTCTCAAGGACGGATCGAACGGCGATCTCCAGGTATCGGCCGATGGCAAGTCGCTGGTGTTTACGCGACAGACGCTCGCCGCACCTGCCGAAATCTACCGGGCCAACGCCGACGGCACGGGCGTGGCCGCCGTCACCACGATCAACCAGGAGGCGCTGGCCAGATTCAGCCTCAAGGCCGCGGAAAGCCTGACGTTCGCCGGCGCCGGCGGCGCCAAGGTGCAGGCGTGGATCGTCAAGCCGAACACGTTCAAGGACGGGCAGAAGTACCCGCTGCTTTATCTGGTGCACGGCGGTCCGCAAAGCGCATGGAACGATGGGTGGAGCTACCGCTGGAACGCGCAGGTATTTGCCTCGGCGGGGTACGTGGTGTTGATGCCCAACCCGCGAGGGTCGACCGGGTTCGGGCAGACATTCACCGACGAGATCAGCAACGACTGGGGCGGCCGGGCCTTCGACGATTTGATGAAGGGCGTTGACGCGGCCGAGAAGCTCCCGTACGTCGATGCCACGAAGAAAGTCGCCGCCGGGGCGTCGTACGGCGGCTACATGATGAACTGGTTCCTGGGCCACACCGATCGCTTCAAGGCGATTGTGTCGCACGCCGGCGTCTTCAACCTGACGAGCATGTACGGCGTCACCGAAGAGCTGTGGTTTCCCGAGTGGGATTTGGGCGGGATGCCGTGGACCAATCCGGAGAGCTACGCGAAGTGGTCGCCCCACACGTACGCGAAGAACTTCAAGACCCCGACGCTGGTCTCGCACGGCGAACTCGACTTCCGGGTGCCGATTGGCGAAGGGTTCCAGTTGTTCACCACCCTGCAGCGGCAAGGCGTGCCCTCGCGGCTGCTGTACTTCCCCGACGAGGGGCATTGGATCAACAAGCCGCAGAACAGCGTCTTGTGGTACCGCACGTGTCTGGACTGGCTGGGGCGTTGGATCAAGTAGAGGAGCCGATCATGAAGGTTCGACCGTCTGCCGCGTTCGTGTTTGTGATGTCGGGACTGGTGATGGCGGCGGGGGGCGCGTGCGCGCAGCCGCCGGCGGGTGGCGGGCTCAAGACCCCGGCCGCGCTCAGCGAGACGGCCCCCGGCGTGTTCAACGCGACATTCGAGACCAGTGCTGGATCGTTTGTCGTGGAGGTACACCGCGACTGGGCGCCGCTTGGCGCGGACCGTTTCTATAACCTCGTCAAGAACGGGTTTTACGACGACTGCCGTTTCTTCCGGGTGATTACCGGCTTCATGGTGCAGTTCGGCATCAACGGCGATCCGGCCGTGTCGGCGGTGTGGCGGAGCGCGCAGATCGGCGTCGATCCGGTGACGCAGAGCAACATGCGTGGCTTCATCAGCTATGCGATGGGCGGCGCGCCCACCACGCGCACGACGCAGGTCTTCATCAACTTCGGCGACAACGCCAATCTGGACGCGATGGGGTTTGCGCCGTTTGGCAAGATCGCGTCTGGGATGGAGGTGGTCGAAAAAATCTACGCCGAGTACGGCGAAGGCGCGCCGAACGGCCGGGGGCCTGACCAGGGGCGAGTCCAAATGGAAGGCAACACCTACCTGACGGCGGAATTTCCGAAGCTCGATTACATCAAGAAGGCGACGATCGCGAAGTAGCCGCCCGCGCCTGTGGGGGACCGGTGCTTGGCGATTGAGGGCGCGGGATTGGGGATCAGCGATCAGGGAGACGTGCGAGGGATGGCGGATCGGGAGTCCGTGGCGAGGGATTGGGACTGACGAGTCAGGCCGTGGCGGGGTAGGCCGTTTCGAGTTGCTCGACCAGTTTGAGCGAGCGTTCGTGGACGTCGGAGTCGGTAGCCTGTGCTTCGTGCACGCCGTAGGCGCGCACCAGATCGTCATCCTGGGTGGGCCCGATCATGCGGTCGGCCATCCTGAACAGAATGGTATTTTCCTTGTCGATGTGGCTCGTGAGCAGCGACGCGTAGGCGCCAGCCGCCCTGGCAAACACCCCTTGCGAATCGGGAGACATCTCGAACAGGTTGACGGCGTCGGCCATGGTCTTGACGGCCGCGCGCCCCTGATCGTGCTCCGCCAGCATCACACCGATGGGGCCGCCCTGGCGGGGCATGCCGGCCGCCTCCATCGCCGGGAACAACACGCCTTCTTCCTTGGCGTGATGACAGCCGTCCGCGAAATTCCTGATGAAATAGATGATGGCGTTGGCATCGCCGGCGGGCACGGCTCGTCCGGCCGTCGCCCGTGTGGCCATCCGCTCGAGCACGGCCACGCCGCGAAGGATGAGCTCATGCTCACGCATCAGGATTGTCGTCGCTTGCATAATATTTCTCTCAGTATCCCATAAAAACCGCCCGCCGACGAGGGCCTTTTCCGGGCCCGGTGCAGGACCACCAGGCTCTCCACCATCGCCGGCTCGTCCTACCCGCGCGATCGCTTCTTCACGTGCACGTGCCGCGCCAATCCCGGAAACGTTCGAGGCGAAACAGACCTGTGCACGCCGCCGTTGAGCCGAATCCCAAAAGTGGTCCGACACTGGTCCGACACGGGTTTGGACTACCATACACGGAGAATGGTCGAGATATTCGTCATCGAAGACGACCCGGTGATGGGTCGGTTGCTGGAGGCGGCGCTGCGCCAGGCCGGCCTTGAGCCCGTCCTGTTCACCAGCGGTGCCGCCGCGCTCGAAGCGCTCGGGGCCAGGGATGTCGGGGCGGTGTGCCTGGACGTGGTGCTGCCCGATGCCAGCGGCGAGGCGATTCTGATCCAGTTGCGGGCGTCGAATCCAGATCTCCCGGTGATCATGCTGTCGGCCCAGGCCAGCATCGAGCGGGCTGTCGAGATCATGAAGCTTCGGCCTTTCGACTATTTCGTCAAGCCGTTCAGTCCGGAGCGCTTAATCCGAAGCGTGGAGGCTGCTCTGCGCCAGCACGAGCTCACGCGCCGGCTTCTCCGGCTCGAGCGCGAGGTGCAGGAAGGATCCCGCTTCGACGAGATCGTCGGCCGCTCGCCCAGGATGCAGCATGTCTACGCGCAGATCGAAAAAGTGCTCGACAATCGCGTCGGCGTCTTCATCCAGGGCGAGAGCGGGACCGGGAAGGAACTGGTCGCCAAGGCCGTCCATTACAACGGCCAGCGCCGCCAGGGCCCGCTGGTGACGCTCAATTGCGGGGCCATTGCCGAGAGCCTGCAGGAGAGCGAACTGTTCGGCCACGAGAGAGGCTCGTTTACCGGCGCGGTCGGGTTGTATCGCGGAAAATTCGAGCAGGCCCACCGCGGCACGATTTTCCTGGACGAAGTGGGCGAGCTGAGCCAGGCCGCCCAGACGCGCCTGCTTCGCGTGCTGCAGGAAGGCACGATTCAGCGACTCGGGGGCACGCAGACCATTCCCGTGGACGTGCGGGTGATCTCGGCCACACACCGGGACCTCGATGCCTGGGTCGCCGATGGCCGGTTCCGCCAGGATCTGTACTATCGCCTGATGGTCTTCCCCATCGAGATGCCGCCGCTCCACGAGCGGCTCGAGGACATCCCGCTGCTGGTGTCGCACTTCGTGCGCAAGCACCAGAAACAGATCGGCGGCGAACCGGCCACCTTCGACCGGGACGCCCTCGACGTGATGTGCCGGTACGACTGGCCGGGCAATGTGCGCGAACTCGAAAATGTCGTCGTCCGGATGCTGGTGTCGAGCGGGGGCGGAGAAATCGGCGTAAACGCACTTCCGCCGCCGCTGGTGCTGCGATCGATGGGTCTCGATACAAAAATGCCGGTGGCCGGCGCGGCGGTTGGGGCGCCGGACGACATCGTGCCGCTCAAGGAACTGGAGCGGCAGGCAATCAGCCAGGCCCTTGTGGCGCTCGAAGGCAACGTCTCGCTGGTGGCGAAGCGCCTCGGGCTTGGCAGGGCCACACTGTACCGGAAGCTGGCGCAGTACGGTTTAGGATCGCTGAATTGATCGGGGCCCGACAAGGCAGGAGTCGAGCGGGCACGTCGCTCCCAGGTTCTCGCGGAGAAACCGTATGACCGTGTTCGTCGTGGGACCCGTGCAGGAGGTGCGGGCGGCCATCTGCCGCACGCTGCAGCAGATCGGGGGCTTCGTGGTTGTCGAGGCGTCGTCAGCCGCGGAAGCGGCAGACGCGGCGACCCGTCTGAGCCCGGACGCCCTCGTGCTGGACATGCGGATCCCGCACGACCATCGTCTCAGCGCGCTAGGCGTGCTGCGCGGGTGCGCCGTCACCGCGGGCCTGCCGTTGGTCCTTCTGGCAGACGAGCTGACTCCCGGCCAACTCGACGATCTTCGCGGGCTCGGAGTGGAGCGGGTGATCTCAGGCCCCCTCGATGGGGCGACGCTGTCGGGCGCGTTGTTCCGGACGCTGCCCACGCCCGATCCCACGATTCCCGACACGCCTGCCCGGGCCGCCGGCGTTGATGGCCCGTCCGACCACACATCCGAGGTTGAGATCGACGCCGACGCGATTCGTCAACTGCAGGGACTGGCGGGCGAGGCCGGCGACGACCTGGTCGAGGAACTCCTCGCGTTGTTCGCCACCAACACGTTGGACACGCTCTCGCGCCTCAAAGACCTGGCCGCCCATGGGCACGCGGTCGAGGCGGCCCGATTCGCGCATTCCCTGGCCGGCTCGGCTTCGACGGTCGGGGCCATCGGCATCGCGGCCGTTGCCAGGCACATCGAAGATCGCGCCCGACGGGATCGGCTGGCGGAGATCCCGTCGGCTGTTGACCGCATCGACCGGCTGCTCGAACCAACACTGGCGCTGCTGCGAGCCACCCGCGGCCGCTAGCTGCCGCGTCAGGCTGCCGTCTGCGGCACGCGCAGGCCGGTTCGTGCGTGGGCCGTGCGCCGCGACGTCACGACGGCCTCCGCCTGCACGACCAGACTGCCGGGCGCCACACTTCGCATCAATACCACACCCGCGCCCACTTTGGAGGCATCGCCCAGCGCGATCGGCCCGAGCAGCGTTGCCCCCGGTCCCACGTGGACGTTCCGGCCCAGCCGCGGCGCCCCAACCTGTCCGGTGATCGGGTCGATGCTCTCTCCGAGCGTCACGTGATGAAACAGGATGCAGCCCGAATCCACCACCGCCGACCCGCTCAACACCAGCCCCACGCCGTGCACAATCTGGATCCCGGGTGCGATGCGCGTCTTCCAGTTGATGTCGGCGCCGTACAGGTGCCGGATCAGGCGCGAGACCACCATCGGCAACAGCGGAACGTGGCACTCGTCGAACAATCGCATCAGCCGGTACCAGGCGAGCATCTGGAAGCCCACCTTCGTGATCAGGTCGACGGCGAGGCGAGAGCTGGGAATGTCTTCCCCGCTGTACTTCTGGCGGTAGTGCCGGACGCACTGGTGATCGGCGCGAACCGCGGCGCCGAACGCTTTGACGTGCCCGAACACGCCAACGTTCTTCGGCCGCAGCGCACCGATGTCGCGCCGCAGGGCCGAAAACGATCCGCACTCGTCCCGCAGCCCCGCGAAATACTCGAGGGCATAGCAGAACGCTGTGAGGATGAGCGCCAGTGTCGACAGGCGAAGCGTGTCCGCCACGATCGCCGCCCCGAAGAAGGCTCGGCTCAACGCGCGGCCGGCTGCCGGGACCAGCAGAGACACGGCCACCACCGGTCTGGAAAGCGGATGAATCAACGCCCAGAACTTCCACGGATGCGCGCTCTGGACCTCGGGGTGCAGATCCGCGATGCGCTTGTCGAACCGGCCATAGAGGTACGCGCGCCGACGCCACACCGCGAAGCTGGCGTGATCCGACGAGTGCACCGACGCCACTTCGTCGGCATAGACGACCCGGCACCCGCTTTGTTCGAGCCTGAGCCCGAGTTCGCGGTCTTCCGACCGCTTGAGCGACTGGTCGAACCCGCCGACCGCGAAATAGTCGTCGCGCCGCATCGACACGTTTCCCGTGCAGAGGTGGAGCCCCTGTGCGTGAACCTGCCCGCCGAGCACCTCGCCGCGCCACCGTTCGAGCTGCCTGGCGTGATACCGCTCGAACAACGGCATGCGCGCCAGCGACGGGTCGGGCTTGATGTGGCCCAGCACCACGGCGCGCGCAATGTCGGCATGACGCGCGCGTTGGGCTGACAGGTATTCGGGGCTCACCTGCATATCGTCGTCGAGAAACACCAAAATCTGGCCGCGCGCCATCAACGCGCCGTGATGGCGGGCCGCCGCCTGGCCGCTCCATTCGATGCGGCTCGCCGAGACCGACATCCGGGTTTGCAGGGCGATCACCGTCGGCGCGACCGGCTCGGCCGAACCGTCGTCGACCACGATGACCTCGAAATCCGCCGGGTCAAGACTCTGGGCGTCGAGTTGTCCGATCAGGCGCGCCACCGACGAGGCGCGATCCCGGGTCGCGACGACCACGCTGATTTCTGGATTCATCGTTCACCTTCTCCGTTCACCACCAACTGCAGCGCCGGTGTCTGTTTTGGGGTTGACGACCTGATGATTCTGGCTGGCACGCCGACCGCAACCGAGTCGGCTGGCACATCGGCGAGCACGACGGCATTCGCGCCGATCACCGACCGTGCGCCGATGCGGATAGGGCCCAGGATTCGGGCGCCGCACCCGACTTCGACGTCGTCCTCGATGGTGGGATAGCCGTTGTCGCGCGCCGTGCCGACCGTGTTGTTGCCCAGGAAGCGAACGCGATGGCCGACGCGGGCAGTCCCGCCGATCACCGTCCCGAGCGAGTGGATAAAGTAGACGCCCGACCCGAGCGTGATGTCATTGCCCAGTTCGATGCCCCCGAAGATCATCTGGCACATCCGCAGCACCCGGTTGACCACCGGAATGTGCATCCGGATGAGCAGGCGGCGGACCCTGAACAGGAAGAGCAGGGCGTAGGCGTCGGTCTGCAGCATGCGGAACGCTCCCCGGCGTGTTCCGGGCAGGCGTTCGGCTCGCGCGAGCTCGACGGCATCGATCCAAGGCTGAAACGTCACGGGCTTCTCCATTACGAAGGGCGGGAATCACAGTTCCGCTTGCTAACTGGTTCCGCACTGCTGCACGTTCGATGCCAGCAGTTCGGGCCGGCGGCGACGACGGGAAGGCCCGAGAATCGCTGTTCGAGTCGCGACGCGGTCTCGCCTGTCTCACTTTGAAACGGTCTCGACGCTCATCGCGAGACAGGTGGGGCCTGGGCACGCGCCCGCCTGGCTGCCGGCTTGGCGGGCCTGGATGCATCAGGGTGGCGCGGTCTTTGCTCTGCTACTGGCGTGCTCTTCCTCCGGCGCGCCGACGTCCATCCGCAACCCTGGTCCGCGCGACCGCGGGAAGTCCGAGGTTCAAACACCAGCCATGATTGATTTCGACAAACACGCGGCCACGCGCGTCGCCCTTTTTGAAGAGGACTGTGCCAGGCTCAAAGGCAGCCGACGCGGCAAAGCGGACGTGGTGCTGCTTGGCGACTCGCTTGCCGAGCGCTACAAAGGACCGTTGTCGTGGGTGAACAGAGGGATCTGCTCGGACCACCTTCAGTGGCCCTCGTTCAATATCTTCCAGCGCCTCGGCACCGACCGACTCCACCCGAATCCCCAGGCCATTGTCATCCTGGTGGGCATCAACGACCTCAACGACGCGCCACATGATCTCGATCGGCACGCCGACGCGTACCGGCGCCTGCTTGGCGACCTCTCGCAGCACTATCCGGCAGCGCGGCTCGTCGTCTGCAGCCTGCTGCCCACCAGCGGCCCAGCCGCTCACCTCAACCAACCGGTGGCGCAGTTCAATCTGCGGCTTTCGGAGATTGCCGGGCTGGCCGGCGCGGGCTTTCTCGACCTGCACGCGTGCTTGTTCGACGCCTCCACCGGGATGGCGCGTCGCGCAATGCTGGTTCCCGATGGAGTGCACGTGAGCCGCCGCGGCTACGCGGAACTGACCGCCTGCGTGGTGCAGCACGCACCCGCGCTCGGGCTGGCGCCAGGCCTGGTTGGCGGCGCCGCGGGACCGTTGAGCCGGTTCTTGAGAGCGGGGCTGATCGCCAGCGCCTGGCAGTCGATCCGCGGCTGGCGCTGATCGGTGCCGTCCCCCCCACCATCTCGTCCTGATCGACTCGTTCTCGGCTCGTGCCGAGTGACGAGTCGACTGTCCCATCAGAATAGGTAGTGGCTTCCCGAGCACGGTGCCCGAGTCGCGAGGCGTGAAACGCGACGCGACATGGATCGTGCGAGGCGGTGCACGCCTTCAACGCCGTTGCCCCACAGGCGGCGGCGGCGGTTTATTTGGCGGGCAGCAAATCCGTGGTGGGCGACCCGGCCAACGCGCGCCGGGTCGGTGTGATCGGCGTCACAGGTTCTCTTCCTTGCGCGGAGTCCGAACCCAGGTCTCGTCCGAATGGCGCAGCATCCGCAGCGCGATCGCCGTTTTGTCCAGAGCGTAACCCGGGATGGCGGTGGCGGCGGCCAACAGCGCTCGGCCCTGCCCGGAGATCCGGGCGGCGTGCGCGACATGAATGGCAAGCCCCGCAAAGGCGATCGACCACACAGCCAATGACGTCGTAAAGACGCCCACCGCCGCACTCAACGCGAGGCTGGCGGTAAGACCCACCGCGGCGACGACGGTGACCACCGACAGGGCCGGGACCATCAGGTCGACGGCAAGGTCGGCCAGCATCAGGCTGCGCTGCCCGATGGCGCCTCGAAGCAGGGTGCCCACAAATCGCCTGGCGATGCCGCTGCGGCCGCCGATCCACCGTTCCCGCTGGCTCGCCACCGCCGCCGGCCGGTCTGGCATCTCGCCATAGACGCGGGTTTCTCCGGCGAAGGCCACCCGCACGCCTTGCAGGCCGAGCATCACGCCAAACTCCAAATCTTCGGTCCTGGAGAACGCCGCGTGCGGCACATCTCTCAGTACGTCTCGCCGAAACGCCATGCCATTGCCACGCAGTCCGCACGACAGCCCCAACCGTTCGCGGGCCGCCGACCGCACCAGGTGAATGGCCACGAAGGCGACGTAGGTGATGACCCCGATTGGGCCCCTGGTGCCGCGCCGTGGCAGATAGGCTGCCTGCACCACGCTCGCGCCGGCCTCGAAGTGGGCCGCCAGCACGTGCAGCAGGTTCGGTTCCACCACCGTATCGGCGTCCACCACGACCATCGCGTCCCATGCCGGCTGGCTGGCATCCTCGACCAGCAGGGTGTCGATGGCGTCCCGCAAGGCGAATCCTTTGCCGCGCCTCGCGTCGTCGAACCGTTCGATCACCTCTGCTCCAGCCGTCCTGGCCACCGACGCGGTCGCGTCGGTGCAGTTGTCGGCGATGACCACGATCCGGCGGAGACCGACGGGACAATCGATCGCCTGCAGGCTGTGGACCGTGCTGGCGATGCCGGCCTCTTCGTTGTGGGCCGGCACGAGCAGACAGAACCGCAGCCTCGACTGGCGCCCCCGAACATCTGTCGGGCGGCGCCAGAGCAGCGTCATGGTCAGCAGGTAAAGCCCGGCGCCGAGGCTTGGAAGACCGAGAAGTACAAGAGCCCAGTCGATCACGGTCGTCATGTCCCGATCTCCATTCGTCGTTGCGCCATCAGCATGGACCCCGAGGCGCCAGTCAAACTCGACACCGTCAGCGTCCCCAACCAACTCTGGAGGCCCATATCCCCCCAGGCCTGCAGCACGAAGCACAGCACCGCCGAGGCGGCGGCGAAAGCCGTGACTCGATCCACGGCCGTGGTGCTCTGCTGGTGGGCTTTGAATGCAATCAAGATGCCGACGGGGAATACCATCCAGACCAGGGTGAACCCCACCCATCCAGAGAGCGACAGCAGCCACAACACGCTGTTGTGGGCGATGAAGCGGTACTGCGAGAAGAACTGTTCCACGCTGTTGGCCCGTACCACCTCGTGATACTCGTGGCCGAAGCCCGATCCGAACACCGGATGTTCCTTGAGCGTCTGGATGAGGTTGTAGTTCTCGATGTCCCGGGTTTTGCTCGACGCGTCCTTTTGCGACGAGACCGAGCTGATCATCTGCAGCGGCTTGAAGATGCCCGACGTGGAGTTCCAGCCGACCGCGGCGTACACCATCAGCAGCGGCACCATCACGACCAGGCTGCGCTTGAGAAACCGCTTCAACGCCGGCGGGCCGAGCACGATGAGTGCCGCGATGCCCGCCGCCAGGCTGACAAATGCCAGCCGGCGGTTGTTGACCACCAGGCCGACCAGCAGCATCGGCTGCAGCAGCACATTCATCAGGATGTGGTGGCGCGACGCCCGCTCGGCCAGCGCGGCCAACCCGATCAGCATGGCGACGACGGTGAGGATGGAGTCGGAATGTGTCATCACATAGTCGGGCTTGATGCCGGCGGGTCTGCAGATCGCGAAGTAGAAGTACGCGCCCATTGCGCATCGCACCCATGCGGCTCCCATCAGCACCCTCAACACCGCCACCCTGGCGCCGCCCGATTTGAAGGCGTTGCCGAAGACGACGCCAAGGATCGGCATCCAGAAGAGCTGCCGGAGCTGCCACAGGGAATTACGGAAGTCGCCGCCCCGGGCGAGGCCGTAGATTTCGAGAAACATTATGGCCGCGAACAGCCACCCGAAGGCCAGCTTCATGGGATTTGGCATCGATCCGAGGCCCAGCGGGTCGTCGATCGGATCCCGAATCAATTTGCGAAACAAAATGATGGCGACCAGCAGCGTGACGAGCAGTTCGAGGGCGCTGAAACGAAGCGCCTCGATGCCGGTAAAGGTGTGGAGGTTCTGGTAGAAGAATTTCCCCGCGGTGCCCAGGGGCGATTCCCACTTGCCCCCCATCGGCACCTCGCCCGGGTTGTCCGCCGTGACGGCGACGGCCAGAAGGATCACCGCGACAGCCTGCATCGGCGCGGCCAGCACCACGGCGAGGCCGATGAGGCCGACCAACGGCACCACCGCCACCACGCCGGTTCCGGCGGCCACCAGCGCGAGCGCGACCAGGGCGGCGGGCCAGAAGAAGATGCGTGCCGGTGCGGTGCGTATCGCGAGAGTGCTCATGATGCCGACCCGCGGGCATCCGGCGATGTGAGGTGCTGGACCAGCGTCGCTGGCGACAGCAGCGACAGGTCCTGCAGTTGCTTGAACACCGCGCGCGTCAGGCCTGCCAGCAGGCCCGCCAGCACCGAGCCGATTACAATCAGCGGCACATTGGGCGAATCGGCCCGCTTGGGGAGTCTGGCCGGCGATTCGATCGTGTAGCGGTACCCGAACGCGGCCTCGGCGGTGTGCAGTTCGATTTCGACGTTGTGCAGGCGGTCGAGCAGTTCCTGGTAGCTTTCGAGCGCTCCCTTGAATTGCGACCTGGCGTACAACGTCGCATCGTCTTCGCCGGCCTTTTCGTTCGTGGCAGGGCCAGGCTGCCCGTCGCCCGACGCGAGCCGGAGCCCAGGGGCCGCGGCCAGGCGGGTCTCCGATTCGCCGATCCGCGAGGTCAGGTCGTCGACGCTGCCGCCGCCAGCCTGGTAGTCGGCGAGCAGGCGGCGTTCTTCGGCCCGTGCCTCGACCACGCCGGGCGGGTCCGGCCGCAACCGGGCCAGCGTCATCTGCAGCGCGACGACGTCCGGGTGGCGATCGGTCGCGACGGCGCGGCGTTCGGCGAGGCGCGTCTCGACGTCGGCGACTTTGTTCTGGTGCTGTCTCTCTGCCGCCAGGCGTGCGACGCGCGCCGCCGAGGTCTTGGTGCGAAGCTCCGTCATGGCCTCGTCGGGCCGCGGAGCCGCGTCGGGATCCGTCTTGCGGACGGTGGCCACAGGGGTTCTGGGCGGGGTGGCCGCGCGCCGAACCTCCCCGACGCTGGCCAGGCGATTCTCGACCCGGTCGCGTTCGAGATCGGCCTGAGTCTTGAGAATCGTGTAGGTGTCGGCGATCGTCTGCACTTCGATGGACCGCTTCGAGTCGAGAAACGCGGCCATCCCGCTGTTGACCAGGTCGCGTGCCATCTCGGGCGTCGACCACGAGACCTTCACGGTGATCATGTCGTCCTGCAGGGTGACCGTCATCCGCTTGGCGAGCAGGTCGATCAAGGCTTCGATCTTCTCGCTCTCCGGGATTGGACCTCGAAGCCGCTCTGACAGACGGTCTTTGAAGCGAAGCACCGCCGACCGGTCGCGGTCCCAGGCTTCGATCATGCCCTTCTCGTGCACCATGTGTTCGAGCGAGCGGTGGCTGAGCACTTCGACCGATGCGTTCAGTCCCGGGGACTCGTAGGGGATCGGCACCGCACGCTTGGGGTTGGCCAGCGCCGGCATGGTGTAGTTCTTCTTGATGAGGAGGCTACCCTGCGCCGAGTACATCTTCGGAAGCAGGAGGGCGGCAGCCGACCCGACGGCGACGAACACGGCCGCCAGGAGCGCGACCGACAGCCATCGCCGCGTGACCGCGCCCGCGAGCAGGCCGCCGGCGCGTTTCCACGGAGCAAGGCCGCCGAAGCTCACGATCGAGTCGCCGTCGCTCATCGATCAGGCTCCCACTGCTGCCTGGCGCCGCCACAGCAGCGACCGGACCGTCACGAGGAAGTCCGAGCGATTGATGGGCTTGGTGAGGTAGGCGCTCGCGCCCGCGCGGTGCGCCTCGGCCCGGTCCTGCGGGAACGTGCGAGCCGAGACCATCAGCACGGGGATATCGGCGGTGTCTTTTGCCTGAGTCAGCGACCGGCAGACCTCGAGGCCCGACACGGTCGGCAGCATCAAGTCGAGGCACACGATATCGGGGTGTTGTTCGCGCACCAGTGCGAGGCCGGACTCGCCGTCTCGCGCGGCGACGGCCGTCACGCCAAGACTCTTGAACAGCGACGTGATCACCAGACGCAACTCGGGCGAATCGTCGACGACAACGGCAGTAGGCGGCTTGTACAAGAACTCCTCCATCACCACTAAAACAAACGCGGATAGACCACCAGAACCAGCACGACGTAGATCCCGACGAACGCCCCGAAATACTTGAGCACCGTGGCGTACTCGTGAGCCTTGGGTTTGTTGAGCAACACGCCCGGGATCGCGAAGGTCGCCAGGATGACCGACAACAACACCAACTTCTGCATATTCTGGTGCCGGACCGACACGATCCGGTTGAACTCCGCTCTGCCCTTCTGCACGTCCGATGCCAACCAACCGGTTGCCAGATCGGCGGTAGGAACCGAGCCAATTCGCCGGAAGCGCAACGCGCGGGGTCTCGCTCGTCTCACTTTGAGACCGTCTTCCGCCCCAGGTCGAGACACGGCGCGGACGGCGGCAACTGGAAGGGCGCTTGGTCGAACGGCAGCCGGCCATTTCGGTCGAGCCTTTTGCGTCGCCACGGGCTTTTCGCCGGGCGAATCGCCGCAATGGCGGGCGCGACAACAACTGGCCTGGTCCTTGCTCTCTGGGATGGCATGACTACCAATCGTCTTGCGTTAGGGGGCCTGTTTGTTGACCGCGTCACCAAAGACGAAGCCATTGGTCGCGTGGACGACCTGATCGCGGCCGGCGGCGGCGGCTACGTGGTAACGCCCAACATCGATCACGTCGTGCTGGTCGGCCAGGACGCCAGACTGCGAGCGGCCTATCGCCGAGCCAGCCTGTCGCTTGCCGACGGCCAGCCCTTGCTGTGGATGGCGCGGGCGCTGGGATCGCCGCTGCCCGAGAAGATTTCGGGATCGGACATCCTCGCCCCGCTGATGGCCAGCGCGGCTGCCAAACAGCGGCGAGTCTTTTTCTTTGGTGCGACTCCGGAGGTTTCCGCTGAAGCGGCCCGGCGTCTGGTCGCCCGTTATCCGGCGCTGCGCGTGGTGGGCCGAGACAGTTCGTATTGGTCGCCCGACCTCGCCGATGGGGCGGCCGACGCAGCCATTATTCGCGCCATTCGCGAATCCGGGGCCGACCTGGTCGTGGTGGCGCTGGGAACGCCCAAGCAGGAGATCTGGATGGAGCGATTCCAGCGCGAGCTGGCGCCTGCTGTCTCGATTGGCCTCGGGGCGTCGCTCGATTTCGTGGCGGGCACGGTTTCGCGGGCACCCGCATGGATGTCGCGCGCCGGCCTGGAATGGGTGTTCCGCCTGTGGCAGGAGCCGCGGCGCCTGGCCTATCGATACCTGGTACGTGACTTGCAAATTATCCCCATATTCGCCGGCGACGTGTACCGAGCCTTGACGAAGAGAGGGCGAGCGGCTTGGGGAACAGCCGAACCTTCCGGCGGACCCCAGCGATGAGCGGCCCGACCCGATTGGCGAAACGGCCCGGCAGTATAGGGCGTCACGATGGCGCCGCGGAGAAACGATGATGCTCAGAAAGAAACGCGATGTCGTGCTGGTGGGTTGCGGTCCTCTCGCCTTCGAGACCGCCCGCGACCTGTCCCGCCGTGCGCAGGTGGTTGGCGCCTTCTCGCTCAAAGGCGAGGCGGCCCGCCCCGACCTGCCGGTTCCGCAACTGGGCCGCGCCGAGGGGCTCGCCGCCTTTCTCGCGCAGAACCCGGTCGACGAGGTCTACATCGCCACCGACGTCAGGCGCCACTATTCAACACTGCAGTCGGTGGTCGAGACCTGCGAACGTCTGGGCATCCCGTTCGCGGTGCCGGCACACGTGTTCAGCCTGGGGCGGGCGCTGCCGCGCGACGCACGATTTGTGGCCGACGGATACGTTCACTACGTGCTGACGATTTCGAAGCCGGTGCAGGATGCCACCAAGCGGATGGTCGACGTGGCGCTCTCATCGGTGGCGCTGGCAGCGCTCGCTCCACTGTTCCTGCTGGTGGCGGCCGCCATCAAGTTGACGTCGAAAGGTCCCGTCTTCTTCACACAACTGCGCGTCGGGTTGCGGGGCCGCATGTTCGGCATGTACAAGTTCCGCTCGATGGTGGTCGATGCGGAACGGCGGCTCGAAGAGCTGCAGGCGAAAAACGAACAGACGGGCCCCGTGTTCAAGATGCGCCACGATCCACGCATCACGCCGGTCGGCCGCATTCTGCGGAAGTTCAGCATCGACGAATTGCCCCAGCTGATCAACATCCTGCGGGGCGAGATGGCGATTGTCGGCCCCCGGCCGCCGGTGCCGAGCGAGGTTGCCCAGTACCAGCCCTGGCAGCGGCGCCGGCTCTCGGTGCGCCCCGGCCTCACCTGTCTCTGGCAGGTGCAGGGACGCAACAACATCGGCTTCGACGAATGGATGATGCTCGACCTCCAGTACGTGGATCAGTGGTCGTTTGCCAAGGACGTGGCTCTGATTGGACGCACCGTGCCGGTCGTGGTCAGCGGAAAAGGATCGAGCTGACATGAACATCCTCAGACCGCAGCAGTCGGAAGGGATCCTGGCTGCGCGCAACGCGGTGACGCTCGGATCGTCGCTGGCACTGACGGCCGGGATGTCACTGGTGATCCGCCTGCTCATCCCGCGCTACCTGGGTCCGGGCCCGTTTGGCGAACTCCGGCTCGCCGAAAGCTTCGCCGAGATGCTGTGCGTGGTCCTGACGCTCGGCGTCGACATGCAGTTGCGTCTCGAGGCCGCGGTCGACCCCACGATGGCCAGACGCTACCTGAGCGGCCTGACCGCGCTGCGCCTCGGACTCGGCGCGGTGGCCATCGTCGGGACGGTCTTCCTGTTGAAAGGGATGGGAACCAGCGACCGCGCGCAGTTACTGTTTGTCGTGCTGGCGCTCTCGCAGGTGCTGCTGGTGTTGAACAATTCGTACGCCGCGCTCGAACACGCCTCCGGGCACGTCACCTGGCTGGCGCGCACCAATTTCGGCGCAAAGGTGATCTGGGCGGTTGCCACCATCGCCGTGCTCGTCCAACTGACCAGCGGTCTGGCCATCGCGGCCACGGCGTTGTCGGTCGAGGCGCTGCGCTTCGTGTGGTTCACCGCCCGAGCCGTCCGCCACCATCGCCTCGCCACGCGCCCGGATTTGAGGCTGGCTCTTGGCGCCGTCGTGGTGAGCCTGCCGTTCTTCGTCAACGGTGTTGCCCACACCCTGTACGCCCGCATCGGCACCGGCTGGATTGCCGCGGCGTGCGGGGACGTCGAAGTGGGGTTGTACAGCGCCGCATCGGGTCTGGCGTCGCTGGCGATGTTCGGCATGCCGTTGCTGGCGTGGGTGCTTGTTCCGTCCACCGCGCGGGCCGCCATGCAATCCAATCAGGAGCGGGACGAACTGGTGACCGGCGCGCTGCGCCTGTCGTTGCTGGCTGGCGTCCCGGTGGCCGCCGCGTTTTACTTTGGCGCGCCGTTGTTTCTCCAGTGGCTGGTCGGACCGGCCTATCTGCCCGCCGCGCCTGTGCTCCGCATTCTGGCCCCCACCGTGGGGTTGGCCTACGTCTCCAGCGTGTGCGCCATTGCGCTGATTCAGCGCGGACGGACGTGGACGGTCGCGGGGATTTCTTTGACGGGCATCGCGGTTACCGCGCTGCTCGATCTCGTGTTGATTTCCTGGGGATCGCGCACCTTCGGCCTGTCTGGAGGCGCGCAAGGCGCGGCCTGGGCCACGCTCGTGACCGAGGTCCTGGTCACCGCGGTGATGGCCACGCTCAACCGATCCTGCCTGAGTGACGGACGGCTCTGGCGCACCGTGATCGCACTGACCGGGGGCGTGGCCGCCAGCGCGGTGACGGTCCGCTTCGCACCGCTCGTCGGACTCGGTCCGGTGGTGGCGGCCGGCGCGGCCTTCGCGGCAGCCTTTGTCCTGACCGGCGGCGTCACGCGCGACGACGTCGCCTTCTGCCGCCGCGTGTTTTCTCGTTCCCTCCAAACGCCGACCGGCGTGCTGGTTCCAGAGGCTTCATGACTTCGTCCATTTTCCGCGCGATCGCTGTCGCGCTGACCGTTGTCACCGCGTTGCCGGCGGCGGCGCAGGAGAAGACCTCCGTTGCGGCACCGCCACTCGCTTCTTCGGTCACCGTGTCGGGGCCCACGACCGCCGCTGCGGCCGTGCAGCCCCAGAGCTACGTGATTGGACCAGACGACGTCCTGGTTGTCTCGTACTGGCGAGATCAGGACCTGTCGGCCGAAGTTGTGGTCCGTCCAGACGGCCACATCTCGCTTCCCCTGCTCCGGGATATCCTGGCGCTCGGTCTGACACCCGACGAACTGGCCGACCGCATCCAGACGCGCGCAGCCACGTATCTGGAACACCCGAACGTCACGGTCGTGGTCAAACAGATCAACAGCCGGAAGGTGTTCATCACCGGCGAGGTCGCCAAGCCTGGTCAGTATCCACTGGCCGGGCCCACAACGGTGCTTCAGTTGATCGCGATGGCGGGCGGCGTGACGCCGTTCGCCAAACAGGACCGCATTGTCATCATGCGCGCCGGCGGAGGCCCGACCGCGACGTTCCGGTTCAACTACAAGAACGTTGCGCAGATGAAAGACCTGGACCAGAACATCCTGCTGCATCCCGGCGACACCGTCCTCGTGCCATAGGCGCACATCGCGTGTTCAAGGCGTCCACCTCGCTCGAACTGCTCACCCCCGGACCCACGGGTCGCTGGTGGCGTGGCGTGCTGGTCGCCTGTTTCTGGGCCACGGCCGCAACCGCGCACGCTCAGGAACCGGCTGTCGGGGGCCCGTATCGGGGCTTGTTCGGTCCAACCGCCACGTCGGCAGCCACACCGCTGCGCTCCTCCCCAATCGACTCGCTCGATCTGTCTATACAGACCTTCTGGTTGTCGGAGCAGGCCCGAACCGGGGCCGGGTCAAGCGATTCGGCTCCTTCGCCCACGACCTCACACGCCTACGCAGGGCTGGTCGCCGCATTCTCGAAGGCCCACGAAGGTAGAAGGTTGACCTACCACCTGCGAGGAAGTTCTCAGTTCAGAGAGCAACCGGGAGCGGGCCTCTCGTTCGATACCCAGTGGCTGGCCGTGAGCGTCGAGGCCAGAGCGTCCGAGCGGACGTCGGTCACCTTCGGGCAGCGCGTCGGGTACGCGCCCCTGTTTTCGCCGACCCCGACGGGCGCGGATCCGAGCCTGGCGGGACTGGTCAGTGTGGCGGCTCCGGTTCAGGGGGTCTCGTCGCTCAAGAACGTGACGACCGAGTCGGCGGCCGGGGTGTCGACGCAGTTGTCCCGCCTGACGTCTGCCGGAATCTCCTACGCCTTCAGCCGGGTTGGCTTTTCGAGTACTGGGGTGGCCGTCTCCACGCAGGCCCTGCTGGTGACGGTCAACCACACCATCGGGCGCGACCTCGCCTATCGGGTGACGTACTCATCGCTGTCGACCACCAACTCGGGAGCCGCCGCTCCCGGCCCCGCCCGATCGCATGATGTGGGCATCACGCTCAATTATTCGCCGGCGATGTCCCACCGGACCACGTTCGTCTTCGGCGTTACGCCAGACCTGGCGAGCCGACAGTCGTCGTCGTCCGCATCCAGCGTGTCGACTGCGCCCTCGCGCCGCCTGTCGATCACGATTGGCGGCGTTGCCAGAATCGAGCGCCAGTTCACGCGGACGTGGCGAGCCGACGCCGGGTATCAGCGCATGCTCTACTACTTGCCCGGGTACAGCCAGCCGATCCTGGCCGATGCGGCGACCAGTTCGGCACACGGCACGTTCTTCGATCGATTCACGGCAAGCGTTTCGGCCGCCTACTCGCGCGGCGTGCCGGACGTACAGCAGTCGCAAGACCGTGTCACGAGCCTGTCCGCGGCGGCGCGACTCGAGTTCAGGCCCACGCGGGAGGCCATCATCCATGCGGAATACCGCCACGACGCCTACTCGATGTCCGGCGGAATCACGCAACTGCCGGGACTCAGCAGCAACAGCAGCCGAGGCTCGTTCAACGTCGGGTTTACCATCAATATCGGGCCGTCCGGCAGGCGAGAGCGGATTCGGTAAACTGCGGACGCAGGCTGGCCGGATGAAGCCGGGACGACGGCGCTGCCGGCGGATGCCGATTGGAATTGTCTGGGAACAGGGGGATGGTCGTGCCTGTGGAATTGTCAGTGGTGGTTCCGACGTTTCGGCGACCCGACGAACTGAAGATCGCGCTCGCCAGTGTGCTGCGTCAGTCCGGGACCAGTCTCGAAGTGATCGTGGTTGACGATTCCCCCGAAGGGTCGGCCGAAGCCGCCGTCAAGGAGGTGGCCGATTCGCGTGTGAGCTACATCAAGAACCCCAAGCCGACCGGAGGCCGTCCCTCGGTCGTACGCAATCTGGGCTTCTCGAAAGCGTCGGGCGCGCTGATTCACTTCCTCGACGACGACGACATCGTGCCCGATGGACACTACGAAGCGGTGAAGGCTGCCTTTGCCGAATCGCCCGACGTGGGTGTCGTGTTCGGTCGCATCGAACCCTTCGGCGACGACCCGGCGCTGGTTGGCCACGAGTCGGCCTACTTCTCGCGCGCCGCCAGGCGGGCACGCCGATGCCGGTGGTTCGGCCCGAAACTGGGGTTCTCGGCGCACATGCTCTTTCACCAATCCATCATCACGTGCAGCGCCGCGGTCATCAGGCGCGACTGTGTCGAGGCGGTTGGCGGCTTCGATCCCGACGTGCCGATCAACGAGGATCTCGACTTCTACGCCAGGGCCATTCGCCGGTTCGGCGCCCGTTTCCTGGACCGTGTCGTGCTGCATTACCGCATCGGCAGGAATTCGTTGGCGCGCAATCCCCACGTCGATGCCCAACTCCAGCAGAGCTACGTGCGCATCCAGGAAAAGTACCGCCGCGAGTGGGGATGGGCCGACTTCCTGGTGACCAAAACCCTGGCCCGGATCGTGTTCAGGATGCTCTGACGCGACGATGTGCCGTGCCGGGGAGGCACGTGATCTCGCAGAGGGACCGGTGGCGGGGTGAAGTCCCCGGCGCCTGCCGGGGCGGCCCTACGCCGCTCGGCGTCGGAAGATGCAGTCGACTTCCAGCAGCGACACCTGGTCGGCCGGGTCGAAGTTGACCGGCAGGATGTTGCTGATCTCAAACCCTCGCTCGACCATGTACGCGACCGCTTCGTGGAACCGCCACGTGCCTTCGTACAGGTGGACGACCGACAATTCCATCTGGATGCCGAGGAAGTTGGAGAGGCAGGCGGCCCCGCCTTTCAGCACCTGCTCTTCGAACCCTTGCGTGTCGATCTTGAGATACGCGCGGCCCGCGGGAAACTCGGCGAACGCGTCATCGAGCCGGGCCACCGTGATGGACTCCTGCCTGAGCACTCTGGCTTCGGGAACGAAGGCCTGAGCCGCGGGCAGTTGCGTGAGACACGAGCTGAACTCGGACATCTGGCTCACGTTGATCTGGGCGATGCCAGCCTGTTCGCCAAACGCAAGGTTCATTGTCCTCCACCGGGAATCGGCGGCGGCGCGCGACGCCAGGGCGTCGTACGTGGCGCGCACCGGTTCGGCCGACACGATCCAGCCCGTGTACCCGTCGTGCCTCAACTGCTCGGCGTATTGGCCGACGTTGGCCCCGACATCGACGACCACGTCGATATTGCGCGACCGGATAAAATCGGCCGGTCGCAGATTCACGTACGAATCGACCTGGCGGATGTCATAACCGAGGCTTCGCACGGCGGATTTGACGCCGTGACGGATCTTGTCGATTGAGATGGTCGATGTCATCTTCACTTCCCCTTGGACACTCGCGCACCAACCCGAATCTCTGGCGCGCTGTGATTCTCGTCGCGAACTACCCGAGTGCGCCTTCCAGTTCGCGCACCACCGAACCGACATCCCGCATACGCTCGACGCATTCGGGCGCCAGCGCGACACCAAATTCCTGCTCCAGTTCCAGCACGAGCGAGAGGTGACCCATCGAGTCCCACTTTTCGAGGTCGGCCGGGGACGTGGCGTCGGTCACCGATTCCTGGCGAGCAGAAAAGAGCGTCGCGACAATCGCATGCACTCTCAGGGCTCGTTCAGACGCACTCATGTCGTGTCTCCTCGTTGCCAGCGGGCCGAGAGCCATGGCGGCACTTCCCGCGCCGCCGCCAGGTCCAGCTCCCATTCCGCCCCTTCGGCGTGTTGATCGACGAGGCGGAACCCGTTGGCCTCGAAGAACCCGCCAGCCAGCCCGTTCTTCGCCGTGGGCACGTAGACCCCTCGCAGTGTTCGCCCGCCCTGTTCGCGGGTGGCATCGGCCACCAGGGCGAGCATGCCGGCCTCGACTGTACGCCCAATCACCCGGCAGCTCATCAGGAAATTGTCGAGGTGCCACGCGCCGGCCTCGCCGGCCCGGAGCATGGCCACGCCAACAATGCCGTTGTCTCCGAACCGGTCCTTCACGCCGAAGGTAAACGCGCGCCAGGACGGGTCGGCGACGCGCGAGGCGAGTTCGGCCTCGGTGTAGCGGCGCGTCGTGAGGTTGAACTGGTTCGTCTTCTGGGTCAGCTGTGCCGCGCGCGGAAGCGTCGCGGGCCCGACGGGCGCCGCAACCAGTTCCATATCCAGTGACCGGTAGAAATCTTCCAGAGACCCCGCGCCGCGTCCAAGTTCCGCGCGCTGCGACTGCGCGGCGTACTGACGGCCGCGCTCCCGGTCCTCGGCCGTCAGGGTGCGGCGCTCGAACACCGGACACGCCCGCACCGTGTCGGCAAACGCCATCGGCTCAGCGGGCACCTCGATCACGTAGACCTCTGGCGCATCGGTCCGGACCTGCTCACGTTCGACGGGGTTGTCGTCGAGAAACGCCAGCGAGTCGAGCCCGATGTTCAATTCGGCGGCGATCTCCCGAAGGCTTTGACTCTTGGGGTTCCAGTTGATGCGGATTGCGGAGAAATCCGAAGGGCGCAGCAGCATCCCCGGGTGTTTGTCGAGCACGTCCATCGCGTCTGGAAGGTTGTTCTTGCTGGAGATCGCCAGCAGCACGCCTCGCCGCGACAGATCCAGAAGTGCCCGCTGCAGCGCCACGTGGGCCGCGCCAGGATACTCCCCGCCGAGCCGCACCCCGGTCGGGCCGTCCTCTCCGACGACGCCGCCCCAGAGGGTGTTGTCGAGGTCCACGACGAGGCACTTCCGCCCCTGGCCGGTAATCGCCAACAGTGTGCGGAGGCAGTCGTTGGCGAGATGGATCAGGCAATCGGCGGCGATGGGGAGGCGTGTGGTCAGAAAGCGCCGCTCGTCGTGGAAGCGCGCGCGGCCGTGCCGCGCGACCAGCGCGTCGTAGTCGAGCACGGTCACGCCCGGCTGGTCGGCCAGCGCCCGTACCGCCGCGTTGAGGCGCGCGATGGCCGCCATCTGTCCGTGGCCCTGGGCGTCCGCCAGTCCGAGCGACGCGACCGGCGGCGCCTCGAAGTTGAAGACCACGACGTTGGCGCCGGTCGAGGCGCGCAACTGACCGACCCAGGCACGCAGGTCGTCTGCGACCTCGTCGACGGCGCAGTCGGCCGCGCCCTCTGGCAGATCGGCGTAGTTGGTCCACACCGCCGGCAACAGGTCTCGCGTCTGGATGGCCAGCATCACCACGTCGGGTGCGAAGCCCGGGAGCCAGCTTGCCGGATCGACGATTTCCTGAACGTAGGCGTTAAACGCGCCCACTTTCACGTCGAGGGCGAGGCCATGACACAGGGCCGCCGCGCGCAGCAGCGGAACCATCGGCTCGAGCGTGTAGGAGCGCAGCACGGCCACCTTCAGCCGCGTCGTCGGTGCGGCCGAGCCAAGCCGCGAGAAGCGATCCTCGACGACGGCCGCGTTGCCCAGCGTCGGTTTCTCTTCGAACAACTGCCGAAGCAGCGCCGCGGCGAGGCGCGTTTCCCCGCGGACCACCGCGGCGTCGATCCGTTCAAGCAGCGTGGTCATGGTGCCTCCGGCAGCGCCTTGACGATGCGCGCGGGGACGCCGCCGACCAGTTTATTGGGCGCGACATCGGCGGCGACCAGCGACCCCGGCATCACCACGCTTCCACGGCCGATGGTCACACCCGGCAGCAGCGTCGCGCCAGCCCCTATCCAGCACCCGCTCTCCACCGTGATGGATTGCGGGGCCAGCGCTCCGGCGCGCTGCCAGGACGGGCCAATGTCGTGACCGCTTGTGATGAAGACGCAGTGGTGTCCGATCGACGTGCCGTCGCCAATCGAGATGGGGGCGTTGAGGTCGACAAAGAGCGGTGCATTCAGAATGCAGCCAGACCCGATCGTCAATCTGGCGAGGGCGTCGCCCCCGCCCGAAATCTCGAGCGGGCCGAGCAGCATGGTTCGCCGGCCGATCCGAGCGCCAAACGCGCCGTAGAGCCGGGCGCGAAGACGCGGGAAGGCGTGACGGGGGAGCGGAAGCAGCGCCAGCCACAGAAGCCCGCGTTTTGGGCGCAGCGCCCCCACTTCGCTCTTCAGCAGCGTCTGGGCGCGCGCCGCAAAATCACGCGGAGCAGGGTCGAGGGCGCCGCGCCCGGCGACGGCATCCGAAAAGCGACGCAGCAGTCCTGGCGACCCGAACCGCGCATACCGCGTCGGTGTGCCCTGCGTCTGAGTCAACTCGATATCCATGGACCTACGATAAACCCGGGGGCGTCGTACGAGAATGGCAGAGAGGTGGAGGGGGCATCCCACAAAGGTGGTACGCGCGGGTGATGCCCGGCGACACTCAGTTGGAGAAAAGCAGCCGGTGGTGCACGGCGAACATCGCCAATTCGAGCCGGTTCGACACGCCCGTCTTGTCGAAGATGTTGGTCAGGTGGCGCTTGACCGTTTCCTCCGAGATCTCGAACTGCCTGGCGATGTCCCTGTTGCTGCACCCCTCGACAATCGCGCCAACCACCTGGAATTCGCGCGGCGTGAGATTGAACGACCTGGACGGGGCCGACGCGTCGGCCATCAGGTTCTTGATGGCCTGCACGAGGTTGGTGACCGGCTGACCGCCGAGCCAGTAGCGGCCGTCGACCACCACGCGCAGCGCCTCGACCAGATGATCGGCCACCGCGTCCTTCAGCACAATCCCCCGCGCACCCGACTGCAGCGCTTCCAGGATCTGGCGCTGATCGATCGTGCCAGTCAGGATGACGGTCTTCAGCGTGGCGACCTCTTCGGCCAGGGCCTTCAGCGCCTCGAGGCCAGGCAGCGTCGGCATGGCGAGATCGAGCAGCAGCAGGTCCGGTTCGAGGGCACGGACCATCCGGACCGCATCGCTGCCATCACCGGCCTCGCCGACAATCCGGAATTCGGAACCCTGCCCGAGGATGTTCCGTACTCCAATGCGAACCACCGGATGGTCGTCGGCGACGACGATGGACCACGTGGCGCTGGCGTTGGTTTTCATGGCTGTTGGGCCGGGTCGAGCAGGCTGCGCACCTCGGCGGCGAGTCGACCGAGCGCCGCCTCCACCGCGTCGAGGGCGGCCACAGCCGCGTCCTGTTGGTCGGGCTGGCGTTCGATCGCGGCGAAACACGCGGCGATGGCGAGGACGCCCACCATGCCGCTCGCGCCCTTTTGCTCGTGAGCCACCGCGCGCACACCGATCGCGTCGGCCGCTTCGACGCGCTGCCGCAGGCGAGGCAACGCCGTCCGCGTCTGTTCCAGATAGGCCGCGAACAACTCGCCAATCATCGCCCGCCCGTCGGCGGTCGCGGGGTCTCCGAACTGTCGCAGCCGATCGGGATCTATTTCCACCGCAACGTACTATAGCCGAACTCCCGGGGCGCCTCTCGGCTGGCCGGGTCCAGGCAGGGCACCGCGTGGATCAGCAATCCGGAATCGTTTCGTCCCCATCGGCCACAGCGAGGCCTCTGACGCCCGGCACCCGATGAGGCGAGGTCGGCACATCGAGACGCGAATAGAAGAAGGAGTGCTCAGCCGATCCCTGGTGAGGGCGGAAGAAACCGCGCCAACACGGCGTGCAGCTCAGCTTTACGAATCGGTTTTGCCACATAACCGTCCATGCCGGCAGCCAGACAGAGTTGGTCGTCGCCTTTCATCGCATTGGCCGTCATCGCCACGATCGGAATCCTGGACACCGAGGTGTATTGAGCGGCCGTCCTGATCAACCGTGTCGCTTCGAAGCCGTCAAGCTCGGGCATCTGGCAATCCATCAGAACCAGATCGTACGGACTCTCCAGGAGCGCGCCGAGCGCTTCCTTGCCATTCGCCGCGACATCGACATAAAGCGCCATGGTCTTGAGGACACCCCGCGCCACCTTCTGATTGGTACTATTGTCCTCGGCCACAAGAATCCGGTATCTCTCGCCGTTCGCTTTTTCGGCAAAGCCCTGCAGTTGCCCGCCTTTGTCCGCGCGCGGATACGCCCGCTGCGTTGAGTCGTCGAATATCCTCCGGACCGTATCGCGCAGGTGGTACGACCCAACCGGTTTGGTCAGATGCGAGAAAAACCCCGCGGCAAGGGCGGATTCGCGGATGCGATGCCGCGAGATGGACGACAACAGCACTTTGGGAATCTTTGACAGCGCCACAACTTGATTGATCTCGTGTGCGAATTGCATTCCGTCGAGGCCGGGCATCTGGTCGTCCACCAGCAACAGGTCCGGAAGCGTCTCGGCCGTCTGAAGCAGATCGATTGCCTGTCGACCGCTGGCGACTGCCTGGGGCTCGAGGCCCCAAGACTCCAACTGCCGCGCGACCGCAGCCCGGTTGGTTGCGTTATCGTCGACGATCATGACGCGCCTGGTTCGACCGGAGTCGTATCGATCGGCTGCCTCGAGGGTGCGCGGAGAACGAACCACGATATCGAACCAGAACGTCGATCCGGCGCCCGCGTCGCTGATCAGCCCGATCTCCCCACCCATCAACTCGGCAAGTTTGCGGGAGATTGACAACCCAAGCCCGGTTCCGCCGTACGTGCGACTTGTCGAGGCGTCAGCCTGCGTGAATGCGTCGAACAGCGACGCGTGTTTCTCGAGCGGGATGCCGATTCCGGTATCTCTGACCGAGAAGCTGATCACGAGCCGATCATCCGCCCGCTGCTTTTGCGAACAGCGGACTTCTATCTCTCCGTGGTCGGTAAACTTGAAGGCGTTGCCAACCAGATTCGTGAGAATCTGACGCAGTCGCCCGGGGTCGCCGTGCACGCTGTCGGGCACCTCCGGGTCGACGGACGAAACATACTCGACGTTCTTTTGGGCGCTCCGCAGCGCCATGGCCCCGCCAAACGCATCGAGCAATGCGCGGAGATCGAACTCGACATCTTCGAGTTCGATGACGCCGGCCTCGATCTTTGAATAGTCGAGGATGTCGTCGAGCAAGCTCAAGAGCGCTTCGGCACTCGAGTTGACCGTCTCGGCAAATAACCGCTGTTCCCCATCGAGCGTGGTCTCGAGAAGCAGGCCGTTCATGCCCAGCACGCCGTTCATGGGCGTGCGGATCTCGTGGCTCATGTTCGCCAAGAACTCGCTCTTGGCCCGGCCCGCCGCCAAGGCTTGCGCCTCGGCTTCCCGAAGCGCGCGATACCCGGCCTCGAACTGGTTGACGAATATCGTCATGATCAGCGCAATGATCCCGGCCGAAAAAAGATAGTTGTAAATCGTGTAGACCATGAACCAGATCGACGATTGTTCGAAGGGCAATTCGTAGAACAGAGGAAGACCGAGCCACGAGTAGAGACCGCAACTCCCGAACAGCACCGAGATATACCCGAGCAGCCAGAAGCCGGATGTTCGGCCCAATTGCAAGAACGACCCCACCAGGACGGCGGCAAGCCACGGCAAGATCGGCGAAAGTCCTCCACCGGTTGTGAGCGTGAGCAGAAAGAGCGCAGTGGCGGAGGCGGCATTCGACCAGAGTCCCGCGGCGACATGATCGCGTTTCGTGCGGAGCAGCCACACACCAAACAAGCAGGGGCACACACCGACAATCAGGGCGATGGCGGCGCTGATGGGGCTCGAGAGGACCGAGTACAGCACCACATAGGTCGCCCACGTCGTCGCGTACGCGAGCTGGAAGGCAAAAACGATCCCGGCCTGGACCCGTTTCCGCTCGTCGGGATACTGCGTCACGTCGAGATGGATCCCGAAGAACTGCTGACAGCGCGTGTAAATGTCGAGAGGACGGATGGACGGGGTGGTTCCGCCGGGTTGGGGAACGTCACGCCTGGGTGGCGCTTCCTTCAAGCCGTCCGGCGCCGGGGCGCGGGGCAAGTCGAGCAGGCTCTGCACCTCGACGGCGAGCCGACCGAGTGCCGCCTCCACCGCGTCGAGGGCGGCCACAGTTGCGTCTTGTTGGTCGGGTTGGCGTTCGATCGAAGCGAAACACGCGGCGATGGCGAGGACGCCCACCATGCCGCTCGCGCCCTTTTGCTCGTGAGCCAGCGCGCGAACGCCGATCGTGTCGGCTGCTTCGATGCGCTGCCGCAGGCGAGGCACGGCCGCCCGCGTCTCTTCCAGATAGGTCGCGAACAGTTCGCCAATCATCGCCCGCCCGTCGGCGGTCGCGGGATCTCCGAACTGTCGCAGCCGATCCGAATCGATCTCCACCGCATGCTACTATAGCCGAACTTCCGGGGCGCCTCTCCGCGTACAGAGCCCGACAGGGCATCGCATGGATCAGCAATCTCGAATCGATTCGTCCTCATCCCCAAGCCCGAGAGTCTTTGACGCCGGGCATCGGATGCTCGATGGCATCCGCCGCGCGCAATCGAAGTTCATCGCCGCCGGTTCGTCGCGCGAGACGTTCGAGATTCTGCTCGACACCCTGCTCGCCGCCACCAACAGCGACTACGGATTCATCGGTCAGGTGCTGCTCGACCCTGACGGAGCGCCCTATCTGAAGGCGTTTCAGTTGACCAACATCGCCTGGAGCGAACAGACCCGCGACTTCTATCAGCGGAACGAGGCGACCGGGTTCGAGTTCCGCAATCTCAAGACGCTGTTCGGCGCCGTGATGGTGACCAACTCGGCCGTCATTTCCAACGATCCGAGCACCGACCCGCGATCCGGCGGGCTGCCGCCGGGACACCCGCCACTGCGCGCGTTCATGGGACTTCCGTTTTTTATCGGCGACCGTCTTGTCGGCATGATGGGGGTGGCCAACCGTCCTGGCGGATACGACGAGGCGATGGCGACCGATCTCGAACCGTTCCTGCTCAGTTGCGGCACGTTGGTGGAGGCTCAGCAACTGGCAGCGGGCAGACGGCACGACGAGGCCGAAATCCGCAAACTGGCGATGATCGCCGCGCGCACCGACAACGGGGTCATCCTCACCGACGCTCTCGGGCGGATCGAGTGGATCAACGAAGGGTTCACTCGCATCACCGAGTTTGCGCCCGCCGACGTGATCGGGTGGACCCCGGGGGCGCTGCTGCAAGGCCCCGACACCGACGCCGAAACGGCTGCGTACATGCGCCGGAAGATCTCCGCCGGGGAGGGTTTCAGCGCCGAAGTCGTCAACTACAGCAAATCCGGCCGCAAATACTGGATCGAAATCGAGGGACAGCCGATCCACGATTCGGCCGGTCACCTCACCAACTACATGGCGGTCGAGTCGGATATTACGGTGCGCAAACGGGCCGAGCAGCGCCTCGCCGTTCAGTACGCCGTGGCCCAGGCACTGGCCGAGTCGGACGCTGTCGGCGAGTCCGGGCGCAGCGTGCTCGGGTCGATGTGTGACGCGTTCGGCTGGCAGTTCGGCGCGATCTGGGGCGTCGACTCGACGTCGCAGACGCTGGTCTGCAACGCGACGTGGGCCAGATCAGGCCAGCCGTTGGAGGTGTTTGACGCCGCGATCCGGGCCGGGGTCATCGGTCCTGGCGTCGGGTTGTCGGGCGGCGTCTGGTCGCTGGGCGTCAGCAAGTGGATGCGGGACGTGGCGCTTGATTCCGGATTCATTCTTCGTTCGGAAGCAGCCGAGGCCGGCCTGCACGGGGCGGTCGCCTTTCCGCTCATCGCGGGAGCGGAAGTGGTCGGGGTGATGGCGTTCTTCAGTCAACAGATCGAAGAACCCGATCAGGACCAGGTCAGGATGGGCGAAGCGGCCGCCAAGCAAGTCGGCCAGGCTCTGTCGCGCCGACGCGCGCAGCAGGAGTTGATTGAGGCGGAGACCCGGTTCCGCGAGCGCCGCGACAGCCTGCTCGGGGCCGTCAGTTCGGTGGCCGGCCGGTTACTGCGCTCGACCAGATGGCGCGAAATCGTGCCAGCGTGCCTGGACGACCTTGCGCGTGCGGCGGCAGCCGACCTCGCGTACGTCGTCGAGGACGCCGGCCACCACGCCCGCGACTCTTCCGGGCGATCGCTCTTCGTCTGGCAGGCCGGCGAAACTTCCGGGGACGCGACCCAGTCGACCCGTCCGAATCTGGATGCATTCGAGTTCGGGTCGTTGGCCGAATCGCTCTCGACTGGCCAGGTCGTCCGGGTCCACGTCGGCGATCTGGCTCCCGCAATCCGGCCCAGATTCGAGCAACGCCAGGTGACCGCCGTCCTGCTGGTGCCGATTTTCACCGGAAAGATCTGGTGGGGCGTGCTG
>Ga0194060_10000146_pt1 | contig 50652 bp, 46 predicted proteins | sample SepL225m_MetaG_FD_163427 | JGI IMG/M metagenome (GOLD analysis project Ga0194060, IMG submission 163427) | Anoxic zone freshwater microbial communities from boreal shield lake in IISD Experimental Lakes Area, Ontario, Canada - Sep2016-L222-5m | ecosystem: Environmental > Aquatic > Freshwater >... | reverse complement strand
TGTGGTGATGACCTCCTGTGTCCCCGACTTGATTTTCCCCTTCAGCTTCTGACTGACTGTATAGGTCTTTCTGGCCTGTTCATTATAGGCCGTAACCCTCTCATAGAGGTAAACATCGCCATTCGGGTGCCGTTCACGGCGTTCTCCAACGTGAGTTTTTCCTGTTACTGGTTTAGACATGGGGTTTGCTCCTATTTATCGTGTTCCCCTTAATATACATACGTACACGTTAAAAAGCAAGAAAAAAGCACGATTTTGCTTGAAAATCGTGCCTGCTCGGCGATGTTTTTCGTTAATGTGTTCGCTTTATCCTACTTTCAGGTTAATAATGCCTTTGGACAGATCGATTTTATATTTTTTGTATTTCTCATTGAGAGCATGTGTAAAACGCATGAGAATTTTCTCAGCGGGACTGTAGCTTATACCCTCAATAGGAATATCCGGCACCTTGTCATCCCCAACACCAGCTATAGGAGCTATTGCTTCAACCCAAATTCGACGATTTTCGACCATGAAGAAATATTCTGGCCCTTCATGATCAACCCGTTGGATTTTAAACCCTCGCTCCAATAAAGTACAAGTTAAGTACATCTCCCAGAAGCGGGGATGAAATTGTATTTTTGTCTCATTTAAAAAGTGCGGATCGGCATACTCTGCATATTTTTGCCATAGCGACTCAATAAATTCACGTGCTTCTGTTTGGTTCGCTTGGTCGCGCACGCACTTATAATCGGGATCTTTCGTTTCACCAGAAGTAAAAAAAGAGTTCATTACATTATGGGTTACCTTGAACATTATATTTTTTCGGAAGATAGCTCACATAAAAAGCCCAACAACAGCCGAAATATCTCGGATGCTTGGAGCACACCCGTTGTTGTTTCTGTGAAATAAACAGCAACTACATAAGGTGTAATTCCTTACTCACCTATAAGGTTTTCGATAATCCCCATAATCCTCCCCCGCAAAGTCCGGTGCTGGAGTACATTCTCAGCTCGCGAACTCTTCACCTCAATAACAATACTCCGGGGACTTCCACAAGCCTTGCGATACACCTCACTGAATTCCCGATTCGTATGCGGGCAGGCATAGTCAAGCCCGAAGGTCTCTGTGGCTGAGCGGATGTTGTAGTTCTGGGGGGTGGCAAAGTGGGTTTCAAAGACATCCTGGAATTCTGCAACGGGAAGAAAGGAGAAGATGGCACCACCGTTGTTGTTCAGGACGATGATCTGTAGCGGAACGGGGAGTGTGGCGAGCAGCGAGAGGGCGTTGAGGTCGTGCAGGAAGGCGATGTCGCCGATCATCAGCGTTGCTGGCTTCTGGTGCCCATAGGCAAAACCGGCAGCGGTCGAGATGATGCCGTCAATGCCGCTGACTCCCCGGTTGATGGCTGTCGAAATACCGATTGCATGGCTGCTGCTGGCGTAGTTGTCCATATCCCTGACCGGCATGCTGTTAGAGACAAAAAGTACCTGTTGCTCCGTGATGAGCTGCGACACCAGGCGGGCAGCAGAGATATCGGTGACCGGCTTTTCGGGCAGCAGTTCTGTTTGAATCTCTTCCGATACGGCACTGAAAAAGCGGTCAGTCGCGTGGATGTTCAGTGCAGGCGGGGTACGGCACCCTTTCAGCATGGCTGCGGTCAGAGCAATTGAGGCTTCAAGACGGCAGGTGACGTTATGGTCTAGAGAAAAGCGTGCGGGTTGTGGCTTGACAACAATGTAGTGTTCGGGTTGCCACTCTTTCAGTGCGGTCGAGGGGTGTTTGGCAATGACGTTACCGCCAAAGTGCAAAACCAGGTCCGACTTGAAGGATTTTCGGAATTCAGGTGACTGGAGCAGGAGCTGCCAGGGCTGTACTGAGGCAACCATTCTCAGGCCGGATGAAAAATCGGCATAGAGTGGAATGTTCAGGTCGTTGGCCAGTTCACTGACAGCCATGGCATCAGCACGGCTCGTCATGCTGCCGGCAAAGATCATCGGCTGCTCTGCCTCTGCGAGCAGTTGGCGCAGCATGGTGATGGTGCCTGCATCTGGTGCTTTTTCGGGGGCTATCGAACTGCTGAATGGCTTGCCGTTTTCAAGCCAATAGTGAAGGGGAGCTACCCAGGGATCTTTGAGATCCGGAGTTGCCGGTTCAAAAGGTTCACGAAATGGCTGGTTCAGGTGGACTGGCCCGGCGGATGAACCAAGAGATTTTGCAACAGCATAAGCCACCGTTGAGAGGAGCGCCTTCAGGGGCGTATCGGTTGAGGGCGCAGGCAACTGAATGTTCCATCGGGTATAGCCGCCGAAGATATTTTCCTGCCGGATGGTCTGGTTTGCGCCGCAATCAAGCAGCTCGAATGGGCGGTCGGCAGAGAGCACCATCATCGGCTGAAAGTCCATCGAAGCCTCTACCACAGCGGGAAAGTAGTTCGCGACTGCCGTGCCTGAGGTGCAGACAAGCACTGCTGGCCTGCCGGTTGCCCGTCCATACCCGAGTGCAAAAAAGGCGGCAGAGCGTTCATCAACAAACATTTTCCATCGCGCTTTCGGGTTTCTTGCGATGGCAATGGTGAGCGGTGTCGAGCGCGAGCCAGGGGAGATGCAGAAAAATCCTGCGTCCTGCCGGATCAGCTCTTCAACCATGATGCTGCTCCACAGTGAGGTGATTTGCTGGTTGTTCATGCTTCCTGTCGGGTTATGGCCAGAATATCTCCGATTTTCTGCTCAACCTCTTCCCATTCTGAGGCAGGATCCGATCCTTTTACCAGTCCAGCGCCGGAGTAAAGATAGGCGAAACGTCCATTGACCAGGGCAGAACGGATTCCGACGGCAAACTCCGCAGCATCACGGCTGGCCCATCCGACGGGTGCGGCATACCAGCCACGGCTGAAGGGCTCCAGCGCTATGATATGCTGCAGGGCAGGAGCATTGGGCACTCCGCCAACGGCCGGGGTGGGATGGAGAAGCTTCAGCACGGCGCAGTCACTCTCAAACTCGGGTTTCAGCGTGGCGGCACAACGGGTATAGAGATGCGCGAGGCGGTGCAGTTGCAGCACCTGAACTTTGTCATCCATATCAATTTCACTGCATATCTTGAGCAACTCATTGCTGATCATCTCCCTGACGAAATTGTGTTCCCGAATATTTTTTTCTGAATTCAGGAGTGTTTCGGAGGCGTGATGGTCATTGCCGTTCATGCACTCTTTTGAACAGGTGCCAGCAAGGGCTTCGGTGAGCAGCATCTTCCCTTCTCTCCGGTAAAGTCGTTCAGGAGTAAAGCTGAAAAAAGCCTGGTTCTCAACTGGCTCGAAGTAGAATCTGTAGATAGCGTTCTCTGGATACGGGTAGTTCAACAGAAAAAGAAGCGGTGAAAAGCTGCGGCTGAACTCCAGAACGGTCTGCCGTGCAAGCATAATCTTTTCCATATCGCCGCTCTCAAATGTCTGGATCGCCTTCCGGCACTGTTGCATCCAGGTTTGCTCATCCGGGTTATAGGAGATCGTCTGCAGTTCAGGCAGTTTCATAAACGACCCGTCAGTTCGGGTGACAATGCGATTGAGCACGTCGATTATTTCGCTGATTTTTGACTGAAGATCATCGCTGCATTCCAGCCAGAGGTGGCATGAAAGTGTGAAGATGTTGTTATCACAGCTTAACTGGACAAGCGGCAGTACAAAAGAAAAAGAGGGAAATGCCTGCCAGATTGGCTCTTGTTGTTCTGTCGTGTTGAAGCAGAAACCGCCGACATAGCGTGCGCAGGGATCTTTCTCTGCCAGAGAGCGGTGGAACTGATCGAACGTGGCATTGTTATCTTCAGATCCCTCAAACTGGAAGGAATCAGCAACCCCTACACCCGCAACGGAAAAGTTCTGTTCCCTGTTCATCCAGAAGAGTCGAGGATAGACTGTCTGGTGGTAAAGCCATTCAGGCAGCTTCATAGCTTTCACTTGCTGACAGAATGTTACGAGCTTTGTTTGATCACTATGGTGTGATCTATACTGTTGATCATAAAGGCGTAAAGCCGAGACAAGGGTCGAAATCGCCACTTTCATGGGCAAGCAGTCTGTTGAAGGGGTAATGTTGTCGTGGTGCTCACTCATGGATGCAGTTGGTCGGCATTGAAACTACTCAAACACGTTTGTCGCGTGTCACTGGCCTTCTTTATTGAGATGTTTTTGCAGAGAGAACGCAAGATAATTGTTTTTCTGAAGAAGCCATTCATAAATTGCCTGAGCCTCTTTTCTATGCCCGGTATTGATGTAGCATACCGCAAGATTGTAGTGCGCATCCAAGAATGATTCGCTGTTGTCAATAGCCTCGCTGTAGAGTGTTGATGCCTTGTCGAATTGTTTCAATTGCATATAGGCATTGCCAAGATTGTATAGCCTCAGGGAATCTTTTGGAGATCGTTCAAGGTGCTGCTGAAAAAAAGTAACAGCTTCAGTATACTTTTTTTGTTTAAAGGCTACTGCGCCGAGGGAGTGTATGGCTTCATCAAGTTCCGGATTGATGGCAAGTGATCTTTTGAATGATTCGGAAGCCTCAGTGTAGCGTTGATTTCGCGCATAAGCTTCTCCGAGAAGCAGAGAGGCTTTGGCATCTTTGGGATTTTTCCATACCTGCCGTTGGAGGCTCTCTACCTCATTTTGTTTGCATGCGGTGAGGAGCGTCAGCGCAGTGAGCATAACAAGGGCAGAAAAACGCATCATACGAGCTCTCGAATGTCTTGGTAAATTATTCATATTGTGTCCAATATAAACACTCCATGAATTATCTGCCAATCTTGATTGCTGGTGGCACTGATTTGGCGAAAATATTTTCAAATAGTCATCCTGGAGTGTAACTTCACAGCAGGGGCCATTGGTGAGTTCTTGTTTCAAAGTCTTATTGAAAAAGAGTTGATAGGTGCTTTTTATCATTATATTATCGTAAAAAATGAAAAATGAACTGCGGGTGAGCGGCATGAGTTGTGGTGGTTGTCAACTGCTTGTGAAGGAGGCTCTTGAGGAGGTGCAAGGGGTAACCTCGGCTGAGGCCTCTTTTCGGGACGGTGTTATCGCAGTTGATTATGACCCGGAGGCGGTCAGTATGGCTGACATAAAAGCCGTTATTGAGGAACAGGGTTTCAAGGTGCAAGAGTAATGCTTGCCAAAAATTAAAGGAGCAGGTAATTCTTATGGCAGTTGAAAAATCAGAGAGATTGGCGGTACTTATTGATGCCGATAACACACAGGCGACAATTATTGAGGGTTTGCTGGCAGAGGTTGCAAAGTATGGAACTGCCAGTGTTAAAAGGATTTATGGCGATTGGACGTCGACGGCTTTGCGGAGCTGGAAAGAGGTGCTGCTGGAACATTCAATACAACCGATACAGCAGTTCGGCTACACCAAAGGGAAAAATGCTACAGACAGTGCCATGATTATTGATGCCATGGATCTTTTGTACACCGGAAAGTTTCATGGGTTCTGCATTGTTTCCAGCGACAGTGACTTTACGAAACTTGCTTCCCGAATCAGGGAGTCCGGGTTGATAGTTTATGGTTTTGGAGAGAAAAAGACTCCATTGGCATTTGTGTCGGCATGTGACAAGTTTATCTTTATTGAAGTACTTCGTGCAAAAATCAATGAAAATGAGCCCATTGCCAAAAAAACGATGGCAGAGCTCAAGCAGGATACTCGTCTGGTTCGGTTGTTGAGGAATGCTGTTGAAGCCTCTTCAGATGAAAGCGGCTGGGCACATCTTGCAACGACAGGCAGCAATATAGCAAAGCAGTCATCTGAATTTGATCCACGGAATTATGGTTACATCAGGCTTGGAGAGCTGCTGACAGCCACAAAACTTTTCGATTTTGAGGAGCGCCTTATTGGAGAAGGTGAGTCAAAAGCCATTTATGTTCGTGATAAACGCAAAAAAAACTGAGAAGGCTTCCGTGAATCCATCTTTTTTTTGTTTTGCTGTCCCCTGAACTCTTACTCTCTCCAGTCTCTTCTCTATGCGATTCCGAAAATCCCTCTAAAACAGAAAAGCCTTTCGCTGGTAACGAAAGGCTTTCTTTGCGGAGCTGACGGGGTTCGAACCCGCGACCTCCTGCGTGACAGGCAGGCGCTCTAACCAAACTGAGCTACAGCTCCACTGATAAGCTTTTAATGTATGCAGTTGCTCCATAATATCCAAAAAGTTTTTTCAAATCATTTCTTCTGCTTTTAAGCGCCATATTTTGCCGGATATTTTATAAATTTGAGTTCGGAAATGATTTTTCACGCGGCAAAGTTTTTCAACATCTAACAATCAGGACAGTTATGCTCATGGCCGTTACAGATTCCAGAAATTCTCTGACCGTTACGGATAACCGTACCGGAAAAACCTTTGAATTGCCGATTGAAAACGGCTCCATCAATACGATGGATCTGCGTCAGATCAAGTTTTCAGATGATGATTTTGGATTATTGGGTTATGACCCTGGATTTCTGAATACCGCCTCCTGTAAAAGCCAGATCACCTATATCGATGGAGATAAAGGCATTTTGCGCTACCGTGGCTACCCTATCGAACAGCTTGCAGAACACAGCTCTTTTCTAGAGAGCGCTTACCTGCTCATCAAGGGTGAGTTGCCAGATATGGAGCGACTTGCAACATGGACGTACAATATTCGTCATCATACCATGACCCATGCCAACATTGTCAAGTTTATGGATGGGTTTCGTTATGATGCTCATCCCATGGGTATTCTTGTTGGCACTGTTGGAGCGCTTTCGACCTTTTATCGTGATGCCAAGGATATTCGCAATGAGGAGTCGCGCAAACTCCAGGTGCGCCGCCTGATTGGGAAAATACCAACGCTTGCGGCCATGAGTTTTCGTCACAGCCTTGGGTTTCCTTATGTGCTTCCTGATAATGAGCTGAGCTATACCGGTAATTTTCTCTCCATGATGTTCAAGATGACCGAGATTCATTACAAACCAAACCCGGTTCTTGAGCGTGCTCTTGATGTCCTGTTTATTTTACATGCCGACCATGAGCAGAACTGTTCAACAAATGCGGTGCGTGCCGTGGGCAGCTCTGGTGTTGACCCCTATACGGCAGTTGCCGCAGGTTGCGCCGCACTTTATGGCCCCCTCCACGGAGGAGCCAATGAGGCGGTTATTCACATGTTACTGAAAATCGGTTCGGTTGATAAGGTGCCTGAATTCATTAAATCGGTAAAAGATGGTGAAGGGCGTCTCATGGGGTTTGGTCACCGCGTCTATAAAAATTATGATCCAAGGGCAAAAATAATCAAGGATATTGCCTTCCAGGTGTTTGAAGAGACGGGTCGCAGTCCGTTGCTCGATATTGCGCTTGAGCTTGAGAGAATTGCGCTTGAGGATGAATATTTTATAGAACGGAAGCTCTATCCAAATGTTGACTTTTATTCAGGTTTGATTTATCAGGCGATGGGATTTCCGATGGATATGTTTCCGGTTCTCTTTGCTATTGGCAGAATTCCCGGCTGGCTTTCCCAATGGACTGAGCATGTCAAGGATTCGGAGCAGAAGATTGCAAGGCCCCGGCAGATTTATCTCGGTGAAGATCAACGAGACTTTATACCGATAGAACAGCGCCCGAATAATCGTCTTGATGAACAAAAAGTGGGGATCTGTCGGTTGTAAAATGCTGTTTGCATAACTTTTTAATCTCTCGGGGTTCAATTCCCCACCACTTGTGGTGAAGTATGTTAAGCTTTTTCTAAAACCAGATACCCCGCTGCTTGCGGCGGGGAGTCTTCATTGATCGTTTTCTATGTCGGTTACCACCAAGGATGTCTCTTATATCGCAGAATTGGCCAAGCTGAGGTTCACTGATGATGAGATGCTCACCATGACTGCTGAGCTCAACAATATTCTTCACTATATCGACAAGCTCAATGAGCTCGATACGGAGGGTGTTGTGCCGCTCAGCAGCATTCATGCTCCGGTCAATGTGCTGCGTGAAGATGTTGAGCATACTCCGCTGTCATCGGCAGAGGTGCTGCAGAATGCTCCTGATCGACAGGATCGTTTTTTCAAGGTGCCAAAAGTGATAGGGTAGGTTGCGCGGTGCTGGATCTTCGTGAAAAAAATGGCAATGTGGTTTTTATGGTCAGAGCAAAACCCCGCTCATCAAAAACCATGGTCTGTGGCTTTTATAATGGCGGTGTGAAGGTGAGCCTGAAGGCTGCACCTGTTGATGATGCGGCAAACGAGGAGTGTTGTGCCCTGTTTGCCAAGCTTTTTAAGCTATCCTCTTCACACGTGCATGTTGTTTCCGGTAGGAGCTCACGTACAAAAGGTGTTATGATTGAAGGAGTTGCTGCCGACGCTGCACGTCTCATTCTTGAACAATGTTGAATGTCTCTCAAAGCTGTTATTCTTATCCCGGCAAGGCTTGAATCGAGTCGTCTCGAAAGGAAAATGCTTGCTGATGTTGAAGGGGAACCTCTTCTGGTGCATACTTGGCGCCAGGCGCTTAAATCCCGTTTGGCCGAAAGAGTTGTTGTGGCTACCGATAGCCGGGAGATTGCAGGGGTGCTTGAAGCGAGAGGGGCAGAGGTTGTCATGACCTCCCCGGCGGCCAGTTGTGGCACGGAACGAATTGCTGAAGCGGCAAGGAAGATTGACGGGGATGTCTTTGTCAATCTGCAGGGTGATGAACCTCTGATTAGCCCTGAAAATATTGATCTGGCGCTTCAGCCCTTCTTTTCTGACGAGCCTCCCGACTGTTCAACACTTGTTTTGCCGCTGCATCCCGATGACCGGGCGCAGATTGAGGATCCTCATCAGGTGAAGGTGGTTATGGATGCAAATGGGTATGCTCTCTACTTTTCGCGAAGTCCGATCCCTTTCAGGCTTCATAAGCTGTCGTCAACAACCTTTTACCGTCATATTGGGCTTTATGCGTTCAGGGCTGAGGCGCTTCAGAAATTTGCGGCTCTGCCACCATCAATGCTTGAAGAGGCAGAATCGCTGGAGCAGCTCCGTCTGCTGGAAAACGGTTTTCGCATTCAGTGTGTCACCACGCTGATTGACAATCCAGGTGTCAATACGCTTGAGGATCTTGAGTTGGTACGAAGCATGCTCAGGGCAGCTTCTGCCGACTGATTACAGCAGGCAGCATTCCATCATGAAACATCAGCTCTACCCCGTCAGATGGGTAGAGCCCTCCGGTGCCATTCATGAATTTTCCCTCTTTTTTCACAAGAACATATCCTCGTTCAAGCGTTTTACGATAATCGAGGAGCCCAAGTTGCTGCCTGACCGAGAGGTAGTGTTGCAGTTTCTGGTTGTATGTTGTTGAAATGGTGCGAGACATCAAAGCAACCAGTGAGTCGAGGCGATCATGAAATTGCTGCATCTGCAACGGTGGACGGTTAAAGGCGTAACTGCTGCAAATGGAATCAACGTGACGCTCTGTCCCCTCAAGTTTTGCCATGAGCAGCCGATCCTGCCGTAAAAGGAGATTGGCAATATTATGCAGCAGCTCCATGGTATCGGGCACGGCAAGTTCTGCCGCAATAGAGGGGGTTCCGGCTCTCAGGTCAGCAACCATATCGGCAATAGTCAGATCAGTTTCGTGACCGACAGCGCTGATCACCGGAATGAGAGATCGATAGATGGCATTCGCCACCAGTTCGCCATTGAATGGATGCAAGTCCTCCAGTGAGCCACCCCCTCGGGCAACAATAATAACCTCAGGTTGGTGCTGCTTTTTTTTTGTAGTGTTGAAAAAGGCAATCCCTGCAGAGACCTCTTCAGCCGCGCCAGTGCCCTGTACTCTGACCGGATAGAGCAGCACTCTGGCCGCCGGAAAGCGTCGTTCCAGCACTTTGCTCATATCCTCAATCACGGCACCAGTTGGAGAGGTAATGAGGCCGATAGTCTCCGGGATTGCGGGAATGGCTCTCTTTCTTTCAGGGTTGAAATAGCCTGCTTTGGCAAGTTTTTGCAGAAGTTCAGCGAAGGCTTGTTGCAGCGCCCCCTGTCCAGCTTCCGTGACTGATGTGCAGATAAGCTGATAGCGACCCGATGGAGGATAGACCTCCAGTCGCCCTTCAGCGACAACATTCATACCATCTTTTAAGGCAAAGGCGATTCGGCTTGCTGTGGTTTTCCACACCACGGCAGGGATTTGTGCCCCCTCATCCTTTAGCGTCAGATAGATATGACCCGAGCTGTGGCGTTTGCAGTTTGAAATTTCCCCCTTGATTGTAACCTGAGGAAAAAGAGTTTCCAGTCTGTTTTTGATCTGTTGGGTCAGTTCGCTGACCGAAAGGATTTCCTGAGTCATGTTATCTTTTTTATGAGACTGTTATTAATAATGATTGTCTCAAGTAAAGCAAAACATTTTCAAATTCCCCTTTTATTGTTTTGTTTATGACGCAGTTTGTCGGGTTGGGTCGTTTGAGAGAGGCACGGTTTTCGGGGTGGATGTGTTATATTCGCTTTTCATTAACAGCAAAGTGCAGGTTGCTTGTAAGGATGATGGTATGATAAAGAGTGATTTGATAGAGGAGCTGGCTGGCCTGCTTGATATGGAGAGGCAGGAAGCGATCTCTTTTTTTAACGGATTCTGCGGAGCAATGGTTGCTGAGCTGCTTGCTTTTCGGAAGCTGTCGATTAAAGGGCTTGGTTCGTTTTATGTGACGCATCTCCCCGCAACTAAAAAAAGTACCGGGTCTGCCACAATATTTGCCCCTCCAGTCAACAAGTTACGTTTTGAGAGTACTTTGTCGAGTAATGATGATACACACGCTTTGGCAGTGTCTCGATTATCCATGAATCAGGGCGAAGCCGCACGGTTTGCCAGGACTCTTGCCACACTCTTTTCAACGGCAATCCTGCAGGAAAAAGAGATTCTTTTGAATGGGTTAGGGCGATTTGCACTTGAGGAGGGAGCGTACAGTTTTTTCCCTGAACGCACTTTGGAGGAGCTACTGAATCGGGAGTATCAGGATCTGAAGGAGGTTGTTCTGTCACCTCCTGAACAAGCCAGGATTGAGAAGAGAGCGCCAGGTTATGTTGTTCCTCTCACCGTGGTTGTTCTTATTGGGATATTGTTTGCCCTGTGGTACGGTCAATATTCGAAGCCCCTGTTGTATTCATCCAGGGTGTCGTCATCAAAAGGCGTGAAGAGTGCGGTTGTTACAGAGCAGGCTCCGATTCAATCCCGATCTGTTCCGGTGGCTTCTGCCACAGGTGCCCAGGCAGAACGAGCGCTTGCTGATTCACTTGTGCTGGTAAAAGGTGATTATGCTATCGTCCTTGCAACTTTTGAGTCTGAGAGGAGGGCTTTCAGGGAACTTGCTCCCCTGCGATCTGCGGGAATCCATGCGTTTTTATGGCCAGCCTCTATGGATGGGGTGAAATATTTCAGGCTTATGGCGGGCAGATTTTCACGTCGTGAAGCAGCAGAAGAGCAGATCAAGGGATTGCCAAAAAAAATGGTTAGTGGCGCATACATTCAACAGGTCAAACAAACAGTTGTGCTTCATGGAGAAAAAGGGTTGTAACAGATTGCACCCCCAGTCGATGTGTCCGGCATTCGGGGGGTTGAGGGTGTTGACGAGAATCGATGGTGTTCAGCTCTGTCTGGTGGCCGATCAGGGCTGCCTTTATGGCCTGACCTTTGTCTCACATTTTTATGCAGCACGGAAGTCAATAGTTTCACCAGAGCTGATGAATGTGCAGATTTCAGGTGGAACTATGATAGACGATGTTCGCCGGACGGTTGAGGAGATTGCCCGTGACCCGGCGGTGCGATTCATTCCGGTTGTCAGCACCTGTGTAGCTGAAACTGCTGGTATAGCTGAGGAGCTGTTGCCACGGAAGATTGGCCATACCGAGGTGTTGCTGGTTCGTCTGCCTGCCTTTCAAATCCGTACCCATCCCGAAGCAAAGGATGTAGCCGTTGCAACACTGCTCAAGCGTTTTGCACGTTTTGATGGAGAGAGAAAAGCTAAATCACTGGTAGTGCTGGGAGAGATTTTTCCGGTTGATGCCATGACGATTGGTGCCATCCTCCAGAAAATCGGTGTTGAGTCGGTTATCACTCTTCCTGGGACAGCTCTTGAAGATTATATGGAAGCGGGTCAAGTTGATGCCTGCGCGGTGCTTCACCCCTTTTATGAGCGTTCAGTCTCTCAGTTTGAAGAGCATGGTGTGAAGATTATCAAAGGAAACCCGATTGGTGCCAATGCCACGGCGCAGTGGATACGTCGCATTGGTGAGGCTCTGGATCTTGATCCGACAATGGTTCAGGCTGTGGCGGACGAGGAGGCTCAGAAGACGCGCGATGTGCTTGCCCGCTTCAGTCACCTGAAGGGCAAGATTATTGTCGCTGGCTATGAAGGCAACGAGCTGCCGGTTGTGCGTCTGCTACTTGAAGCGGGGCTTGAGGTGCCTTACGCATCAACCTCTATTGCCCGGAATGCGCTCGGTGAGGAGGATCACAATGTGCTCTCCATGCTTGGCACAGAGATTCGCTATCGTAAATATCTGGAGGAGGATATGCAGGCGGTGATTGACTATGAACCTGATCTGGTTATCGGTACCACATCGCTTGACAGCTTTGCCAAAGAGCGTGGTATTCCGGCTATCTATTACACGAATAACATCTCAGCGCGGCCACTTTTTTTTGCTGCAGGGGCTGCAACGGTTCTTGGTATGATCGGCGGGTTGCTGGGGAAGAGAGAGGTGTACAAGAACATGAAAGAGTATTTTGAGGAGTAGGGTTTCTATCCGCTGAAAAGAGAAAAAGCCGGATGTAATTCCGGCTTTTTGCATGGGTATTGATATTCTGCAGAAGCTATACCGACATAATCTCTTTTTCTTTAGCTACAATCAGGTCAGTGAGCTGTTTTTCGAATTTGTGGAGCAGCTCATCAGCATCTTTTTTCCCCTTGTTTTTGTCGTCTTCGCTGATGGTTTTTGCTTTTTCTAGCTTTTCAATCTCCTGAATCATGTCGCGGCGAAGATTGCGAAGGGAGACTTTGGTATCTTCACCAAATTTTTTGGTGAGTTTGACAAACTCTTTGCGGCGCTCTTCGGTGAGCGGGGGAATGCTGACCCTGACATTCTGGCCATCGGCTGCCGGGTTGAGCCCGAGGTTGGCATCGCGGATAGCCCTTTCGGTAGCCGATACCATTGATTTGTCCCAAACCTGTACCATGAGGGTATGTACATCCAGAACACTGATGTTGCCGACCTGTTTCAGCGGCATCTGCTGGCCATAAGCCTCTACCTTGACACGGTCAAGCAGTGTGGTTGTTGCCTTTCCTGTCCTGATCGAGGCAATTTCGTGCTGAAATGCCTCGATGGTCTTCTTCATTTTAGGCTCTGTTTTCTGATAAACCTCCCTGACACTCATAGCTATTCCAATGGGTTAGTGTTGGTTTGTCGCAAAAGCGCAAGCTCTTATGTTCAGGCGCTTGCTTGTGCGGCTGTGGATTTTGCAAAGCGCTTGTTAAAACGTTCGACGCGTCCGGCGGTATCGACAAGAGTCTGCTTGCCAGTATAGAACGGATGGCAGTTGTTGCAGATATCAACCTTGATGGTTGTTCTGGTTGAACGGGTGACGAAGGAGTTTCCGCAGTTTGCGCAATTAACGGTGACTTCGTTATACTTTGGGTGAATATCTTGTTTCATGACTTTCGTTGACTTTGTCGTACAATAGATGATATGACCGGCAATAAAATTGTAAAGATTGCAAATATACAAGAATTTCATTCCAGTTACAACCATTAATATGATCGGTTCAACATCCATTACGTACCTGAAAGGTGTGGGGTCAAGAAAGGCTTTAATTCTCAAAGAGGTGGGAGTTGTGACGCTGGATGATCTTTTTGACTACTATCCTCGCCGATATCTTGATCGTAGTGCCATGAAAAGTATTGGAGTCCTTGCTGAAGGAGAAACGGTAACGGTTGTTGGTACGGTGATCAAGACGCAGCTTGATGGAGATACTCCGGGCAGGGCACGCTTCAAGGCATGGCTTGGTGATGCAACCGGTGAGCTTGAACTCACCTGGTTCCGGGGTGTCAGGTTTTTTTCGCGCAGCGTTGTTCAGGGTGAATCGCTTGCTGTTTATGGAAAAGTGAGCTATTTCGGGAGTCATGCGCAGATGCAGCACCCTGATTTCGATCGTCTGAGTCCCGATCGTCTTCAGGCGAGTGAGGGTGAGCGTAGCGATTTTGAGTTGTACAATACCGGAAAGATTATCCCAATCTATCCGACCAGTGAGGCCATGAAGCAGGCGAGTCTTGGCTCAAAGCAGATGCGCACGCTTATTGCCCGTGCGTTTGAACAGGGCGCTCCGGGTCAGCGGGAGAATCTCACGGCCACCATGGTTGCTGATAATGGTTTGATCTCACTTGCAGATGCCTGTCGTGAGATCCATTTTCCCTCATCCCACGAAAGACTTGAACGGGCACGTTATCGACTGAAATGGACCGAACTTTTTTATGCTCAATTGTTGTTTGCCCTGCGCCACAGCGAGATCCGGCGCAATAAAGCCGCCGTAAAGTTTACCCACTCCGGTGAGGCGACGCAAAAGCTCTTTGCAAGTCTTCCTTACACGTTGACCGACGGCCAGAAAACTGCTGTGCGTGAAATCTATCGTGATCTCAGAAGTGGCAGCCCCATGAACCGTCTTCTGCAGGGAGATGTCGGCTCAGGAAAGACTATTGTGGCCATGTTTTCCATGGCTCTTGCTGCCGACAATGCCCTTCAGTCGGCATTCATGGCTCCGACAGAAATTCTTGCGGTGCAGCATTATCTGGTGATGAAACGTTATTTTACTCCGCTTGGTCTGCAGGTTGGAATTCTGACGGGCAAGCAGGGGAAAAAAGTGCGTCAGGCAGTTCTTGATGCCCTCAGCTCCGGAGAGCTGCATTGTGTGATTGGCACCCATGCCATGATTGAGCATGGGGTCAATTATGCCAATCTTGGTCTGGTGATCATTGACGAACAGCACCGCTTTGGGGTGTTGCAACGCAAGGCGCTCCAGGAAAAGGCGACCAATCCTCATGTGCTGCTGATGACTGCAACACCGATACCAAGAACCCTTGCCATGGGTGTTTTCGGCGACCTTGATGTTTCGGTTATTCGTGACAAACCTGTGGGAAGAAGGCCAATCAAGACCTTTCTGAGACCGGAACAGGATAAAATGAAGGTGTATGATTTTCTCCGCTCACAGATTGCAGAAGGAAGACAGGGATATATTGTCTATCCGCTGGTTGAGGAGTCTGAAAAGATGGATCTGAAAGCGGCGGTTGAAAGTTATGATGAACTCTCTGCTACAGTTTTTCCCGATCTCCGTCTTGGTCTGATTCATGGGCAGATGAGCCCGGATGAGAAAGAGCGGGTGATGGAGCAGTTCAGGCAAGGGGAGATTGATCTGCTGGTTGGCACCACCGTCATTGAGGTTGGGGTTGATGTTCCAAATGCCACGGTGATGGTTATTCAACATGCGGAGCGGTTTGGTCTGGCCCAGTTGCATCAGCTCAGGGGACGGGTGGGTCGCGGAGAGCACCCATCCTCCTGCTTTCTGTTGTATGCAAAAATGACGGCGGATGCCCGTGAACGGCTTGGTGCCATGGAGTCAACCAATGACGGCTTTGTTATCTCGGAAATTGATGCAAAAATAAGGGGTGCGGGCAATATTCTTGGAAAAGAGCAGTCCGGCGCCATGAGTGGGTTGAGAATTGCCGATCTGAACACAGATTATACTATCATGCAGTCGGCCAGGTCTGCGGCCTATGCTCTTGTTGAGCAGGATGGGCAGTTGCGGGCTGCGGAACATGCCATGGTACGGGAGTGTTATCTGCGTCACTACCACGACCGTTTCTCTTTGGCTGATATTGGATAGATTTTTGTGAAAGCAAACGGGGTATTGAGTGCTACTTGTCAATGACGGAATGATCGTCGTTTCATGATGAAAAGAGATGATGAAGGGGTTCCATGCGGGATGGTCATGGAGATATCTGGTGCATCGTATATTGTTGTCTCCGAAAATGGAAACGAGTATCGGTGCCGCACTTTTCCCGGAACGAAAACGGAGAATGGTGACTCGACGCTCGTTGCTGTCGGAGACCGGGTTGAGCTGAAAGTGATTGAAACCGGCACGGCATTGCATGAAGCGGCAATTACCCTCGTACTGCCTCGCCACAGTGCGCTGACAAGAAAAAGGGATGTTCGTCGCAACCGGAGCAAAGAGAAGGTGCAGGTGATAGCCGCCAATATTGATCAGTTGGTCGTTGTTGTTTCGGCCTTTGATCCTCCTCTCAGTACCCGACTGATCGACCGTTACCTCGTCTTTGCGGAATCCGAAGAGATGGAGGTTGTGATTGTGGTCAACAAGATGGATCTTGAGGATTCGAAGGAGACTCGTCAGTTGATGAAGCCCTATAAGGCGCTTGGATACAGAGTTGTCTATACCAGCGCTGAAGAGAAGAGAGGTATGGGGCTCCTTCGAAAGGCGCTGGCTGGAAAACTTTCAGCGTTCAGCGGCCACTCTGGTGTTGGAAAGTCAACGTTGATCAATCAGCTTTCCGGTCAAGAAGATCGGCTTCGTACCGGTGAAACCAATATGAAGACCGGAAAGGGGCTCCATACGACCACAAATTCTGTTATGCTTGCCCTGCCAAAGGGTGGCTATATCATCGATACTCCGGGGATCAGGGAGTTTAATCTTTCAGGAATTACCCGCGACAATCTGCGCTTCTATTTCAGGGAGTTTCTCTCATCAATGCAGGAGTGCAGTTACTCTTCATGTTCTCATACCGTAGAGCCTGGTTGCGGGATTATGAAGGCGGTCGAGGCTGGACGTATTGATCCCGACCGTTTCGAGAGTTATCTTGCACTCTATGAGAGCATTGATTAATTTTTTTTCATCATGAACCGTTTTAACCAATGATCGTAACCATTAATCCTGCGACAGAAGAGCCAATTGCCGAATATCAGACCATGACATCCTGCGAGATTGAAGAGATCCTGCAGGTATCCCGCAGAGATGCTTTTTCATGGAGAAAAGTCTCACTGCTGGAACGCAGTTTACAGATGAGGTTTCTTGCTGAGCTTATGCGTCAAAAGAAAGAGCATTGTGCTGCACTGATAACGCTTGAGATGGGCAAGCCTTTGGCTCAGGCAGTCGCTGAAGTGGTGAAGTCAGCCTGGGTCTGCGATTATTATGCAGATCATGCGGAAGAGTTTTTAATGCAGGAAGAGAGTCTGCTTGATGGGGGTGTTCGAGGCCTGGTTACCTTTGAACCCATCGGTCTTGTGCTTGGCATTATGCCGTGGAATTTCCCCTTCTGGCAGGTGCTCAGGTTTGCGGCACCGGCAATCATGGCGGGTAATGGCATTATTGTCAAGCACGCACCGAGTGTTACCGGTTCAGCCATTGCCATCGAAGAGCTTTTCCGCGAAGCCGGCTTTCCCGAGCATCTTTACAGAACCGTTCATATCGACCTTGAAGATGTTGACCGCTTGACTGGTTTCATGATTGATCATCCCGCCATTCAGGGCGTTTCAGTGACGGGCAGTACTGCCGCTGGCCGTGCTGTTGCAGCAAAGGCTGGGCGAGCCATCAAAAGAAGCGTCCTTGAGCTTGGCGGCAGTGATCCCTACATTGTGCTTGATGATGCTGATATTCCGCAAGCAGTTGAAATCTGTGCTGCGGCACGTCTGCTCAATTGCGGACAGAGTTGCATCTCCGCAAAACGCTTTATTGTGCAATCCTCAGTCATCAAGGAATTTGAACGCCTGCTTCTGCAACGCATGGAGGCTTCGGTGATGGGCGATCCGTTTGATCCAACAGTGGACATTGGCCCGATGGCACGCCGCGATCTTCGCGACCAACTGCACGCTCAGGTTGCTGGAAGCGTATCTCGGGGAGCCCGATTGCTGTGCGGTGGGCACATTCCTGAAAGAAAAGGATTTTTCTATCCACCAACGCTGCTCTCGGGTGTGCAGAAGGGGATGCCAGCCTACGATGAAGAGACCTTCGGCCCAGTTGCCGTGATTATTGAAGCAACGGATGATGATGATGCAATACGCATAGCCAACGATACTCCTTACGGCCTGGGGTCTGCGGTCTTCTCCCGAAATATTGACAGGGCGATTCTTCTCGCGGATCAACTTGAGGTTGGGAACTGTTTTTTTAACAGCTCAGTCAAGTCAGATCCACGCCTGCCATTTGGTGGAGTGAAAGAGTCCGGCTATGGCCGTGAGCTCTCCCGTTATGGTATCTGTGAGTTTGTCAATATCAAAAGTTTTTCCCGGTGAGCGCGTTGTTGCATCCCTTTTGCCGAGCTGGAGCTCGGCGCTCCCAGGACGCTTTTGCCCGGGAAACAAGTTCTTGTTGCGACTCGTGTTCTCCTGGAAATCAGGTATCATGCATCCAGCCGGAAGGAATTTTCTTATGAACAAGCCTGTTGATCATACTCTTGATACCCAGTTTCGCCAGGTGCTTGAGCGTCACCCGGAAATTCGGCTGGCATTGCTGTTTGGCTCTGTAGCGAAAGGGACAGCTCGTTATGACAGCGACCTTGATATAGCGGTTGCTGCTGATTGTCCACTCGATGTCCATAAGATCATGGCGCTGATTTCTGAACTGGCTGAATTGACAGGACGTCCTGTAGATTTAATTGATTTATCAACTATTGGCGAACCTTTGCTTGGCCAGATTATTGCTGGCGGTCGCAGAATCATGGGCAACGATACAGTCTATGCAGAGCAAGTGCTTAAACATCTCTATAATCAGGAGGATTTTGTGCCGTATCAGAGAAGAATTCTTAAAGAACGGAGGGATGCATGGATTGGGCGTTAATCGAGCAGAAACTGGAATCTTTGCGTCGTTCTGTCCGCAGGGTTAAAGAGAAATGCCCTGAAAACGCGGCTGTCATAGCGAATAATTATGATGCTCAAGATATTCTTTCTCTTAATATTTCACGTGCTGTTCAGATGTGTGTAGATATTGGGACACATCTTATTGCAGGTACAGAGTATGCTGCTCCCGTAACGATGGGGCAAACATTCGATATTTTATTTGATGCGGGTATTATCAGTGCTGACTTGGCAGCACTCATGAAAAAAGCGGTAGGGTTTCGGAACATTGCGATTCATAACTACGAATCAATCAACTGGACTATCGTTTTTGCCATTGCCACAGCACACCTTCAGGATTTTGAAGAGTTTGCCAAAGCAATAATCAGCTATCATGGGCGGTCGACAAGATGCACAGGTATGAACTCTTCCATTACTTGTAGCGGAGAGATTTATTAATGTAGTATTATTAGAGAGGCTGACAGAAAAAGCCTCAGACTCCTCTTTAAGTCTGAGGCTTTTTTTGAAACCTCCTCAACGAGCCCTGTCAGGCTATAGCGAGATCTGAAAGGTAGGTCTTGATTGACTGATGTTTTCCAAGGCCAAGCTTTTTGTGCATTCTGTACCGGATGCTCTCCATCCCCCTTGTTGAGATGCCGACCGAGCGGCCAATCTCTCTTGTGTCGTAATTCAGCTTCACGAGAAGGCTTATCCTGAGCTCTCGCTGGTTAAGGTTAGCATGTTTTTTCTGGAGTTTCGATAAAAAGACGGAATCGGACTCGGTCAACTCCATATTAAGCCGTTTTTCGATGGTTTCTGTCTCAATAAGGCTTATACAGGAATCGGTCATCACTCTCTTAATGCTGCTGTCAATTTCAAGTGCATGTATCTGGTCAAGAAGATTCCGCAATGAAGATGTTTTTTCCGCGATTGCAGTGGAGACTCTGGTGAGCTCCAAGTCCTGATTTGCAATTCTCGTCCTGAGCTCTCCAATCTCTTTTTCGTATTCTGTGGGAGATTTTTGGCTCACTTCAGCTTGTGTAGTCATGGTATGATCATTCTGGTTATTTATTGTAAAAAAAGAACGTTATGCTGTTTAATCCTGCCAACCCGGCATATGCTTGCAACAGCTTCAAGTATGCCGGGACTTATTGAAGATTTCACCAAGGTTACCTTATTTGTCAGATTAGTGTGCGGAATTGTGATAATTCACAAGACCCATCCCCTTTAAAAGAGAGCAAAGAGCCATGGCACCTACTCGTCTATTTATTCGCCTTTATTACTCTGCGCACTGGGCATTATTTCTGACGTGTTCATGAAAGTAATATTTGTTTTTTTTTAGAAAAATGCAAAAAATATTCGTAGTTCTCTTTCAAGACACACATTTTTTTTTTCTTATACTTCAGTGTGATATTTTTTTAAGGTGCTCTTGATTTGGACGGCTCAATGTGCAGTGTAGATTTGATTCTCTTGTAAGATCGAAGTGCTCTCTTTGGAGAGTGCCTCGTGTAGTATACAGGTGAAAATTGCTTATTGATAAATTTATATTTGTCAGGATGTTTGGAGATTACCCTTACCTTGTCACGCTGACAAGCAGTGGTATGGGTTATTGATGTTTAAATGTTCAGTATGATGAAGAACAATCGTCGTTACCTCTTTATTTTTAATCCAACAGCAGATAAGGGGCGTGCTGCAGGTAAGGAGAAGTGGCTCAAATCGCTACTCTCTGGCCGGAATGATTCGGTATTGTTGACGACAACATATTCTGGTCATGCGGGGGATATTGCTCGTTCTGAGGCAAGGGAGGGTACCTGTATTATTGCCTGTGGTGGCGATGGAACTTTGCACGAAGTGATTAATGCTGTTGTGGGACAGGGCATCAAGGTCGGGATCTTGCCGATCGGCTCAGCGAATGATTTTAGCAGAAACCTTCATCACAATAAGAGAGTGCCACTGGGAGTGGCACATTTTTTTTCGGCAGGAAGCATTTTGGTTGATCTTGGACGTATATCCTTTGGTGATGGAGATCATCACTATTTTATCAACTCTTTGGGTATTGGTTTTACCGGAAGGATTGCAAAAATCGTTAAGCAGACTTTCTGGTTAAGAGGGGAACTTGCATACGTTTATGCTCTTATAAACGTGCTTTATACCTATAAGGCATCGAATATGCGTATTAAAATAACGTTAAAGCATTCTATCCTTGAGCTTTATGAGCCCGTTTTTGCATTTTCTGTGTTAAACGGAAAAATTGAAGGCGGCAGGTTTCAACTGGCACCAGATGCGGATTTATCTGATGGGTTGCTTGATGTCTGTATTCTCAAAGCGATTCCAAAGCATCAACTTTTCCGTTATGTCATTAAATATCTTCGGGGAACGCATATAGATGATCCACAAGTGCTGTATTGCAAGGCGAAGGCCGTGGAGGTGATGCTCGATGAGGCTGATGTTATGCATGCCGATGGAGAGGTGTTTGACAATGTTTCCGGGAGTGTCACAATCTCGGTTGTTCCGCAGGGCGTTTCAGTACTCTCGTGTATTACGTGACTGAAAGCTCTGAAAGATAGGTTTTGATTGACTGGTGTTTCCCCAAACCCAGCTTTTTATGCATCCTGAAGCGAATACTTTCGATACCCCTTGTGGATATACCGATGGCGTTGGCAATCTCTGTTGTATCATAGTTTAATTTTATCAGCATACATATTCTCAGCTCACGCTTGTTGAGTCCAGGAAATGTGTGGCGAATGGCAGATAAAAAGTGCGAATCGGATTCAGTTAATTCCATACAGAGTTTTTTATCTACACTATCGGTCTCAATCAGGCGCAGGCAGCAATCGGTTATGACTTTTTTAGTGGAGGGTTCGATATCCAGAGAGTATATCTGATCAAGCAGATTTTGTAATCCGTTGTTCTTTTCTGCCGTTGTTGTTCTTCTGGTCAGTTCACTCTCCTGAGCCGCGATTCTTTTAAGAAGAATTCCAATCTCTTTTTCGGTAACGCGAGTTAATTTATTATTTGCTTCTGTTTGAGCATTCATTTTTATTACCATCTGGGTAATGCGATGCTCAAAACTTTGGTGAAGCAACTGGACTTCCCTCTCTTTTTCTAGACTCTTTGCTATAAGGTCAGAGCGCAAAGAGTCTATTGCCTTGAAAAATGGATAATAGTGGTTATCGGGTGGTGGTGTCGTTACCTGCTCGTCAAGCATATTGAGCCATGAAATTCTTGCAATTGCCTGGAGAAACTGTTTTTTCAGTGTAGGATCATTGTCATTTTCCAATTCCGATGTTTCTGTCAAGCGCAAACCTTTCTTGAATGCTATTATATACTCTACGGCATTTTCATAGCTATTTGCCAGCATGACAGAAATCTTTTGTGGTGCAACTGCGTCAAATGTCTCCATCGTTATGCGCATGGACTCAGGAATATTATAGAAAGCAATCACTCCGAGAATCGGATTCCAGTTAAAAAAGAGATCTGTAATCGCCTGCTTGTATTTGAAGGTGATATCAAACACTTTGCCGAGATCAAATAAAATATGAAACTGTCTGTTCAGGAGATCAGATTCAGTGAGTACAACCTGCAAGAGCTCCGCATCCATAAAGTCCAGTACGACATTAGTTTTTGCCTCTACCCAAGTGTGGACGATATTTTCGTCAATCACACTCATCCACTTGGTATACCCTCCTGCCGGATGGCGGTTGTGCCAGTGATTTTTTTTTGTTATGTCCAGAGCTTGCAGTGATGCTTGATTCATTTGTTCTCCGCAGAATTGTGTGATGCCTGATTTTTTCGACGTACTCTGAACCGTAACAAATTTATTGCGGAGAAATATAGTCACCAATTGCTGTTCTATAAAATAATCCTTGGTTCTGCTCTCTTTTTTTGATTTAAAAAACGTAGTTTCACGCTTTGTCAGGGGAGAAAATTTTGATGTGAACTGGTCTTATGGCCTGTTTTTTTATATTGATCAATGGCTTAGTGACTGGGTTGCAGTCTGATAGTTCCAAAAGTCTGAAATTTACTGAGTATTTGCATCATGCAGATTGTTGTTTTTGAAGATGTCAGGGTACTGGATCTCCAGCCTCTTGTCAATCTTAAGCCGGTTTATGGTCTTTATATTGGTTTCCGCTCTCTCCAGGAGAAACTTGAACATTTAACAAGGGGGAGAGCGAAGCTTACCTATCATTTGCGGCGATATCTTGCTCAATTTTTCGCTGAACAGCATCCAGAGTCTCTGGTCAACAGGCTTGAAGAGAGGGATGTGTTGCTGGTAAATGGACGTGTTATCTGTGATGAGGCTGTCGCCAGAGCAATCAGTGAAGGCGCCTTTGATTCAGGCAAGGCCTATATGCTGGGAGATACTCTTCTGTTTGCCAGAGTTGACAGCTCTCTGTTGCTAACGGCTGACGGAGGTCTCATGCCAGATCTTTTTGATACATCCCGACTTGTCCAGGAACTTGCCATTGAAACGGTAACAGGGTTTCGGGTTATCGAAAATCTTTGGGATGTCATTGCTTTTCATGCAGATGAACTTTTGCGAGATGCTGAGACGCTTGAGCTTGGTCGTATTGAGGGGGAGGTTCATCCCTCTGTCGCTATCGTCAATCGTTCAAATATCTATGTTGGCCCTGGAGCAGTAATTCGTGCAGGTGCAGTGCTTGACGCTGAAGATGGATTTGTCTCTGTTGGTTCAGGTGCAATTGTAGAGCCTCAGGCGGTGTTGATGCAGAATGTTTTTCTTGCTCCCTGGTCGAGGGTTAAAATTGGCTCCAAGGTATTCAGCAATGTAGCCATTGGCATGGCCTCAAAAGTTGGTGGTGAGGTCGAGGACTCCCTTATTGAACCGTTTGCCAACAAGCAGCACGATGGCTTCCTTGGGCATTCCTATATCTCTTCCTGGTGTAATCTTGGCGCAGGCACCAATACAAGCGATCTGAAGAATAACTACAGTCAGATAAAATTGAGTATTAATGGCCAGGTGTATAAGACGGGATTGCAGTTTCTTGGTTTGTTGATGGGTGACCACAGCAAGAGTTCTATCAATTCGATGTTCAATACTGGTACGGTGGTCGGTACGGGGGCAAATATTTTTGGCGGAGGATTTCCACCGAAAGAGGTACCCTCTTTTTCATGGGGCGGGAGTGGCGGTTTTGAGAGCTATGATGTTGAAAAAGCAGTTGAAACGGCAATGAAGGTGATGGCACGCCGCAAGGTTACCATGAGTAGCGCTTATGAATCCATGTTTCGTTTTGTCGCCGGGGCTGAGGGGGCGGGCCAGTCATTTATTTAAATATTTATTAAGCTGGGTGGTGCATGATTTTGGTCGTTGATAACTATGATTCTTTTACCTATAATCTGGTGCAGTATATAGGGGAGACCGGGGAGATTGTTGAGGTGTGTCGTAACGATGAACTTTCGGTCGATGCTGTCATCGCTAAACATCCGGCAAAGATTGTTATCTCTCCAGGTCCGGGCACTCCTGGTGAGGCTGGAATTTCTGTTCCGCTGGTTCATGCCGTCAAGGGGAAGATTCCATTGCTCGGTGTTTGCCTGGGTCATCAGTCGATCGGGGTGGCTCTTGGTGGAGTCGTGGGGAGGGCGGCTCGCATTATGCATGGAAAGACCTCATTGGTTTTTCATGACGGATGCGGGATTTTTTGTGGAGTAGAAAATCCTTTTGTTGCTACACGTTATCATTCACTCATTGTTGAAAGAGAGTCGCTTCCATCGTCACTGGTTGTTCGGGCCTGGACTGAAGACGGGGTGATTATGGGGATGGATTCCGAACAACTCAAGCTCTATGGTGTGCAGTTTCATCCTGAGTCTATCATGACTGTTGAGGGTAAAAAAATTATACGGAATTTTCTCGAGTTGTGAGCAACGAATTAAGCCATTTAAGCAGCAATTCGGTATCACTTGTGCTCAGTTGAGCTTCTGGTTTTAAAAGGTGATAGAGTTGCTGATGGGCATTCCCTTTTTTCACTATAGTTTGAATTTTTTTGCTCAGTAATGGTGTTATCTCATCGCTTTTCACTGTTGAAAAATTCAGTGCACTTCGGCCTGATGAGACGAAACCGGAGACAAACCATGATGCGGGAGCTACGTAGGCAATCCGTGTCCATCGTGTTTCGTATGAGTGGCAGTCATAACAAGCTTTTTTAAGTAAGCTTGTTATGGCGTTAGGGAGCTGGATTTTTGAGCTCGCAGGCGGATTGATACGGTTGAGTGGAATAAACTGCACAAGTATCAACACGATGACTGACCAGCTTGCAATAGTTTTGCTTGAGTATGTCATTACTTCTGCAGATCTTTGGGTAATTATTGTCCTATTATTAACTCTATACGACTATTTTTGTGATATTTCCATGTGAATACGCCGTATGGCACTACCTTCCACAAATCAGGGCCGATCTTGCTCTCGGGCTTGTAAAAACCGGTATGACGCAAACCCAGGCTGCCAGAAAGCTTGGTGTTACTCCAGCTGCTGTTTCGCAGTATATCCATAAAAAAAGGGGTATGCAATCCATGAAGAGTATGGTGTATCGTACGGAGATTGCGGATGCAGTCAAAAAAATCTGCCAAGGGGCCTCTATGGATGAACTTCTTCGTATTGTCTGTAACTGTTGTCGTCTGATGCAAAAGGATGGAAAGCAAGATACAGAGCTGTTCTGTTCTAAAGCTCAACAATGATATGTGCTTCAGTGGAGTGCCCGTTCAGCAGGTTTTTCAGTATGTCGATCAGTTCCATGCCGTATTTATTCAGGTAGTAAAAAATATTGATGAGTCTTTCCTGGGGCAATCCCTCTGGAAAGAGCGCTGTTTCTGCTTTCAGTATCTGCTCAAGCAGCTCTTCATGCTTGCGTCTGCTTGCTTTCCATACTTTTTGTTCTATACCCTCTACAATTTTTCCTGACTGGATTGATGAAGCTGCCAGAAGTGGTTCAAGAGTAGGGTCTATCTTTGCAAGTACTGGCCCAAGTGCTGCAAAAGCTTTGCGGATCTCCTCTTTGGTCTCTTCGAACAGCGTCTCTAATTCAGGGTTTTCAGAGATGCCGACGGCGTTTTTTTTCAGTTGTTGCAGATCTCCGAATATTGCATGGTAAATCTGCTTGCGCGAAAAGCCTGGTCTCCCTGTTACCTGGAGCAGTTTGTCCATGATTCTGCTGATTTTCGGTTCTACGAGGGTAAAGCTTCCCCTTGGAATAATAAAGGGCATGGTGATGCCGAATAGTTCATAATTTGTCCGGTATTGTGCCAGATAGCTCACCTCTCCCGGGCCGGCAATGCTGGCGAAGGTGGGCAACACATAATCCTGGACAATAGGTCTCAGCACAACATTTGGGCTGAATCGCTCTGGATGATCCTGACACAGCTCAAGTATCTGATGTCGTGAATGGCGCTGTTTGTCGGGCACAATCAAAAAGGTATCCTCTGAAGGCTGCTCTATTTTTTGTCGTTGTCCATGCTGGTTGATATAATAGAGATTGACCGCTCTTGGTTTTGTCTGGGCTGAGTATCCAAGATGTTCAAGTCGGGTGCTTTGTGCAATCACATTATAGGATGATGCCGGTGCGGACGAAAGCTCTTTCAGGAAAATTTTTGCCGAAAGTTTTTTGAACTCTGGATCCTGGCTCGACAGCAGTATCAGTGGTTGGTGACTGAAGAGCCGCATCATGGCGCTGGCAAAACTGATTTCAAAAGTACTTCCTGGAAAATAGCACTCCGTCAGAATATCCGAGATGCTCTGCTTGTAGGCCGAGTCGGGCAGGAGGCTGAGGAACTCCTCGACTGTTCGGCTGATCTCTTCGCTGAAGCAGGAGTTTGCAACCATCTGGTCTGGCATTCTTCTGTAGGGATCCTGCCGGAAGTGTACTACCTGATTGTCCGAAAAAATTGCGGTGTGTGCAGATTCTTCATAATCGTGATCTTCACCTTCGAGCCAGAAGATGGGAACAAAATCGTATTCGGGAAAGAGAGCTTTCTGGCGTTCAGCAAAAATAATGGCAGTTAACGCCTTATAGATGGTGTAGAGTGGCCCGGTAAAGAGGCCGAGTTGCTGGCCGGTAACAATGGCCATACATCGTGGTGACAGGAGCTTTTCAATCTCTTTGAGCTGGAGAGCAGTACCTCCCCAGCGACTGTTTTGTCGCGAAAGAAGCCGAACAAGAGTCTCCCGATGAAATGTTCTCGAACTCAGAAGCCTAAGCTGGCGATAATAATCGGCTTCTCGTTGATAATCGAGGTGAAAACCTCCGGTCATTAACTCTTCACGTTCATGACTCTCTGAGGTATAGTCACGGAAAAGCTTTGAAAATCCTTTTTTGGGTGTCAGGATCTGTTTATAGTCAAGCAGAAAGGTGTTCACGCGTTTATTTTTGCAGGTTCCATTGTTTGAGGGTACTGATAGAGCTGTGGTTGGTCAGATCGCACGACACCGGTGTTACGGTCACATAGTTGTGGCGGATTGCAAATTCATCTTTTTGCAACGTATCATCCAGGAGTTGCAATGTTCCGCTCAGCCAGTAGTAGGGGTTTCCGAACATATCGTTCCGCTCAATGGTGTCCTCCTCCCAGCGTGAACGTCCCTGTTCGGTGATCACGATTCCGGCAATTTCCGATTTCGGCACATTTGGAATGTTGGAAGAGAGAATGGTGTCTGTCGGAAGGCCCTCAAGGAGTACTTTTTTTGCCAGTTTGCGAGCAAATTTTGCGGCGTAAGAAAAGTCTGCATGTTCATAGGTGGTCAGCGAAAAAGCCAAAGAGGTAATTCCCTGGATTGCCCCCTCCAGCGCGGCCGCTATGGTTCCTGAATAGATGGTATTGATGGCAGTGTTGCTGCCATAGTTGATGCCCGAAACAATAAGGTCAGGTTTTGATGGCAGAATATGACTCAGGGCAACCTTAATACAGTCAACAGGGGTTCCGGAGACAGTGTAACCAAAAAAATGGCCGTTTTTCAGAAACTTCTTGATCCTCAGTGGTGTGCCGAGGGTCATGGCGTGGCTCATCCCGCTGTGGGGCTCTGCCGGAGCTACAACGGTGACTCGTCCAATTTTTTTCATTGCCGCTGCAAGTGCGTGGATACCCTCACCTTCAATGCCATCATCATTACAGACCAGTATATGAGGTTTGTGGGGAGTAGTCAATGTATTCTGTTCGGCTATCATGAAAATGTTCTTGTATCAGTTGTCGTCATGGATGGGCGCTTCAGAGGATAAAAATATAAGAAACTTCTCCTTAAACTATCAACTAACAATAAATAATAAAAGAAATTCACTCATCCTCTTCATTATACTGAAGAAGCGAAGGCCATACTTTTTTCTCATTTCTTGCTATTACATTTAGTTCAGTTCGTCTCTTATGATTTTTCATTGAACGGGTTAATAGTATCCTGAGGTAAAATTGTCGGTATATTTATTCGGTTTGTGTATTTTCACTTTAACCATTAAACAGGAAGGGTGTCGTATGAGTCTCAAATTATTTTTGGTTATAGCGTCAATCGCGGTTTCGCTGGCAGGTTGTGTTGGTGAACGATACGAAATTGTTGGCGCCGGAAGCTCTTGTGCGTATAAAATGGATCGGGATTCAGGCCAGGTATGGTTTATCTCGCCCGAAGGTGAACGGAAGCTTCGTCTTGTTCCCTGAGACCTTGCTGTTTCAAAAGGTATGACCAATGCTGAAATAGAGGATTGTTTCGGAACTTTTTGAGGCTGGAGATGCCGTAGTGTGATTTTGTTCAGGAAAAGGGATGATTTTAGAGATAGTGAGCCTTGCTGGACCAACTGGAGTTTCCAATATTATGCTTGTTCCGATACCCTGCATCAAAGAGGTGGCAGAGATGTTGTCCATCTGTTCCCACGCATTTCCAATGTTGTAATGCAGCAACAGCGATGTTGGAAAGAGAATTTCAAATGTTGGTTTATACCCAAGTTGCATGCCGGCAGCGGCCATATTGTTGCAGGGGAGCGCATTCTCTTTCAATCCGATGAAGCGCTGACTGTAGGTGGTTCCAGCTCCCCCCATGAAAAATTTCTCTGACGGAAGCATATTGTTGCTGCTTAAACCGAAAAGCCCTGAAAGCTGAAAGGTAACTTTGCTGGTGAGACGCATATTTTTTTCATGGTTCCCCGATACTTGCCAGAACAGGTCATGATTGTCAAACAGGGCTGTTGTTAGTGAATATCTGATATTTGTGCAGCTTCCGGATGTGGGCATGAGAGCATTATTTCTTGAATCAAGAGTAAATTGTGTTCCGATGGAGAGCATGGTACTGTTGGAGTTCTCAAGTTCGGCACCTGTACTCTTTTCAGTATAGAATTGGGCATTTTGAAGAGTTATATCGGCAATAAACTGCCCATTTTTACGGATTCGTGTTCCAAAGGCGTGGTTAATGCCATATTTTTGGATGCCGTAATTGTTCGAGTTGCCTGTTGATTCGCGGTGCTCAAAAACATGCTGGTCATAGAAGATTCTGGAAGACATGGTGAGATGTGATGAGCCGATGCGCGGTATGGAGAGTTCAATGTTTGCACGGGAGCCGTTCCGTCCTGTTTTCAACCAGCCGCCGATGGAGCTGGTTGTTCCTCTAAAATTTTCATTTCTGATATCAACAAGGAATTGGGCATCATTTGTTTCATCATAGCGCAATCCCAGTCGCAACACTGAGGCTGGTTTTTCTTCAAGAGAAAACCAGAGGTGATGATTTCTGTTGGTTCGGTAGGCATCGGGAGGTTCTGCAGCGATGGATACCCTGTTAAAGACCCCTGTGTCATAAAGATTGTCGACCGATTCCTGAGCCTTAAGGATAGTGAGTGGCTGAGTACTGTCAATTTTTATCTCTCGTGTTATTGGCGTGATTTTTGTGATATGTTTGTCACTGCGAATATTCATACCTCCAGGCTTTCCGGAAGAGAGGGTTATTTCAAGCAAGCCTCTGTCTATAGTTGTTTTTTCGATGGTTACAAGGCTGTAACCTCTTTTTCGGTATTTATTAATCAGGGACTCGAGCGCTTGAGTCGCGGTTGTGTTTGTATAGAACTCTCCTTTCACCGGCTGGAAGCATTCATCAATCTCTTCTTTTGACACGATGTTTTGTGGCCCTCCCACTAGATTTACTGTGGTTATGGCTGGAAGTGGGTGAAGATGAAAGAGAACTGTTTTGTTCTCCTTGTTGAGTTCAGCAAAAACTCTGGTAAAGAGATCTGTTGCCAGCAGCTCCTGAAGGGTTTTGTTCAGGTCGGTGGCGTTGAGGAGAATCGGGGCAATTACTGGCTCAAGTTGAGGATTATTGTGCTCAAAAAGAGATTTTTTGGAATAGTATTTGATAGCGGTGCCCGGGAGACTTTTTCTTTCGATACCCTGCCTTATCTTTTGTGCCTCAGCTTTACCCTTGGTATAACCAGCCTCAATCAACGCATTAATATTGGAAAAATCGGTGGCTTTATGGTTGCTGAGATCGGGAGTGATAACGATATCAGCTTTTGCAAGTTGTGCCGGATATTGTAATTTTGTGAGAATGCTCATGGATTGATCCATTGTTTTCCAGGGGAGATCAAGCTCTTCGCCAGTTGTATACATACTGCCGTGCGTGTCGACCGCGATTTTGTAGTCAGCGTTAAAGATTTCAAGTTCATCGACCGGAAGATTTGCAACCAGCCCGCCATCAACCAGATGAAAGTTATTCTGGATGATTGGTTCATAGAGAATGGGAATGGTGCTGCTTGCCCGCATTGCCTCCGAAAGCGATCCCGAAGATAGTGAAACCCGCATTCCTGAAACGAGATCGGTCGCTATCGCTTTGAAATTGACAGGAAGGGATGAAAAATCACCGGAAGAGTGATACAGGGCGTTCAAAGTCAGAATGTCGAGTTTTTCGGTTATCTTTTGAGCGGAATTCAGCGATTTCGGAATGAGCAGTTTCAATTTATTAAAACGGATCGCTATTGATGCCCGGTCCCGGATTTGCTGCTGTTCAAGAAATATATTTGATCTGGCGTAATCAGTGTTGAGAGAAATAATGGATTCCCATGGGATGGTCTGGACGATCTTTTCAAGTTCCGACGGTCTGTATCCGCTGCTGTAAAGGCCTCCTATAATGGCGCCTATGCTTGTACCTGCGATATAGTCAACGGCAATACCCTCTTCCTCAAATGCCTTGAGGATGCCAATTTGTGCAAGCCCATTGGCTCCGCCACCTGAAAGCGCAATGCCTGTGCTCTTTCGTGCAGGTCTCATGGAATTGACCAGGGCGTATCGGCGGTGGGGCAGTTTGAGAGTGTCTGGATAGACAATAGTGCCCTGCGATGCTGTTGCTTCAAGAGATGTTGCCATTTCCGTCAGGGGTGCTCCGATGAGCAGCACTGCCATCAAGAGAGCTGTTTTGATATTCAACAAAAGTGTCGCTCCTGGTTCATAGTCCTGTAAAAAGGTTATATTCAGGCTGTTTTTGAGATCTGAAGCTGACTTCATATCTTGAGCCTTAATGTATAACCTTTACTCTTCATTGTGAAAATGGTTTGGTTCAAACGGGTAAAACCATCGATCCGTCCTACAGACAAGCGTGATGTACCGGAGGGGTTGTGGTGGAAATGTGAAGAGTGCGGAGCAATGCTTCACAAAATTCAGCTTGATGATCATCAATTTACCTGTCAGCAATGCGGTCATCATTTCAGAATATCCCCTTATAAGTATTTTTCTATTCTTTTTGATGGCGACAAGTACTCCGAGTTTGGTGACCAGCTTCGTGCAGCCGATCCACTCGGGTTTACCGATACAAAAAAATATTCGGACAGGGTTCGTGACACGATTGAAAAAAAGGGAAAAACCGAAGCTTGCCGCAATGCTTATGGAGAGTGCGGGGGAGCGCCCCTTGTCATTTCTGCGATGGATTTTGGTTTTATCGGGGGCTCCATGGGCTCCGTTGTAGGAGAAAAAATAGCACTTGCGGTTGATAAATCGCTTGAACTGAATGCTCCGCTTCTTGTAATTTCCCAGTCAGGGGGAGCAAGGATGATGGAGGGTGCGTTCAGCCTCATGCAGATGGCCAAAACCGCCGCCCATCTTACCCGACTTCACGAAAGAAAACTGCCTTATATCTCTCTTCTTACGGATCCGACCATGGGCGGCATTACCGCCTCCTTTGCCATGCTTGGCGACATTAACATCAGCGAGCCCAAGGCACTTATCGGTTTTGCTGGCCCCAGGGTGATCAGGGATACTATCAAACGCGACCTGCCCGAAGGGTTTCAGCGTTCAGAATTTCTCCTTGAGCACGGATTTCTTGACCGCATTATTCCGCGACGTGAGTTGAAGCGTGAGCTGGTGAGCTTGCTTGGTATGCTGAAAATTTAGTTCAGCTCCATCCAAGTGCTACCGCAGTCACAGGAAATTGTGTGATGAAAATTTTCTGGATCTCCAGGGCAACCTCGCGGTGTTCTTGCTGGGTGCTCTTGTTGGTTCGTACCTCAAGGTAGTGAATCCAGCTCCTGACCGATCCTTTCATGTAGAGCTTCGTCTGCGTGGCAAGAGGCAGCAGCACGCGGGCGCACTCTTTGGCGATGCCTTTTTCAAGCGCCAGGTTGTATTGCTCAAGCGCTGTGCTGGCCATCCGTTCCTGTGCATCTGCAAACCACAGCTTCGTGGCATCATCCAGATCGTCAAGAGAGTTCTGGCGGTTTTTGCTGTCCTGTCGGCGCGGCTGATAGCGTTCTATCTCCTGCGCCTGGGCATACCGTTGTGAGAATTCCTGAAATTGAAAGCTTTTATGGCGCAAAATTTGTGGAGAAATTGCTCGTGAGGTGATAATTTCAACACTCATATCAACCATCTCAAAAATGCTCCAGTGCTTGTGCTCAATGCAATAGGAGAGGAGCTTCTGATAATCAACGGTTTCCTGATGAGGGCTGGATACTCTTGCACAGTAGGCAATCAGCCCTTCAGGGGTGAGCGTCTGGTTCTCAACCTGAATGAGCGGAGCGGTGACAGCTATGAGGCGTACCTGCATGTTCCTTGATGTTTTGATGGTTGTGTAACCTGGAATATAGAGAAACGGCGCTGTTTTCCACGCTCTCCCTTAAAGCGGTGTCACACTCTTTTTTTGCCAATTGGAACGGGAGTTCTTGATTTATTGTTGTCACTGCGTATTTTGCAGGTCAATGTTCAGGAGGCCTCAATATGGATGATATGCAGCTTTTTGGATGAGGCGCTTGTGCTGCCGACCTGTTTTTCAATGGTTAACCAATTTCAAACAACAGAGCAACTATGGCAAATATTAATTTTGGTTTTGAGCACCATGCCGGCAAAATGTACTCAGGCGCAATAGAGCAGGGGATTACCAACTCTCTTGTGCCTATGGTCATTGAGACTTCAGGAAGAGGGGAGAGGGCGTTCGATATTTTTTCGAGGCTGCTGCGTGAACGTATCATCTTTCTCGGCAGCGGAATTGACGAGCATGTTGCCGGTTTGATTATGGCCCAGCTTATTTTTCTCGAATCTGAAGATCCTGATCGTGACATCTACATCTATGTTAATTCGCCTGGCGGGAGTGTCTCTGCCGGTCTTGGCATTTACGATACCATGCAGTACATCCGACCGGAAGTTTCGACAGTCTGTGTCGGTATGGCGGCAAGTATGGGTGCGTTTCTTCTTGCCAGTGGAGCAAAAGGCAAGAGAGCTTCGCTTCCCCATTCACGCATCATGATTCATCAGCCATCCGGTGGAGCGCATGGGCAGGAGACCGATATTGTCATCCAGGCGAGGGAAATTGAGAAAATACGGACACTGCTTGACGAACTGCTTGCCAAACATACCGGCAAGGATGTGCTGCAGATCAGGGAGGATTCAGAGCGAGATCGCTGGATGAATGCACCAGAGGCGCTCGAATATGGTATTATTGATGCTATTTTCGAGAAACGTCCAGCACCGGAAAAGAAGGATTAAATCAGAGCAAGTCATAATCATGAGCGATCATAAGGAAGTATTCAATCTGGAAAAAAGTTATAATCATCACGATGTTGAAGAGCGGTGGCAGAGTGCCCACTGGGAAGCGGTCGGGAGTTTTCATGCCGAGAGTTCCCGAGTCTTGATAGAGGGGAAAAAGCCTTATACGGTGCTTATGCCGCCGCCCAACGTTACCGGAAGCCTGACGCTGGGCCATGTGTTGAACCATACGTTGCAGGATATTTTCATACGCTATAACCGTATGACTGGCAAGGAGGCGTTGTGGCTTCCCGGCACTGACCATGCTGGTATAGCCACGCAGACGGTGGTGGAGCGGAAGCTGAAAAAAGAGGGGATTACCCGCCACGACCTGGGACGCAAGGAGTTTCTTGACCATGTCTGGCAGTGGAGGGATGAGTATGGTGGTCTCATTCTCAAGCAGCTTCGCAAGCTTGGCATCTCCTGCGACTGGCGCCGAAACCTCTTTACCATGGATGGAGGGGCTTCAACAGCGGTCATCAACTCCTTTGTCGAACTCTATCGTGATGGATTGATCTATCGGGGTGCCCGCATTATCAACTGGTGCCCGGTGTCGCAGACGGCGCTCTCTGATGAAGAGGTGATCATGAAGCCCCGTCGCGACAAGCTGGTCTATGTGCAGTATGCTTTGGTCAGCCATCCCGGCGACTATATCACCATAGCGACCGTCAGGCCGGAAACAATTCTTGCAGATGTTGCCATTGCCGTCAACCCCGAAGATCCTCGTTATCGCCATCTGGTTGGGCAGTATGCTATCGTGCCGGTTGCAGGGCGCCATATTCCCGTTATTGCCGATGACTATGTTGATATTGAGTTTGGAACCGGGGCGCTGAAAATTACTCCTGCCCATGATCCCAATGACTATCAGGTTGCCCTGCGGCACAATCTCCCGATTCTTTCCGTTATCGGTAAAGATGGCAGGATGATTGATGATTTTGGTTATGGCGGTATGGATCGATTTGATGCCCGTGTAAAAATTCTCAAGGATCTGGAAGAGCTTGGCAATCTCGTGCGCGTTGAGGAGTATGAGCACAATGTGGGCTACTCCGAGCGGGCAGATGTGGTGGTAGAGCCCTATCTCTCCGAGCAGTGGTTTGTGAAGATGAAGCCTCTTGCCGAGCCAGCCCTCAAGGCGGTCAATGATGGGGAAATTCAGTTTCATCCCCGGCAATGGATCAATACCTATCGCCACTGGATGGAAAATATTCAGGACTGGTGCATCTCCCGCCAGATCTGGTGGGGCCATCGTATTCCCGCCTGGTATGACACTGAGGGTCGGGTATGGGTTGCCGCTTCGTATCAGGAGGCATGTCATCTCGCCGGTACCGACAAGCTGGTGCAGGATGAAGATGTGCTCGACACCTGGTTTTCCTCATGGCTCTGGCCATTGACAACGCTCGGCTGGACCGACAGGCAGAGCGACAATGATGATCTCAAATCGTTTTATCCAACCAATACCCTTGTCACCGGCCCCGACATTATCTTTTTCTGGGTTGCCAGAATGATCATGGCGGGTCTCTATTTTAAAGGCACTGTGCCTTTCCGTGATGTCTATTTTACCAGCATTATTCGTGACATGAAGGGGCGGAAACTCTCAAAGTCGCTTGGTAATTCGCCTGATCCACTCAAGGTAATCGACACCTATGGCACCGATGCCCTTCGTTTTACCATTATCTATATTGCGCCGCTTGGTCAGGATGTGTTATTCGGCGAGGAGAAGTGTGAGCTGGGCCGCAATTTTGCGACGAAAATCTGGAATGCCACCCGCCTTGTTTTCATGCAGCGCGAAAAGTATTTCACTGATCAGGATGATTTCTCGTCTTGTTACACCGCGTTTGATCCTCGGTCACTCTCTCTGGATGTTGCGGAGCAGTGGGTTTTTGCAAGCTATCATGTCATGCTTGAGCGCTATCATCATGGCTTCAGCCAGTTCAGGGTCAACGACATTGTCAAGTTGCTTCACGACTTTTTCTGGGGCGATTACTGCGACTGGTATCTTGAGGCGTTGAAGGTGAAGCTTGCTGGCAATCCGACCAGAGAAGAGGCTCGCAATGCGGTATGCCTTGCGGTCTCTATCCTTGAGGGTACTCTTAAAGCGTTGCACCCCGTGATGCCCTTTATCACCGACGAGATATGGCATCATGTTCTGCCTTATGCGCCTGGGGAAAGTATTGCCTTGTCGTTGATGCCTCTTGCTGATAGAGCCATTGCCGGGGTTGATCGCCGTGGATTTGCTTTGGTTCAGAAGCTTGTTAATGAAATCAGAAGTCTGCGTTCTTTGTTCGGTGTGCCACATAAGAGCGAAGCGAAGGTTCTTTTCAGGTCAGCCAATGAAGCAGATCTCCATGTGATTGCTGCTGCTCTTCCACTGATTGCCGCACTTGCTCAATGTAATCCGGCGTTTATGGAGAGTGCAGAGCGCCCGCATCACGCCGCAGGCTCAGTTATTGAAGGAAATGAACTCTTTGTGCTGCTTGAGGGTTTAATATCCTTCGACAAGGAGCGTGTGCGTCTTCAGAAAGAGATTGACAATATTACATCCTATGTTGTCTCTGTTCGCAGGAAACTGTTCTCCGGTGGTTTCGTTGATAATGCTCCCCCCGATGTGATTGAAAAAGAGCGGGAAAAACTGAGGGAGGCTGCCGATAATCTTGAAAAACTCAAAGCTCATCTTGCCGTTTTCAGCGAATGATGCTGCTGTTGTTTCACCTTTCGATGGAGTTGTGGACGGTGTATGCGCCTATTTATTAGGTTAAGTCAAAAAAAAGTGGTACAATCCCACTTTTCTGGTTTATCAGGCATGGTGAGTTCAACTGATCTCAATCGGCCAAGTTCTCAAGGAGAGTTTTACATGAGGCAACTCAAAATAAGCAAACAGATAACCAATCGCGAAAGCCTCTCTCTTGATCGTTATTTGCAAGAGATAGGTAAATATGATCTTTTGACCGCAGAAGATGAGGTACGGTTGACCAAGGCGATCAAGGAGGGTTTTGATATGCCGGTTGATACCACCGAATACAAGCGAGCAAAGCGTGCCCTTGACAAGCTGATTAAAGGGAACCTCCGTTTTGTCGTCTCTGTCGCCAAACAGTACCAGAACCAGGGGCTTACGCTTGGTGATTTGATCAATGAGGGAAACCTTGGGCTTATCAAGGCGGCAAAGCGCTTCGATGAGACCCGTGGATTCAAGTTTATCTCTTATGCGGTATGGTGGATTCGCCAGTCCATTCTTCAGGCTCTGGCCGAGCAGTCGAGAATTGTCCGACTGCCATTGAACCGGGTTGGTACTCTCAATAAAATCAGCAAGGCGTACAGCCAGCTTGAGCAGGAGTTTGAGCGCGATCCCAACACCAGGGAGCTTGCAACGCTCCTTGAGATGGACTCACAGGATGTTGCCGACACGCTGAAAATTGCCGGACGCCATGTGTCAGTTGATGCACCCTTTGCCCAGGGCGACGATAACCGTCTGCTTGATGTGCTGCAGAACGATGGCCATTTGCCTGATTATGGTCTTAATCGCGACTCACTTACCCTTGAGGTGGAGCGCTCTCTTTCAGTTCTTGCGCCGAGAGAGGCCGATGTCATCAAGTCCTATTTCGGCATTGGCATGGATAACCCGCTGACGCTCGAAGAGATTGGTGAGAAGTTCAGGTTGACCCGTGAGCGTGTCCGTCAGATCAAGGAGAAAGCGATCAGGAGACTCAGGCAGTCAGCATACAGCAAAATTCTGAAGGAGTATATCGGGAGCTGAGGTCGTTACTCCTTAAGAGATCAATAAGTGGAGAGTATTGCAAGGTGTTTTGCTGGCTCTCCATGTTGATTTTTCCCTTTGCGTTATCCTTTGCTCCTTCGTGAATTGGTTCAGTCTTGAGCAGTTTTATAGATCACATAGCCGATGCCAAGAAAAAGAAGATTTGGCAGCCATGCAGCAAGCAGCGGGTTTATAGCTCCCTGGTTTCCGGCCATGGCAACAGTTTTCTGCAATCCGAGATAGAGAAATCCTGCAAACAGTGCTATGGTGATTTCAGAAGCGAGTCCACCCCGTTTTTTTTTGGCTGAAAGCGGTACACCGATGAGCAGGATGATAAGAGAGGCGAATGGCATTGAGCTTTTGGTGTGAAAGAGTACCTTTGATGGCTCAAGTCCGGCCCACCCGGCTTTTTGTTTTTCTGAGAGATAACGGTAGTGGTGGATGATATTCATTTCGTCCGGATGGAGATTCAGCTCTTTCAGTGAGGATGGCGACAGTGCAAGTTTTACCTGTTTTGATGGCTCAACGTGAAACTCCTCATTATCCAGAGTAAATACCCTGATTGAGGCGTTCTGCATCACCCACTCCCTGGTTTTTGAATTATACCGCATTGAATCTGCATCGATTCTTGAGGTCAGTCTGGTGCCGCTGAACTGTTCTATGGAGACCGCGATGAGAAGTGAGCGATCAGGATCAAATTCTCCAATTGAAACAATCCGATTACCGGGTTCGAGCAGGTGTATATTCCGGTTCTCTTTCGCTTGTGAGTTATTGGTAATAAAATATCGCTGATCAAAGGCATGAGTTTCACTGAATGCTGCAGGGGCTATCCACCATGCGTTTATCATGTTCATGCCAAGAATGAGAAGGCCGCCAAGCAGAAAAGGGGTCAGAAGTTGGCGCATATTGATTCCGGCGGAGCGAATGGCAGGCAGTTCGCTTGAAAGAGCGAGTTTTCCTGATACAAGTATTGATGCGAGGAGGGAGCTTATCGGGGAGGTGATCAGGATAGTGGCAGGAACGGTCAACAGAAAAAATCGGCCAACCTCCTGCACGGTGAGATGGTTCTCCATGATTGCATCAAGTCTCTCGACCACCGTAATGAGAATAAAGAGGCAGACAAAGACCAAAGAGGCGAAACAGAAGGTTTTTGCAAACTGCCCGAAGATATACCTGTAGAGAATTTTCATCGTACTATCCGGGCAAGGGTGCAGAGTACCTGTGGATTAATAGCCAAAAATATCATCAACCTTCAGCTCTTTGACGGTTCCGTATTTCCGAAGAGTTCCCATGTCAAGATTTTTTTTGTTGCCAAGCACCAGCATGACATGTTTCCTGTCGTTGAAATGGCTTTTGTGAAACTGTTCAATATCGTTGAGGTTCATGCTTCCAGCTCCCTCATAGATATCTTTTCTGATATCATGGTCATGTCCCAGCCGGAGAGCCTCTTCGTACGAGAAAAGAATTTCAGCTTTTGTGAGCCGTTCAGTGGCGATTTTCTGTAAAATACCATTTTGCGCCGAAGCAAACAGTTGTGGCGATTTTGGCAACTCCCTCATCAGATTGCTTATCCCGTCGAGTGCTTCGGGCAGTTTATCGGCCTGGGTGCCGATATAGCTGACAATATAGTTGTGCTCCTTCTTCTGCTTCGGAGTTTTGAAGACTGAAAAGACAGAGTAGGCAAGCGCCTTGGCTTCGCGCAGCTCCTGGAAGACCACAGAAGACATGCCACCGCCGTAGTATTCGTTGAAGAGGGTCGAGAGGGGCACAATGGAGGGGTTATACAGCTCATCCCTCGTCAGCAGAATCACCTCAGCCTGTGTCATATCATAGTCAACGACATAGACAAGATTGTCGTTCTGTTCAAGATCTTTGTATGGATCGTTTGCTGGCGGGGTTTGGAATGATGCCGGGTAGTGCCGGACTGCATGCAGCTCCCCGAGCAGCTCCTCTGAAGAGGCTGGTCCATAGTAAAGCACCCGGTGGCTGTACTGCAAGAGCGATTCTATCTCTTGAAGCAACTCTTTCGAAGTCACCTTCTCAAGCTCACTGTTGCTGAGGACGTTCGTGAAGGGCGAAGCCGGGCCATACTTGCCATAACTGGTCATGGCCTCAAAGAGTATCTTCTTCTTGGAGAGCTTGTCATCAGCACGCTCTTTGATGACTCCGGCTTTCAACTTTTCAAGCGCCTCTTTATCCGGGCGGGTATCAACCAGAAGTTTTTCAAGCAGTCGGATTGCTGCCGCCGAGTTTTTCTGAAGGCCTGAGAGTTTCAGATAGACATAGTTATCGGAGGTAAATGCCGAGAAACTGGCACCAACCTTGTACAACTCCTGGCTGAACTCTTTTGGCGTAAGTTCCGAGGTGCCAAGATAGGAGAGGTAGTCGAGCGCAAGATCAATTTTTTTGCTGTTATTTTTTCCAATGTCAAAGACATAGTAGAGCGAGAAAAGCTCGTTTTCACTGTTGTGCAGATAGTGCAGCTTTACTGAAGGGTTCACCTCAAAAAAACCGATATCTTTTGTATAGTCGAGAAAAGAGGGGCTGGTCTCTTCAGATTTTTTGGCCAGAATTTGCTCGGCAAACGGTGATGAGCTATTCCGGTTCACCGTGAGCGGGGTGATCGGGGGCTTCTGGATTTTTGTTTCACTCTCTGGAGTGCCGTGCTCCTTGAAGATGGCGACATAATTTGAGCTATAGTGTTTTTTTGCAAACGCTATCAGCTCCTCTTTGGTAATCTTCTGGAGGCGATCAATAGTGCTGACATGCTCCTGCCACGGCATACCCCAGACAAAGCTGTCCACGTATGCTTCAACCCTGCCACGGTTGGTTTCGTAGAGTTTCAGTTGCTCCACCTTCAGGTCATTGATTGCCGCTTCAAGCAGCCAGTCAGGAAACTTGCCCTCTTTCAGCAGCTCAAGCTGATCCAGCAGCTCGTTTTTTACCTCTTCAAGGCTTTGGCCCTCTCGCGGTTTTCCTGTGAGAATATGCGTGGAATAATCTTTCATCATGATGAGTGATGAGGTGGCATCGAGCACTCTCTGCTGCTGGTTCAGGTTGAGATCAATCAGTCCGGCAGTATGGTTGAACAGGATTTTGTCGACAAGAGTCAGGTAATCGGCATCTGAGCTGTTGACACCATTAAAACGAAATCCGATAACCAGCTCTTCAGATTCAGGCCCTTTGACCTTTGTGATCAATGGCTTGGTTATTTCATCTTCAACAGCCGGGGTAAATGCAGGCAGCTCTTTTGGCTCCAGTACCGAAAACTTCTTATCAATCAGCTTGATCATCGCATCGGGCTCAAAATCGCCAGCGATACAGAGTGCCATGTTGTTCGGCACGTAATGCATGCGGTAATAATCAAGAACATTTTTGATGGAGGGATTTTTCAGGTGCTCTGCCTTGCCAATGGTGGTCTGTGTCCCGTAGGTGTGTTTTTTGAAGAGTCCGGAAAAAAGATTCTCCCATATTTTTCGGCTGTCACTGTCCATGGTCATGTTCTTCTCTTCATACACGGTTTCAAGCTCGGTATGGAAGAGGCGCATGACGGGATTGCGGAACCGTTCAGCTTCAATGGTCAGCCACTGGTCAAATTTGTTTGAGGGGATATCGTTGACATAGACGGTCTGTTCAACCCAGGTGTAGGCATTGGTGCCCTGGGCTCCGATGGAGCTGAGGAGTTTGTCATACTCATTGGGGACGGTAAAGCCAGCCGCCGCATTGGAGAATGAATCTATTTTTTTATAGATCGCCGCCCGTTTTTCAATGTTGGCCGTTGAGCGGTACTCTTCATAGAGATCAGTGATTTTTTGAAGCTCGATATGCTCCTTTTCATAATCGAGAGAGCCGAGGGAGTCGGTGCCCTTGAAGAGCATGTGCTCCAGATAGTGCGCAAGACCAGTTGTCTCCGCCGGATCATTTTTGCTTCCCGCCCGGACGGCAATAGAGGTGTATATCCTCGGCTCGTCATGATAGGGACTCATGTAAACGGTCAGCCCGTTTTTGAGGGTATAGATTCTGGTGTGAAGAGAGTCTCCGGGAACGGTGGTGTATGGGTGCAGGCTGGTTTCGTGCTTGTTCATAATGGGCGTACAGGAGATTAAATGCAAAAAAAGTATCCCGAGGAGGAGCATGGGGATACCGCGTTTCATTGGTACAACAAATCGAAAAGTATCAGGCATCAAATAAAGACAATAATGGGATTAAAAGCAGATAATTGCAACCATGGCAAGAACCTTTTTTTTAAAGAGAAGGTTCCATATACCCCTCTTTTGATTTTTAAATCAATTACCAGGCGGTAGAGGCTCCTGTTCTCAGTATTTCAGGAATATGGCAAATCATTTACATATAACAACAATTTGTGCTCTCCATCTCCTACCGCAGCCCCTTGTCGTTAATTCCCCTCCTCTGGAGGAGTGCCCCGCAGGGGCGGGGTGGTTATCATGGTGCCAAAGTGGAAGTCAGTGGAATTCAATGCGTTCAACAGCCGCAAAGCTTCAGGGCACGGCAAGAAACTGGCAGATAACCTGACTATTTTTGTCACACATCCCCGCGTAAAACGGCGACACCGTGCCAATAATGAAGAGATTCAGAAAAAAATCATGAACAGCTCAACTTCATACTTGCGCTGAGCAGTATTGCCCAACAGCAGACTCCCGCAAAACCGAAGTCCACCCCAAGCAACAAACCAAGCCATAAGTCCTATTCCTCCCATCTGTCCTGTCAAATCATTCGTGATTCATCTTTTTGCATGGCAATCAGATAAAAACCGTTATTTCCAGAAATATTGTTGATTTGACTACGGCTGGTCAAATCCAGGGATAGGCCAATATTATCAATCTATCCTACACATTTTCCCCGATAAAAAACTCAGACGGTATGAATTCGTTTTCTTCGTTAGATATCGAGTCGGAACTCAGTTATGCTTATATACATGCCGTTGCTGCACATGCCGGTATGGAGTGCTGTATCACGGGGCATCACTCTGACAATAGGGGTATTGATGCAAGGATTACGGGCTGAAATTTACCGACGGGCACCTACAAAAAAGAAGTAACCGTCAATATTCAGCTCAAAGCAACAATTGCTGAGCCTGTTGAAGATGATGATGGTGGGCTCTCCTATTTTCTAAGTGGTATCCACCGATACAACGACCTCCGTGACGATTATCAAATTCCCCGGATTCTTGTAGTGCTTTTTTTGCCACAAGAAAAAGAGTTGTGGCTGAACATCAGCGAAGAGCAGTTGATCCTGAAACGGTGTGCTTATTGGATAAGTCTTTTAGGAGCCCCTGATTCTGAAAACAAAAGTGGTCAAACCGTATTTTTGAAAAAGAGTCAGCTTTTTGATCCCGGTGGACTTGAGCAATTATTGATTAAAATTGCTCAAGGTCAAACTCCAAAATACTGAAGCCATAATGGGTATTTATTCGGATATAACGCCAACTGATCTAAGAGACTACATGAAGTTTCGGGGTTGGCTACAAGTCAAAGAGGCTCTTGCTGATGGTGAGTTTTTGTTTAACCATCCTGATAGCTCGCGGCAAATATTTTTTCCGGTTCATCGCGAAGTTCCAGGTTTTGAAGAGGCGCTTCAAGTTGCTTTGGAAAAACTGGCAGCTCTTGAGTCGGTTGAGCCCTGGTTACTGGGAAGGCATATTGAAGAGTCAAGGGATGATACTGTATCTTTTCGTGTCATGAGGAATTCAATGTCTGAACGCTCGATTCCTTTGGTTTTTGCATACTCAATGCTTCAGGGTGCTGAAATTTTATTACTGTCAGCAGCTCATACCGTTCTTAAACCACAGTTTTTTCATCCTCGTTTAAATCGCACCGAGGCAAAAAAGTTCCTTGAGGCATCTCGTTTTCGGCACACTGAACCTGGCAGTTTTATCCTGAAAATTTCTTGCCCACTGTATGCGCTTGATGTTGCATCCGAAAATCAGACTGAGTTAAAAGGGTTTGAAAATAATGCTCCATTTGTCAGAAAGGCAATGGCTTTACTGAATAAGTCGATCCGCTCCGTTATTGCTGCAATTGAAGCAGACACACTGGATGCATTGGTTGAAAATGAGAAGCAAAGCGAATCACCGTCTATCTCTTACAACTTGTGTAATGCTATTGCCAGCTTTTATTCTGAAGGTCTGGGGAACTCACTTGAAATAAAAAACCAGTGGTCTTTTCTCAAGCCGGTTAATGACCTATCGCTCAATAAGCCGAATTTGATACAGCAGGAATATTTTCCCCGCTTTGAAGAGATTGCTCAAGAACTGAAACCTTCAGACGAGCCAATAGTTGACACATTTTATGCCACAGTTGAAGAATTATCAGGTGAGGTAGGCTCTAATGGGAAACGATCAGGTGAAGTTTTGCTTCATTTGCTTTTGCCTCAAGGAGAGCAAATAAAGGTGCGGGTAAATCTTGATGCAACTCAGTATCAAAAAGCTGACAAAGCCCACATGGCAGCGCACAATGCCTATGTCAAGGTCAAAGGGAAATTACTTCAAGGAAAACAGCCTCAGCGCTTGACTGAAGTATCAGAATTTGAGCTTGCAGAAAATTGAGGGCGCGAAAACAGTAAGCTCTGTAAAAATGTTGTTCAAGAATATGGATGAGGTCAATGAAGCCCCCAGCTTCAAAGTCAGTTGGGCTTGGCAATTGACTGCACAAACAAGTATATTGCTTTTGTACCAGCTCTCTTGACTTGTCAGGATCAGGCTGAAGTCCACTTCGGTGGCCGCCATGCCTGAGAATATCAGTATAAGCATGGTGTCTTTTTTATGCTCCTCCCATTCTAGCCCCGCCTCCCCGCGTAAAACAGCGACGCTATGCCATGAATGAAGAGATTCCGAAAAAAATCATGAACAGCTCAACTCTTTGCGCTGAGCAGTCTTGCCCAACAGCAGCCTCCCGCGAAATCGCAGTACCACCGTCATCCCAACCCCACATACCCGCCACCAACCATGCCGTCTGTCATTTTCAAAAGTTTGAACCGACCGTCCTTTGGCAATGCAACACGGTTAAAAAAAAACCATGACCGATAGTTTGTTTCATCAAAAGCAATTGATTTCGAACCGGAAAGGGCTATATCCGCTGCAACGTAAAGTTCCGCCACTGCAGGGTGTACAATCGTTGGCTGGCTGCCAACTCTATACACCCCCATTTTTACACGAGCCAACGCTCCAAGCTCAATCAGCATGGGCATGAGTGCATCAATTGCAACAGCAATAGTGCGATTGCTGCCGTACAAAGCGGACATCTTTTGGTTGATAAATGCTCGGCTTGCACACTCCTGAACCTTGAAAACCGTTGCAACAGCACAGAGTAAATCGTATGCAACAGGGAAGGTATTCACAACCAGACACAGAATGACGGCTTTACGGTCAGCCTCTGATAGCTTTTCATAACCAGCCGCACTGATAGACTTTTCAATAAATGACAAAAACTTCTTTGGGCGGCTAAGAATATGATGCACATACATCGTTGCCTTTCTTGCCCGGTTTTTACCTGATGTAACTTGTAGCATTTTTTCAAGTATTTCCCCGCGCTTTATCTCTCCGGTATAAAGATACTCCCTCAGGGTTTCATCAAGGACGCTATAAGGTATCCGCTGGTTTATGCCGATGTATTTCATTCAATAACTCCAAGTGGGATAATCAGTTCAAGAACATGACTACCGCCATGCGTCACTACTTTGCCCGCTTTGATGAAGGCTGTGTTGTCGGTAAGATACAAAGAGGAATCTCGGCGTTTAACTGCAAGCCCTGGATTCTCCTGTTGAAACTGCTCAGCCTGTTCATTGCTGACAAAACGAACATGTCGCTTACTCTTTGACGTTGATATATTTTTTGCCGTCATGGGCAATATACTCGCAGCACTCGCTTCAATGTTTCCATGATCCGTTGTAATAAAGCACATGTAGCCACCATTCTTGAGCTTTTGGATAAGGTTGACGAGTCCAGCTTTGCACGTCCACTGCTGTGTATCTTGCAGCAATTGCTCATCTCCCATAACGGCACCATGCATAAGGTCATCAAGATCGTTACAAACAAGCGCTACTACTGAGGTCGTTACCAGTACATCCATATCAACCAACTTTTCTACACCAAATCGCTGAAACCCTATCTGGTAATTCTGATACCCTTTTCGCATCCAATATGCACGAAACAGCTTCTCTTCGCCCGAATTATCTTGCTCCAAATCAGGCTTTGACCCTTTCAAAAGAGCTTGTCGTGACCATGCTGTAATACTGGGAAGGAAAGCAAGAGTCGCCATCTCATTAACAACAATTTCCTGCTCAGCAAGCGCACGTTGGATAGCATACCATTGCCACAAATTCATACCGTCGATGACAATAAGCGCTTTCTTTGGAGATTGTTGTGCTTGCATATAATCAAGCACCCTGCTGATGACTACCGGATAACGTGACCCACTCAACGAAAATAATGACCAGTACGTATGCTGTACAAACCGCTGAAAACGGTTGTTCAGCTCATGCAAGGTCTCAAGTACACGCAGCGTCACCTCTGGATTCTTCAGGCTAAGCGCCAAATAGTATACTTCCCCGATAACTTTCCCCAAATCAAACCACTCATAAGGTTGATCCTGTATAGATACCGACCGGCTCTTGATGAAATCAAGCAGGGCAGTCACTCTGGTACGAATTTCTGTCGTTTCATCAACGTAATATCCCATTCGTAACGATAAGGGAATATCTTCAAAAACATCCTCTTCAATCTGAACCGGTTCCAGAACACGCATAACAAAAAGATGTCCCAACGACTTTGCCAAAAGTGGGTCAGCAAAATTGATGCTCGAATCTGCACCCTCAGCCTGCAAATTCCAGAGCCTCTGGAGGTACTCTTTCAATCCTTCCTGTGAAAGCAGTCGGTCCGTATCAGCAGAAAAAACAGGTTTAACGATTGACTTCAGGTAAGCTGTAATGGGTATACTGACGGTATCCTTTTGAAAAAATATATCAACCAGAATAGCCAGCATACGCTCTCTGGTTTTGTATTTGCTCAATGCCTCAAGATCAATGTGGTAAAGGTTTTCAAGTTGAAAACGAATTGTAGCATCATATCCAAGCGTATCATAAGGGCGCAACTCATCAAGCGCACTCAAGGCATTGTAGCTTAAACCCACAAGCGCCTTTGGATCAAAATAGGGGAAGATGTCTTTGTAGCCGATGTTGACCAGATATGCATCCACCAACATGTCAGGCAGTGGTTGATAAGGAGCGTTTATAATCAACACAACCTTTTTATCCACATCACGTACCTCAAGCTCAAACCGCACACGAGCATCTAATGCGTTGGTAGCTCTGATAATGGAACCCCCACGCCCTTCGATAGCCTTGATTATTTCAGGATAGCCAAGCAAGCCTTCAGGGTCACACGCAACAATGTGCTGTGTGTGGCTTGGCAACAATTTAGCCAATGTCTTGTCAAGCCAGCTACTCATGGTTTACTCGCAAAATCATATTGCAAATAAGTCGGGGAATAACCTGTGCTGCTGAATCAAAGTTTGCCGACCAATCTCGACGTTCAGTAACCAGCCGCTGTAACCGATAATTACGGATACTCTCTATGCCAATTCTTCTTACCTGCCGTTCCTGAAATTCAAAGGCTTTTTCTTTATTAACACGTAATCGAAGTGTATTCCCGGATATTGCCCGTTCCATCTCAGCATACTTATCACCAAGAACCTCTTCAGCACGTTGCATCAAATCGCAGTAAACCTGTGCATGATCAGTTTGAGCAGTAGCCACTATTTCCGCTTTAAGTTCTTTTGAACTCAACGACACCCAAAAATCCTGGGCATACGAAGTAAAAATATCACCTTCATCGGTAAAATAAATCGGACAAGCCAACTCATGCGTCTCAAACGTGTTGACTGCCTGGAGTGTCCAGAGTGTCCAGTATCCGGGTTGGATATCTCCGGTAATCAGCCGAATCCCCGGAATTGGATTGCCTTCTGTAACCGCAACAGCCTCAGCCAAAATAGACTGAATGATTTCATGCTGGAGAGTCAATGGCTCTGGAATTGGGTTTTCAAGCCCTTCCTTTGTGTTAAAGGTGTAAATACCCTCCTTGTGGCCGGGAAAGGTCGCCACAAAGCCATCATGCGTTTTATGACAAGCTAAATTTTTTGCATCAAGATAACTGCGGCTGAGAATCTCCAGCCAGTTAGGTAGCGGGCTGTACCGTATCGACTCAGTTTTATCAGCCCGAATTTCAGCAGAATCCATGGTAGGCAAAGCCCCTTCAGTGCTTTTGTACGAAGTCAGTTTTAACTTGATATCATTCAGCCAGGTTTCACTCTCAGCCTCAAAACGCCTTGGCTCAAGCAAGGAGGTCAAGAACAGCCGGTTAACACTTTCCCGCTCAAGGGTGCTATCCAAGACGTCCGACGTCTTGTCAATTCCCAGATCGCGCATGATCTGGTCAAGCTTGGTTTCGATCACCTCATACACCCGTTCATCTATGGAATTGTCAAGCATCAGGTTAATCGCTTTAACAATATGCGTCTGACCGATACGATCCACACGGCCAATCCGCTGCTCCAGAACCATAGGGTTCCAGGGCATATCATAATTGAAAACAACATGAGCAAACTGCATATTCAGTGACTCTCCGGCAGCATCGGTAGAGACCAGTACCTGGGCCCGCTCTTTGAACTGCTTCAAAGCATCAACACGATCTTCAAAACAGAGTGAGCCATTGATGGCTTCGCAATCGTAACCACCACGCTGCTCCAGCTCTCTCTTGAGCATCGCCTGTGTGCTGGTAAACTCAGTAAAGATGAGGAACTTCAGTTCAGGATTCTCCTCCTCACGTTTCAAGGCATCCATGCGCTCTATCAGGTATTCCAGCTTGGCATCATGCTCATGAGAAATACAATCCTTTGCCTGGCGAATAAGTCCATTCAAGCACTCAAGCTCCGTTGCATAAGCCTGGCGGCTTCCCTCAATAACAGCCGTAACCTTTGCTTCAAAATCAAGCTCCATCTGGCCGTTATATCCAAGTTCCATCAAGTCAAGAGCAACCTGCTCACGGTTCAGTTCACTCTGTTCCGCTTGCAGCCGGTTTGCCCGTCTATCCATGGCATCATGTATCGCTTGCGTGGAGCTCGACATCATCCGCTGAAAAAGAATCATAACAAAGCCATAGGATGAGTTACTGGTCTCCTTGGCCAGGTTGAAACCAGTCACCACATATTCGGTAACAGCTCCATAGAGCGCCCTTTGCCGTCTATGTTCGCTCTCATGGTAAGGAACAATAATCCGTTCAGTTATTCGCTGGTTAAACAGCGCTTTCCCTGTGTAATCTATGGCCTGTCGTTTCTCTGTCCGCACCACAAAAGGCTCCAGTTCAGCAATAGTCGGAACTCCCTCGCCCGAAAAAGCATCAGCATCCAGCAAGCCCAAAATGCGCCTGAAGTGATCGCTTTTCCCCCGATGCGGTGTTGCAGACAAAAGCAGCACATTTGGGATGGCGTTGCACAGTATCTGCGACATCTGAAAACGGCCAACCTGCGTCGTACCCCCGCCCACTTTATGGCACTCATCAATTATCAAAAGATCAAATTCAGCATCCAGAACATGCTCAATCCGGTGCCGGTTATACTCTTCAACCCGCTCACGGCTCCAGCCTTGCCGGGTCTCAACAGGTTTAAGCGCATCCATAGAAACAATAAGCTGGTTATGCTGGCTCCAGATATTAATTTCGTTGTCCGCTTCAAGTTTCGTAAACGTACGGGTTAGGGTATTGATATATTCGGAATCGTAAATATGAAACGTTTCGTTGAAGTGCTGCTTCAATTCATTGCGCCACTGCTGCATGGCCGAAAGCGGCACAATAATCAGCGTTCGTTTCACAATTCCCCTGAGCTTCAACTCTTTAAGAACCAGGCCGGTCTCGATGGTCTTTCCCATGCCAACCTCGTCAGCCAGCAGAAAGCGCAGGTAATTTCCGCTCATAATCTTTTCAAGAGCAAGGATCTGATGCGGCAGAGGAATAATGTTGCTCTCGTAAGGCGCAAGGATCTTCTGGGTATGTACCTCATTGCGGATACGCGCCGCCATTGCCTTAAAGACCAGTTCAGAGAGCGATACCTCCGTTGTATCTTCATGCAGCTCTTCTGCCGGTACATCAATAATCTGCCCGGTTGCTAGAATTCGTATCTGGGTAACTGATCTGCCAAACGTCTTCCTGGTCGCCAGAACCTCGATTGCTTTACTTTGATACTGCATAGGGCTTAAACCTTATCTTTGGCTATATCGTAGAACATGAGCAACTGTTCATCTTCCATAAGCAGGTTTTGAGGAATCTTCTCGGCAACATTGACGATGGTCGTGAACTCCTTTTTCTCCCAGCAAGATTTAAATCCGGCATGTAACGCTTCCACTCTAACATCCTTGAGCTTTTTGGTTTTTGGATTTGCAAGATCTTCAATGTATCTGCCAAATTCTTTCAGTAAAGCTGTTGTGCGGAAATGCTCACGGTCTTTAGCTTCGTTCATGTCTGGAACTCTCCAGCAACCATCAGGCAGTGGAATAAAGTTTTCAATCAAGAGTGTCTGCAATTCAAACTCCTTTTCTCCTTTCCTGGTTGCCGTGTTAGCTTTTCTGAAATCAGGCTGAATTTCATTATACTTCTGCGGGCACAAAACCAAACGAGCTTTCAGCCATTCAACAGCATCGCTTTCAGTATAAATGATATCAAAAACCAGACTAAGTTGATGGGTGATGCCAAGCAACTTTTTTTGATCTTCATACTGCACCTGTTGTTCTGCCGTAAAGTACATCCCATCGGATTCCCTGAATTTTTGTTTCAATTTGATCTGGAAATCCGATGCATCAATTGGTATTTGAAGCCCTCGCATGAGATAGAACGTGATTAAGCGGTCATAGAGGATTTTAGGACTCCGCTCAATAATAGCCGTTGTTTTCTGCTCCTTAATTATAGAGATACCTAATCTGATCGATTTGCAATAAAAAAAGCTCTCATCTGAGAGGATAAAGTGTTATATTACAATGTGTAAAGTTGCAATTACCATTTCAATATCACACAACCCATCAGGTGGAGAGCTTTATGGC
>Ga0194060_10000145_pt1 | contig 50779 bp, 29 predicted proteins | sample SepL225m_MetaG_FD_163427 | JGI IMG/M metagenome (GOLD analysis project Ga0194060, IMG submission 163427) | Anoxic zone freshwater microbial communities from boreal shield lake in IISD Experimental Lakes Area, Ontario, Canada - Sep2016-L222-5m | ecosystem: Environmental > Aquatic > Freshwater >... | reverse complement strand
CTATAATACTGCGGTTCCCCAAGGCACGCGGCCCCCACTCCATCCGACCCTGGAACCAGCCGATAACGCTTTCTCCCTGCAGATACCCGACAGTCACACGACTGAGTTCATCAAACGAGTCGTATCTGATGTAAGTTGCGCCAAACTTGCGAGCCGTCTTTAAAATATCGAGATCAGAATACTCCGGCCCAAGATATGAGCCGCTCATCCCATCATTTACACCATCAACAGAGCGTTCCCGGTCACAACCGATGTAATATGCTGCTAAAGCCGACCCCACTGCGCCTCCGGCATCCCCTGCGGCGGGTTGAATCCAGATACGATCAAATATTCCGCTCTTCTGCAATTTTCCGTTTGCGACGCAGTTAAGAGCCACCCCTCCTGCAAGACAAAGATTGGCGGATCCGGTAAGGAGTTTTGCCTCCCTGGCCATGGCAAGAACGACCTCTTCCGTAACCTGCTGAATCGCCAGCGCGAGATCACAGTGCTCCGGCAGCAGTTCTGACTCTTCATTTCGTCGCGGAAAGCCGAAAAGCGCCTCCCATTTAACATTATCTGTCATATTCAAGCCGGCAGCAAAATCGAAATATGACATATTGAGCTGCAGTGAACCGTCAGCTCTGATTTGCACCAGATTATTCCTGATCAACTCGACATAACCCGTCACCCGTTCAGAGTTCAAAGTGCCGTAAGGTGCCAATCCCATAAGTTTATATTCGCCGGAATTGACTTTGAAACCGAGGTAATAGGTTACAGCCGAATAGAGTAGCCCCAATGAGTGGGGAAACTTCAGTTCCTTCAAAATTTTTATTGAATTCCCCTGTCCATGGCAGATTGAAGCGGTAGCCCACTCTCCGACACCGTCGATTGTAAGAATGGCAGAATCTTTAAAAGGTGATGGATAGAAGGCACTGGCTGCGTGCGAGAGATGGTGTTCGGGAAAAAGGAGACGCATATCCGCAGGCATGCTGGGGTCACAAGCATTGAGTTCTTCAAGCAGAAGCTTCTTCAGAAAGAGCTTTTCCTTTATCCAGACAGGAATTGCCCTTAAAAACGAGTGGATACCCTTGGGAGCCAAAGCGTAATATGTTTCAAGCAGCCGTTCAAACTTAAGAAACGGTTTTTCGTAATAAACCACCGCTTCAAGGTCAGAAAGAGAAATACCTTCATAATCCAGGCAGTAGCGCAGAGCATTGGCAGGGAAAACTGAATCATGCTTACACCTGGTAAAGCGCTCCTCCTGAACAGCTACGACAATCCTGCCATCTCTTATCAGCGCAACCGCAGAGTCATGGTAATAAGCTGATATCCCTAAAAGGTACATAATAACGCTCGCAGTCCATTATTTAAGGCAGAGTATATGAACTATATCAGTTTGATTTTAAACATCCATCTGATATGGTAGGAGACAGAACAAGCCGCACTGTCTCATCATTCAGAGCCGTTATACTTTGCTTTCAGGAACAGTTCAAATATAAATATATTTCGCTACCGTGGAACCAGTCATGAAAATAAGCCTCATCTTTACTCCTAATCAGCTCAACCCAAACTTTCGGGATCTTGCCTTCAGGGACGACAATATCGGCTCTGTTCCTCCGTTAAGCCTGCTATACGTGGCCGCCATTCTCGAAAAAGAGGGAGTTGCTGTCGATCTGATTGATATTGCTGCGGAGCAGATCACCTACCATGACGCACTGCAAAGGGTACTCCGTTTTTCTCCTGACCTGATTGGATTCAACCTTTCCACTCTGAGCTTTCACCCTGTTCTAAAGTGGATAAACCGTTTCAAACAGGACACCGGACTACCGGTTCTGGTCGGCGGTGAGCATGTCCGTCTCTACCCGGTCGAGACCATGTCATATGGCTCAATTGACTTCTGCATAGCTGGCGAAGCAGAAATCCCGCTTCCAGAGTTCATTCGCGCCTTTCGGGAAAAGAAACCTTTTGACGGCATCAAGTCGCTCGGTTTCAGAAACAACGGACACGTTATTATTGATCAGACCTTACAGCCGATCGATGACATCGATTCGGTCCAGTTTCCAGCGCGACATCTGATAAAAAACGAGTTATATGGAAACATTTTTACACGGAATAAGAATTTTACCGCCATGTTATCTGCTCGTGGCTGCCCCTTCAACTGCGCATTTTGCAATGCAAATCAACAAATGTACCGCGCCAGATCAGCAAAAAACTTTGTCGATGAAATTGAACTGAATTTTAAAGAACATAACATCCGGGACTTTGATATATACGATTCAACCTTCACCACAGACCGTCAGAGAGTTTTGGCGATCTGTGAAGAGATCCGTAACCGGAAGCTTGACGTTGGTTTCAGTGTAAGAAGCAGGGTTGACGTCGTAAATAAAGAGATAGTAGAAGCCCTGAAATCAGCCGGTTGTCACACGATCATGTATGGCATCGAATCGAGCAATCCGGAAATTCTGCGGCGGATGAACAAGGGTATTTCGCCGGAGCAGATCATGGAAACCGTAGCTTATACAAAAAGGAGCGGTATGGAAACACTGGGCTTTTTCATGTTCGGTTTTCCAGGGGAAACGGAGAAGAGCATAAAGGAGACCATCGAGTTTTCCCTCAAGCTCCAGTTGGACTATGCGCAGTTCACTCCGCTGGTGCCGTTTCCTGAAACCGAAATATACTACTACTATCGTGAGCATGGCCTCGAAGATTACTGGGCGGAATACACCCTTGATGAATCAAAGGAACGGCTGATAGAACTTGTCGATACTTCTGTCTCACGGGAAGTGGTTTCCGGCTATATTGCTAAAGCCTACCGGCGCTTCTATTACCGGCCAGGAATTATCTGGAAGCAGATAAAAGAGATCAGATCAGTGAGCAAACTAAAACGTCTCGCCTTAGCAGCGTTCAGCATACTCGCCAACGCCAACGTAAAAAAATAGCCGTAATTTATCCACCATTCCTGCAGACAAACATGATCTTCCAGTCTGTATCGCTTGCCACCTGTTCAAATTTAAACGGAATACAAACTGTCAGAACCTCAAAGCCGGCATCCTGAAGCGCAGCCTTAATTTGCTCAGGAGTCCACAACCTGTGGAGGATCTTATAAGTGTTTGATTCAAGCTTTTTTCCCGCCTGATCAAACAGGTTAAGCTGATAGTTCAAGGTCGTTATTTTCCTGACCAGATCCGTCTTGCTGGTCAACTGGCAGCAAACCTTTTTCCCGTCGCAATCTTGTTCATAGTTTTTTGAACCGGGAGGCTCCAGCAGGGCGGCAGTACCGTTCCAGCAATCAAAAATAAAAAGGCCATGAAGCCGCAGAGACGCCGCAATACCGGCAAAGAAAGTACCTAACATTGCGTCATCACAGATGTAATTAACTACATTGAATAACGCCACACCTAAATCCATACCACTCGCAGAAAAACTGCCGGAAGCAAAGGTAATATTGGTTTGCCGGGTCTGTTCCGCTTTCATTTTTGCCAGCACCAGCATGTATGGGTCTGTGTCGACCGCCGTGACCTGAACACCCGGCTTTCTGGCAAGTTCAACTGTATGGCTGCCGGTACCGCAGCCGATCTCAAGAACATTATCCATCGTCTGTCGCGGATAACCGGAAACGTAGCGAAAAATAGCGGCTATTTCCCCTGCATAATCCTTTGAGGAAAACAGGGTGTCATAATAGCGGTAAAAGAGGTGTCGCTTATCCATAGAATTCAATTATCATGGCACAGACGTGCTGAATCTGTTCCTCGCTCAGCGCGGGGAATATGGGGAGACAAACCCCCAGGTTATATGCAGATATGGTCTGTGAAAAATGATCGTCCTGCAGAGAATGAGGATAATTTTTGTCGCTCTGTAGATACAGAAAGGCCGGCTGACGATGCAGCGGGTAAAAGAAGGTTCTCGATTCAATCTCTCTGTCCGTCAAAAAAGTCATCAGTTCGTGGGCTCGCTCGCAGAAGAGTGGCACCCGAAAAGGCACCCACTCCGCACCTTCCGGCGGCTCAAAAAATCTGACCTGGGTGCACCTGCGGAGCAACACCCGATAACGCGCCAGAATCTGCTGTTTACGTGTAATTATTTCCCCCAGTTTATTCAACTGCACAACTCCCATAGCACACTGCAAATCTGTCATCCTGAAGTTGTAACCGATTTCAGGATGAATAAATGTCCCTCGCTCCTCTCGCCCCTGATTCCGCAGGTAAAGCAGTTTTTTATAAGTATTTGAGTCATTGGTGACGACAAAGCCCCCTTCAGCCGTGGTAATGGTTTTGTCGGCGAAAAAAGAAAAGGCACCCGCAGCCCCGAAGGTTCCCGCATGCCGCCCCTTGTAATGAACGCCCACCGCCTGCGCCGCATCCTCAATAATGAGCAGTTTATGGCGATCGGCAAATTCGACAACAGCATCCATATCGCATGCAGTGCCGTAAATATGCACCGGCATGATGCCTCTGGTTCTGTCGGTCAAACACTTTTCGGCAGACGCCAGGTCAATCTGGCAGTCCCCTGGCTGTACGTCACAAAAAACCGGTTTTGCCCCCGCCATTTGGACGGCATTTGCCGAACCGATAAAAGTGAAATCAGGAACGATAACCTCGTCGCCTGGGCTGATGTCGAGGGCTCTGAGTGCCAGATAGAGCGCCAGGGTGCCATTAGGTGCAAACACGCCGTAGCGGGCTCCGGTCAGCACCAGCAATCCTTCCTGAAACTGCCGTGCCTTGGGGCCTTCGGTAATCCAGTTCTGTGCAAAGCATTCGCCGATTGCGGCATACTCTTCACTGCCTAACCAGGGCTGCAACTGCGGTACTTTCATGACGGGAAAGCTCCTGTATCTTTTTTTGTTTTATGACTGACCGTAGCTCGGAACATCCAATAACCGCGCGCGGCCATGCGGAGCAGATAAAACCCGTGACGGAAAATATGTGACTTTGATATGCCATATGAACGGGGTCGGTAATGCATAGGAATTTCACAGAAGTTGAGCCCAAACCTGAACGCCCCGTACAGCAGCTCAAAATCTCCGAAAGGATCCTCAAAACCGAGAAAACCCCAGTGGTTGTAAATAGTGTCAAATTCTTTTTTGTTGATAGCCTTGATGCCGCTCAAAACATCGGTTGTATGCTGACCAAGAAACCAGGAGAACCAGCAGGCGAATAATATATTCCCACCCTTATTCAGTGCTGGCATGGAGCGGTTGTCAATAGGGTATACAAAACGGCTCCCTTCAACAAACTCAAAGCCGCCGGTGTCCAGGGCGTCGTAAAAGTACCGAATATCCTCCGGAACCGACGTTCCGTCCCCCTCGTACAGAATAATTATGTCTCCGAGAGCGGCCCTAAAACCAAACCTGATGGCATCCCCCTGCCCTTTTCCAGGTTGGGTCATAACACGTATATTTTTTTCAGGGTATTTCGTAATGACCCGATCTATCTCTTCCCGGGTGCCATCACTTGAATGACCTTCAACAAAAAGAATTTCCTGAGCCGGACAAATATCCGGCAATGATACGACAATCGGCTCGATATTGTCTCGTTCATCCCGCACAGTCAACACTATGGAGAGGCTTTTCGGAAGCATACCGATCCTAGTTATCTGCGCCGTTGGCCGTGCAACTATAAACTGGTTAAGCTTTAAAAAGTCGAAAATCGGCAACAGAACCGACAGGCTGTTGATCAAGGGTCCAAGAAATCCCAACTTTAATGGGCAGAGAGTCTGCCGAAAGGTACGTAGCACGTTGTAACCCATACCGTTCAAAGTAGAGTCCAGATCACGTACCGAAATCCAGTTTTGGATAGTACCTTTTTCAATAATATGAAACCGTTCCGCTATATTTATTACCCCCTGCCATAGATAGTTGTGCTGATACAGGATCAGTCGCGTCGAAGGCAGGCAGACGGACTGAAGGTTTTTCAACAAACTGCAGATGTCATGGCTCTCACCCAGCGCACCGTTCAGCACAATATAATCAAAGGATCCTTCTGGTTTATAGTCATTATATGGGGAATGAACAAAACGAATCCGTTCACTCTCCAAATTTGAAAGTTCCTCTGGTGATAAAAGATCATGGCTTACAATGACACATAGCGATGAATTGAGATCGGGCAACAATCCCGGCAGATAGCGGCCGTAATACAGTAGAGATTTCCCCTCAGGTATCAGGAAACGGAGCGCCCGGTTAACAGACCGGTGAAAATATTGAATGCTTTGGGAATTTGGGGAAATTGGAAACGTCATATCGGCCGATAATTCTGAAATGGCTGATACCAGGAGTAAAGCCGCAACAGCTCCTTTATGCCGTCTTCAATCGAGATCGACGGCTTGAACCCCAGAGCAGTGATCTTGTCGAAGTTTATAATAAAATCACGACGGTCCGGATCAGCAAGCTGCGTTTCGATGATTTCATTTCCGGTATGCTGCTGAATGATTGTGGCTAATTCAAGTTTTGAGAAATTCATGCTGCTCGCTCCGACATTATAAATCTGGCCGACCATTTCATCCCGCTGGCTGAGTGCCATAACGTAGGCCTCTATGGCGTCGCGCAGATGAAGGAAAGTCCGTACACTCAGCGAATCAAAAAGTACAATACTGCGGTCATTTACCGCCCGATAGACAAAATCGTTCAGCAGCAGTTCGCAGCGCATCCTGCGACTGGCTCCGAAAAGGGTAGCGAAACGAAAGGCAATTGAGTTTTGGCGCTGCATACAGAGCTTTTCCGCCTGCCACTTTGTTATTCCATACAAGCTTTCAGGCGTGGGAGTTGACCGCTCATCCTGCTCTTGGCCGCTTTTCCCATAAAGAGAGGTGGTCGATGCATAAACAAGCAGTTGGTCAGCAGATAATAGTTTTATCAGTCTATCAGTACTCACAACATTGATCATCTGCGCGGAATGAGGGTTGGCTTCACACGCCGGATACCCACTGATAGCTGCCAGATGATAGATAACATCAAAATCTTTAACGTCATTTGATTCAAGATTGCGAATGTCCCGCTTTACTATCATGCAGTTTCTATCGGAGGCAAAACCGAGAACAGATTCGTAGCCATAGATAAAATTATCCATAATGGTCACTTTGTATCCGGATTTAAGCAGAGCCTCGGTGAGAATCACCCCTTTATATCCTGCACCACCGGTAATAAGTACATTTTTCACAAATTCACCTTTCCGGAATCATCATGATACTGCATTGTTCAGAAGTGCAGATACTCAGATATACACTTTTCAATATTTTCATAACCACTCTTATTCGGATGAGCATCCCGTTTGAAAAACATATCGACAGACCAACTGCATTTTTCAAGGGCCGGGAAATAACCTACACCTGTCATTTTAATCTGGTCTGCAATATTGATATGGTAGTTACCGGTACTTACTTCATACTTCTGTGGCAGATGTATCAGATGCATTTCTGCCAGAGGGTATTCCGATTTTATTTTTCGAATCATCTCTATTGCATTATCTATGTTGCCTGACTGGTGTGAGCGTTTGTATGTATCGTGCAATAATTTTGCATAATAATACAGTGCCGAGTCATCATAAAAAAGCGATTCAAGTTTTGCCTGGAGACTGTTAGCGGCATTTATCTCGTTCACCCTGGCTCTGATCTCTTTATATCTGGTTTTTGAGATCTCCAACAGTTCTGCTTCAGGAGCATCCAGCGGCATAATTGATGCGACCGGCACCGGCATACATACCTGATGCGAACCACTCAGACTGCAGAAGTTAATATTCCCATTCACCATCAGCGGATGCCAATAACCTCGAAAAAAATCATCCGTGATTGCCACAATAACTATATGGGTAATCCTGACCTTATCCTTCATCTCATGCATCAGTTTGTAAAAATGCTCGAACCCGGTCGCTGCGACTCCGAAATTGTAAACCTCGGCGCGTAGCTTGTTATTTCGGAGCTTAGCAACCCATGGCGCGCCGCCATTTACACCCGTGGTAAATGAATCACCTACAAACGCATAAAAGTTTTTTCCGGCCTGACTGTTATTACCGTAATTTATGGTATCAACAAAACCCATATTGTTGGTCGTATATTGAACGTCATATTCTATTGTGCCATTGTAAACAGCGGCTTCCCTGATTCTTTCATTCGGCTGATATCTGACCGCCCCCCCGGAATAGAGCTTGAAAACCGGTGAACTGAACAACAGACTCCGGTCACGATAATCATACACCGGCTTAACCGCTCTAATCAGCAGCTCGCTGATTACCAGAGCAACCGCTACAGCAATTATCATCATCAGAATATTTAGCAGAACTTTTTTTATCGTCATCTGTTCAAGTGAATTCTTTTTTTAGCCACAATTGATTCTCTGTTATGACTCCATCTTTTTTTATTGCATACCGGTATCAGCCCGCCTATTGAATGTTCAGCTTACGATGAGTCAGATCATATATAAATATACTATAGCCGATTTTAGCAACCGGCTCATACTCCATCAGCCAGGTGAACTCATTTCTGTTTTGCAGGTAAACACCCTGGAGATTTGTTACGCTAATTGCAAGAAGCTGATTTTGTGGAAGATATACAGCTTTGTCAGACTCCGGGTTATACAGATGATGACTAGGGAGCCAGTCATAGTCAATGCCGTATCTCTGTGGAGAATCAGCGCCAAAATAACTGAGACTTACCCGCTTTACTCCATGTTCATCCATGTATTTTTTCAGAGTTTTCAGGCTTTGCCCCCAGTCAAGGTTTGAATCAACCAGGTATTTATAACCATTTGACGGCCCACCGATTAACTCATTGAAATACGCCAGATAATGCGGGGCTACATGTAATGATGAAACTGCCAGCCAGCAGAGCAATATGACAATCAGAATAACAGCTCTTTTCCCGGTATCTGCAAGCTGACCTATGGATACATACATCAGCGGGTATATCGGCAGCAGATATCTGGTTCCTATGGCAAAATTAGAGCAACTGCTGACAATCAGCAGGGTAATAACAGGAGCTATCAGGAACAGCAGGGTAAACCATCTTTTTTTTATGATATGCAGAGCCACTGCTGCAGCGAATAAGATCGTTACAGGTATGGGGGTTTTCAATAACAAAGCTGCCAGATAGAAATTCCACCACCCATGGTTTGATAGTTCACCATGGAAGAAGGCCGATTGCCCCGCCGTCATCTCTAATTTTAGAAGTTCTATCCCCTGGAAAAACGGGGTCATATCGAACCGGTAACTTGCAGATAATACGAAAGCGGAGACAGCATAGATGATAAGTATTTTAAAGTCTGGCCTGATGTGATTTTTTATTATGTATATCAGGTATAAAGAAAGCTGCAGAGGAATCAAAAGAAAGGAGGTAAACTTGGTGGCAAATGCCAAACCGAGGAAGATTCCGGTTAATACTGCGGCTTTATAGCAGTTTTTCTGTAGAAATACCCAGAAATAATAGCAGGTAATAAACCAGAATACCGCAAGCGGCATATCCTGGGTTGCAATTCCTGAGTAAGCCAGAAGGTTCGGACAGAATGCAAATATCGCCAGTGAAAGCAGACCACCATAATCGCCGTAGAATTCTCTGCTTAACCTGAATATGTAATAACCCAAAAGAAGCGTAAGAGCCAGAATTATCGACCGTGATAATTTCAATAATCTGTCATCTCGATTTTCTCCGGAAGAGAGAAATGCCTGTCCACGATAGACATCAACTGCCCCCAGAAACAGCAGATCCTTTCTGTTAACACCTTCTTCATAATCCCAGTAACGTTTGTCTTCATCCCATAATAAAAGAGGCAGACTGGTAAGATAAAATCCGACAGGGGGATGTGCAATCGAACCCATAACATCCCATTTGTGTTCAGCCAGCAGATACTTTCCCAATCCAAAGTTCTGAACTTCATCAAAAGTCGCAGATGATTCATATATGCTGTTCAGCGACTGTATACAGAAAACCATCATAAGAATTACCATAACGACAGTATGATTCTTTAAGAGTGATTTTCTCACAACCAATAAAACCTCAATCAGACTTATTCGCACATATAATCATGATAACATTAAATTTGAATCTGCAGGGTGCGCCGTACGCATCTGTCACATCGGTTGGTGCGCACGGCTCACCCTACGCAAGATGTCAACTTGAAAGAAAAGTGGTATTAGAAGCAAAAAAGGTGAGACCGCGTCAGCGATCTCACCTTTAGACTTAGCTCTTACAACTGATTAACAAGGATGAACAACGGCGCTACCTACAACTTTCGGTGTTACGTATTTCTTTTTCATAGTCGGCACCTCCTTTCATAGATTAGACACTTTACCAGCGTGTTTTTTTGTTCCATATCTGTTTTGCCGGGTCGTAAGTAGCACCGCCAGCGGCTGTAGCATTGTGACAGTTCGAACCGTAGCTTGCTGTTGCAGCCTGAGTTATATTGAAATACCATGGCCCAGGATTCTGCGCCGAGTTAGGCGTTCCGGAATACCGACCACCACCTGCCGGGAAGCGACCGGCACCTAAAGCAGAAGTCGTTAAAGTGTTTTGAAGGTTATTGGCAAAACCAAATACCGTACCGGCTGCTGCGGCAGAGCTTATGCTTCCAGAAATCTTCTGCCCGGCATGTCGTGCATCAAGGCAGTTGGTGACCAGAAGACGCGGCAGACGAGATACATGAGGAGCATGACATTTTGAACATGTGTAGGCATGTACAGTGCCGTTTGCATTGGTTCCTGAAGTTGCTGCCCATCCAGCGACGGTCTGGTGGACTCGGTCTTTGCTCATCCAGTTGGCAGCAGAAGGAGCGGTAGCATTGGTAAGTGTTGCCTGAGCATGGCATCCGATACAGAGACCAGCAAAATCGGCAGGAGTTTTTTCTGTATGCATGCCAAGAGCGTTTCCTGCAGCACCTGGGAATGTAGTGAAAATCTGACTTCTGACATTGCCTCTGGCTGTAGCTGTAGAGGCACCGGATACCACCGTACCCTGATTGATCAGAGTATTCTGATCGATGTTATAGCCAGCCATTGAGCCAGACGCTGCAACACCAGCAAATTTAGAACCGCCGCCTCGTTTGACAGCCGGTCTCGCAAAGTCTTCACGGTATGGAGAAGTTACCCAGGTACCCTTAAGAAGCGGAACTGATTTACCCCGTGCGGTGGCTGAAAGTGAACTGGATATACCATGCGGATCGTGGCACGGGGTACAGAGACCATTTATTTCGCCCGAATGAGCTACAGAACCTGTTGTGGGGCCTGCAGTGCCAGGATAACCGGCACTTCCAGCGGTACTGTTAATACTGGAACCAAAGTGACCACCCATCGGTTTGCGCATATCTTTGATTCCGTTTACAGCACCGCCCCCTTTGTAAGACGGGTTACGCTTTACCGGTGAAACGGTATAGTTATCAAAGTATGGTGTACTCCAGTAACCGACAATTGACTGAGTTGAACTGTACGTAGTAAGTATGTTCCAGGGCTTGGTAAGAGTCAGGCCTCTTGGATTACCGTTTATGTGACAGTCATTACAGAGGCTGGCACCGGCATTGAATACCGCGGCCGTTGTATTAACAGTACTGTAGTTACGGTAATTTATCGTCCTGGAAGCAGGTGTGTACGTTGCTGTGTAGCCACCTACGTTTGCAGTGGTTGATTTCAGGAGTCCACCCTTATAACGACCGGTCGCGCTTGAGTAAGAACTGGTGATACCGGCAGCAGGGGTGCCATGCGAATTGTGGCAGTCAAAACATAGAACATTACGCTTGCCGCTTGTGCCGGTGTACGTGTAGTTCGGCATACTTTCATCTTCACCCCAGGTTGTATTCCACTTAGGCATTACATTGCTGGCTGCGTTACCGTGAGCAGAGAGCGCTTTTGTTATGGTACTCTTCTTATTAGTGCCATACTGAGCCATATTGCCTGATGAGTTTGTGAAAGAGTAATTGCTCCAAGGTACCGTCTTAGTGCTGGAGTATCGCGACTGAACGCTGGTATTGGCAAGACCCAGCCTGGATTCCGGTGAGTACTTTGAAGTTGTGTTAGCATCATTGGTAAATGGTGCAACCGCAGCATTCGGGGTACTATGGCAGCCAAGACAATGTTTGTTGATATTGATTGTCTGAGCGCGGTTGGTTGCTGCTGTTCCTCCGCTAACGTATGCAATACTGGTTGTTCCATCAGTGTAAGTGACCGGACGGGTTGTTGAATTCCAAATGACCAGATCAACTGTGCCACCGGCAGTACCTGCATGATACGATGTCTGGTTTCCGGCAGAATCTGCCTCCCAGTGACAGGCATAACATGTTTTTCCATCAATAGCAGTTGCACTCTGATAGTGGTGTGAATTACCGTCAGTGTTAAACTGCGGAGTAATTGCAGCGCGTCCGTTTACGTTGCCTGTTCCGCCGGTATCATGACAAGCGGTACACGAACCACCTTCGACGATGCCGTTGATGTGGAGCGTAGGGTCAACAAAAGTGCCATCTGTTCTTAAGTTAGTGTGACATATGTTACAGTCCTTTGAGCCTCCGGAAAGTGTTGTGCCAGCATGACTGGCTGTTGCCGGTGGATAACCATGACATTGAGCGCACCGTCCGCTACCTGTATTAGTGGAAGTTAGGCCATGTGCATCGCCTAGTATAGAGGGTAAAGTACCAAAAGAGACCGTCCAAATCGGCGCAATACGGGCAGACGGTTTGTTCTGCGGCAATGATGTGATATAGCCACCGTGACACCAGTTGGTTCCGCAACTGGCAGGATACGCTGAAGAGTTCGGAGCTGTGTTTGTAGTGCCTATAGAGCCGTTATAATAAATGTTTACTACACCACTCATATGTCCGGAGCTGGTAACAGAGGTTATTACCGGATGGCACTCCTGGCATGCGACAGATCTGGCAATAGTTGAAGAGAGATGTTTTGTGTGTGCGCCAGTAGCCGGGGCTTTCTGAAGGTCGGTGGATGAATTGGTCGCGCCAACTGTCGTTGAGCCATTGTTGTGGCACTTTGTACAGGTATCGACATCGGAAGCAGAATTGCTCCCCCAGACAGGAGATGGTGAACCATGACAGCTTGTACCGGAGCAGGTGCCAAAAGTATAGTCAACGCCATTAAACCCTCTGTTCATTACCGCTACCTTGTTACCGGAAGATCTGCTGTACTTGTCACCTTTCAATTCACCACTGAAATTGATAAAACCGCTCGCATGGTTATAAACTACGGGTACGGGGTGGCATTTAGAACATGCAATAGCAGAAGTTGTAGCGTGGTTATAGTGGGAACCGGGGAATCTACCGGCACTCTGATTTCTAAAAGACGGTGCGTCCTTCATATTATCGGTTACGTGACAACCACCGCAAGATGTGATTTTTGACCAGGTACCTCTGGTTAGAGAAATAGTGTTGGAAGCGTACGCAAGACCCGTAGCACCAGCGTCGGGAGAAGCAGCACCAACACCGGTAACATTATTTATAACAGTAGCACCGTTCACAAATGCGGCATCATCAGGATAAAACATTGAATATACAATGTAGATATATTTAGGTGTGCCTGTTATCAAAGTCCTGTCGCCGGCGGTTGCACCATAGTCATTATTTAAAGTAATCGTTGTCGAAGCCTTGTTCCAGGCATCAAGTTGACCGACCTGTACGGCACCTGCCGGCAATACTGTCTGATCTGCGTTTGTAGAAGTAGAGATGTATATCTTAACACTTGCAATCTGGGTTGCAGTGCCGGAGTCATTAAGCGTGATACCGTTGAGTTCAAGCGCATTGTCTGACGCGCTGTTAGAATTAACCGTGAAATGCTGCATTACAACTCCGGTATCAGAATCTTTTGCGGCAGATGCTCCGAGGACTTTAGCAGTTGCTTGTACAGTGTTACCAGAAAAAGCCAGAGTAATTAAATTTGAGCTAAGTGCGGAACCAGTATAACCTATGTTAGCAGTCCCAACGACCCCCACCGCAGTTACCGATGATTGAACAGTCTTGGTACTCTGACCTGCTGACATGTCATAGACTATATAAATATACTTTGTTAGAGGTTCTGTGCCACCAAAGGTTCTGTTTGCAGTAGTTCCACCAGCAAGAGTTATTGGAGTAGAAGTCCCCCCCCAAGCGGTGAAGGGGGAGACGCCGGTTCCAAGACTTCCAATGAGAACTGCATCTACTGGTAATATCGTGGTGGAAGGGCTATTGGTACTGGATATATATACCTCAGCAGCGTCGATGGAATATGCCGTTCCCAGATCATCAAGCGTAAGTGAATTGATCTCAAGAGCTCCGGTTGCGGTAAGAGTCAGACGCTGCATTGGAACACCGGCATCAGTATCCAGTTTTGTGCCGGTTGCAAGCACTAAGTTGGTAGGTACGGTGAGAGTATTGCCGGCAAGTGGGGTTATCACCATTGCAGCCATGGAACTCATTGTGGTACCGCTGGGTGTAAATTTGGAGCCAATGGCACTGCCAGCAGTTGTGGCACCATTTATATAACAGTATGACGCATTTGTGGTGCCAAGTCCCTGTACTCCGGCTAACAATGCAGTCCAGGGAGTAGTAAGCGTAATAGTTCTGGCTGATGCTGTCGAAGCTCTATAAATATTAGCAATTTCGACAGCTTGACCTCCGGTAGGTATAGTTAGAGTCGGAGTAAGTGGGCCGACAGTTGTAGTAGCTGTAGCTGCGCTTGTCCATTGGCCAACTTTGTTCGTAGCAGTAGTTATGGCAGCCGTCTGGTCGACACCAGTATAAACCGCAGCGCGAACAAAGTTATAGTTGGTAACACCACCCGTAACCGTTGCAATCAGGGTTGAGTTAGTTGCCGATACTATCCCTGCATCCTTCAAATAAAAGATGTAAGTATGTCCAATACGAGAAGTACCGCCGTCACCAGTTGCCTGAGTAAGAGTTTGCCCCCCCCAGGTAACTGTGCAGGTCTGAGCAGAAGCAACATCTAGAGTAGAAGAAACGGCGACAACCAAAAGCCTGTTTGTCCCGGCTGCTGCTGCGACGCTATAAGTGTATCCGGCAGTGGCAGGGAAGGCAGTTCCCGCATAAACGCTTGACCAGGTTCCACCCGCTATCGCAGCGTGGGACTTCATCTGCCACCCTTGGTATATCCCCAGTGTCACAAGGAATGTAAATAACGATATGAGCGATACCTTTGCCAGCAGACTCATACCTTTAATTTTATTACGAACAATCTTGCCCATGATATATTCCTCCTGAAACTAAGTGTACTGGAATGTTTGTTTAATACGCCTGCCAGATTGGCGAGTTTTTGTAGTGGCAACTGGTATTCGAACATGTCTTAGGCGTAGACGCCGATGATTGATATGTAACGCCGTTGTATGTTGGCGTATCCGGTCCGAACTGGAGTCTAACAGATGACGGACCTCCGAAGGTGATTTTCCTCTGGACAGTTCCATTATCGTTTTGATGGTGATCAGCCGGATTGCGGGTGTGACATGTGCCGCATATCCCATTATAGTTGGTCATATTCCAGGTATCAAAGTTAGCGCTCAGTGTGGTGATGTTCATACGCCTTTTCAGATAATCTATATGCATCGCATGGGCACCAAAACCTTCAACACCCATCTGATTTTTACCCCATACAGTTGAAGCACCGGCAGTTCTCGTATCATAGTCATGGCAACTATCGCAATAGTTAGTTGACTCAAGTTTGCCGTTGATATGGGCATCAGTTCCGATCCCTTCTGATGAGGTGTTTGCTCTGGTTCCGTTGTGCGGATGACAATTACTACAGGCGGTATCAGTTGTTACACCGGTATGTGCATATCTCGATGATGCTGCCGGAGGGAAGCCATGGCACTTTCCACAGTCATTGGTTCGTACTCCGGTGAGATAATTACCATTAGTCCATGCAGGAACTTTATCAGTGCCACCGGACATGGTAGATCCGTGACAATAGGTGTTTGAACATACACCGGTAGCAGGATTGTATGCTGAAACAATACCAGACGAAGTAAAGGTGTAAGGAATCACGCTTCCTGGGAATGTTTCCTTATTCTGGACAAAATTACTGAACGTAGGCAGTGAACTCCCATCCATATGGCCGGATATCAAGGCAACGGCAGGAACGACATGACAATCTGTGCAGGAGGCTGGTTTACCGAGGCTATTAAGTGCCCGAAGATGGGTGTCATGAGCACCAATCTTGGCATCAGTGTTGACATTGCCGACAACGGTACCAGTTACACGATCAAGGTTATAACCAACACCACCATATCCCGGTGCAGACTGCCTGTAGTTGGAACTGTAGTTAGCCTGAGCAACACCGCTGCCATGACACTTTGTGCATTGATAGTTGTTAGTAGTTTGATCCCAGACCGGTGATTTTCTCCCGTGGCAAGAAGCAGTGCTACAGTAGCTAGCGGCAGAGCCCTTAACTTTATGGCTTGGATAACCGTAATCACCCTCAGTTGTTTTGTAAACATCCACAAAACCGTTCATATGGAGTAATGACGGGGATGTACTTAAAACAGCACCCTTGTGACAGGTTCCGCATGACTGGTTTACACCTTCTTTTGTGTGGTTTACATGTGCGCCGGTAAGAGGTATAGCAGCATGACACGCTGTACAATTGGCTGCATTGGCTCCCCAGACAGGGGATTCAACAAGATCGCCCTTTCCGTTGTCATGGCACGTTGAAGCAGTACATTTGCCAAACGTGCTGCCTATTGTTTTGGCTTGCGTATAACCAAGATCTCCCGGCGTTGTATTATATACGTCAATGACATTATTGTTGTGAGAAGTAGAGAGTGTTGTACCGGCTACAGCACCTTTGTGGCAATAAGCGCATTGGGTGAAACTGGCATTGTAGTGAGCAGTATGACTACCTGTTGTTGGGCTGGCAGCATGACATGTGGTACATTTCTCCTGAGCAGTATTTCCCCAGGTAGCTGACACCTTTTGTAATGCGGTACCACCAACACCGGCTACACTTGAAGGATCAACATGGCAGCTTGCAGTTGTACAGGTCGTGTAGGCACTGCCCTTCACTTTAGTGGCTGATACACCGTATCCAAGGTCAGATGGCGTCGTCTTATAGACATCTATTACGCCATTACCGTGGCCGCCGGTACCATGTATAAGAGTTGAATTTGAAACCCCTTCAACAGCGCCGATATGACATGAGGCGCAGGCAATATTTGAGCTACTGAGATGAAGAAGGTGACTGCCTGTATCCGGTCTGCTTGCATGACATGCTGTGCATAAGGGAGGATTTGATCCCCATTCCGGGGTAGTTACCAGTACCCCGGTTCCATCATCATGGCAGAGAACAGTAGAACAAGTCATATCGACTATGCCGTTCCAGACGCCATTGGTGCCGGCTTCACCTGAATAAGAAAGTTTTGAATCTGCGCGTGTTCTTGCATCACGATTCTGCTGACCGTGGTTAATGGAGCCTGTGCCGAAAGTGCTATGACAGAAAGCACAATCTTTATCAATGTGGCCAGAACGGTTGTGAGAGCCTGAAATATTCGGAAAAACACCTCCATTTGGTCGACCCTTCATTAGTGCAGTGCCAGAAGTTGTGCCATGACAATCCTGACACCCCTCTGATCCAGTTGTGTAAAAGTTGGTAGCTTTGCTGTGACACCCTTTACAATCAGGAGGATTACCGGGAGTAGCTGCGGGATAGTTACCTGAACGGTCAGTATCATGACATGCGGCAGCTACGCACGAAGTGAAAGGAGCGGACATACCAACTTTATGCAACGACCCCGGATTAGGATAATCGTGTCCACTCCCTTTAAAAGCGGTCTGGTGGGAATGGCATGAAGAACAATCTTTAAAATTTTTGCTTTTGTGGTTCAGTGTGGCAGCCCCACGTAGAGTGGCAGAACTATATCGATGATAAAGGGTTTTACTGTGGCATACCTCACAGATATTTGTTGAAGCGTTAGTTGCGTAAGTGCGTTCATCACTCCCCATCACACCTGTTGCGTCATTGCTGTTAGCTGTCATCCGCGTAAAAGTAACAGAACGCAAACCGAATGGGGTGTTTACCTGCTGGGCAATACGCTTGACATTTGACGTATCGGGATTGTGGCAGGTTGAACAGGTAAAGGTCAGACCCCAGGTACCCTTGGAGGTTCCAAGATTATCACTATTATGAAGAAGTTTGGTCGGATCCGCTTGAGAAGAGAGCGGCATATACAAACCGTTACACATAAACATGGTAACAAACAGGGTCAAGGCTGCAAGCAGGCTCAGCTTCGCCCTAAGATTGATTCCCCTGATATTTTTCTTGATTATTTTACCCATAATAGTTCACCTCAAGCGAAGTAGATAATTGATAAAAGTAAAACTACCCGGAATACCTTTATGGTAATGCGGTGTGACACTTGTCGCAGCTTATTGAAGGAGCGCTCCAGGTTATAGAGTTGCCATTATGACAGGCAACAGAAGAACATGTGCCGCCTTCCAGAACGGAATCCCAACCAGAAGCCGCAGCAAGTGTTACCTTAGTCGCATCATGCGAACTTGTGTAGGTTTTAAAACCACCATTACGACTCCAGTATGTGTTAAGTTCGGGTACTGCGGATATTTCTTTCTGCAACTGAGCCTTTGAACGAACCGTTGCACCAGCAAAGAATACATCACGAACACCATTCACATGGTAGACCTTATTAACACTGGCGGTTACAAGAGAACCTTTATTCGGAGCTGATCCGCCGTGACAACTGCTGCATACTGTTTCTTTGTCATTGTAGCCGACTGTAACCGTATTCCAGTGGCACATATTGCAACTGATAGTTGTTGAGAAAGAGGCATTTCCATGACCGGCTCTGTTCCCGGCCGCAGTCATCTTGCCTCCGGTAGGGCTGTATATATCGTCGTAATGAATGGCAACTGCAACAGCATGAGCCGAGTGAGCGCCGCTTGTAGGTGAGTTGTCATGGCATGCAGTACAGCGGTCTGCCTCAACAAAAGTGCCGTTTGTCCAGTTAGGAGTTGTTTTATAGGTGGGTGATGCTTTTTTGCCATCACTATGGCACAAAGTGGTTGAACACGTTTTAGCGCCCCCAGAGAGATAAGTTAAAGAGCCCACGATGGTGATCGAACCATCGATATGGGTTGGCCCTGTGCCGTTATGTCCATGACACTTGTCGCAGGTAAAACTGTAATTATCGCCACCACCGATATGAATTGTATGGCTTCCGCTAGTTGGAATTGCGTCGTGGCAATATCCGCAACCTGTTGAAGTACCACCCCATGTTGCTGACTTGTAAGAGGCGATGTTACTATGACATGCAGAAGTAGCACAGGCTCCAAGTGTTGCAACGGAAGATAACTTGCCATTCTGACTATAACCACCAACATTTACTTGTATGGTACCGTTTAAATGATTTGTTGCGTCAGCGGTTGTCCCTTGAGTATATCCAGTGTGACAGGTAGCGCAGTTAATCGTTATAGTAGTGATTGTTTGGCCGGACAGATGCTTTGTGTGACTGCCGGTCGTTGGAATGAGCGCATGACAGGCTGTACAAGCCGCAGGGGAGGAGGCACCCCAGACAGGGGTTTCAACCGCAGTATATTTACCGTTATTGTGACAGGCAACAGCGTTTGTACATGTGCTGTAACCGTTGCCGGGGGTGTCGGCTGCGGCATATCCCAAACCAGCAGTCACATCTATATGTCCGTCAACATGGGTTACGTTGCTATAAGCGGCTAACGTGGCGTTAGCATGGCAGCTACCACAGTTAGTGCTGCTGTTGATTCCTGATGAGAGATGCTTTGCGTGAGAACCGCTGCTCATACCGGTAGTAGCATGGCAAGTTCCGCAAGCGGCAGAACCGCCCCAGGTGGGTGGAGTTGCAGCATAAACCGGCGTTGCTGAAGCACCATCCGCTGATTGACCGGAACTGTGGCAATATGCTGTTGCGCAGGTTTTATAAGGCAGAGAGCCTTTAGCTTTATGGCTCGGATAACCAAGGTCACCTGTAATATTCTGAAAAACGTCAATCCTGCCATCGAGGTGGGTAGTTGCATTGGCGGTGGTGCCCTGTACGGTGCCATTATGACAGTCAGCGCAGACAGCAGCATGATATAATGTACCGCTCAGGTGCTTAGTGTGGCTCTGAGTAGCCGGAGCCGCAGCATGGCAGGCAGAACAACCAGGGACACCGACTGTACCCCAAGTGGGAGTCACCTGCGATACGCCTTTACCGTTATCATGGCAGGTTGTCGTTGAACAGGTACCGTAACCATTGCCAGGGGTGCCGGCAGCGGTGTAAGTACCAACGCCGACATTTATCGATCCGTTAACATGCGTTGTCGAATCATATACGGTTTCAGTAGACCCTGTGTGACAGTTACCGCAGTTTGTATCAACAGTAAGGTGCTTGGTGTGGCTGCCGGTAGCAATATTGGGTGAAGTTGTCGCATGGCAACTTCCGCAAGCAACAGTGCCCCCCCACGTTGGAGGTGTTGACGCGTAAACAGGTGTTGATGAGGAACCATTAGCCGACTGACCAGAACTGTGGCAATAGGCGGTCGCACAGGTTCCAAAAGCAGAGTGTTTAGCCTTATGACTTGGATAACCCAGATCGCCGGTTACGTTCTTAAATACATCAATCTTTCCATCCCGGTGATTGCTGGAGTTAGCAGATGTACTCTGTACGGTAGACTTGTGACAGTCTGCGCAAACAGCAGTCTGATATGCAGTACCGCTTAAATGTTGTGTATGGCTCTCTGTTGTAGGAACCGCAGCGTGGCAGGCGGTACAGGCTGGAAGTGTTGTTCCCCAGGTTGCGGTTGTCACAAGATGATCATTTGAGATAGCATCATATTTACCATCATCGTGGCATGATGCAGCAGCACAGGTTCCAAGTGTAGGATTACCGGACTGGGGAAACGTACTGCCTTTTGAATATCCCATAGAAGTCAACTCAATGAGTCCATTCATATGGGCTGTTTTTGAAGTGTACTCACTTTGGTGGCATGGCAGGCAGACATTCGTATCCATCGTTGCTGACGAAATGTGCTTTTCGTGACTCCCTTTAAAGCCTCCGGTTGTAATGTTACGCCAGGCAGCATCAACCGGACGAATATCATTAGGCGAACCAACCGGGGCGTGGCAGGTTAAACAAGTTGCTGCCTCAGCAATGCCGTTTAAACAGACAAGACCGGCAGTGGCGAGAACCAGAGCAACAAGAAAACGAACTGTTACAGTCTTGGTTTTAGTTAAATTCATACCTGACTCCTTGGAATCATTATCTTGATAAAAAGTTATGTTCATGTCAGTCCGCTCCATTCAGAAATATATTACCAAGCCGGAGACGGCTGGAAGTGGCATCCAACGTTGGAGCAAGTCCTAGTTGTGCTGTTGTAACGTTTCGAGCGTGTGTCATCAAAACGATATCCGGTATCGGAAGAAAGATTGACATTGACATTGGCTCTCAAAACAGTACCTGAGCCCTGATTGTGAACTGAACTTGACTCATCAGGATGGCAAGGGAGACACGGAGTAAATCCATCTGCAACTCTTATGGCTGGATTGAGATGCTGTCTATGTTTACCTGCGCCGGCGCTGTAATTTTTAAGTCGAGCATCTGCAAAATTACCATTGGAAAGAGCAGCAATTTCATCAGCAGACATTGGAGGATAACCGTGACAAGAATTGCAACCGCCAGCATAAAACAGACCGTCAATATGACGTCTGCCAACTACTTCACCTGAGTCATCACCGTTATGGCCATGACAATTCGCACAGTCAGTAGCAGCATTAGTTACCATACCAGCACCATGAACACTCTGCTTGCTAAATCCAGCAATACCAGGCACTTTATGACACTTGCCGCAGTTAGTCACATTCTTGACACCATCTCCTGAATCATCGGACAGATATGTAGCATCAACCCAGCCTGGAGTAGTATTAGCTCCTGCCTGGAACATCGAATTATACTGTGATGGATCGTGACAGTAAGTATTCGAGCATGTACCTGAACTAAATGAAGGTACTGTACCAGGAACTCCCCAGTTATTTGCAATTTTCTGGAAAACTGGTGTAGATGTACCGTCAGAATGAGTACCCGCTGCAGGCAAAGTGCCGTGACAAGCGTTGCAACGGTAATCAACCGTACTATAGTTGCTGAATCCATTTAAGTATTTAAGATGGGTTTCGTGAGCACCAGTCTTGGCATTCGCGCTAACTTTACCAGTTCCGACACCGGCGGCGTCGGAAGGGGCAACTACATAGCGATTTGCAGCGGTTACTGTTACTGTGCCGGTACCATGACATTTCGTACATGTTGTGTTAGTGGTGTTATTGCCCCATGCAGGATAAGTAATGGTTCCGTGACAACCGGTAGTCTTTGCACAACCGGTTCCATCATAGTTCACGTTAATTGTGCCGTTGACGTGTGGTGAAACTAACTCACCGTTGTAGGTATGACATTTATTACAACTCGCGTTGGAAGAATCACTTGTCACTGTAAAGTGAGTAGCATGTGATACGTTATCAGAATTTGCGGCAAAAGTTCCTGATACGGATGTAGCATGACATGACCCGCATGCACCACCAGTATTATTTGCCCAGTTAGTGAGTGTCGGAGCTGAGTAGTTACCTTTTCCGTCACTGTGACAATAGACGTTTGCACAGGTAGTACCAACAGCAGGGGTCGTACCTGAAAACTGTATATCTTTGACAGCATTGACATGTTTGGATTTGCCGCTAATAGTGGAATTGTCACTGACCGTCCCTGCGTGGCAGGTCACGCATCCATAGCTCAATGTTGCTGAGGTATGTTTTGTATGCGAACCTGTTGCCGGTGTCAAGGCGTGGCAGGCATCGCAGGTCGTAATATGATTAAGCCCCCCAGCCCAGGTTTCAGTTTTAGGGGAGCCGAGTGAAGTTGTTGATGTACCGTCGCTGTGGCAGTAAACGGCAGTGCAGTCCCCACCGCTATAGGATGCGGCTGATCCTGAGATAATTCCATCTGTACCAACCGCAACTTTCGTTACAAACACGCCGTCATTGTAAAGGCCGCTTTGATGCTTTGATGGTACTGTATCATAACCGTTATGACATTGATTACAAGCAAATGCATACTTAGAACCGCCAGATGCGTGAGTTGAGTGTGGTGCAGTTGCTTCATTACCGGTATAGGTGGATCCACCATAGTCTGTCGCATTTGCGGTTGTACCGGGGTCAACAGGTGGAGTTCCGTGGCAGGTTGTGCATCCGCCCTGAGCTGTAGTATCAGTATGAGGCGCTGTTGTATGACAGGCTTGACAAGTTGTGCGTGAAGTATAAACAGTATGATCTGGAACGGTTGACGGCAGTGCGTGACATGCCTGGCAAACACCGGTACTGTCAGAACGTGCCCATTTACCTGTTGATGTATATTCCGTATATACCAGACGTTTACGATAAGTAGATAACTGAACAACGTTATTTTTTACGCCTGAATAGTTTACATAACGGCGAAGTAAATATTTGTTCGGGGTTTGAACAGGGTCTGAAGCAAGTATCGTGTCAACATGTGCGTTATGACAGTCAACACACTGTATAACTACAGATTTTGTGTGTTGCTTCATCTGACCGGAGTGCTGTTTTATATGGCAATTCGTACAGATATTGACTGTAGTGAGGGAGTTATCAGCACCACGTCTGCTTACACGTAGAAGTGAACCATCGGAGGTGCTAAGTTGACCTTGAGAAGCAGCATAAAAAGTATCAGGAGTAGAGCTGTTAGAATCGGCAACATGAACACCGTGACAAGATGTACAAACAACAAAACCTTTCTTGTTTTTCATTTCAGCGGTTGGATTTACGACGTTTCTATATGGATTTCTATTAGCCCCTGAATAAACAAACTGTCCTGCTTTTGCTTTAACACTGGCAGATGTATAAGAGACGGCAACAGGATGTGAACCCAGAATTGCGGTAGAGTTTGCACGATCTATATGGCAGTTCATGCACATCTCGTCCTTATCATTCGGGAACCTGGGATATGGAGCTACATTGGAGGTTGTTCCGGATGTCCCATGAACACTATGACAGCGCACACAGGATAGAGCACCTGTAAGACCTCTTTTATTTAATCCACCAGCGGTTGTATCGACAGGGATTTTAGCTTTTGCTTTTACATTAACATCAGATCCCAACCATTTGTGAGAAGTATTTTTGGGAGCAGTTCTTCCTCCGACTGAAGAAGTATTATCAATATCCGCAAAGTCATTTGCGGAAAACTTTCTGCTGGTCGAACCATTTTTATGACATCGATAGCAGAGGTTGGAAACATCTTTGGCATCAGTGTTGCCGATAGTATTTGGGTAAACGTGGCAATCATTGCACACTATGCCGCCTACTCCTGTATCAGGATCATGAGAACCCGGAAGTGCATACGCCAGACATGGCAGGAGAAGCAGGAAAACAACTAATAGTTGATTAATTTTACATTTAATCATGGCGCACTCCTAAAAAAGCATGAATAGTTTGTTATTTATTATGGCAGGCCAGACAAAGCTTGCTACCGTCATTATCCATTACAAGAAACGGTACCTGCTTTGGATTCACAAACTCGGTATTTTCAACGTGTGGATCGTGACAGGTAGAACATTCAACTTTTTTAGTTGCACCGTAAAATCTGATTCTACTTGCACTGTTGGTATTTACATCTGCAAGAGCATGTAGACTGGACGCCGTTTTTTCAGCTTGCGCAGCAGTATAACTGAAACCTATCGGGTGATCATTTGTCAAATCGTCGCCAGAAGCACCACCAAGCATTGGACCACTTGTAAGCGGTTCCCCCATAATAACATCCCACCCGGTATTTTGAATGTATTTAGGAGTACTACCAAAGGCGAGCTTTGATCCCGCCGGGTAGCCTTTGCCTGAAAGCGCTGTAGAAGCAAGTGAACCCTGCCCTCCTGCATGAAGAACATTCATTGCAGTTTTACCGTCATGACAACTGAGACAGAGCAACGAAGGGGAATTGGAGTCAAGCGATGATGCTGTTCTAGTAATACTTGAAAGGGTCGGAGATGATGTATAAAGTCTGAAGTTAACATTGCCATTAGCAGCCTTATTCCATAGCAAGCGAGTCTGCCCGGCATTATGCGGCGTATGACAATAGATGCAGACCTGGCCGCCTAAGTCACCCACGCCCGCTTTGTATTGACCGCTATTACCGGCAGAAGAAAAGTCGTGTTTCCCGCCTGCAACCTTGCCTGAGACAGCCAGTGCGGCTGTAGCCACCAATGTCGTTGCTGTGAGCAGAGCGGTTACCAGAATATTTTTATACGCAGTTTTCATATTTCACCCTTTAATACTAAAATTTAGGATGTAACTATTTGAAATTAGTTTCTTTTTGAAATATCACTTAAGAGTCTTAGTAATGACTGTTGTATTACCAGCAGCATCCTTAGCAGACACGCTGAGTTGTTTGGAAGTATAACTGACACCAGTCATGTCGCAACTCCAAGTGTTACCCGTAACAGTTACCTTCCCCTTAACAGTGGTACCAAGTTTAACAACAACAGTGGCTCCAGCCTCAACAGTTCCGCTCAATTTAGTCGGCGCTAAACCGGTAACAGCGTTCAGCGTCAGTGTTGGTGGCGTTGTGTCATAAATTATGCTACGCGTTGCAGTTGTCGTGTTGCCGGCAGCATCAGCAGCGGTAATCGCCACTGGGAAAGTTCCCTGCTTTGTCAAAGATACTTTAAAGGTGAATTTGCCTGCACTTACCGGCACCGTCACTGTTGCACCATTTAGAGTGTAGGAGACCTTGACACTGTTGGAGTCACTTACAGTTCCGGTTATTGTAACACTGGAAAGATTTGTAGCAATATCCTGTACCGGTGAAGTCACAGAGAGAATCGGCTTTACAGCATCAAGCGTGACTGAGCGCTTCATTGATGAGGTATTGCCAGCCAGATCAGTAGCAACAATCTGAATCGAATTGAGGCCGGATGCCAAATGAACAGTAGCTGTCCAGTTCCTGGCTGCATCAACAACAGCAGATACACCGGCAACGGTTACTTTTGCGACTTCACTGACAGTGCCGCTGATCTTGACGTCAGCAAGGTTGGTAAATGAGTTATCCATCGGAGAGAGAATTGTAACAACCGGTTTGCCTGCGTCAAAATAAAGAGTCCTGCTGTTTACTGTTTCGTTGCCGGCGGAATCCCTTGCAACAACCTTGATAACATTTGCACCAGTTGCAAGAGTAACTGGAACACTGAAATTACTGCCGTTCAGGTTCGCGGTAAGTCCATTTATGGTTACTGACAGCGGGCTTGCATCAGTGGCAGAGCCGGTAATATTCTGTATTTGAGTAGCGGTATAGCTTCCGTCAGGAAGTGCTGAGACAATCAGTACCGGTGGTGTTGTGTCAAGCAGGACTGGTGGAGTTACCCGTTTAATTGAAAGAGCAACCGTTGTCTTGTCACTTGAAGTTTTCTGGGCTTCAACAGTGATGCTGTTTGCACCTTCTACCAGAGATACTATGTAACTCCAGTTGGAACCTGAAACGGCGGCAGAAGCAGAGATGCTCGTAGTATTGTTCGTGACTGTTACAGTCGCGCCGATTTCGGCTGTACCGCTTAAGTTGAAAGTCGCAGTACTTGTCTCGGCCGGAACGGCTGATACCGTCATCGCAGGTGCAGGAAGAAGGTATTTTGTAGTAACTGTCTGCGGCAATGTTTCGTTCCCGGCTGGGTCTTTAGCAGTGACGGTAATAGTGTTAGTTCCTCCTGCCAGTGCTGTTACATCTGACTTCCAAGTCGTAGCGGTTGGGTAGGTTACAGTGCCTGCTGCAGTTGGAGCAGTAGCAGCAACTTTTATGGTTACTCCAGCTTCCATCGTGCCGGTTAGTGTCAGACTTGGGATGAAAACTGTTGCCTGGACAGCATCAACTGTGAATACCGGTGCGGTAGCATCATATATCAGACTGCGCGTCGCCGTCGTGCTATTGCCAGCGGCGTCCGTAGCGGTTACTACAACAGGATAGGTTCCTTCGTTTGTAAAATCGACATTAAATGTGAACACACCAGCACTAACCGGGGCTGAGGCAATCGCTCCGCCATTTACCGAATAGACGACCGATATTGCGCTGTTGTCATCGACCGTACCGGATACTGCAAGCGTTTTCTGATTTACTGCGATATCCTGAGCAGGAGACGATATTGCGAGCAGAGGTTTGACAGTATCCAGCGTAACGGAACGCTTCATTGATGAAGTATTACCGGCTTTGTCAGTAGCAACAATCTGGATATCATTAAGACCGGTCGAGAGCTGTACGCTGGCCGACCAGTTGTTGCTGCTGTCAACATCGGCGGAGACGCCGGCAACAGTAATTGTTGCAGTCTCGCTGACAGTTCCGCTGATTCTTACAGGGTCAGTATTGTTTGTGTATGAGTTATCTTTTGGGGAGTTAACTGTGATAACCGGCTTGTCAGCATCATAATAAATGGTTCTGCTGTTTACAGTTACATTTCCAGCCAGGTCGCCAGCCACAATTTTAACTGCATTTGAACCTGTTTCAAGGGAGAGCGATGCGGTGAAACCCCCATCAATCATTGTTGCAGGCAGATTGTTGACCAGAACTGCAACTGTGTTTGCATCAGATACAGTGCCCTGTATGTTTTGCACTTTGGTACTTGTGTAGCTGCCGTCTGCAAGAGCTGAAACATTCAGCAGAGGGGGGGTGGAGTCAAGAGCAATCTGTAGAGCTGACGAAGCCTTATCACTAAAAGTTTTTTGTGCCTCTATGGCAATGTTATTTAAACCTTCGGCAAGAGCTACTTTGTAACTCCAAGTAGAACCGTTTACTACAGCCGAACCGCTAATGGCCGTGGTTTTATTAGTGACAGTCACGGTTGCACCGTTATCAACTGTGCCACTTAAATCAACAGTGGAAAGATTTGTTAGTGATGGTGCAGCGGCTACGGTTATCGCTGGTGCCGGAAGCTGATATTTAGTGCTTACACTTAGCGGCAGCGTTACGTTACCAGCCGTATCTTTTGCTGTAACGGTAAAAGTGTTATCTCCAGGTGACAGGGCGGTTATATCACTTTTCCAACTGGTTGCGGATGGATAGGAGACTAAACCGGCTGTGGCAGTTGCGGTTGTTACAACAACAGTAGCACCTGATTCCATAGTACCGCTGATTGTGACTGTTGGGACTGAAACGGTTGAAGTTAGTGGGTTAACTGTGAAAGCAGGAGGGGTGGTATCTATGTAAATCGGATTTGTTCCGCCGTCAATGCCATATATTGTGATGTAACCCAATGCACTGACAACCAGCAAGCGACTATTTACAGCGTCAAATACAACGTCACTCGGCATCTGAAGCTGACCATTTGTGATGCCAAGGGATCCAATATAGTTACTTGCAGTTCCAGCCACTACAACAGGCTTTAAAGTGACAGGATCCACAACCTGCAGATTTGACTGAAAGGAATCTACTGCGTATATTCTGCTGAGAACGGGCACTGCATCCTTACTGTATTCAAACGCAATTGAAATTGCAGATGAAAACTGCATTGATGTAAGCAGACCAGTATAAATTGAAGTTTTACCACCAGGGATAGGATCACCAAAACTCTTGATTATGGCATAGTTTGCATTTACATCAAAAAATTGAAATTTATTGCTGGGAGCATCGCATACAGCCAAATAACCGGATTTTTTTTCAAAAGTTATTCCAACAGGAGCAACAAGCACGGTGTTTCCGAATGCTGAGATATATTTGCCGGCGGCGTCATAAACTTCAATCTGCTTGGCTCGGTTGTCTGCAACATAAACATACCCCGTTACATCATTCACCGCGACACCTGCGGATGACACAAGATGGCCGCCAGTAAATCGTCCAAGCTCCTCTCCGGTTGCCGAATTGTATCTGGCAACAAAAGTCCCCTGCGCAACTATCAACGAACCGTCCTGCGCAAAAGCCAGTCCCGTAGCGAGAGCTCCAAGGCGAATTGTCATCAACTTGGTACCATATGTGTTGAATTTGACAATCCCACCAGCTCTTCCGTCAGTAACATATATATTACCACTAGAGTCAAGAGCGATCTTAGTAGGGGTATCAAGACCGCTAGTAATTGGACTCAGAACTGTAACAGCAGGCGATGTGGCTGCAAGCGAAACTAGAGGCAGTGAAAGGACGACTACTGCTATCGCTATAAGACTGAAAGCTAAAAACCTTTTCGCATGTACTTGCATCTGTATGCCTCCGTTATTGTGGAGAATATTGGGTATTGTAAGTCGTTTTACTGAGTATCAAAGTCCATTCGTGCATAAAAGTTTGCAATATAAATGCCAAGCATGGCCACAATTCAGGCGGAAAGGAAGTAATTGAAAAACAGGCAAAACTACTCATTTTGATCGAAAAGCTGTGTCATTGCTCTCCTTATGACTCGTACAAACAAAAACCGGTCGTGGAGTAGAGGCTCCCGACCGGTCATGGTCAATCAATCAAAATTTCATATTTACGCAGCTTCCTGAATCTCTTCTGCTATCTCCAAAGACGGTTCATCTGCGGCAACCTGAGCCGGCTTCGCATCGAGCGACGCCTCTGTATGCAGTCGCATGCCGCGGTATCTTGCGATACCTGTTCCGGCTGGAATCAGGCGACCCATGATAACGTTCTCCTTTAGTCCGCGCAGGTGGTCTATCTTTCCTTCTATGGCTGCCTGGGTCAGAACCTTGGTCGTCTCCTGGAAAGAAGCGGCCGAAATGAATGACTCCGTGGAGAGTGATGCCTTGGTAATGCCGAGGAGGAGCGGTTCTGCAATGGCCGGACGTTTACCCTCAGCAAAAGCTTTTTCGTTTTCACGTTCAAAAATGTAGCGTTCCACCTGATCATCAACCAGCAGGTTTGTATCGCCGATATCCTTGATGCGCACACGGCGGAGCATCTGACGAACAATCACCTCGATATGCTTGTCGTTGATTTTTACCCCCTGCAGACGGTAGACCTCCTGCACCTCATCAACCAGATATTTTGCCAGCTCCTTGACGCCAAGAACTCTCAAAATGTCGTGCGGGTTCGACGAACCATCCATAAGCGGCTCACCGGCACGAACATGATCACCTTCGTGAACGCTTATGTGCTTCCCTTTCGGGATCAGATACTCTTTAGATTCACCCTGCCCCTGCTCCGGAGCAACTATGACCTTGCGTTTTCCTTTGGCGTCTTTACCAAATGAAACACGCCCGTCGATTTCGGTAATAACTGCAAAGTCCTTAGGTTTACGCGCCTCAAAAAGTTCAGCAACACGTGGCAGACCGCCGGTTATGTCCTTTGTTTTGGTGGTTTCGCGGGGAATTTTGGCGATAATATCACCGGCGCTGATGATCGCGTCATCAATAACGGAGATGTTTGCTCCAGCCGGGAGGAAGTAGCGACCAATTGTGCCCCCCCCCTCTCCTCTCGCGTCCTTGATGGCGATGCGCGGGCGTTTATCGGAGTCTTTGGTTTCAATTATGACCTTGCGGGAAAGACCGGTTACGTCGTCAAGCTGCTCCTCCATCGTAACGCCTTCGATGATGTCGCCGAATTTGACCCTGCCTGAAAATTCGGTAAGTATCGGCATTGTGTAGGGATCCCACTCGGAAAGTATTGCTCCCGCTTTAACCGTACCACCAGGAGCAATCTTTATTTTCGCCCCGTAGACGACAGTGTATTTTTCACGCTCGCGTCCGGTTTCGTCGATGATGGCAATCTCACCGTTGCGGTTCATAACTACATTATTTCCTTCGTTATTTACAACGGTATTGAGGTTTATATATTTGATGATACCATCAGTGCGGGCTTCAAGAGAAGTCTGCTCTGCCCGTCTTGAAGCGGTGCCGCCGATATGGAAGGTACGCATGGTCAACTGGGTGCCTGGCTCACCGATGGACTGCGCTGCAATTACACCGACAGCTTCACCCATGTTGACACTGTGACCACGTGAGAGATCTCGCCCATAACACTTGGCGCAGATACCTCTTTTGCTCTGACAGGTAAGAACGGAACGTATTTTCACTTTTTCAAGGCCGGCGTCTTCGACCCGTTTAACCAGATTCTCGTCAATCTCCTGATTTGCATCCACCAGAATCTCATCGGTGATCGGGTCGTGTATATCCTCAAGAGCCACACGCCCAAGAATCCGGTCACCGATGTGTTCGATAACTTCGCCACCCTCGGTCAGAGATGAGACAATCAGACCATCCAGTGTGCCGCAATCTATCTCCGTTATGATTGCATCCTGCGCCACGTCAACCAGACGACGGGTCAGATAACCGGAGTTTGCTGTCTTGAGCGCAGTATCAGCAAGACCTTTACGGGCTCCGTGGGTTGAAATAAAGTACTGGAGAACCGTCAGCCCCTCACGGAAGTTTGCTGTAATAGGAGTCTCAATGATCTCCCCGGAAGGCTTGGCCATAAGACCACGCATACCGGCCAACTGCCTGATCTGCTGGGCTGAGCCACGGGCACCGGAGTCGGCCATCATATGGATTGCATTAAAAGAGGGGGATTCTATCTGTTTGCCGTCCCGACCTGTAACGATCTCTTTTGAAAGGTTGCCAAGCATGTCTGTTGCTATATCTTCAGTAGCTTTGGCCCATATATCGATAACTTTGTTGTATCGCTCACCATCCGTGATAAGACCTTCAGTATATTGATTCTGTATCTCCATAACATCTTCGTTCGCCTTTTCGATGATGGCCGGCTTACCCTCCGGAATAACCATGTCATCAAGACAGATCGAGATGCCTGCAAGATTCGCATATTTAAAACCGATATCTTTCAGCCTGTCAGCCAGAATAACCGTCTCTTTGCTGTCAGCCAGGCGATAACAGGTGTCAACAAGGTTTGAGAGCTCTTTTTTAGTCATTACTTTGTTGACAGCAGAAAATGGAACAGATTCAGGAAGTACCTCACGCAGAAGAATGCGACCGGTGGTGGTATCAATCAACTGCGCTTTTTCATCAGATGCTAGATTCTTCATACGCACCTTAATTTTTGCCTGCAGGTCAACCTCACCGGCATCAAAAGCGATGCGCAACTCCTCCGGCGACGAAAAGATCCCCGAAGCATTTTTACCGGCATTTAAATCTTCATCAGACGGTCTGAAAAACTCACCCTTTGCGTTGATACGGTCACGGGTCATATAGTATGCGCCGAGAACCATGTCCTGAGACGGCACAATAATAGGCTTGCCGTTTGCCGGTGAAAGGATGTTGTTAGTGGACATCATCAGAACACGCGCCTCAACCTGGCTCTCGATTGAGAGCGGAAGGTGGACCGCCATCTGGTCGCCGTCGAAGTCGGCGTTAAAGGCGGTGCAGACCAGCGGGTGGAGCTGGATGGCTTTCCCCTCGATCAACACCGGTTCAAAAGCCTGAATACCGAGACGGTGAAGAGTCGGAGCACGGTTCAGCATGACCGGATGCTCCTTGATCACCTCTTCAAGAACATCCCAGACTTCCGGGCGCTCTTTTTCTACCATCTTCTTGGCGCTCTTAATGGTTGTGACATAACCGCGCTCTTCAAGTTTGTTGTATATGAAAGGCTTGAAGAGTTCGAGTGCCATTTTCTTCGGGAGACCGCACTGATGCAGCTTCAATTCAGGGCCGACTACAATAACAGAGCGTCCTGAATAATCGACACGCTTGCCGAGCAGGTTCTGGCGGAAGCGCCCTGATTTCCCCTTGAGCATATCGGAGAGTGATTTAAGGGGGCGTTTGTTAGGGCCGGCGATGGCACGACCACGGCGACCATTATCGAAGAGTGCATCGACCGCCTCCTGCAGCATACGCTTTTCATTGCGGATAATTACTTCAGGTGCCTGCAGTTCGCAGAGACGTTTTAAGCGGTTATTCCGGTTGATAACCCGGCGGTATAGATCATTTAAGTCGGATGTCGCGAACCTGCCACCATCCAGAGGAACCAGCGGGCGCAGTTCAGGCGGAAGTACCGGAATACACTCAAGAATCATCCACTCCGGCTTGTTACCGGAATTTTTAAACGCCTCTACAACTTTAAGCCGTTTAGCTGTTTTTTTACGCTTGGCCTCGCTGGTTGACTCCATCATCTCGATACGGAGGGATACGCTCAGTTCATCAAGGTTGAGCGCTCTCAGGCATTCACGGATCGCTTCAGCCCCCATGCCGCCGGAAAATGCGTTCGGGCCGTATTCAAGTTGTGTCTTTAAGTATTTGTCCTCAGACATCACCTCACAGAACTGCAGAGGGGTGTTTTTTGGGTCGCTGATAACAAACCCTTCGAAATATAGAACTTTCTCAAGGTCTTTAAGTGTTATATCCAGAAGGTTCCCGATACGTGAAGGGAGTGATTTCAAAAACCAGATGTGGGCAACCGGAGTCGCCAGATCTATATGCCCAAGCCGCTCGCGGCGAACTTTTGATGGAATAACCTCAACGCCACACTTCTCGCAGATGATGCCGCGGTGCTTCATCCGCTTGTACTTGCCGCAGTTGCACTCATAATCCTTGGTCGGTCCAAATATCTTGGCACAGAACAGACCGTCACGCTCAGGCTTAAAAGTTCGGTAGTTTATGGTCTCCGGTTTTTTTACCTCACCGTGAGAACGCTCCCGGATCTTGTCCGGTGACGAAATGGATATGCGTATAGCTGAAAAGTGGAGTGGATCCTTTGGTTTATCAAAAAAGCTGAAATAATCTTCCACGATGCTCCTCCGTTAGTCTTAAAGCCTGATGTCTCTGATACACCGGCAAAATAAGTTTCGTTATTCCTCATCACCCTCAAGGAGTTCTACATCAAGACAGAGCGACTGAAGCTCCTTGATCAGAACGTTGAAGGATTCCGGCAGGCCAGGCTCAAGGGTGTGTTTCCCCTTGACAATAGCCTCATACATGCGTGTCCGACCGGAAACATCATCCGACTTGACCGTCAGGAATTCCTGCAGCGCATGGGCGGCACCGTAAGCCTCCATAGCCCATACCTCCATCTCCCCGAGTCTCTGGCCGCCGAACTGCGCTTTACCACCCAGCGGCTGCTGGGTCACCAGACTGTATGGCCCAATGGAGCGGGCATGAATCTTGTCATCAACCAGGTGATGAAGTTTTAGAACATACATCACACCAACTGTAACCTTATTATCAAAAGGATCGCCGGTACGCCCATCAAACAGCGTAACTTGACCGGAAGAGTGGAAACCGGCCTTGGCCAGCATAGACTTGATCTTGTCTTCGGAGGCTCCTTCAAAAACCGGGGAGGCCATGGCAACGCCACGCTGCAGGCGACGACTGACCTTCAGAAGTTCGTCCTGGTCAAGGCCGTCAATAAACGCCTCCATCTCTTTGTCACTGTAAACATCCTTCAGATATTTTTTCAGATTTTCAGACGATGTCTGCGTTGCCAGCATCTCCTCGATCTTCCATCCAATCCCTTTTGCAGCCCATCCAAGGTGTGTCTCAAGAATCTGGCCGACGTTCATACGTGAGGGGACACCCAATGGGTTCAAAACAATCTCAACCGGACGACCATCCTCCATGTAAGGCATATCTTCCTCCGGCATGATGCGTGAGACAACACCCTTGTTGCCGTGGCGGCCAGCCATCTTGTCGCCGACCTGCAACTTGCGCTTTATTGCGATATAGACCTTGACCATCTTTATAACGCCGGGTGGAAGGTCATCGCCGCGCTTCAGCTTCTGCACCTTGTCCTCAAAGACGCTGTGGATCAGGTCTATCTGACGGTTCAATGTCTCAAGAATCTGGTGAACCTTATCATCTGTCTCACCATTATCACTGATAGAGATGCTGCTCCAGGTATTGCCGGGGAGAGTATTTAATACCTCATCCGTCAGCTTTTTACCTTTAGCAAGAATCAGGTTCCCTTTACTGTCTTCCAGTTTTACTGCCAGTATTTTTTCTCTTAAAAGCCGCTTAAGTTTTCCTGTTGCCGAATCACGAATGATACGTATCTCGTCCTGCTCATCCTTGCGCAGCTTTTCCTCTTCAGCTTTTTCGATCAACTCAGTGCGGGAATCTTTGTCATTCCCTTTGCGGGAGAATATCTTGGCACCGATGACTGTCCCTTCCACACCGGGGGGAACAGTCAGTGAAGTGTCGCGAACGTCTCCTGCTTTTTCCCCGAAAATGGCCCGCAGAAGTTTTTCTTCCGGTGAGAGTTGCGTCTCCCCCTTTGGAGTGATTTTGCCTACCAGGATATCACCCGGCTTGACTTCAGCTCCGATGCGGATAATCCCGGACTCGTCAAGATCTTTCAGAGTCTCTTCACCTAAGTTCGGAATATCAACGGTGATCTCTTCCTTGCCAAGTTTTGTATCTCGCGAAACACATTCAAACTCTTCAATATGTATGGATGTATAGCGATCATCCTTTACCAGTTTTTCAGAGATAAGGATGGAGTCCTCAAAGTTGTAGCCACCCCAGGGCATGAAGGCAACGACAACATTCTGACCCAGCGCAAGTTCGCCCATGTCGGTGGATGGACCATCCGCAATTACCGCGCCACGCTTTACCTTGTCGCCAACTTTCACAACCGGCTTGTTGTTGATGCAGGTATTCTGGTTGGAGCGGGCAAATTTGATCAGATTATAGATGTCTACACCGGTTCCGGTCTCGTCATGTTCATCTTCATCAATTTTGACAACAATCCTGCTGGCATCAACCGATTCAACTTCACCGTTGTGGCGAGCGATGACCGATACGCCGGAGTCCCTTGCCACGATACGCTCCATACCGGTGCCTACCAGCGGAGAGTCGGCACGCAGAAGAGGCACCGCCTGACGCTGCATGTTGGATCCCATCAGAGCGCGGTTGGCGTCGTCGTTCTCAAGGAACGGAATCAGCGCCGCTGCAACTGAGACAAGTTGTATAGGAGCAACATCCATCAGGGCAATTTCATCTCGGTGAACCAGAATGAAATCACCACTTTTTCGCGCCGAAACGTAGTCATTGACAAATCTTCCGTTACTATCCACTTCGGCATTTGCCTGAGCAATAGCGTGTCCCTCCTCTTCAAGAGCTGAAAAGAATCGAACCTCGTTAGTCAGTCTGCCATCCTGAACAATACGGTATGGCGTCTCCACAAAACCATGCTCGTTGATGCGCGCATATGTGGAGAGAGAGGCTATCAAGCCGATGTTCGGTCCTTCCGGGGTCTCAATAGGGCATACACGACCGTAGTGGGTCGGGTGAACGTCGCGAACCTCAAATCCGGCGCGTTCACGGGTAAGTCCCCCGGGTCCAAGAGCAGAGAGACGCCTTTTATGTGTGACCTCAGAAAGCGGGTTTGTCTGATCCATAAATTGCGAGAGTTGCGATGAACCGAAAAACTCCTTGACAACGGCAGAGACCGGCTTGGAATTGATCAGGTCATGCGGCATCAGGTTTTCGACCTCCTGGAGACTCATACGCTCCTTTATGGCACGCTCCATCCGCACCAGACCGATGCGGTACTGGTTTTCAAGCAGCTCACCAACGGCCCTCACACGGCGGTTACCAAGATGATCGATGTCGTCAATAGCACCGCGCCCGTTTTTGAGTTCGATCAGATAACGGACGATCTCAAGGATGTCATTCTTGGCAGCTTTACAAATCTCATTTTTATAGAGGTCTTCAAAAACCATCCGGTTGCGGCGCAGCACCTCGATGGATCGCCTGTTTTCGTCGTACCCCCCCTGGTCAATTAGATCAGTCAGCTTTACTGTTGTCTTTGAGAGTCCAAGTGAAGCAAAGATTTCTTTCTGAAAAAAATCATTGTCCCGTATAAGGTTGTTCAGTTCAGACAGAAGATGCTCTCTCAGCTTGTCTGATATGGACTGGTTCGTTTCGACCTTCTTGATAGCCTTGGAAAGTTCTGAAGGAAGTTTCATCATCAGATATTGGGAAAACTGGTCATCCGACTGTTTCAATCGTGAAACCAGAGATTCAAAACTGGAGACATCCTCTATCGACAGCATACTGGGTGCATTAAGAACCATGCAGTCCTGCCAGACTTTCAGGCCAAGCTTATAATTAAGTTTGAGGCGGCCAACTGCTGAAAGGTCGTATCGCTCCGGGTTGAAAAACAGGTTGTCAAACAGTGCCAGGGAACTTTTCAGCGTCGGAGGGTCACCAGGCCGGAGACGACGGTATATCTCAATTAACGCTTCGTCGTTTGAACTGATTTTGTCAATCAGCAGAGTATCGCGAAATGATGATGTGATATGTAGATTATCAATAAAAAGGACTTTGAAACTGGTTACGCCGCGAGCCTTTATTTCATCAAACTTATCTGCTGTAATCTCATCATTGCATTCAACCAAAATCTCGCCTGTGGTCGGATCTACAACATCTGACGATGCGAAACGACCGAGTATATCTTCAATATTTGCCGGAACCTCTTTAATTCCATGCTCCATCATTTTTTTGATAGAGGATTTGGTGTATTTGCGATTGGCCTTGACCAGCACCTCACCGTTTTTGGAGTCGGCAACATCAATGACAGCTTTCTGAAGGGTTAACAGTTCAGGCTCAATGTTTTTGGTGATATTATCGCCATGAATATATATTTCTTCGCTCTTGTAGTAATAGTTTAGCAGCTCTTCAACAGAGTAGCCAAGCGCCTTCAAAAGAACAGTCGCCGGCATTTTTCTCCGCCTGTCAATCCTCACATAGAGAATATCCTTGTGGTCAAACTCAAAATCCAGCCATGAACCACGGTAAGGTATCACGCGGGCGGAATAAAGAACCTTGCCGCTGGAGTGAGTTTTCCCCTTGTCGTGATCAAAAAAGACACCGGGTGAACGATGCAACTGACTGACAATAACCCGTTCTGTCCCATTGATGATAAAGGTACCGTTATTTGTCATCAACGGGATTTCGCCGAAGTATACTTCCTGCTCCTTGATGTCCTTGATCGCCTTTATGCCGGACTCTTTGCCGGAATCCCAGATCACGAGCCGTACCTTGACCTTCATCGGGGCGGCGTAAGTCATGCCGCGCTGGTGGCACTCCTCAACATCGTATTTGGGCTTACTGAGCTGATAAGAAACATATTCAAGAGATGCACTCTCGCTAAAATCCTTTATAGGAAAAACGCTTCTGAAAACGGCTTCAAGCCCGATATTCTTGCGGAACTCAGAAGGGTTCTCCTGTTGCAGGAAACGGCGATAAGAATTTTTCTGTATATCAATCAGATTGGGGATATCAATGATGTTCTTTATCTTGGCGAAGTTTTTGCGCAAGAGGTGATTATTGGCGATAGAATAAGCCATGGCTTCTCCTTTGGCGAGTATCGTACTTATAGGTGACAATATATTCAGTTCGTGCTCTTGAGCATCAGAAATCAAAGAGCCGGATCAGGGCGGCTTGCTCAAACGGCACAAGCCAAGGCCGCTCAGTGCGACCTTGGCTCTCACGATAAGAACAGTTCAGTCTGTTATTTGATCTCGACTTCAGCGCCAGCTTCAACAAGCTGCTTCTTGGCCTCTTCGGCCTCCTGCTTTGAAACACCATTCTTAACTACCCCTGGAGCGCCATCAACCAGGTCTTTGGCCTCTTTCAGACCAAGGCTGGTAAGAGCGCGAACAACTTTAATCACATTGATCTTGTTCTCTCCGAATGATTTCAGAACAACGTCAAACTCCGTCTGCTCTTCAACAGGCTCAGCCGCTGCAACAGGTCCGGCTGCGGCAACTGCAACAGGTGCTGCGGCGGAAACGCCGAATTTTTCCTCAAGTTCCTTTACAAGTTCAGCAAGTTCCAGAACCGTCATTTTCTCGATAAAGCTGATTACATCTTCTTTTGTGATAGCCATTAGTGTATTCCTCCGAATAAGATTTGGGTTAGTTTTTAAGGTTAAAAATCAGTTGCCATTTTTCTGCGCACGGATGGCATCCAGTACGCGCACAAGCGAGCCGGGGAGTGCTGCCAGTACGCCGACGAAGTTTGTGGCAGGTGCCTGCATGGAACCAAGCATCTTGGCGATAAGTACCTCACGCGAGGGCAGATCTGACAACGCCTGAATCTGTGACGGATCCAGCAGCTTACCGCTTAACGCAGCAGCTTTGAGGACAAACTTCCCCTGCGGGTCTTTTGCAAACTTGCACAACACTTTGGCAGCGCTGGCCGGATCATCGTAGCTGATTGCTGCAGCGGTCGGTCCGGTTAGAAACGGGCTGATACACTCTATATCAGTGTCTTTGGCAGCCAGATCAAACAGGGTGTTCTTAAAGACTTTGTACTCAACTGATGCGGCTCGTAGCTCATTGCGAAGTATTGTGGCTCTTCCCACACTCATGCCTCTGAAATCGGCTAAAAAAACCGCCTTGGCACGTGTGAGCCGCTCATGCATCTCGGTGACCAGCTCTTCTTTTCTATTCTTGTTCAAGCGACTTCCTCCTTTCTTTTGGTATCTGGGGTTATACCCCGGCCAAAGTCAGGAGACGCAAGTAAACTTGCGACACCCAAGTCTCGGCAGGCCCGGTAAACTCCGGATTAAGCGATGGAGCGCCTGCTGTCTTTGACTCTGGCTTTACTGGAGACTAGAAACTAGAGACTGGAAACTAGAAACTAGAGACTGGAAACTAGAAACTAGAAACTAGAGACTGGAAACTAGAAACTAGAGACTGGAAACTGGAAACTAGAGACTGGAAACTGGAAGATTGAATTGAATCTTGACCCTGAATCCTTGACCCTTGCCCCTAAAAATTTTCTATATCTGCGACGTTACGTCGCTGATATCAAGATTTATGCCGGCTCCCATAGTGGATGAAAGCGAGATCTTCTTGATATAGGTGCCTTTGGCGGCGGACGGTTTTGCTTTAATAAGAGCTTCTACCAGCGCAAGGAGGTTCCCCTTGATCTTGTCTGACTCAAAAGAGACCTTACCAAGCGGCGCGTGGATTATTCCGGCCTTTTCAACGCGGAACTCAACCTTGCCGGCCTTCGACTCTTTAACGGCTCTGCTAACCTCGAAAGTTACAGTTCCAACCTTCGGGTTAGGCATCAATCCGCGGGGACCAAGCAGTTTACCAATTTTACCGACAACGCCCATCATGTCCGGAGTGGCGATCGCTGTGTCAAAATCAAACCAGCCACCCTGGATCTTGGCGACCAGATCATCTGCACCCACAAAATCAGCGCCCGCATCAAGAGCTTCCTTCTCCTTCTCCCCTTTTGCAAATACAAGGACTCGAACGTCTTTACCGAGACCGTTCGGGAGTACGACTGCACCACGAACCATCTGGTCTGCGTGACGTGGATCAACGCCCAGTTTAACGGCGACATCAACAGTCTCGTCAAACTTCGCATATGCGGTCTGCTTTACAACGTCAAGGGCAGTTCCAAGCGTATATAACTTGCTCCTGTCAATCTTCGACATCGCTTCAGAATGTTTCTTCGCGCTTTTCGACATGATACAACCTCTCTATGGTTCTATTTAAAAGTATTTGTTTCCGCTTATACGATATCAACGCCCATGGAGCGAGCCGTACCCTCTACAGTTCTCATGGCAGCTTCAATGGAAGCTGCATTAAGATCCGGCATCTTCTTTTTGGCAATCTCCTCCACCTGCGCTTTAGTGAGTTTTCCCACTTTGGTCTTGTTCGGGACAGCAGACCCCCCCTTTATATCGAGAGCCTTCATGATCAGAACCGGTACCGGAGGTGTTTTTGTAATAAATGTGAAGGAGCGATCTGCAAAAACAGTAATGACAACGGGAGTTATCGTCCCCTCGTCATGTTGTGTTTTGGCGTTGAACTCCTTACAGAACTGCATGATATTTACGCCATGCTGACCGAGAGCAGGCCCGATAGGAGGTGAAGGATTTGCTTTGCCCGCTGGAACCTGCAATTTTATGTATCCGGTGATTTTCTTTGCCATTATGGTGCTCCTTTATTTCCCGTTTATCTGCCATCCCGATCAGGTTGGCAAAATAGATCAGCTAGTTTTTCTCTACCTGCATAAATTCAAGTTCAACAGGTGTCGCCCGCCCGAAAATTGTGACAGTCACACGCAATTTACCTTTATCAGGTTTTACATCTTCCACCGTTCCGGAAAAATTAAGGAACGGACCATCTACAACACGCACAGTTTCGCCAACTTCAAAGAGAACTTTGGGACGCGGCTTCTCAGCCCCCTCTTCCATTCGTCTCGTAATCTTCATGACCTCTTCATCAGGAATAGGGAACGGGGTGTTACCTCCGACAAAACCTGTGACTTTGGCTGTCTCCTTGACGATATGCCAGGTTTCATCAGTCAGTTCCATTTTCACAAGGATGTAGCCGGGAAAAAACTTTCGCGAAGATGTTTTCTTCTCACCTTTTTTAAGTTCAACAACAGTTTCAGACGGTATAAGGATCTCTTCAAAGGAGGCTTCCATCCCCTCGTTCTTTATCCGCTCACACAGGTTGAGTCTTACCTTGTTTTCAAAGCTCGAATATGTATGGACACCGTACCACTTCATGGACATAACAGTTCCTTTTATCGCAGTATCAGACGCAGCAGCTTGGCCAGGATAATATCACAGGCTCCAAGGTACAGCGATATCAGCAGAACAATAACCACAACAACGCCGGTTGTCGCTACTGTTTCCTTGCGCGTCGGCCAGGTGACCTTGCTTAATTCCAGCTTTACAGATTCAAAAAACATCGTAACTTTTTGCACTTATAACCCCTGACAGACTGTATTGATCCGTCGAAACAAACTATATCCAGTCATTTTTTAGCAAAAACTAGCAATCGTGGCAGGCCAGGAGGGATTCGAACCCCCAACATCCGGTTTTGGAGACCGGCGCTCTACCAGTTAGAGCTACTGGCCTGTAACTGATACAGCCATCAAATCGAATTACTTGGTTTCCTTGTGCGGAGTATGCTTCCGACAGAAACGGCAGTATTTGCTGAACTCCAGCTTTGCAGGCTTGGTTTTCTTGTTTTTGGTTGTGGTGTAATTTCTCTGCTTGCACGCTGTACAGCCGAGTGTAATGATGTCTCTCATGATTAAATCCTTTATTCAATAATAGTTGCAACTACTCCAGCGCCGACGGTACGGCCACCTTCACGAATGGCAAAGCGAAGTCCTTCATCCATCGCAATCGGGGTGATCAGGTTGATTGTCATGGCGACGTTGTCGCCCGGCATAACCATCTCAACTCCGACGGGAAGTTCTGCTATGCCGGTAACATCAGTTGTGCGGAAGTAGAACTGCGGGCGATAGCCGTTGAAGAACGGGGTATGACGGCCACCCTCTTCTTTGGTCAGTACATATGCTTCAGCCTTGAATTTGGTGTGTGGAGTTATTGAGCCCGGCTTGGCAAGTACCTGGCCACGCTCAATGTCCTCACGCTTCACTCCGCGCAGAAGCGCGCCGATGTTGTCGCCGGCACGACCTTCGTCCAGAAGCTTACGGAACATTTCAACACCGGTGACAGTCGTCTTGGCGGTTTTCCTGATTCCTACTATTTCGATCTCTTCGCCAACCTTGACAATGCCGCGCTCAACACGACCGGTAGCAACAGTACCGCGGCCGGAGATGGAGAATACGTCTTCAACAGGCATAAGGAATGGTTTGTCGATAGCGCGTTCAGGTTGTGGAATGTAGGCGTCCACCGCCTCCATCAGACGGGTAACTGAATCTTCACCAAGTTCGCTCTTCTCCCCTTCGAGAGCTTTTAAAGCAGAACCTTTGATGATCGGAATATCATCACCAGGGAAGTCATAGCTGGAGAGGAGTTCACGGATTTCAAGTTCAACCAGTTCAAGCAGTTCGGCATCGTCAACCATATCGGCTTTATTCAAGAAAACTACCATATAAGGTACGCCAACCTGACGGGCAAGCAGGATGTGCTCGCGAGTCTGTGGCATTGGGCCGTCTGCGGCGGATACAACCAGGATCGCTCCATCCATCTGGGCGGCACCGGTAATCATGTTCTTTACATAGTCAGCATGGCCGGGGCAGTCAACATGGGCGTAGTGGCGGTTGTCCGTTTCATATTCAACGTGAGCTGTGGCGATGGTGATACCGCGCTCGCGCTCTTCAGGAGCGTTGTCGATCTGGTCGAATGATTTGTACTCAGCCTGACCTTTGCCGGCTAATACTTTTGTTATAGCAGCGGTCAAGGTCGTTTTGCCGTGGTCAACGTGACCGATCGTTCCGATGTTGCAATGCGGTTTGTTGCGCTGAAATTTCGCTTTTGCCATGATAAAGGCCCTCCTGATTGGGTTAAATGGTTTAAATTACCCTTTTATTTTAGCAACTATCTCTTCGGCTACCGATTTCGGTACCGGCTCATAATGATCAAATGTCATTGCATACGTTGCCCGACCTTGCGTTGCAGAACGAAGATCTGTTGAATATCCGAACATCGATGCAAGCGGAACCATAGCGGTGATAACCTGGGCACCGGCACGAGAATCCATCCCCATGATACGACCCCGCTTGGAGTTCAAATCTCCGATAACATCACCCATATAATCTTCAGGCACTACTACCTCAACCGACATGATCGGTTCAAGAATGATCGGACCAGCTTTAGAGCAACCCTCTTTAAAGCCCATCGAACCGGCAATCTTGAAAGCCATCTCGGAGGAGTCGACTTCGTGGTAAGAACCGTCAATCAGCGTTACCTTGACATCTACAACCGGGAAACCGGCGAGAACACCGTTATCGGTGGCTTCTTTAATACCCTTGTCAACTGCCGGGATGTATTCTCGCGGAACGACACCACCCTTGATTCCGTCAACGAACTCGTACCCTTTACCGGCTTCCTGCGGCTCGACTTCAAGCCACACATGACCATACTGACCACGGCCACCGGATTGGCGAACAAATTTACCTTCAACCTTAACCTTTTTGGTAATGGTCTCGCGGTAGGCGACTTGTGGTTTGCCGACATTAGCCTCTACTTTGAACTCGCGCATCAGGCGATCGACAATGATCTCTAAATGGAGTTCGCCCATGCCGGAGATGATGGTCTGTCCGGTCTCCTCGTCAGTCTTTACCCGGAAAGATGGATCTTCGCTGGCTAGTTTCTGAAGGCCGAAACCGAGTTTTTCCTGTTCAGCCTTGGTTTTTGGCTCAATAGCAATTGATATTACTGGTTCCGGAAATTCAATCGATTCAAGGATTACCGCTTTGTCCTCTTCGCACAGGGTATCGCCAGTAGTTGTGTATTTAAGGCCAACCGCAGCAGCGATATCACCGGCGTAGACCTCTTTTACCTCTTCGCGCTTATTCGCATGCATCTTGAGGATGCGGCCAATACGCTCTCTTTTGCCTTTTGTTGAGTTGTATATATACGATCCTGAGGAGACAACGCCGGAATAAACGCGGAAGAATGTCAACTGCCCGACAAACGGGTCAGTCATGATTTTAAATCCAAGAGCTGAAAAAGGCTCCGCATCTGAGGCGTTTCGTTCGATCTCGGCACCGCTGTCCGGGTGAATACCTTTGATTGCGGGGATATCGAGGGGGGAGGGCATATAATCTACTACGGCATCCAGCAGATTCTGAACACCCTTGTTTTTGAATGCAGAACCGCAGATTACCGGGCATATTTTGATGCTGATGGTGCAGGAACGAATTGCAGCTTTTATCTCGGCTTCTGACAGAGACTCTCCCGACAGATACTTTTCCATAAGTATATCATCGTGGCTCGATATCTCTTCGATCATCTTTTCGCGGTACTCTTCGGCTTCATCGAGCAGATCGGCAGGAATTTCCTCGATATGAAAGGTTGCTCCGAGCGACTCTTCATCCCAGATAACCGCTTTCATAGTTACAAGGTCTATGATCCCCTTGAAGTACTCTTCTTTGCCGACCGGCAGTTGAATCGGGAGAGGATTAGCCTTGAGTCGATCCTTTATCATCTGGACGCCCCGGGAAAAATCAGCCCCAACGCGATCCATCTTATTTACAAATGCGATACGTGGTACACCATATTTATCAGCCTGACGCCAGACTGTCTCTGACTGCGGCTCAACTCCACCGACAGAACAGAAAACTGCAACTGCGCCATCAAGAACACGAAGTGAACGCTCTACTTCAATAGTAAAGTCAACATGGCCGGGAGTATCTATGATGTTGATGCGATGCTCATTCCAAGTGCAGGTGGTGGCTGCGGAGGTGATGGTAATGCCACGCTCCTGCTCCTGCTCCATCCAGTCCATTGTCGCGGTTCCATCATGAACCTCGCCAATTTTATGGGAGACACCGGTATAGTAGAGGATGCGCTCTGTTGTCGTGGTCTTACCGGCGTCAATATGAGCCATGATGCCGATATTTCTATATTTATCAAGTGGTGCTAAACGGGGCACTTATTCCTCCGGAAACTGTTGAACGTCTACCAGCGATAATGGGCAAAAGCACGGTTGGCTTCAGCCATCTTATGCACATCTTCACGTTTCTTGACTGCCGAACCGCGATTGTTGAACGCATCCATGATTTCGCCGGCAAGTTTGTCCTTCATTGTTTTTTCGCTTCGTGCATCAGAATATTTTATCAGCCAGCGCATCGCCAGCGACATGCGGCGTTCTGGCCGAACTTCAATCGGCACCTGGTATGTCGAACCGCCAACGCGCCTTGATTTAACTTCAAGCATCGGTTTTATGTTGTCGAGGCTTTTCTTAAGGACCTTGACAGCCTCATCATTCGATCGTTGGGCAACAAGTTCAAGTGCGCCGTAGAGAATAGATTCTGCAACACTTTTTTTGCCGGCAAGCATGAGAGTATTGATGAGCTTGGCAACGACCTTGTCGTTATATTTTGGATCCGGCAGAATTATTCTTTTGGGAACTTCTCTTCTTCTTGGCATATCTTTCCCCTATTAATGGATCAGGTGCAATATCTATTTCGGACGCTTGGCACCGTACTTGGACCGACTCTGCAACCGCCCTTTGACACCAACCGCGTCAAGCGTGCCGCGTACGATATGATAGCGAACGCCCGGGAGGTCTTTTACCCTGCCGCCGCGAATCAGCACAACTGAGTGCTCCTGAAGATTGTGACCTACGCCCGGAATGTACGAGGTAACCTCAATTCCGTTTGTAAGGCGCACCCTGGCTACCTTGCGCAGTGCCGAGTTTGGTTTCTTCGGGGTAGTCGTGTAAACCCTTGTACAGACACCGCGCTTTTGAGGGCAGCATTTAAGTGCTGGCGCCGTTGATTTGTCGCTTTTATTTTCCCGACCGGAGCGGATAAGCTGGTTAATTGTTGGCATAGTCGTTAAATTCTCCCGACACAAAAATGTCCAAATAGCCCCTGGAAAGAGGCGAATCGTGAAACTAGCAAAATGCATATAGCAGTGTCAATCTTTTTTTATTCAACGTCACAAAAAACTTTCGGAAGTGTGTTTCCGGTTCTGAATCAGCCCAAAAGATAAAACCAGATGTTTTAAAATAGAATGGATCAACCGTTAACATTTTTGCGCCTGAAACCCGTTATACAGTGGGTGGGGGAATGGAATAGGTGTAGGACCGGAATCAGACCGGCATCTCCATTCAAGTCAGTAGCGCAAACTATGCGTATCCCTTTTGAGGAACTGAACTTCTACTCTTATGTGATACCTATTGTCAAATAAAAAATGACACGATAGAAATTTTATTTAAGCGGGTGCGGATATAAAACGCTCAGAATATAGAGATCTAACTGAAACCTGCAGTTTCTTCCATCTTCTGATTAATTTTCGAATATAACTTACCCGGCAAGGCATCATCTGTGAAGTTCCTTTCTTATTGACTAACGTTTTCATGTACTTTATATCCATTCCACGACATGGATAAAGCTCAAAAAATTGAGTTGATTTAGATGAAAAAATATAAAAAGGAGGTGATGCAGTGACTCAAAGCCAACGCGTGAACTCCTTTTTTCAGGAAATATCCGCCGGGATCGTGGCCGCCTCTCTCACCTTGCCGCTTTGCATCGGAGCCGGTATTCTGGCATACGCCCCGCTGGGGTCTGACTATACCGCATATGGTGCAGTCGCAGGGGTGTCATGTGCCATTATCGGGGGAATTATTTCCGCACTTTTTCGCCAATCTTCTTTTGTAGTCACCTTTCCCACAACTCCGATATGTGTCATCCAGGCGAGTTTTGTACTCTCGCTGCTTACTGCGTCTGCCGGTGACCGGTTACACACGATCGTCGCACTGATGCTCTGTGTTGCTCTGTCTGGATTCTGGCAAGCGCTCTTTGCAATTTCAGGCTTCTCGAAAGTCATAAGGTTTGTGCCGCACACGGTTATGGCAGGCTTTGTGTCAGGCGTCGCTACCCTGATTGCCTGGCATCAAGTACCCTCCATTCTGGGTGTACACTCGTTTGCTGAAGTTATAAAGTCGGGTCAATATCTTCCTCATCCTGTTGTCACACTATTCGGTATAGTGCTGTTTCTGACGATTCTTCTTTTGGGACACTTTCTCCCCAGAGTTCCCAACATGCTTCTCGGATTACTGATAGGTTCGGCCGCTTTTCATGCGATCAGGACGTTTCTGCCTGCTGTTGATATAGGGGCGACCATCGGAGTGCTACCTGGAAGAGAGATGGATTTGCTGAGTCACTTTGATGTGGACACGCTTAAAACTGTTTTTGCATCCCCCGATATTCTCAAAGTGGTGTTTTTTGGCTCACTTACACTGGCACTGGTCGGGACTCTCGACACCTTTTTTGCGCTCAGATCGGCGCAGTTTGTAGCAGATGTCCCGATAGATCCGCGCCGGGACGTTCTTGGGCAGGCAATCGGTAATCTCGCTTCCGCGCTCGTTGGCGGACTTGCCGTGTCCACCTCGCTCTCCGTATCAATGGCCAACTACAAAGCTGGTGGGCGAACCCGTCTTTCCACCGTTGCAAGCGGCGTGACGCTGCTCCTCGGTGGGGTACTGTTTCCCTCGATTATAGAGTTGCTGCCGCTTATTGTAGTGGCAGCAATTTTGATGGCGGTGGCGTTCCGACTGGCCGACAGATGGAGTTTTCATGTACTACGGCAGGCTTTTGCCGCAAAAGAGAGTCTCCTGCTCAAAAGAGCCCGCAAAGACGGCGCGATTATTCTGGCAGTATTTTTTGCTACTATTTTCGGCAAACCGGTGACCGGCGTAGCTGTCGGTATAGGTATTTCGTGCATACTGTTCATGATCGACATGAGCAATCCTGTTATAGCAAGGCACCGCGACGGTGTCAGTATACGCTCCAAAAGGATTCGCCCCCGTTCGGAGCAGGATTTTTTGTGTTCAGCAGGGCTCTCAATAGTGGTTCTTGACCTTAGAGGAGTTCTGTTCTTTGGTAATGCTCACGGATTGGCAAAAGACCTGCGTGATATCGGGGACGATGTAGAGATTGTTATCCTGGATTGTCGTCGGCTCACAGACATCGATTCATCCGGAGTTACTACGCTTGGTCAGATGTTGACATGTTTCAGAAACCGCAACAAAAAGCTGCTGATCTCAGGAGCAAATCCTGCCTGGCTTGATGGTTTTACCTCCGTAGAGACCGGGGGAGCTGATTATCTCTTTTCCTATCTTGACGATGCCCTGGAATGGGCTGAAGATCATATTATCCGCACGTGCGGTTCCAAAGGTATGCATACTGAATCAGAGTTTGACAACAGAGAAGTTTTTTCTTCGACGAGTTTTGCCGAGGCTGCCGACTTTATTGAAAACCTGAGAATAGCACACTACCCGGCCGGTGCGTTTCTCTGCCGTGAAGGGGACACCGGGGATCGAATGTGGATTCTAAAATCCGGATCTGTCAGTATCCGAACTGCCGGAACGCCAACCGGGCTTCTGCTGGCCAGAATGGGGCCTGGCTCCTCTGTCGGTGAAATGGCTCTGCTGGATCATCAGCCACGTTCTGCTGACGTCTGCGCCGATGACGATGTCGATGCATATATCCTGACCAGCGATGAGTTTACGACCATACTGAACAACAAGCCAGATCTCGGAAAGAATATCCTTATCTTCATTACTGGACAACTGGTATACAGGTTGCGCGAAATGAATCAGATGTGTTAATCCGTTTCTATGCGCTGACAGTCGGGCGCTTGAATATTCGGTGAGCCCTCTCTCGCAAAATTATGTCATAAATAGAGTCATGATGTCCCTTTCACTCAACAAACCAAAACTCGACAATCTCGCCAACGAAATATGGAAGTCTGCGGAGCGTCTGCGTGGTAAGTTTAAAGCTTACGAATACCAGAGCATTTGTTCTGCCGATCATCGTCATCCGGCGAAAAGTCACAAGAAGCGGGTGATGCTGATCGACGCCCGGAAGCAGTTTGAAAAAGAGCCCAAATCATTCTGCAACAAGCGCAACCGGATCACCGATGCTCACCGGGTCTGGATTGAAGAGTGTTACCGGGATGGCTGGGCTGATGGGTATGCGGATGAGGATGTAAAGCTGTTTAAGACCAACGACTTTGCCTTTCACAAGGTCAGCGTTGTTTTTTGGCAGAGTGATGAGAATGACAAGCCTGCTATCGTTACCGAACCGTACGAGAAGGCGTTTACCGCCGCCAACATCACCAAAGAGCAGGCGTTTTATGACAGTGAGCTGAAGTTTTCAGTCACTGTGTCCCCTCATCCGCCCTTCGGGCACCTTCTCCCAGAGGTAGAAGGGCTGGTATCAAAGGGAGAAGTGCTGGAGTCAGAGGGAGAAGGAATAAAGCTCCGCTCGCCCTGTGGGAGAAGGGTCGTGGGTGAGCGGGAAACCGCAACTGTTACCATCGTACTTAAACCGGACGACAGCTTTACCAAGGTCTTTGAGGCGGCAGTGAAAAAGGCGTTACCTCACCCGGTGCTCTGCGCCACCCTCACCCAAAGGGCGAGGGGAGAATTGCTACCGATGCCAAAGCATTCAAGGAGTTCGTGAAAGCCCTCATCATTGAGGAAGTCACCTGGACCCACCGCCACTACGTCAAGGATGATGAGTACATCCCCCACGGGGAGAATATTGAGGAGTTCCTGAAGCGGGAAATCGGTAAGCCGATCATCCGCTGGAGCGACAGTCCGCAGCTTGGTTACGAGATTCTCCCGAACAAGTATTTTTACCGCTATCAGCCGCCGACGCCGGCAAAATCGTTCCGCTATTAAGAAGCCAAAATGTTCATTTTGATGGTTTGAGACTTGATGATGTCGCATATATATCTGATGAAACGCATGCTTCAATGTCGAATAGCCAACTTAAGCCAGAAGATGTTTTAATCAATATCACAGGAGCTTCGATTGGGCGTTGTTCATTCGTACCGGAAGATTTTGGAGAAGGAAATGTAAACCAACACGTTTGTATTATTCGCTGTAACCACAACATTAACCATCAGTTTCTGGCTTTTTTTCTTTCATCGCAGATAGGTCAAGGACAAATACTTTCAGCTTTTACAAGTGCTTCCAGGCAGGGTTTAAGTCACAAAGATCTTGGGAAGTGTATTATTCCCCTCCCTTCAATTGAAGCTCAGCAGAAAGCAGTCCGGGAAATTGATGATATAAATATACAACTTAGACTGGTCAGCACCAACATCCAAACCCAACTCACCACCCTCCTCGCCTACCGCAAATCCCTCATCCACGAGTGTGTGACCGGGCAGCGGCGGGTGACGGAAGAAGATTTGAATCAGCTTTCTAACTAAATGACATTTCAAGTTAAATAAGGTAATGTTGCCAACCATGAATGCACCAGAACTCGATTACATAACCGTCAAGGGATTTAAAAGCATCGCTTCTGTTGAAAAGCTGGAGCTGCGACCGATTACGTCATTATCGGGGCTAACGGCTCGGGCAAGTCAAACCTGATCGCCCTGTTCCGTTTTCTTCAGCATATTGGCAGCGGTCATCTCCAAGACTATGCGGGAAAAATTGGCGCATAATCTGCTCCATTTCGGGTCTAAAACCACGCCACGCATCAGTCTGGAGCTAGGCTTCACA
>Ga0194060_10000143_pt1 | contig 50982 bp, 51 predicted proteins | sample SepL225m_MetaG_FD_163427 | JGI IMG/M metagenome (GOLD analysis project Ga0194060, IMG submission 163427) | Anoxic zone freshwater microbial communities from boreal shield lake in IISD Experimental Lakes Area, Ontario, Canada - Sep2016-L222-5m | ecosystem: Environmental > Aquatic > Freshwater >... | reverse complement strand
CTAATTTGGTTTGATTTTGAGGCACGCCATGGAACAGGTTCTTGCTTCCCGCTCGGTGAGCATCACCGAACTTAAACGGAGCCCCAGCGCCGTGTTTGAACAGGCCGGTTCCCAGCCGGTGGCGGTGCTCAACCATAACCGTCCTGCCGCCTACCTGCTGTCCCCCGATGTCTATGAAGCGATGCTGGAACGGCTGAACGCCGACCTGCGGCAGGCAATTAAAGAAGGTGTCGATAGCGGCCCGGCCATTCCGGCCGATCAGGTGTTCGCCGAACTGAGCGCCCGCTTCGCCGATTCCAAACCGGCCATCAAGTCACGCGGTAAGCGCACGGCCTGATGGCTTCGCTCACGTTTTCGCCGAAGTCCCGCGAAGACCTGCTCGACATCGGCGATTACATCGCCACGGACAGCCGGGCCAACGCCTGCCGCTTCGTCGGCAAGTTGATGGAGCAATGCCGGCGCATCGGGAAAGCTCCGCTTGCCTATACCGGCCGCGAAGATTTGGCCCCCGGTTTGCGCATGGCGGCGATGGGCCGCTATGTGATCTTCTTCCGGGTGCTGGGCGACGTGGTGCGGATCGAACGGGTGCTGCATGGCGCAAGGAATCTGCAAGCGATATTGGGATTCCCGTCAGAGGAATAGAAGCAATAGTGGTCGGCGTCGCATTCCATTTGCATTCCGCGCACCGGCGCACCAGCGCCGACTGCTTGCCATGCAGTTTCGACCAGGTGCGACGACCGCGATCCTGCGCCGGATGGCGCAGCCCTCAGTCGCGCAGTTCGCGTCCGGTCAGCTTGAGGAACACATCTTCCAGGTTCGCCGGCCGGTGCAGGGTGCGCAGCGCGGGCCGGGCGGCGAGGTGGGCAAGCAGCGGCGCGGCGTCCTCGACGTAGCAGAACACGGTCTCGCCGCTGACTTCGACGCGCCGCGAAAAGGCCTTTGCTTCGCGCTCCGCCCAACCCGGCGCATCCTCGCCATAGACTTCGACCACCTGGGCTTCGATGTGTTGCCGGATCAGTGCGTTCGGCGGACCTTCGGCGACCATCCTGCCGTCATCGATGATGGCCAGGCGCTGGCACAGGCGCTCCGCCTCGTCCATGAAGTGCGTCGTCAGCAGGATGGTCTTGCCCTGCGCCTGCAGGCGCTTCAGGCGTTCCCAGATGAGGTGGCGCGCCTGCGGGTCGAGTCCGGTAGTGGGCTCGTCGAGCAGCAGCAGTTCGGGGTCGTTCACCAACGCGCGGGCCAGCGTCAGGCGCCGCTTCATGCCGCCGGACAGCGTGCGGATGTTGGCTTCCTCCTTGCCGGCGAGGCCGGCGAAGTCGAGCAGGTCGGCGATTTTGGCGCGGATCGCCGCATCCTTCATGCCGAAGTAGCGGCCATAGACGATGAGGTTTTCGGCGGCGGTGAAGTCGGGGTCGAGGTTGTCGAACTGCGGCACCACGCCGATCTTCATGCGCGCTTCGCGGGCACGCGCCGGCACGGGTTCGCCCACCAGCGCTATCCGGCCCGAATCCGGCGCGGTGAGGCCGAGGCAGCAGCGCAGGGTGGTGGTCTTGCCGGCGCCGTTGGGTCCGAGCAGGCCGTAGCATTCGCCGCGCTGCAGTTCAAAATTGAGCCCGGCGACGACTTCGCGGCCGTCATAGGATTTGCGCAGGGCTGAAACAATCAGGGGACTCATGGCGGAACGGGGGCGTGGTGCTAATGCCAGGCGCGCTGGATGATGTCGCGCAGCAGGTGCAGGCGGCGGTGGAAGAAGTGGTCGGCGCCGGGCACGACGACGACCGGCAACTGCAGCGGTTCGGCCCAGGTCAGGACATTGTCGAGACGAACGGTTTCGTCGGCGGAGCCGTGGATGACAAGCGTGTCGGCGGCGACCGCCTCGGTCTCATAGCTGCGCGCACCTTCGACAAAGCCGGCGGCAGTGCCGACCAGCACCAGCCAGCGGGCGGCATCGCCGGCTGCGGCGACACGCCCGGCGAGCCGGGTGATGACGTAGGCGCCAAAGGAAAAGCCGGCCAGATAGACCGGCAGCGGGGTGCCTGAATCCGTCGACAGAGCGGCATAGCGGGTGCGCGCCCAGGCGTGCAGTGCCAGCAGATCCTCGGTCTCGGCATCGCCGTGGTCATGTTTGCCTTCGGAGCCGCCGACGCCGCGGAAATGCGGTCGCAGCGTGATGCAGCCCCGTTCGCGGAAGGCGCGGGCGAGGGTGGTCACCACCTTGTTGTCGGCGGTGCCGCCGAACAGCGGATGCGGATGCGCGATGAGGGCGATGCCCTGCGGATTCTCGTGTCCCTCGACGAAGACCTCGATTTTGCCGTCCGGCCCGTCGACCAGGATGCGTTCGTGGCGCGACACGGCTCAGACTACCTTCAGGCGTTCGACGACACGACCCTGCAGCAGGTGCTGATCGATGATCTCGTCGATGTCTTCCTGGTCCACGTAGGTGTACCAGATTGCCTCGGGGTAGATCACCAGCACCGGACCCTCCCCGCAGCGATCAAGGCAGCCGGCGGCATTGATGCGCACCTTGCCCGGCAAGGTGTCACCCAGCGCCTTTACCCTGTCCTTGGCGTATGCCCGCATGTCGCCGGCGCCGTGATTGTCACAGCAGGGTTGGCCCGCGTCGCGCTGGTTGGTGCAGAAGAACACGTGGTGCTTGAAGTGGCTCATCGGGCTGGGTTCAGGGAGAGATGAAGTAACAGGAATCTATCAGCCACAGAGGACACAGAGGGCACAGAGAAGAAGCAGCACTCGAAACATTTCGATCACCGTGCAGGGCCGGTATCCGCACCCGCCGGTTTTCCTCTGTGATCTCTGTGCCCTCTGTGGCCAAAAGGTTTCCGAATTATAGGGGGGCCGGATATTTGGCTGCGTTCTTGACGATTTTTTCGCGTGCCGCGGTGATCGGGTCGATGCCGAGCACATCGGCCAGTTCGGTCAGGTAGATCAGCACGTCGGCGATTTCGTCGGCCACTGCGGCGCGCTTTTCCGGCGCGAGGTTCTGGCTTTCCTCGGGCGTGGCCCACTGGAAATGCTCGACCAGCTCGGCGGCTTCGACGCTGAGCGCCATGACGAGGTTCTTCGGCGTGTGGAAGCGATGCCAGTCGCGCGCGGCACAAAAGTCCCGCAGCGCATCGCGCAGGGTGGTGAGGTCAGTAATCGATTGCATTGATGGGTTCCGGTCGGTAGATCATCAGCCACGGCAGGGCGAGGAAAGGCCACAGCGAACAGATCAGTCGTGTCAGGCCGTTGAAATTCAGGAACTGGCCCGGATTCCAGATCTGCAGCATGTTGTGCAGATAGGGGTTCTCCGGGGCGACGTTAACCATGACGGTGGCAAACAGGAGCGCCAGCGCGGCGGCGGCGCGCTGCAGCGGAAAGACCAGGAAGGAGGCCGCCCACCACAGCCCCAGCCCTGCTGCCAGGCCGATGCTGTTGCCGGGCGTGATCCAGGCCAGGGCCGCCGCCGGGCCCATCAGCAGGGCATGCGCCAGGGTCTTGATCAGCAGCGCGGCCAGCAGCAGGCTGCCCGTCAGCAGGCGGGCATTCCGGCGCAGCAGCAGGGTGACGACCAGACCTGCCGCCAACAGGCCGGCGGCAGCGATGGCGGCTTCGAGGTTCACAAAGCGCTCCGGCAGAAAAGGCTGCACCGGCGGCAGGTCGAGCATCCGGCGCAGGTTGCCGCTGCCGAACAGGAGGGTTTCCGGCGACAGCTGGGTGATCAGCCACGCCGCGATCAGCAGCACGCCCATGTCAGTGCCATAAGCCCGCACCATCATCGCCTGCCGCCAACGTGCGAGACGCCCTTCATCCAGTGCCGCGCCCCAACGCGCACCGGTGAATCCGCCCAGCAGCGCGCCGGCGGCGTTGCAGGCGAGGTCGAGATTGGACGGAACGCGGCTGGGCAGGAAGTTCTGCAAGGTTTCCAAGGCCAGGCTCAGCACGCCACCGAGCAGGGCGGCGGCGAACCAGGCCGGGAGCGCCGCCAGGCGGCGGCGCAAGGCGGCGGTGCAGAAGAAGCCGAAGGGCAGGTAGGCGAGGACGTTGGTCGCCAGATCGAAGCCGGTGTAGTGGCGCGGCCATGCCGCACCGAGAAAGGCCAGCGGATTGCCGCCGCTGTCATGCCAGCCGGTCAGGGGATAGAGGCTGGCGTAGATGATCAGCAGCACGTAGCCGCCGGTCAGGTAGAGGGTCAGATGGGTGCGTGCGCTGTTTGCCACAGAGCCAGATTCTGCCGGCTTAGCGGTAGCGGGACAAGGGCGGCCGTGATCCTTGCCCCTGGCCCGGATCAGGATTGCCGATGGGACGGCGTGCGCGGTTCATGCTGATGCACCGGCCCGATGCCCTCATGGCTGACGCCGTGGCTCGCCGCCGCATGGGCGTGATGGCCGGAGCGCAACTGGTCGTGGATAAGCGGGTCGTGGCGCACGAATTGCGGCATCAGGGAACCGGCCAACATGCCGATGGCGCTGGCGATGAGGCCGGCGAGCTGGGCCGGCACGAAGGGATCGTCGGGGCCGGCGATCAGCACCGAGAGCCAGACCGAGGCGCCGAGAAAAATCGACAGCAGGGCGCCCTGGTTGGTCGCCCGCCGCCAATAGATGCCGCACAGCAGGGGAATGAAGGCGCTGACCAGAGTGACCTGGTAGGCGTTCTCCACCATCTTGAAGATGCTGGCCTTGGAATACATGGCGTAGAGCGTGACCAGGATGGTGAAGATCAGGGTGACGAGGCGCATCGAGAGCAGCAACTTGCGGTCCGGCATGTGGCCCATCATGGGTTTCAGGATGTTCTCGGTGAAGGTGACCGAGGGCGCCAGCAGCGTGGCCGAGGCGCAGCTTTTGATCGCCGAGAGCAGGGCGCCGAAGAACATCACCTGGGCAAACAAGGGCACCTCGGGCCTCAGGATCAGGCGCGGCAGAATCAGCTGGGTGTCCTTGGCGTCGTCGGAGGCCATCAGTTGCGCCACCATCTGCGGATCGATGAGGGTCGCCGAATAGGCGAGGAACATCGGCACGAAGGCGAACAGGAAGTAGAGGCTGCCGCCCAGCACCGATCCCCATACGGCGATCTTTTCCGTCTTCGCCGACTGCACGCGCTGGAACACGTCCTGCTGCGGGATCGAGCCCAGCATCATGGTGATCCAGGCGGCAAAAAAGCCGATCACCTCCTTGAGTTCCAGGGCCGGCCAGAAGGAGAGCCTGCCGGCCTGGGTGGCGTGCTCCACCACCGCGCCGACGCCGCCGACCATGCCGGAGATCGAGCCGCCGATGTAGAGCATGCCGATGCAGATGATGACCATCTGCAGCAGGTCGGTGATCGCCACCGCCCACATGCCGCCGAAAATCGTATAGACGAGGATGGTGGCGGAGCCGATCCACATGCCGGCAACCACGGAAATGTCGCCGCCGGAGACGATGTTGAAGACCAGGCCGAGGGCGCTGATCTGGGCGCCGACCCAGCCGAGGTAGGAGAGCACGATGGCAATGGTGGTGAGCACCTCGACGCTGCGGCCGAAGCGCTTCTTGTAGAAATCGCCGATGGTGAGCAGGTTCATGCGGTAGAGGGGCGCCGCGAAGAACAGGCCGACCAGGATCAGGCACAGCGAGGAGCCGAAGGGGTCGGCAACCACCCCGTGCAGCCCTTCCTTGAGGAAGGTGGCGGGTATGCCGAGCACGGTTTCGGAGCCGAACCAGGTGGCGAAAACCGTGGCCGTGACCATGTAGAAGGGCAGGTGGCGGCCGGCGACGGCAAAGTCCCTGGTGTTATGCACCCGCGTCGCGGCGTAGAGGCCGATGCCGACGGAGATGATCCAGTAGATGATGACGAACCAGAGCAGCATGAAAGTATCCTGTATCCGGACAAGCTAAGCTTTAGCCACAGAGATCACAGAGAACACAGAGATGGCACAAACTCTTGGTCGGTTGTAACGCATCTCCGAGTGGTCGGCGACGATTTTGTTTTACTCTGTGTCCTCTGTGGCCAAATGGTTTTCAGAATTATTGCAGAACGGCGAAGCTCAGTGCGGCTGCGGCGACTGCCAGAGCTATCCAAAGCAGCTGGCGCAAGCTGCGCACCTCGGCGGCGAGGGCCTCGAGTTCCAGGTTGGGGGCGGGGGACGCGGTAGCCGTGAGCGCCTGATGCAGCAGGCGCGGCAGGGTCGGCAGCAGCTTGGCCCAGTTCGAGGCCTCGTGCTTGATGTTGTTCTCCAGCGCACGCCAGCCCAGCTGCTCGCCCATCCAGCGTTCCAGGTAGGGCAGCGCCGTCTGCCACAGGTCGAGGTCGGGATCGAGTTCGCGGCCGAGGCCCTCGATGTTGAGCAGGGTCTTCTGCAGCAGCACCAGTTGCGGCTGCACTTCGACATTGAACTGGCGCGAGGTCTGGAACAGCCGCAGCAGTACGCGGCCGAGGGAGATTTCCTTGAGAGGCCGGTCGAAGAAGGGCTCGCACACGGAGCGGATCGCCGCCTCGAATTCATCGACGCGGGTGCCCTTCGGCGCCCAGCCGGATTCGATATGGACCTCGGCGACGCGCTTGTAGTCGCGGTGGAAGAAGGCGAGGAAATTCTGCGCCAGATAGTTCTTGTCGACATCCGACAAGGTGCCGACGATGCCGAAGTCGAGCGCGATGTAGCAGCCCTTGCGCGCACCTTCGGTGACGACGAAGATGTTGCCGGGGTGCATGTCGGCGTGGAAGAAGCCGTCGCGAAACACCTGGGTGAAAAAGATCTCGACACCGGCACGGGCCAGGCGCGGAATGTCGACGCCTTTCTCGCGCAGCGTATCGACCTGGGAAACCATCGTGCCGTGCATGCGCTCCATCACCATCACGCTTTGCGTGCACCAGTCCCAATGCACCTCGGGCAGGATCAGCAGGTCGGAACCCTCGAAATTGCGCCGCAGTTGCGAGCAGTTGGCGGCCTCGCGCATCAGGTCGAGTTCGTAGTGCAGGTACTTGTCGAACTCGCCGACCACCTCGCGCGGCTTGAGGCGCCGGCCGTCCGCCCAGAGCGTCTCCAGCAGGCTGGCGGCGACCTGCAGCAGGGCGATGTCGTGTTCGATGACGGGCTGGATGCCGGGGCGCAGGATCTTCACCGCCACTTCGCGGCCGCCGTCCTTTTCGTGCAGCACGGCGAAATGCACCTGCGCCACCGAGGCCGAGGCCACCGGCTCGCGGTCGAACTCGGCGAAGACCTCGGCCACCGGCCGGCCGTAGGCCTTCTCCAGCTCGGCGATGGCGAGTTCCGATGAAAACGGCGGCACGCTGTCCTGCAGCTTGGCCAGCTCGTCGGCGATATCCAGCGGCATCAGGTCGCGCCGCGTCGACAGCAGTTGACCGAACTTGACGAAAATCGGGCCCAGGTCTTCCAGCGCCTGCCGCAGGCGCACGGCGCGCGGTGCCGACAGGTCGCGCCAGAACATCAGTCGCTGCAACGCCAGCAGGATGCGCGTCCAGAAACCCGGCTCGAGCTCGTGGTCGAGGATCAGGCGGTCGAGCCCGTAGAGGTAGGCAACACGGGCGATACGGATGAGGCGGAAGATGCGCACGGGGGGCTGGGGCGGACGATAAACGGGAAGTATAATTCACAGCCTTGCGAAACACCCGGAAAGACCCTGCGTCCTCCTGACATGACTGCATCCAGCGCGACCGCCGGCATTGCCGGCACATCCCCCGACGTTCGCCAGCATCTGGCCGGTTTGCTGCGTGCTGCGCTGGCGCACATGGCGCCGGACCAGGGCTATGTCGAAATCATTCTCGAGCGCCCGAAACAGGCGAGTCACGGCGATTTCGCCAGCAATCTGGCGCTGCAACTGGCGCGCGAGCTGAAAACCAACCCGCGCCAGATCGCCGAGCGCCTGGTGCGCGAATTGCCGTCTTCCCCGGCCGTGGCCAAGGTGGAAATCGCCGGTGCCGGCTTCATCAACTTCACCCTGACGCCGGCTGCCAGGACCGCGGTGGTGCACGCCGTGCTCGCCGCCGGCCAGGATTTTGGTCGTGGCCCGGCCAGCAGACTCAAGCTGCAGGTCGAGTTCGTTTCCGCCAACCCCACCGGTCCGCTGCATGTCGGCCACGGTCGCGGCGCGGCGTATGGCGCCAGCCTGGCCTCGCTGCTGGCCTTCGCCGGCTACGATGTGTCGCGCGAGTACTACGTCAATGATGCCGGGCGGCAGATGGACATCCTCGCCGTCTCCGCCTGGCTGCGCTATCTCGAATTGTTCGACGAACCCGTGCCCTTTCCGCCCAACGCCTACCAGGGCGGCTACGTGCGCGAGATGGCGGAGCAGATCCGGCAGGCTCATGGCGACCGCTATGTGCATCCGGCCGAAGCCGTGCTTGCCTGCGTGCCCGAGACCGATGACGCCGAGGCCCGGCTGGACGGCCTGATCCTGGCCGGCAAGGACCTGCTGGGCGAGGACTGGGCCTACGTTCACGCCCATGTGCTGAACGAGCAGCTGACCGATTGCCGCGCCGATCTGGAAGAGTTCGGCGTGCATTTCGATGTCTGGTTCTCCGAGCGCAGCCTCTACGAAACCGGCATGGTGGCGCGGGCTGTGGCGGCGCTGGAAAAGTCCGGCCACATCTACCTGCAGGACGGCGCCAAGTGGTTCAGCTCGACCGCCTTCGGCGATGAAAAGGACCGCGTGGTCCAGCGCGACAACGGGCTGTACACCTACTTTGCCTCCGACATCGCCTATCACCTGAACAAGTTCGAGCGCGGTTTCGACAAGGTGATCGACGTCTGGGGCGCCGACCATCACGGCTACATTCCGCGCGTCAAGGGCGCGCTCAGCGCCTCCGGCGCCGATGCCGGCAAACTGGATGTGACGCTGGTGCAGTTTGTCAGCCTGTTCCGCGACGGCCAGAAGGCGTCGATGTCCACCCGCTCCGGCGAGTACGTGACACTGCGCCAGTTGCGCGGGGAAGTCGGCAACGACGCCTGCCGTTTCTTCTACATGTTGCGCAAGTGCGACCAGGCGCTGGACTTCGATCTCGACCTGGCAAAGTCGCAGAGCAATGACAACCCGGTGTATTACGTCCAGTACGCCCATGCCCGGATCTGTTCGGTGCTGGCGCAATGGGACGGCGATCAGGCCGCGCTGGCCGCGACCGACCTGGTGCCGCTGCAGCATGAGCGGGAATTTGCCTTGTGCGCGCGGCTGGCCGAATTTCCCGAACTGGTCCGGCTTGCGGCGCGCGACTATGGTCCGCACGCGCTGGCCTTCTATCTCAAGGATCTGGCCGGCGATTTCCACAGCTGGTACAACGCCGAGCGGCTGCTGGTGGACGACCAGGCGACGCGGCACGCCCGCCTGGCGCTGGCCCTGGCAACGCGCCAGGTATTGCAAAACGGCCTTTCCCTGCTGGGTGTTTCGCAACCGGTGAGCATGTGACATGAGCAAATTCGACACGACGCCGAACACGCGGTCGCCGCAGAAGAAAAGCCGCGGCGGCATGGTGGTGGGACTTTTCCTCGGCCTGGTGGCCGGCGTTCTGATCGCTTTCGGCGTGGTCTGGTATCTCAACAAGTCGCCGCTGCCCTTCCTCAACAAGTACGAAGGTGCGCCGAAGACCGAGAAGGACGCGCCCGGCAACGCCGGCACGGCCGCCCAGGCGCCCGCTCCGCTGCCCGGCAAACCGGGCGACAAGGCGGTCGACCGGCAGCGTTTCGAGTTCTACGGCATTCTCGAGGGCAAGCAGCCGGCCAACCCGGCGGCGGCCCCTGTGCCGGTGCCGCCGCCGGCGGGCGCGCCGCTTGCCCCTGCGGTCGACGCCAAACCCGTTGTCAGCGAAATCTTCTATCTTCAGGTGGGGGCCTTCCAGAAGGCGGCTGATGCCGACAACCTCAAGGCCAAGCTCGCGCTTACCGGGCTCGAAGCCAGCGTGCAGGAAGTCAGTATTCCCGAGAAGGGTGACATGCACCGGGTGCGCGTCGGCCCCTTCGGCACCCCCGAAGAAATGAACCGGGCGCGAGCGCTGCTGGCGCAATCGGGAGTGCAGGGCACCGTCATCAAGCTGAAGGAAGAAGCGCCGCGATGAACCCGTGGCGCGGCGTTCTGGCGGCGCTCGGCCTGTGCCTGGCGCTTGGCGCTGGAGCCGTCGAACTGAAGGAAGGGTTTGACTTCCGCACCATCAATCCGCCGCTGGCGGCGGAAACGGACAAGATCGAAGTCACCGAGTTCTTCTGGTACGGCTGCTCCCATTGCTTTGAGTTCGAGCCGGTGCTGGCGGCCTGGGTGAAGAAACTGCCGCCCGATGTCAGCTTCCGCCGCGTCCCGGCGCTGTATCCCAATGACAAATGGCTGCCCGGCGCCAGGCTCTACTACACGCTGCAAGCCATGAATGCGCTGGAAAGACTGCATGGCGAGGTTTTCGACGCGATTCACGTCGAGCGCCAGCGTCTCGACGACCGGAATATCCTGCAGGAGTGGCTGACAAAAAAAGGCGTGGAGGCGAAACAATTCAGGGAGACGGGATCCTCCTTTGCCGTGCAGAGTCACTTGCAGCAGGCGCGCAGGCTGGTTCTGGCCGCAGGTGTGACGGGCGTTCCATCGCTGATGGTGCAGGGCCGGTATCTGGCGCTGAAGGGCGGCAGCAGCGAGGAACTGGTGGCGACAGTCGATGAGTTGATCGCGCGAGTCCGCGCCGAAGGCCGCAGGAAATAGTCCGTGTTTCCCGGCCGGCGCCTGTCCCCGGCCTGTTCCGCCGACAAGCGCCTTGGCGGCTGCGGTTCAGTGCGGCGGCCGGTCCAGTTCCTGGTCGCTCATCGACAGGGGATCCTCCAGCGGTTCCAGGTGCGTCGTGACATGCGCATGCGGCAGGGTCTTGCGGATGTCGCCCTCGATGCGTTCCGCCCAGTCGTGCCCGTGCTGCACCGTCCACTGTCCCGGCACCAGAATGTGCAAGGTGACGAAGGCGCGGCTGCCGGCCTGGCGGGTGCGCAGGGCATGAAAATCCAGTCCCTGGCGGCGGTACTCCGTCAATAGCGCTTCGACTTGCGCGATGCTGTCGGCAGGCAGGGAGATGTCCATCAGGCCGGCGGCGGAGCGTTGCATCAGCCGCCAGCCGGTCCACACGATGTTCGCCGCGACCAGCATTGCAACGGCCGGGTCGAGCCAGAGCCAGCCGCTGAGCCAGACCAGGCCGACGCCGCCGATCACTCCCGCCGAGGTCCATACATCCGTCATCAGGTGATGGGCGTCGGCTTCGAGGGTTATCGAGTTGTGCTTTTTCCCCACCTCCAGCAGGATGCGGGCCGTGGCGAAATTGATGGCGGAAGCAACTACCGAAACCAGCAGGCCGGCGCCCACGGCTTCCAGCGGCTGCGGGTTGAAGATGCGGTCGACCGCGGTGTAGCCGATGCTGAGCGCTGCCAGCAGGATCAGGAAACCCTCGAAGGCGCTGGAAAAATACTCCGCCTTGCCGTGCCCGTGCGCATGATCGTCATCCGCGGGAAGCGCCGCCAGCGTCAGCATCCACAGCGCCATCAGGGCTCCGGCGAGATTGACGATGGACTCGATGGCGTCGGACAGCAGCCCGACCGAGCCTGTCATCCGCCACGCCACGCCCTTCAGCAGGATGGTTGAGATTGCTGCGGCGATGGATAGCCAGGCGTAGCGGGTCAGCGAGGGACGCAGTGCGGGGGCAGTATCCATGGCCTAGTCTCGGCGCACCCTGTTCATTATCCGGCCGGGTGCATACGTGGTGGTGAAGGAAAAGGCGACGCTGAGGATGGCGTGTTGCTGATCTTGGCTCATAAGGCGCTCATGTTAGTTGTTTGCAGCGGACAACGGGGATGCGGTCAATCGTCGTGCTTCTTGCGACTACGTTCATTTTCGCGACGGCCTGTTCCTTCGCCGCGACCGCCCCTGATGTCATGCTTGTCTGCACCGCGGTGACACTCGACGCAATTGTCGAACCGGCTGATCCCTTCCTCGATGTGCTCGCGGCGAATGCTTGCGGGGGAATGTTCGTGGCAGCCGTAGCAGGAATAGCGCTTGTAGTCGTTGCGCACGTGGCAGGTCACGCAGCGGGTGTCGTGGTTGCGGTCGAGGGCGAAATACCTGTTGTGCTCGAATGTGGCCGGTACCCATTTTTGCCGGTTGTGGCACTGGCCGCAATTGCCGCTGATCTGCTGGTGCAGCGAATCGGCGGGTGATTTGTGGCACTCCTGGCATTGTCCGGCCGCCTCCTCCTGCAGCAGGGCATGATCGAACCGTCCCTGCTGCCGGAAGCGCTTTACCCCCGCATGATCGCTGTGGCAGGCAACGCAGTCCTGGCTGATCAGTTTCTGGTGAAACGGTACCGCTGTGAGCGGTTTCGCGATGGGCTGCCCTGCCGTCGTCAAACGGCCGACGTCGGCAGGTTTGTGGCAGGTGACGCAGCGCGCGGAGGAGGCTCCGATGAACGGCGCGTGGCAGGCAAAGCAATCGGCTTCCAGCTTCTGGTGGCCGGCAACAAGCTTGCCTGGCCCGACCATCTGCTGCGGATAGACGAAGGCCAACAGCGCAATTGCCAGCAGGTTGGCGGCGAGAACCATCTTGACGATGCGCTTCATGCCCAGCCCCAGAAGAGCAGGATGCTGATGATGTGGCCCAGCGCCAGGGCCGCGAAAACGATGAAGATCGGGATATGAACCTTGCGCCACTGGGTCATGGCATCGAAGGTCACTGCATCCCAGAACACCGCCTGCTCGACTTCGGACTTCGACAGGCCGCGCAGCTGGAAGCGCTCGCGCTGGCCCTGCACGTGCAGGCGCGAACGGTCGAGCAGCAGTTTGCCGACCATGCCGCTGATCACATTGACGCCCATCGCCACCGTGGCCAGCCAGGGCAGGATGGCGTTGAAATGGATACCGGCATGGATCAGCACCATCAACGAGCCGAGCCAGGCGGCGAATTCATGCAGCGCGAGGAGGGATTTCGGGCTTCCGGCGGCGATGTACTTGCGCTTGCGCAGCGAATAGATCAGCGAGCCAATGATCAGCAGCGTTCCCGGAATGCCCAGGTAGCGGCCGACCCAAACCAGAGCGAGGCGATGCAGCAGATAGTCGCCGGCCAGCGTGGCAGCGGCCAGCAGGCCTGCCAGCAGGGTGAAGGGCAATACATGCCGGCGCCATAGCGAGGTCGTCATTCAGGCCTCCAGGGTCACGCCGGTCTTCGGCGTGCAGATGCAGAGCAGGCAACTGCCGGGCTCGGGATCGTAATCCGGAGTCTGGCGGTAGCTTACCTCGCCGGCCCGGATCGTCGTCTGGCAACTGCCGCAGCCGCCGGCTCGGCAGCCGGAATTGACGGCAATGCCGTGCGCCTCGGCCAATTGCAACAACGTGCCGTCGCCGGGCTGCCATTGAATCTGCTTGCCTGACCGGGCAAAGCTGACGAGGATGCCGGCATCCGTCGCCCCCTGCGGCGCGGCGGCATTCATGGCGGCCCGGCGCTTGATCGAAGCCGGAGCGAAGGCCTCGAAATGAATGCGAGCCGGCGCTACCCCCCAGTCCTCCAGCGCCGGTACCAGGCTTTCCATCATCGATGCCGGTCCGCAGACATAGAAGTGGTAGGGTTTGAGCGGCAACTGCATTCTCAGAACATTGACGTCGATGCGGACCCGATGCTGATAGTCGCGCACCGCGACATCTTGCGGCAACGGGTCGCTGAAGCAGATCCGCAAGCGAAAGTTCGGATGTGCCGCGGCCATGGCTTGAAGCTGCGCCTTCATGACCATTTCCCGGCTGTTGCGCACGCCGTAGAACAGCCAGACTTCCCTCCCGGGCTGTTGCGCCAGGCACCAGGTCAGCATGCTCAGCATAGGCGTGATGCCGATGCCCGCACCGATCAGGACCACCGGGACCGCGCTGCGCTCGATATGGAAATGTCCGGCGGGCGCGCGGACCTGCAACTTGCTGCCGACCTTGACGCAGTCATGAAAGTAGCTGGATGAACGCCCCGGCGGAAAGTCGCTGCCGGCGGGGGGCAGCACCCGCTTGATCGAGACGCGATAGCCGTCCGGGCGGGGCGCATCCGACAAGGAATAGCAGCGCATGACCGCTTCGGTGCTTCCGCTCGCCGTCGGCAGATCGAGGCGAAAGGTCAGAAACTGTCCGGGCAGAAAGGCCGGCAGCGGTTGCCCGTCTTCGGCTACGAGGTAAAAGGAGCAGACAGAGAGTCCTGCATCTTCGAAAGTCTTGCGCTCGACCCTGAAGCTGCGGAAGCCCGGCCAGGCCGCAGCGGCGGTTTCTTCGCCGCCCTCCGGCGGGCTTGCAGTTGGCGGCAGATCCGGATCCGTCGCACGGCGGCGCAAGGCCTGATATCCGCTCCAATGACGCCGGAACGCGATGCCGAGCCAGATCGCCAGCTGCAAGGCGATGCCCGCGGCGATCCAGAGCACGAGGGAGAGCGAACTCATGTTGCCATTCGAAGATCAACAGCATGGTCACCGGGACCTCTGCCACGTGTGGACTGCCGACACACTCTGATTGCCTCCCTCAGCGAAAAGGGAAGTTTGCACTCCGACGCTTAAACCGGCCTTAATGCCCCGCTATGCGATCGAAAGCTGCCGCGTACCGGCGGGTCAAGAGCGGGGTGCGCCAAAGCAGGGCAAGCCAATCAGGTAAGCTGCGGCACCCGTTGTTATCCGGCACCCTGTCATGTCGCTTTTCATTGCTGCCACCGCCGGCCCCTGCTGCCCTCATCCCTTGCTGCCGAAATGAGCCATCCTGCCGCGCCCGAACCCCTTGATCCCGCGCGTGAGCGGGTGCTGCTGGTGACCCTGGCCGGGATCCAGTTCGCCCATATTCTCGACTTCATGATCATGATGCCGCTGGGCCCGATCCTGATGCAGGAACTCGGTGTCGGTACCCACGAATTCGGCCTGTTGGTGTCCGCCTATACCTTCACGGCGGCATTCACCGGTGTGCTGGCGGCAGTCTTCGTTGATCGTTTCGAGCGCAAGCGGATGTTGCTGACCATGTTTGCGCTGTTTGTCCTGGCTACCCTGGCCTGCGGGCTGGCGCCGGGCTACTGGGCCCTGCTGGCGGCACGCTGCAGCGCCGGGGCGTTCGGCGGCGTGCTGGGTTCGATGGTGCAAACCATGGTCGGCGACCTGATTCCCTTCGAGCGCCGCGGTCGCGCCAGCGGCACCATCATGTCGGCATTTTCCTTGTCGACCGTGGCTGGAATACCTCTGTCCCTGTATCTCGCCAACCATTTCGGCTGGCGCTTTCCGTTCATCTTCATCGCCGCACTCTCCTGCGGCTTTCTGCTGCTCGGCTGGAAGATGCTGCCTGTCCTGCGCGGGCATCTGGCAACGGCCACCGTCAGCGAGAGCGAACGCGCCCATCCCCTGGCGGCGATGCTGGCCGTGCTGCGCGACGGCAACCATCTGCGGGCGCTGGTCTTCATGGCCCTGCTGATGTTTTCCGGCTTTACCGTGATCCCCTACATCACGATTTATATCACCGCGAATGTCGGCATCCGGCAGGAAGATATTCCCCTGATCTATCTGTTCGGCGGCGTTGCCACCTTCTTCAGTTCGCGTCTTGTCGGGCGCCTGGCCGATGCCCACGGCAAAATCCGGGTCTACCGCCTGATGGCCCTTTGCTCGATGGTGCCGCTGTTCGTGCAGACCCACCTGATCCCCGTTCCTCTGTGGCTGATGATCGTCTGCTCGACGGTGTTCTTCATTTTCGTGCCCGGCCGCATGGTACCGGCCATGGCCATCGTCACGTCAGCCGTGCAGCCGCGCCTGCGCGGGACCTTCCTTTCGATGAACGGCGCGGTACAGCAACTGGCGTCAGGCGCCGCATCCTACATCGGGGGAGCGATGATCATCGCCGACGCTTCCGGGCATATCGCCGGCTACGGCAGGGTCGGCTATCTGGCCATTGCTGCGACGCTTGCCGCCATGGTTTTTGTCGGTCAGATCGACATGCATGGCGCAACTCCGCCTGCCGGTGGCAAGGCCGGCGAGGGAGGCAGTGGCCGCTGAGGCGGTGCCGGTTTCGATTCAGGCGGTGACGCTGATGACCCGCCCGGTCGTCTGCCCCTCGACGTTGACCACCGGCTTCGGCTGCGCGGCCTGTTGCGCTTGCTGCTGCGCCTGACGCGCCCTGGCTGCTTCCTCGGCAGCCTTGGCGGCTTCGGCCTGCTGCGTCTGGGCCTGTTGCGGTTTGGCCTGCTGTACCGATTGCGCCAAGGCACCGGCAGAGGAACTCACTGCGTTGACGGGCATGATTGTCTCCTGTTGAACAACTGCTTTATGCGGTGGTGTTGATCACTGTGCCGGTGAGTTGCCCCTGCGCGTTCACTACCGGGGTCGGGGCTGCGGCAGCGGGTTCTGCAGTCTTCAATGTTTCTGCTACCTGGGCAACGACATTCGACACCTGTAATTGCATCTGGCCGACAGACTTGATCACGGCCAGTCCCAACCGGGCCTGTCCCGCATTGGCCTGGGCCTGATCCGCTTCGGTGCTGACGGCCCGCGCATTCTGCTCGGCCTCGGTGGCCTGCCGCTGCGCTTCGCCGGCCTGCGCCTGCAACGCGCGGGCTACCTGTTCGGCCTGCTCCGCATTCCGTGTCGCCTGTTGCAGCCGCAATTGCTGCATACCCGACTGGGCGGCGGATTGTGCTCCGGATATGGATGAGATGCTTGCCATGGAAACGAAGATTCAGTTAAGGCTGAGGTCTGCTTCCTGCCCTCGCGCAACGCGGGGACGGTATCCCTTGCGAACCCCGGCACCCGGCACTGCGGCTGTTCCCGGAACAGGCCCGGACCGAGGTCACGACATCATCATAGCTCCTTCGTCGCACCGGAACAAGGTGTTTTGTTGCGAGTTATTGAGCCGGCGGCAGCCCGGTTTTCTCCTGCAGTCGCAGCGGCAGGTGAAGGCCTACTGTGCCGATGTCGGCACCCGTCTTCAGCTCAAAGCCGAGGCTCCTGGCGAGATGTTGCATGCGCAGGTTTCCGCTCAGTGTTTCGCCGCGCAATGCACCGGTGCCGCGGCTGCGGGAGTAGTCGATGATGCTGGCGAGCAGCAGTCGCCCCAGTCCCTGGCCCTTGATCTCCGAGCGCACGACGATGGCGAAGTCGGCGACGGCATTGTCCGGGTCGGCAACGGCGCGTGCTTCGCCGAGCGAACGCTCGACGCCGTTGCCGTCGCGCTCGATCGCTACCAGCGCCATCTCGCGGTCGTAGTCGATCTGGGTGAAGCGCGCGAGTTGGGAGCGCGGCAGATTCCGCATGGTGCCGAAAAAGCGCATGCGCGAATCTTCGGCGTCGAGCGAGCCGAGGAGGTCGCCGAGGGCGGTTTCGTCTTCCGGCCGGATGGGCCGGATCAACACCCGGCGGCCCTGCCACTCCACATCGCGCTCCAGTTCTTTCGGATAGGGACGGATGGCAAAACGCCGGAAGCCCAGTCTGCGCCCCCTCTTTTCGATGCGGATGCGGACCTCGTGCGCCACCACGCCGGAGCTTTCCACGTGCAGAGGATCGATTTCGACGCCGGCGACTTCGTCGATATCCGTGAGCAGCTGCGACAGTCGAACCAGGGCGTTGGCCAGGGCGGCCTTCAGCGGCTCACTTTCGCTGTCGGCGGCCTCATCGGCGAAGCGGCTGCGTGCCACCAGATCGTTGGCCAGTTCCAGGTTGAGCGGCGGCAGGGCGGCGAGCAGTCGATCCTCGCGCATCCCCGCCACGGAGGCCGGCCCCAGAAAAATCACCGGACCGAACACCGGGTCGTCGGCAACGCCAAGGCGCAGCGCCTTGCTGCCGCCATGGGCCGCGCTCGGTCGCAGCCGGTAGCCGCTGATGCGCAGTCCGGGGTTCTGCGTGCGGGCATTGCTGCGCAGACCGCGCGCTGCGATCTGGATGTCCGCCGGCGAGCGCAGCCCGGTCGCCACCGTTTCATTGTCCCCCGTGTTGGCAAGCACCAGAGCGAGATCCACCGGATAACCGATGTCATCCGCGGCAAGGATTGCGGCATCTATGCTGCCCGCCAGCGGATAGTCGGCAGTGCCTATGCCATAGGCCTGCAGCAGATTCCGTGCGTGGCGCGCGGGCAGGGCATCCGCCCCGGCGTTGATCGCCTCGGCGATGGCGCCGCGGACGGCAGCGAGGTCCGGGGTGAAGTCCTCCGCCAACGATGGCGGCATCTGCGCCAGCAGTTGCCGGTTGCGTTCGTAGCTGACAATGCCGAGAAAGATGGCGATGGCTTTTTCCGGCGAGTCATGGCTCAACAGGCCATGCGCGGCGGAAATTTGCTGTGCCTCGAGCATCGTGTTGCCGCCGACCCAGCAGGTGAATACGTTGCGCGCCGTATTGCCGGCGGCGGCGCATATCGCCTCGGCTACCGCCGCGCCCGGGGCGAAGGGGGAGGGCGAATAGACGGTGAGCACGGCGTCGGTGTTGCGGTCTGCCAGCACCGCGGAAAGTGCAGCGGCCCAGTTTTCCGGCGTAACGTCCTCCGGCAGCGCCAGCGGATTGCTCGGGGACGAACCCGGCCGCAGCAGTTCGTCGAGTTGCTTCAACGTGTCGTTTGAGGGTGTCGCGAGTTTGCCGCCGGAGCGCAGCAGCGCGTCGGCGGCAATGCGTCCGAGGCCGCGGCCATTGGCCAGGATGCTGAGGCGTTCGCCCGACATCGGCCGCACCCGCGCCAGCGCTTCGGCGGCATCGAACAAGTCTTCCAGAGTGTCGATGCGGACCCAGCCGGCGCGGCGCAGGGCCGCCTCATAAACGGCCTCGGTGGTGAAGGGACTGTCCGCCGGGCGCCTGCTGTCGCCCCGTCCGCCGCGGAAGGCGACGACAGGCTTGTTGCGCGCTGCTGCGCGCGCGGCCGACATGAACTTGCGCCCGGCCGGGACGGAGTCGAACTGCACCAGGATGGCCTCGGTGTCCGGGTCTGCCGCCAGCCAGTCGAGCACGTCGGCCAGATCGACATCGACGCTGGCACCGAGGTGCAGCGCCAGCGAGAAGCCGATGCCCTTGCTGCCGGCGCGATCGAGCACGGCGGCGGCGACGGCGGCCGACTGTGCGATCAGGGCGACCTTGCCGGGCCTTGCGTTGCCGGGGGCGACGCTGGCGTTGAGGCCGGTGGCGGGAACCAGCAAACCGCCGCTGCCCGGTCCGAGAACCCGCATCAGGCAGGGCCGCGCCGCATCGAGAATGGCCTTGCGCGCCGCCAGCACTTCGTTGCGGCCCATCTTGTTGTGCATCGATGGCCCGACGATCACCGCCCGCGTGCCGCGGGCGCCGAGCCGGGTGATGATCTCGGGCACATCGCCGAGTGCGGCGCAGACGATCGCCAGATCGGGCGTCACCTGGAGTTCGTCGATGTGGAGGTGAGCGCCGATGCCGAACAGCGAACGCTTTTTTGCCGCAACCGCCATCACCGGCCCGGAAAATCCTCCGGTGGCGAGATTCTGCAGCACGACATCGGCATAGCGATACGGCTCGTCCTGCTCGGCGACAACGGCGACGGACTTTGGACGAAACAGGAATTCGAGATTGCGGGCAGTCATTTTTGTGCCGGCCGGCGCGGTCTAATACGGCATGTACGGGCCGATCGCGGCGGACCGGCTCAGCGGGTCCACCAGGCGGCGACGACAAAGATGATCACGGCGATGGCGAGATACATCTGCCATGGCCGTTCCTTCTCGGCATAGGGGTCCGTGAGCGCACGTTCGGCGCCTTCTGGAAATTGTGCCAGTTGCGTCAGCGAGGTGCCGAACGGAATGTTGATGCGGGCGCGGGCATTAACCGCCCAGCCGTTTGCATCCAGTATCGGGCCGAGGTTGCGGCTTCTCAGCTTGAACCAGGCCAGCAGCATGGCCGGGCCGGATACCATCAGCATAAGACCGATGATCACCAGCGGCATCTGCCACCACTTGAGGCCGAGCATTCCCGTGACCATCGCTGCGGCTGCCGTGCCGATGGCGCCGATGGCCAGACCGATGGCGGCGAAGATGCCGGCAAACTTGCCGACATCAAAGGCCTGTTGCGCGGCCGGCTTGGCCGTTGCAACGGGGGTATCGATTTTCCTGCCGGCGGCGAGGGTGGCTTCGGCGAGCCTGGCGTCCACCGCCGTGGCCTTGCCCGCGGCGATTTTCTGCAACTGCTCCCCGACCAGGCGCAGCAGGCGCTTGTAGGGCGACCAGAAGGCCTGGCGCAGGCTGATCGGATGCTCCACCAGTTTGCTGATGGTGGCGTTCCAGTCGCGCCCCTGCCGGTCATAGAACACCCCGTTGCGGCCTACCATCAACTGGTCGGCATCGCCGGCGGTGAACGCGGCGGCGATGGTCAGCTTCTCGCTGCCGTTTGGTCCAAGCCGCACGCAGTCGCAATACACCAGACAGAGGCGCGACAGCCCGGCCAGTGCGGCATGCCTGGCGACATCGTTGACCGCCACGCACAGTTCGGCGGAGCGGCCGTCGAGATATAGCGTGCCGATCTGGAAGGATGCCTTGCCCTGCCGCGCATAGAAATCGCGGAAGGCGACAAAGTTGTTCGCCAACGGCAGCAGGTCGCGCACGTAGCGCGCCAGACGCTCCAGATCGCGCACCGCTTCGGCCTCCGGCGGCAATCCGGCGGGCTTGGCCGCCTGCCAGGCGACAAACCCGGCGAGCTTGTCCTGCATGTCCCGCCAGTCGGCTTCCGTCAGCATCTGGCGGGCGCCCAGAAGCGGCACCACGGCGGCATCGTGGAATCCGGCGATGCGCGCCACCCAGGCCGGATTGACGCCGGCAGTCAGCGGCAGCGCAGCGCCGGCGCCGACCATCGCCAGCGGCAGGGCGGCGATATCGGCGTGTTCGGCGGAAAGCGGCGCGGCGCCCAATGACTTCAGTGCGTCGAGGGATGCATTCATTGCCTCGCCGGCCCGCGCATCGAACGCCGTCAGCCGGCAACGCACGAAGAAATCATCGAGCTTGTCCTTTACCCCGGCGACCGCGCTGGCGGCGGCTTCCGTCGCCTCACCCAGCGTCTGCGCCGCGCTGCCGGCGGCTTCCCACGCCGCCAGCGCGCGGGCGGCGTACCCGGCTTCGGCGGCGCCGGCCGCATAGACCGAAATCAGGGCCCGGTCGTCAGATGAAAGACCGCGTGCGGCGGCCCGCAGCGGCGCCCCGAGTTCATCATCCTTGATCGCGGCCAGCGGCACGCCGTCGAGTTGTTGCGCCAGGACACCGGCATCGGCCAGCCGCGCCGCCGCCCAGTCAATGGCTGCCAGCAGTTCCGCGGCGCGTATGTGGCCGTCCTTGTCGGTATCGATCAGTGCCAGGGTCAGCGGGTCGAACTCTATGCCTTTGACCGGGCACGACAGGGCGACCCACAGTTTCTGGTCGAGTTCCTTCAGCGCCAGCAGGTCGGCGGCGGTATCGATGCGCACCTGCTCGAAGCCGCCGGCGCGGAAGAACTTGAATTTGTGCGACATGATCAGGCACCGTCACCGACAAAGGGGTTGCTGCGGCGTTCTTCGCCAAAGCTGGACATCGGGCCGTGGCCGGAAATGAATTCGACATCATCCCCCAGGGGCCAGAGTTTGTCGCGGATCGAGTTGATCAGCGTCTGGTAATCGCCGCGCGGAAAATCGGTGCGGCCTATCGAGCCGGCGAAGAGAACGTCGCCGGTGATGGCCAGTCTCGACGGGGCGTGGAAAAACACCACATGGCCGGGCGTGTGCCCCGGCGTGTGCAGGACCTGCAGGCTCTCCTTGCCGACGGTGACGGTGTCGCCGTCCTCGAGCCAGCGGTCAGGCGTAAATGCCTGCGCCGGGGGAAAGCCGAAGGCCCGGCTTTGCGCCACAAGCTGGTCGATCCAGAAGCTCTCTTCGCGCTGCGGCCCTTCGATCGGCACACCCAGGCGCGTCGCCAGTTCCCCGGCGCCGCCGGCATGGTCGATATGGCCGTGGGTGAGGAGAATCTTCTCGATGCTTACGCCCAGTCTGGTCGCGCCGGCCAGCAGCTTCTCGATGTCGCCGCCGGGATCGACGAATGCGCCTTTCATGGTTTCTGCGCACCACAGCAGGGTGCAGTTCTGTTCAAAGGGGGTGACGGGGATGATTTGATATTTCATGATGAAGTCCCAAACTGGAAAAGCCGGAAAAAGCGATTTACCACGGCGACACGGCGAAAAACCGTTTGAAATGATGTTGCTTTGCGCCGTGTCGCCGTGGTGAAAGCTCTTGAATTCTGATCACGATACTTGAAGGCCTGGCAACCGGCTATTCGGCAAGCCCGCGCCGGTAGTGTATGGCTTCGGCGACATGTGTCGAATCGATCTGTTGTTTGCCGGCCAGGTCGGCAATGCTGCGGGCTACCTTGAGGATGCGATGATAAGCCCGCGCGGTGAGTGCCAGCTGCGCCATGGCCTGCTTCAGCAGTTGCGCACCGGCTGCATCGGGACGCGCATACCGGTCGACTTCGTCCGGGCCGAGCAGCGCGTTGGGCTTGCCCTGGCGTTCGGTCTGGAGGATCCGGGCCGCGCTCACGCGGGCGCGTACCGTGGCCGACGATTCGCCATCGCCGCGGCCTGAGAGCTCGGCTTCGGCGACGGCCGGGACATCGAGCATCAGGTCGATGCGGTCGAGCAGCGGCCCCGAGAGTTTGCCGCGGTAGCGCGCCACCTGGTCCGGCGTGCAGCGGCACTTGCCGGCGGGATGGCCGAGCCAGCCGCAGGGGCAGGGGTTCATCGCCGCCACCAGTTGAAAGCGTGCCGGGAACTCGGCGCGGCGTGCGGCACGGGCGATGTTGATATGGCCGGTTTCCAGCGGTTCGCGCAGGGCTTCCAGCACGCTGCGTTGAAACTCCGGCAACTCGTCGAGGAATAGCGTGCCGTTGTGGGCCAGTGAAATCTCGCCCGGTCGCGGCGTGCCGCCGCCGCCGACCAGAGCGGCACTGGAGGCCGAATGATGCGGGGCGCGAAACGGCCGCTGCTGCCACTGTGCCAGCTTGAAATTTCCCGCCAGCGAATGCACCGCAGCGGACTCCAGCGCCTCGGCCGCCGTCATCGGCGGCAACAGGCCGGGCAGGCGTTGCGCCAGCATCGACTTGCCGGCACCCGGCGGTCCACTCAGGAGCAGGCTGTGGCTGCCCGCGGCTGCCACTTCAAGCGCGCGTTTGGCCGGCGCCTGCCCCTTGACCTCGGCCAGGTCGGGATAGCGGGCAAGAGCCGGTTCCGGCACGGCGGCGAACGGTGTCAGTACCTCGCGGCCGGCGAGGTGGGCGCAGACCTGCAGCAGGTTCGTCGCCGGCAGGATGTCCATGCCTTCGATCAGAGCGGCTTCCGCGGCGCTTTCCAGCGGCAGGACGAAGGCGCGCGCGGCGCGCGGCCCGGCTTCGTGGCGGATCGCGGCGCACATGGCGAGCGTGCCGCGCACTGCGCGCAAGTCGCCCGAGAGCGCCAGTTCGCCGGCGAACTCATGATCGTCCAGGGTGGCGGCCTTGATCTGGCCGGAGGCAATGAGGATGCCCAGTGCAATCGGCAGGTCGAAGCGGCCGGACTCCTTGGGCAAGTCGGCGGGCGCCAGGTTTGCCGTGATGCGCCGTTGCGGAAATTCGAAGCCGCAGTTCTGGATGGCGGCGCGCACACGATCGCGTGCTTCCTTGACTTCGGTGTCGGGCAGGCCGACCAGGGTGAAAGACGGCAGGCCCGCTGCGAGATGGACCTCGACGGTCACTTCCGGGGCCTCGAGGCCCGCCAGCGCCCGCGAGCGGAGAACGGCGAGCGACATCGACGGCCTTGCTAGCCCGGGTCTGGCCTGTTCCGGCCTTCCAGTTCGGTGACGCGCGCTTCCAGCGCCACGAGTTTCTCGCGTGTGCGGCTGAGAACCTCGCGTTGCACGTCGAACTCTTCGCGGCTGACCAGATCCAGCTTGGCAAACAGGCCGGCCAGCGCAGCGCGCATGTTTTTCTCGATGTCGCCGGCCGGTGTGGCCGCCAACAGGGAGGACACGCGGGCGGACATTTCATCGAGCAATTTTGGATTGAGCATGGCGGAGTTTCCTGCGGGGACTTGGAAAGTCTAGCACAGCAGCGTGACTGGCCGACTCTGCAGAGGACGTGGCACCGCAATGGTGCAACCGGGGTCGTGTTTGGTGCCCCGTCTGGTGCGAAGGCCCCGGTTCCTTTGTGGTGAATCCTTACATTGTGTTGATTTAACGAGGATAAGTGGCCTGGCACGGTCTCTGCATAAGAGGAACTGTACTTTTTCATTCTTTCAAGGAGCCTCATCATGCGCAAATCCCTACTCGCTGTTGCCGTCGCCGGAGCTTTTGCTCTGCCGGTTTCTGTAATGGCTGCCGACGCCCCGGCTGCTGCACCTGCCGCACCTGCAAGCCCGCACACTTTCACCGGCAACGTCGGCTTTGCCACAGAGTACCTGTACCGCGGTATTGCCCAGACGGCGGGCAAGCCTGCGCTGCAGGGCGGTTTTGATTATTCCCATGCCAGCGGTCTGTACGCCGGTGTCTGGGGTTCCAACATCAGCTGGCTCGAGAACATGGGCATGAGCGGCGCCAGCCTTGAAATAGACGTGTATGGCGGCTACAAGGCTGCGTTCGGCGCCAGCGATTTTGGCTACGACATCGGTGTCCTGACCTATAACTACCCCGGCAGCCTTGTGTCTGGCGCCACCAACCCGGACACCACTGAACTCTACGGCGCCCTGACCTGGAAGTTCCTGACACTGAAGTATTCCCAGTCGACGTCCAATCTCTTCGGCAATGCGAATTCCAAAAACAGTTCCTACCTCGAATTGAACGCAGCCTATGACCTCGGCGACGGCTGGGGCGTCACCGGCCACGTTGGTAGTCAGAAGATCAAGAAGGTGCCCGGTTCAGTGGGTGATTACAGCGACTACAAGCTGGGCGTTACCAAGGATCTCGGCTTCGGCGTAGTAGGACTGGCTGTTTCCGGCACCGATGCCAAGGACAGCTGCGGTTCGGGAGAGTTCTATTGCTTCCAGCAGCGTCCCGCTGGCGCCTTCGATTACTCGGCGGGCAAGACCAAAGCCGTCCTGTCGTTCACCAAGACTTTCTAAGCATCTGAATCAAATCCCGCCGGCGACCCGGCCGGCGTCGGCGGGATGTACGCAAATCTTAAACAAGCTCCTCCATTCATAAAGGAAACAGCCATGAAACTCGTCTCCGCCATCATCAAGCCGTTCAAGCTTGACGAGGTACGCGAGGCTCTTGCCGCCGTCGGCGTGCAAGGGATCACCGTTACCGAGGTCAAGGGGTTCGGCCGGCAAAAAGGTCATACCGAGCTCTATCGCGGCGCTGAATACGTCGTCGATTTTCTGCCCAAGGTCAAGGTCGAAGCCGCCATCCGCGACGATCTGCTCGACCAGGTCATCGAAACCATCGAAAAGTCCGCCAGCACCGGCAAGATCGGCGACGGCAAAATTTTCGTCTTCGACGTTGAACAAGTCATCCGCATCCGCACCGGTGAAACCGGTGAGGAAGCCCTCTAAGGGAGAGCCGAAATGAAGAAATATCTAGCCATCCTGCTGACGGTTTGCGCCGTCGGCATCGCCGGCGGCGCTTCCAGCGTCTGGGCCGACGACAAGCCAGCTGCGGCTCCTGCTGCTGCTACCGCTGCGGCTGTTCCCGCTGCCGCAGCGCCGGCTGCTGCACCCGCTGCGGCACCGGCCGCTGCTACTGCCGCTCCGGCAGCCGCGGCACCGGCCCCCGTGCCGAACAAGGGCGACAACGCCTGGATGTTGATCTCCACCGCGCTCGTGATCCTGATGAGCATTCCCGGTCTCGCGCTGTTCTACGGCGGCCTGGTGCGCAGCAAGAACATGCTGTCGGTACTGATGCAGGTGTTCGTCACCTTTTCGGTGATCAGCGTACTGTGGGCGATCTATGGCTACAGCGTGGCCTTCAGCGAGGGTAATGCCTTCTTCGGCAGCCTCGACAAGCTGTTCCTGAAAGGCATCACGCCGGACTCGGTTGCCGCCACCTTCAGCAAGGGCGTGGTGATCTCGGAGTTCGTCTTCGTCGCCTTTCAGGGCGCCTTTGCCGCCATCACCTGCGGCCTGATCGTCGGCGCCTTCGCCGAGCGCATCAAGTTCTCCGCGGTGCTGCTGTTCATGGTGCTGTGGTTCAGCTTCGCCTACCTGCCGATCGCTCACATCGTGTGGTACTGGGCGGGTCCGGACGGCTACGTCAGCGCCGAAGCGGCCGACAAGCTGAACGCCACGGCGGGCTACATGTTCCAGAAGGGTGCGCTCGATTTCGCCGGCGGCACGGTGGTGCATATCAATGCCGCCATCGCCGGTCTGATCGGTGCCTATCTGCTGGGCAAGCGCGTCGGCTACGGCAAGGATTCGATGGCGCCGCACTCGCTGACCATGACCATGATCGGTGCCTCGCTGCTGTGGTTCGGCTGGTTCGGCTTCAATGCCGGCTCCGCGCTCGAAGCCAACGGCACGGCGGCTCTGGCCTTCGTCAATACCTGGCTGGCGACGGCAACGGCGGCGAGCTCATGGATGATCGCGGAATGGCTGATCAAGGGCAAGCCCTCGATGCTGGGTGCGGCTTCCGGCGCAGTTGCCGGCCTGGTGGCGATCACACCGGCGGCGGGTTTCGTCGGCGTGGTCGGTGCTCTGGCCATCGGCCTGGCGGCCGGCGTGGTTTGCCTGTGGGGTGTGAATGGCCTGAAGAAGCTGCTCGGTGCCGATGACTCGCTCGATGTGTTCGGTGTGCATGGTGTCGGCGGTATCCTCGGCTCCATCCTCACCGGCGTGTTCGCGGCACCCAGCCTCGGCGGCACGGGTGTGTACGACTACGTGGCGAACAAGGTCGCGGAAAACTACTCGATCATGGATCAGGTCATCATCCAGGCCACAGGCGTGGGCGTGACCCTGGTCTGGTCGGGTGTCGTCGCCTTCATCGCGTACAAGATCGTGGATATCTTCATCGGCCTGCGCGTGCCGGAAGACGAAGAGCGCGAAGGTCTGGACATCACTTCGCACGGCGAGTCTGCCTACCACGGCAGCTGATCTGTGCCCCGCCCCCTTCGTCACGAAGGGGGCAACGCGGTTCGATTCGGGTGCCCTCGCGGCACCCGTTTCTCATTGGAGGGGACGGTATCCGGGGATGGGTCCTGCTCCCTGCGGACAAGACAGGCAATACACCGGTCACGAACCGCTGTAGACTCTGCCGATGCTCGAAAAACCGGTTGAAGATTTCATTGAGCCGACGGCAGGACTCGGGTTTCCGCCCGTCCCGGACTCGGACATGAGCGCGCAGTCGATCGGCATAGGGCGGCGCGCTCTGGCGCGACTGGACCGCCTGCTTGCCGTTGTCATGGATTCCGGCATGGTTCTGGTGCTGCCGGTCTCCCTGCTGCTGTTTCTGCAATGGCCTTTGCGCGACCTGGTGCAAGCCTATTCGCGCCAGGCCAATGATCTGGCGCAAGCGTTGTTCGCACTCTACGTCAGCCTTGCCCTCAGCTTCGCCACCCGCCAAGGCACGCATCTGGCCACCGATGTGCTGGCGCGCCATCTGCCGCCGGCCTGGCGCCAGCGCATCGCGCGCTGGGCGCCGCTGCTGGTGCTGATGCCGTGGGCCGTATTCATCCTTGCGGCGAGTTGGGGTTCGGTGTCGGCATCGCTGAAACAGATGGAAGGATTTCCTGATACCTACAATCCGGGGTATTTCCTGATCAAGTTCAGCGTCTGGCTGCTGGCGTTTCTGGTCTTGCTGCAGGCGCTGATCGACGGCTTTGCCGGGAAACGGGACGCCGGCTGATGGAGACCATCGGTCTCGGCATGTTTCCCCTCCTGGCCCTGGTCATCCTCGTCAGCGGCATTCCGGCATGGCTGGCGCTGATCGCTACCGCCCTGATCTTTGCGCTCGGCGGCATTGCCTTCGGCGCCCTCACGCTGCCGGTGCTGACAGCGCTGCCTTACCGCGTGATCGGCCTGCTCGAGCACGACCTGCTGCAGGCGTTGCCGCTGTACGTGCTGATGGGCGTGCTGCTGAATCACCTGCCGCTGTCCGCAACGCTGTTCAAGGTCGGCCGCCGCGCCCTGGCCTTTACCGGCGCCGCGCCGCAACTTACCGGTCTCGGTCTGGGCGTCCTGCTGGCGCCGATGAACGGCTCGGTCGGCGCCAGCGTGGCGATGCTCGGCCGCACGGTGACGCCGCGCCTGGCGGCGAGCGGCGTCTCCGCAGAAAGGAGCAGTGCGCTGGTCGCCGTCGCCAGCACCTTCGGTGTCGTGGTGCCGCCTTCGCTGGTGCTCATACTTCTCGCCGACACCATGATGCGGGCGCATACCGAAGCGGTGAATGTGACGCACGCGGCGGGACGCATCATCAATACGCAGGACATCTTTCTCGGCGCCCTGCTGCCTGCCGCCGCCCTGCTTGCATTGCACCTGGGCATCACCTTGTGGCAGGGCCGCAACGACGGCAAGGGACTGGCGCCGGGCGCAGTTGAAAAGCCCGCCTGGCGGGAATGGCTGACGGCGCTGCTGACCATCGTTTTCATCGGCGGCCTGCTCGGGGCCGTGGTGACGGGGAGCCTTTACGCCGTGGAAGCGGCGGCTACCGGCGGCGTCGCCCTGTTCCTCTTCGGCCTGCTGTCGGGGCACTTCAAGCGCGGCGTGCTGAAAGCGGTGCTGCGCGACACCATGGCCATCTCGGGGTCCCTGTTTGCCCTGCTGATCGGGGCGACCACCTTCACCCTGGTGCTGCGCGCCTTCGAAACCGATCGCTGGATCGCGGCCGCGCTGTCCGGCCTGGCGGGCGGTGAAATGGTGGTGCTGGCGGTCGTTCTCGGCGGACTGGCGGCCTGCAGCTTCGTTCTCGATGCGTTCGAAATCATCTTCGTCGTCCTGCCGGTCGTCATGCCTCCGCTGCTGATGCGCGTACCCGATGCGACCTGGGTCGCGGTGCTGACGCTGCTGATCCTGCAGACCAGCTTCATGGTGCCGCCGTTCGGTTACGCCATACTGATGGTGCGGATACATCAGGCGCGCCTGCTGTCGAACCGGCGCCTGCTGGCAGCGCTGCTGCCTTATCTGTTGGCGCAGCTGGTGGTGGTGCTGGCGGTCTGTGCGTTTCCGGCCATTGTGTCGCGCGGCCAGGCCGAGGTCGTTGCGCCGGTCGAAGGATCGATTGCGGATGCCCTCGCGGAAGACGCCAGGCAATCCGAGCTTCTGCAGAGTCAGCAGATTCCCGGCAAATAGGCGGCAGCGCCGCGAGGCGCGGTCCGGTGGTTACACCGCGGGTGTGCGGGTGCCGATGAAGCGCGGGTTTTCGAACAGCGAGGTGATCCTGACCTGATGCACTTCGGGGTGATCGGGAACGAGGAAGATGACCGGCGTCAGCATTTCCTCGAAGATCCCCCTGAGGCTGCGCGCGCCGACCTTGTATTCCATCGCCAGGTCGGCGATCTGCTCGAACACCAGCGGCTCGATGCTCAGTTCCACGCCGTCGAGCTGCAGGATCTGGCAGTACTGTTTGTAGATTGCATTTTCCGGCTCGGTCATGATCCGGATCATCATCTCGCGCGACAGCGGCTTCAGGGTGGCGACGATGGGCAGGCGGCCGGCGAATTCCTGGATCAGCCCGTACTCGAACAGGTCGGTCGGCTTGACGCGGGTGTTGAGGCGGTCGAGCAACTTCTGGTTGTCATCTTCGGAGGTCGAGATGAAGCCGAAGGAGTGGGTCCGGGTGAGGATGTCCTCGATGCCGACGAAGGCGCCGCCGCAAATGAAAAGGACATTGGTGGTGTCGATGTAGCGTGCGTCCTTGATCTTCACCGGCGCACCTTCCATGATCTTCAGCAGCGCGTGCTGGACGCCTTCGCCGGAGGTGCCGCGCGCCTGGCCCGGGACGCTGCCGAGGGCCTTGAGCTTGTCGATTTCGTCGATGAAGACGATGCCGCGCTGGGCGCGCCCGATGTCGCCCTCGGCCTTGTCGATGAGCCGCTGCAGGATCGCCTCGATTTCGTCATTGACATATTCGCTCTGCCCCAGCGAGGTCGCGTTGGCCGTGACGAAGGGCACCTCGAGGACCCGCGACAGCGTCTCACACAGCAGTGTCTTGCCGGTGCCGGTGGGACCGATCAGCAGCACATTGCTCTTGACCACTTCCACCTTGTCGGGCGTGGCCAGTTCTATTTTCCGGTAATGCGTATAGACGGCAACAGCCAGCTGGCGCTTGGCCTCGTCCTGGCCGACAACGTGCTGGTCGAGGAATTTGACGATCTGGCTCGGGGTCATGATGGGAGTCCGCCTGCAAGGGTCGAAAAGGAAGCAGGCCCTAGATTACCAGCATGAACAGGGAATTATTGCGCCGGGCTTCACCGTTCCGTCAGTGCCTTCTCCGGCGTCAGGATGCGGAACAGGCCGCGCAGCCTGTCGCGCCGTGCCAGCCGCAGAAGGGCCTTGTCCGCGGTCACCAGCCAGTCGGCGGCGGCGTCGCGCGCCAGTTCGAGGAATTTCTGGTCATCGCGATCGGTGCAGCGCGGCAGTGCCGCTGGTGCCGCCGGCAGCGTCGTGTCAGCGCAAGTTGCTTCCGCTCCATAGGTGGCCAGGGCGTTTTGCTGCTCTTCTTCGGACAGGGCGAACAGAGGGTAGCCCAGCACGCGGCGGAATTCGTCGAAACAGGCGGCATTGGTTATCGCCTGCCATTCTCCGCTTTCAACCCGTGCCCGCAGCGGTGCGAAGCGGCTGTCGGCAAAGACGTAGAGCGAGACCAGCACGTTGGTGTCGAGCACCACGCGGCGTGGCGCGGCCGCAGAAAAAACGGGCGCGGAGCCTTGCAGCTCCGCGCCCGTTGTCCGGTCCGTGAGGCCGCCCGTCACTTCACTTTCTTCTGCGTGTCGAGGCGGAACTTGACGAAGGAGCCGGGCGCATCTTCGAGCGGCTTGAACTTGCCCTTGGCCGGGTCGCGGGCCGGAACTTTCGCGTCATTGAGTCCGGTGATCCACTTCTGCCAGTCGGTCCACCAGGAGCCTTCGTGCTGCCTGGCGCCTTCGAACCACTCGTCCGGGGTTTCCGGGCGGGTCTTGGCGTCATTGGTCCAGAAGCCGTACTTGTTGGCCGAGGGCGGATTGACGATGCCGGCAATGTGGCCTGAGCCACCGAGGGCGAAGCGCACCGGGCCGCCGAGCGCGGTGGAGCCCAGGTAGACGCTGCGCCACGGCGCGATGTGGTCCTCGATGGTCGAGATGAAATAGGACGGCGTCTTGACCTTGGCCAGATCGATCGGCGTGTCGAGCAGGGTGATGCCGCCGGGTTGGCGCAGCAGGTTGTTGAGGTACATGTTGCGCAGGTAGTAGCTGTGCATCTTGTAGGGCATGCGCGTGGAATCGGAATTCCAGTAGAGCAGGTCGAAGGGGAAGGGTTCCTTGCCCATCAGGTAGTTGTTGACCACGAAGGTCCAGATCAGGTCGTTGGAGCGCAGCATGTTGAAGGTGGTGCCCATCTCCGAGCCTTCAAGATAGCCGCGTTTCTCCATCTTCTTTTCCAGGCTGGCGATCTGGCCTTCGTCGATGAAGACACCGAGTTCGCCCGGGATCGAGAAGTCGAGCAGGGCGACGAAGAATGTCGCCGAGGCGATGCGCTTGTCCTTCTTCGCCGCCATGTAGCCCATGGTCGAGCCGAGCAGCGTGCCGCCGAGGCAGTAGCCGATCATGTTGACTTCCTTCTCGCCGGTCTGCTGGCAGACGACGTCGATGGCGGTGATCGCGCCTTCGGCCATGTAATCTTCGAAGCCCTTCTTCGCCAGTTTGGCATCCGGGTTCACCCAGGAGATGACGAACACCGTGTGGCCCTGGTCGGTGGCCCACTTGATGTAGGAATTGCTCTCGCGCAGGTCGAGGATGTAGTACTTGTTGATCCAGGGTGGAATGATCAAGAGCGGCCGCTTGTACTGCTCCTTGGTCGTCGGGTTGAACTGCAGCAGTTGGATCATCTCGTTCTGGAAGATCACCTTGCCCGGCATCGTGGCGACGTTCTTGCCCATCTCGAAGGCGGCGGGATCGGTCATCTTGACGCGCAGCTGGCCGTCGCCTTCCTCGATGTCGCGCAGCAGGTTGTTGAAACCCTTGACCAGGTTCTGGCCGTGGCTCTTGACCGTCTCGCGCAGCACTTCCGGGTTGGTCCCGGCGAAGTTGGACGGCGACAGCGCGTCGATGAACTGGCGGGTGAAGAAATTCACCTTCTTGCGCGAAATCTCGTCGAGGCCCTCGACATTGCCCACCGAGTCATGGACATGACGGGCGGTTATCAGGTAGGACTGCTTGATGAAGTCGAACAGGAAATGCTCTTCCCATTGCGCGTCGGCGAAGCGCTTGTCGCCTTTTTTCGGCAGTGCCACCGGCGCACCGGTCATGCCCATCAGGCGCAGCGTCGAATGCTGCCACAGCGAGAAATAGTCCCACACCAGGTTCATCTGCGCCTGCGCCATCTTGTAGGGATTGGCCAGCATCTTCGCCATCATGTCCATGAAGGCCTGGGCGATTCCCAGGTCGTCGGACGGCGCCGATACGCCCTTCTTCATCTGGCGTTTCACGTGTGCCGTGATCAGGCTGGAGGCGCGTTGGGCCACCTCGGCGTAGGTCTTGGCAATTTCCTTCGGATCGGGCAAAGCTTTGGGTTCGTGCGCGGACATAGTGACTCCCTGGGTTAGCTGACGTAACGGGTGAGACCGTTTTCTTCGATGCGCTGCAATTTTCCTGCGTGTTCCAGATAATTCAGGTGGGCGATGGCTTCGCCCATGGCAAACATGGTCTGGTGCGGGTCGGGAAGTTCGCGGCCGAACAGCACCGTGATCAGGTCGGCCGCACTCTTCGCTCCGTCGCGGCAGGCCTTGAGAAGGACCTGGCAGCGCTCGGCGTGGTGCGCGTGCAGTTGCTCTATGCGTTCATGCAGGCCGCGGAAGGGGCGGCCATGCGAGGGCAGTACCAGCGTGTCCGCCGGCAGTGAGCGAAAGCCGTCGATGGAGTCGAGGAACAGGCGGAGCGGATCGCCGTGCGGGTCGCAGGCCATGACCGAAATATTGGTCGAGATTCGAGGCAGCAGCATGTCGCCCGAAATCAGTACGCCGAGTTCCGCGCAATACAGGCTCATGTGTTCGGGGGCGTGGCCGTAGCCGACGATGGTGCGCCACTCGTGTTTGCCGATGTTCAGCACCTGGCCGTCGAACAGACGGCGATAGGTCGCGGGGATTTCCGGTACGCCGCGCTTGTAGCCGTTGCCGCGCTGGATCAGGCCGTCGATGCGCGCCTGATCCAGGCCGTGGCGGCGGAAGAAGTCGAGCATGGCGCTGATCGCGTAGCCCGCGACCTGCTCCGCCATCATGTGCGCCGCCAGGTACTCGCCCTGGGCAATCCACAGCCCGGCGCCCTCCTCGCGTTCCAGCCAGGCGGCGAGGCCCAGGTGGTCGGGATGGCAATGCGTGACGATGCTGCGCGTCAGCTTGCGTCCGGGACCTTGTCCGCCGGGGACGCCGCTTCGCGGGCCGGCGAGCACCGATTTCCACGCCTCCTTGATCGGATCCAGCGCAATGCCGGTATCGACCGCCGCATAGCCCTCGCCGTCTTCCAGCAGCCACAGGTTGATGTGGTTCAGGGCAAACGGCAGCGGCATGCACAGCCACTCGATACCGCGGGCAACGGCCACCGCCACGCCGGGGGCGGGCGCGGTCTCGTGCGGATAGGCGATGGGGGCGTTCAAACGGAGTTTCTTTGCATCGGTTGGAGAAATCTGCTTAACTTGTAGGTAGTTAGTCGGCTATTTTATCCAATTCTCCGGGCTTTATGTGCGGTGCAACATAGAACGCATGTCAGCCCGTCATCATGAACGATACTCAAACCATCACCGAACTGGCCCGCGATTTCGGCGTAACCACCCGCGCCATCCGCTATTGGGAGTCTCACGGACTGGTCTCCCCGGCACGCGAGGGCGGCAACCGGGTCTACAGCAAGCGCGACCGGACGCGGTTGAAGCTCGCCCTGCGCGGTAAGCGGCTGGGGCTTTCGCTGGCCGAGATCAAGGACCTGATCGACATGTACGACACGGCGGAGGACGAATCCTCCCAGCTGCTGTCCTTTCTCGGTGCTCTTGCCCAGCGCCGCGCTGCTCTCGAGCAGCAGCGTGACGACATTCAGGCCGTGCTCAAGGAAATTGCCCGTTTCGAGCGGCAATGCCGCGAAATGCTCAAGTCCGACGAGGCCAAGGCCGCCGCCGGCCGTCGCCGGTCGCGTTCCGCGTAGTTGACGTTGACGTCAACGTCAACTAGGATGTGCGAACTGATTGCAGGAGGTTGAATGCCATACACTGCCCGCCCGCCAAAAAACGTCTTTCAGCCGCGCAACCCCGACTGGGAGGCAACTGTCCGCGGCAGCTTCATCCGGCAGAAGGTCATGAACCTGATCGGTGCCGAAATGGGCGTGTTGACTCCCGGCTATTGCGAAATCCGTCTGCCCTTTCGTGATGACCTGACTCAGCAGAACGGCTTTGTCCATGCCGGCATTACCGGCACCATCGTTGACAGCGCCGGCGGCTATGCCGGGCTCAGCCTGATGCCGCCAGGAGCGGAAGTGCTGTCAGTGGAGTTCAAGCTCAATCTGCTGGCGCCCGCCGACGGTGAATATCTGGTTGCGGAAGGCGAGGTGCTGAAATCCGGCCGCAATCTCGTCATTACCCGCGGCGAGGTGTATGCCATCAAGAACGGCAAGGCGACGCACTGCGCCACCATGCAGCAGACCCTGATGACCATGCACGCCAAGGCTTGATGCCGTCGCCCCAAACCTCAAGGAGACCCAGCAATGCTCGGACTGAATTTTGATCTCGGCGAAGACATTGACATGCTGCGCGACAGCGTGGCGCAGTTCGCCGCCAGGGAGATCGCGCCGCGCGCCGCGGCTATCGACCGGGACAATCTCTTTCCCGCCGATCTATGGAAGAAGTTCGGCGAGATGGGCCTGCTCGGCATGACCGCGGACGAGGAATACGGCGGCACCGGCATGGGCTATCTGGCCCACATGGTGGCCATGGAGGAGATATCGCGCGCTTCGGCCTCGGTCGGCCTGTCCTATGGCGCCCATTCCAACCTCTGCGTGAACCAGATCCGTCGCAACGGCAGCGAAGAGCAGAAACGGAAGTACCTGACAAAACTGATTTCCGGCGAGCATGTCGGCGCCCTGGCGATGTCCGAACCGGGTGCCGGCTCCGACGTGGTGTCGATGAAGCTGAAAGCCGAGCGCAAGGGTGATCGCTACGTGCTCAACGGCTCCAAGATGTGGATCACCAACGGCGGCGATGCCGACACGCTGGTGGTGTATGCCAAGACCGATGCCGCCGCCGGCGCGCGCGGCATGACGGCCTTCATCGTCGAGAAGGGCTTCGCCGGATTCAGCAAGGGCCAGCATCTGGACAAACTCGGCATGCGCGGCTCGAATACCTATCCGCTGTTCTTTGACGACTGCGAAGTGCCGGCGGAGAATGTGCTGGGTGGCGAAGGCAACGGCACAAAGGTGTTGATGAGCGGTCTCGACTACGAACGCGCCGTGCTCTCCGGCGGTCCGCTGGGCATCATGGCCGCCTGCATGGACGTGGTGCTGCCCTTCATCCACGAGCGCAAGCAGTTCGGCCAGAGTATCGGCGAGTTCCAGTTGATGCAGGGCAAGCTGGCCGACATGTACTCGACCTGGCAGGCCACCCGCGCCTATGTCTATGCGCTGGGCAAGGCCTGCGATCGCGGCGACCACGCCCGGACCCTGCGCAAGGACGCCGCCGGCGCCATCCTGTATTCGGCGGAAAAGGCCACCTGGATGGCGGGCGAGGCGATCCAGGCGCTCGGTGGCGTCGGTTACACCAACGAGTATCCGGCCGGTCGCCTGTGGCGCGACGCCAAGCTCTATGAAATCGGCGCCGGCACTTCGGAAATCCGCCGCATGCTGATCGGCCGCGAACTCTACAACGAGACAATGTGAGCCTGCTCGAAACCTACCGCGGTACGGTCTATCCGTGGCACTGCGACCACATGAACCACATGAATGTCATGTGGTATGTGGGCAAGTTCGACGAGGCGACCTGGAACCTGTTCTCCCACCTCGGCATGAGCGCCGCTTTTCTGCGCCAGCATCATCGCGGCATGGCGGCGGTGGATCAGCGCATCAGTTACCAGCAGGAACTGCAGGCCGGGGACACCGTGGCGGTAAGCACCGGCATCGTCTCCATCGCCGACAGGAAAATTGTCTTCTTCCACGAGATGCGCAATGCCGATAGCGGGGCGCTCTGCGCCGTGACACTGCTGACCGGGGTCTCGATCGACACCCGGCTGCGCAAGTCCTGCTCCATGTCCGAAGCTGCGCAGGCCAGGGCGCGCGAGCTGGTGGTCGTGCACAAACTGCCCTGGCCGGTCTGAGGAAAAGCGCCATGAGCGGAAATTTGCCGGGACCGGGTGCAGAAACAACAAGCCCCGGTGTGCGCGTTCTGGGCGCCGGCGACACGGCGGAACTCGAGCAGGTCCGCCAGTTCTTCCGCAACTATGCCGCGTGGCTGGGCGTCGACCTGTGTTTTCAGAACTTCGACGAGGAAATGGCGACCCTCCCCGGCCGCTATGCAGCGCCGCAGGGGCGCCTGTTCTACGCCGAAGTGGCCGGCAAGGGGGCGGGCTGCGTCGGCATCCGGCCCTTCGGTGAAGGCGTCTGCGAACTCAAGCGCCTGTATGTCGATCCTGCGCAGCGCGGTTTCGGCGTCGGCCGTCTGCTGGCGCTGGCGGCCATCCGTGCGGCGCGCGAAATCGGCTACCGCAAAATTCTGCTCGACACCCTGCCGGCGATGCGCATCGCGGTCAAGCTGTATCGCGAACTGGGCTTTCTCGAAGCGCCGGCCTACTACCAGACACCGCTCGAGGGCACCCAATTCCTCGCCCTCGACCTCGACAACTGGTCGCAGGACAAGGTCGAAAACGAGAACCTGTTTCACCTCTTCGATTTCAACCGCGCCTGGGCGCGCCGGATCGGCGAAGTCGATCCCGACTATTTCGAGCGCCTGTCGCACCTGCAAACGCCGCAGTACCTGTGGATCGGCTGCTCCGATTCGCGCGTGCCGGCCAACCAGATCGTCGGCCTGCTGCCGGGTGAGGTCTTCGTCCATCGCAATGTCGCCAACATCGTGGTGCACAGCGATCTCAACTGTCTGTCGGTGATCCAGTTCGCCATCGACGTGCTCAAGGTCAGACACATCATGGTGGTCGGCCATTACGGCTGCGGCGGCGTGCAGGCGGCACTCGAGCATCAGCGCGTCGGGTTGGCCGACCTCTGGCTGCGCCACGTCCAGGACGTTCACGTCAAGCATCTGGCGCGCGTCGATGCCTTGCCAGCAGACAAGCGCCACGACCGCCTGTGCGAACTCAACGTGATCGAACAGGTGATCAACGTCTCACGCAGCATCGTGGTCGAGGACGCCTGGCAGCGCGGCCAGGACGTCACCATTCACGGCTGGATCTACGGTCTCAAGGACGGCCTGATCCGCGACCTCGGCCTCACCGTCAGCACGCCCGACCACATACCCGAGCGCTACGAACTGGCGCTATCCACATTGCAATGAACCCCGCAACCAGACATTCAGCCACAGAGGACACGGAGTTCGCAGAGAAAGCCGGAACCGTGAAACGGCCTTATCTCTGTGGCCTCCGTGTCCTCTGTGGCTAAAAGGTTTTCCAGGAGAAGAGGAATCATCATGAACGACCCCATCGTCATTGTCTCCGCCGCCCGCACTCCCATGGGCGGCTTCATGGGAGACTTCACTTCGCTCACTTGCGCCCAGCTCGGCAGCGTCGCGATCCGGGCGGCGGTTGAACGCGCCGGCCTCAAGCCGGAACAGGTCGACGAGGTCATCATGGGCTGCGTGCTGCCCGCCGGCCAGGGCCAGGCCCCGGCACGGCAGGCCAGCCTCGGTGCCGGGCTGCCGCTGGCCGCCGGCTGTACCACGGTCAACAAGATGTGCGGCTCCGGCATGCGCGCCGCGATGTATGCCCACGACATGCTGCTGGCCGGCAGCGTCGATGTCATGGTGGCGGGCGGCATGGAGTCGATGAGCAATGCCCCCTACCTGCTGCCCAAGGCGCGCGGCGGCTTCCGCCTCGGCCACGGCGAGGTCAAGGACCACATGTTCCTCGACGGCCTCGAGGACGCCTATGAGAAAGGCCGCCTGATGGGCACTTTCGCCGAGGACTGCGCCGGCAGCTACAAATTCACGCGCGAGGCCCAGGACGCTTTCGCCATTGCTTCGACTACCCGCGCCAAGCAGGCCAACACGGACGGCAGCTTCGCTTGGGAAATCGCCCCGGTGACGGTGTCCGGCAGGAAGGGCGATGTCGTCTGCGACAAGGACGAACAGCCCTTCAAGGCGCAGCTGGAAAAGATTCCCGGCCTGAAGCCGGCCTTCCGCAAGGACGGTACCGTGACGGCAGCCAATTCGTCCTCGATCTCCGACGGCGCCGCCGCGCTGGTACTGATGCGCCGCTCGACTGCCGACAAGCTGGGCGTCAAGCCGGTGGCCGTCTTCGTCGGCCACAGCACCTTCGCCCAGGAACCGGGCCTGTTCACCACCGCCCCGGTCGGCGCCATGAAGAAGCTGCTGGCGAAGAACGGCTGGACCGCCGACAGCGTGGACCTCTGGGAAATCAACGAGGCCTTTGCCGTGGTCACCATGGCGGCGATGCATGACCTCAAGCTGCCGCACGACAAGGTCAACGTCCATGGCGGCGCCTGCGCGCTGGGCCATCCGATCGGCGCTTCCGGCGCGCGGGTCATCGTCACCCTGATTGGCGCGCTTAAGAAATGCGGCAAGCAGCGCGGCGTTGCCAGTCTGTGCATCGGCGGCGGCGAAGCCACTGCGGTCGGCGTGGAACTCTGCTGACCATGCTGCTGACACCGGAACAGGAGCAGATCCGCGACATGCTGCGCGATTTTTCGCGCGAGCAGCTCGCGCCCAAGGCCGCCGAATGGGACAGGACTTCGCATTTTCCGCGCGAGGAATTGCGCCGGTTGGGCGAACTCGGTGCCTGCGGCATGGTGGTGCCCGAGGAGTGGGGCGGCGCCGGGCTCGACTACGTCTCGCTGGCGCTGGCGCTGGAGGAAATCGCCGCCGGCGACGGCGCGACTTCGACCATCATCAGCGTTCAGAATTCCGTCGTTTGCGGCCCGATCAATGCGTTCGGCAGCGATGCGCAGAAGGAGAAATACCTGAAGAAGCTGGCCGGCGGCGAATGGCTGGGCTGCTTCTGCCTGACCGAGCCGCATGTCGGTTCCGACGCTGCGGCGATCCGGACCAAGGCGCATCTTGAAAAAAGCGGTGACGGCGACCACTGGGTGCTCAACGGCGTCAAGCAGTTCATCACCACCGGCAAGAACGCGCAGGTCGCGGTGGTGTTTGCCGTCACCGATCCGGGCGCCGGCAAGAAGGGCATCTCCGCCTTCATCGTGCCGGCCGACACGCCGGGCTACATCGTCGCGCGGGTGGAAGAAAAGCTCGGCCAGCATGCCTCGGACACGGCGCAGATCCTGTTCGAGAACTGTCGCATCCCGGCGGAGAACCTGCTCGGCAGCGAAGGGCAGGGCTACCGCATTGCGCTGTCGAACCTGGAGGGCGGCCGCATCGGCATTTCCGCCCAATCCGTGGGCATGGCCCGCGCCGCCTTCGAGGCGGCACTGGCCTATTCGCTTGAACGCGAGAGTTTCGGCAAACCGATCTTCGAACATCAGGCGGTCAACTTCCGCCTCGCCGACATGGCGACCCGGATCGAAGTGGCGCGGCAGATGGTGCATCACGCCGCCGCCCTGCGCGATGCCGGCCGGCCCTGCCTCAAGGAGGCGTCGATGGCCAAGCTGTTCGCCTCGGAGATGGCGGAGAGCGTCTGTTCCGATGCCATCCAGATTCACGGCGGCTACGGCTATGTCAGCGATTTTCCGGTCGAACGCATCTATCGCGACGTCCGTGTCTGCCAGATTTACGAAGGCGCGTCGGACATCCAGCGCCTGGTCATCGGCCGTTCTCTGGCCCGTTGAAGATCTGTGCAGCATCGAAACATGCATTCATTTGGTGCTATATTTGATGCGCTCTGTATTTGGAGAACTCCATGCGTACCACCGTAACACTCGACGAAGCCTTGCTCGCTCAAGCCCAGGCGCTCTGTGGTGTAAGCGAGCGTAGCGCCTTGCTGCGCGAAGCGCTCACGGCCTTGATCCAGCGTGAAAGCGCGGCGCGTCTGGCGCGTCTTGGCGGCAGCGAGCCGAGCCTGAAGGCGTCGCCGCGTCGCCGCGAAAAGACAAAGTGATACTCGTCGATACTTCGATCTGGGTCGATCACCTGCGTAGCGGTGACGCGCCGTTGACAGAAAGACTGCTGGCCGGCGAGGTTGCCACGCACAACTTCGTCATTGGCGAACTGGCTCTGGGCGGCTTGCGCAAGCGCGGCGGCGTGCTTGACCTGCTGCGCGCGTTGCCGCGTCTGTCGGCTGCCACCGACGATGAAGTCCTCTACTTCATCGAACAACGTGGCTTGAGCGGCAGGGGTATCGGCTATGTCGATGCGCACCTGCTGGCGGCAGTGGCCATGCATGGAACCAGTCTCTGGACGCGCGATAAGCGATTGCACGACATCGCGGAAGAATATTCGTGGGCGTTCGCGTCCGATCATTGAAAGCGACAGAATGGCCGAATACACGCTGCACTGTTTCGCCCAGTCCGGCAACGCCTGCAAGCCGGCGCTGATGCTGGACTTGTCGGGCGCCGACTGGTCGGCGCGCATTGCCGCCCTGCCCGGATGGCAGCACCCCTACCAACTGATGCCCGGCCATCCGCAACCCGGATGGGGAACAGGAGAAAGCCAATGAAAGAGCCCATCGATTTCTGGTTCGACTTTTCGTCGCCCTACTCCTACATCGCCAGCGAACGCATCGACGATCTGGCGGCGAAACACGATCGCCGGGTGCGCTGGCGGCCGATCATGCTCGGCGCCGCCTTCAAGGCCTCGGGCCTGCCCTTCCTGGTCGGCGTGCCGCTCAAGGGCGAGTACAGCAAACGCGATTTCGACCGCTCGGCACGCTTCCTCGGCGTGCCCTACACCTTTCCGCCCAAGTTTCCGGTCACTACGCTGGCGGCGGCGCGCGGCTACTACTGGCTGCACGGCCAGGACTGCGCCGCGGCACGCGAGTTTGCCCGCGCCGTGTTCCGTGCCTACTGGGTCGATGGCCGCGACATCGGCGAGCTGCCGGTCGTGCTGGAGATCGCCGCCAGGCTCGGCATCGACGGCGAAGCCTTGACGGCGGCGATCGCGACGCCGGAGATCAAGGAGCGCCTGAAGCAGGAAACCGAGGCGGCGGTTGCCCGGGGCATGTTCGGCGCGCCGTATTTCATGGTCGACGGCGAGCCCTTCTGGGGTGCCGACCGCCTGCCGCAGATAGACAAGTGGCTTGCCACGGGAGGATTCTGAATATGACTACATTCCCCCCAACCCCCTTTCCAGGAAAGGGGGTGCGCAAGCGCACCCTTCAGGGAAATATGACGGCCCACCCCCCTTCCCCCGCCCCGTGGGCGGGGGTGACTGGTCACCTCCCCCGCACGGCGGGGGAGGCAGGGAGGGAGTGCCCATCCTTTACCCGCGCCAGCGCGGGCGGCCCGGCGGAGGCAGCATGAGCGTCATCAAGTCAAAACTCAACATCCGCAGCGAGGAGTTCAAGGCCAACGCTGCGGCCATGGCAGCGCTGGTCGCCGACCTGCGCGAGAAGACCATCGCGGTCTCCGCCGGCGGCTCGCCGGAAACTGCGGCCAAGCACAAGGCGCGCGGCAAGCTGCTGCCGCGTGAGCGCATCAATGCGCTGCTCGATCCGGGCGCGGCCTTCCTCGAATTCTCGGCACTGGCCGCGCTCGGCATGTACAGCGGCGATGTCGCTTCGGCCGGCGTCGTCACCGGCATCGGCCGGGTCAAGGGCGTCGAGTGCATGATCGTCGCCAACGACGCCACGGTGAAGGGTGGTTCCTACTTTCCGCTGACGGTCAAGAAGCATCTGCGTGCCCAGGAAATCGCGCTGCAGAACCGCCTGCCCTGCATCTATCTGGTCGACTCCGGCGGCGCCAACCTGCCGACGCAGGACGAGGTCTTTCCCGATCGTGACCACTTCGGCCGCATTTTCTTCAATCAGGCCAACATGTCGGCGCAAGGCATTCCGCAGATCGGCATCGTCATGGGTTCCTGCACCGCGGGCGGCGCCTACATGCCGGCCATGTCCGACGAGTCGGTTATCGTCCGGAACCAGGGCACCATCTTTCTCGGCGGCCCGCCGCTGGTGAAGGCCGCCACCGGCGAAGTGGTCAGTGCCGAAGACCTCGGCGGTGGCGACGTGCATACGCGGATATCCGGCGTTTGCGACCACCTGGCCGAGAACGACCACCACGCGCTGTCCATCGCGCGTCGCATCGTCGGCAATCTCAACTGGCAGAAGCCGGTTTCGCTGGACATCGCCACGCCCGAGGAACCGCTCTACGACCCCGCCGAGCTCGGCGGCGTGATTCCGGTCGACACCAAGAAGCCCTACGACGTGCGCGAAGTCATCGCCCGCCTGGTCGACGGCTCGCGCTTCGACGAATTCAAGTCGCGCTACGGCACTACCCTGGTCACCGGCTTCGCCCGCCTGCACGGCTATCCGCTCGGCATTGTCGCCAACAACGGCATCCTCTTCGGCGAGTCGGCGCAGAAGGGCGCGCACTTCATCGAACTCTGCGCCCAGCGCGGCATTCCGCTTTTGTTCCTGCAGAACATCACCGGCTTCATGGTCGGCCGCAAGTACGAGAACAGCGGCATCGCCAAAGACGGCGCGAAGATGGTCACCGCCGTGGCCACGGCGCAGGTGCCGAAATTCACCATGATCATCGGCGGCTCCTTCGGCGCCGGCAACTACGGCATGTGCGGCCGAGCCTACAGCCCGCGCATGTTGTGGATGTGGCCGAATTCGCGCATCAGCGTGATGGGCGGCGAACAGGCAGCGTCGGTGTTGTCCACCATCCGCCGCGACGGCATGGAGGCCGCCGGCAAGGAATGGAGCAAGGAAGAGGAGGAGCGCTTCAAGGCGCCGATCCGCGAACAGTACGAGACGCAGGGTCATCCCTACTACGCCACGGCGCGCATCTGGGATGACGGCGTGATAGACCCGGCGCAGACGCGGCGCACCCTGGGCCTGGGAATTTCCGCTTCGCTGAACGCACCAATATTGCCGACAAAGTTCGGCGTCTTCCGCATGTAAATCGAATGCAAACCACAGAGACACAGAGGCGCAGAGAAAATCCTGTCCATCTCTTGCATTTCCTCTGTGTCTCTGTGCCTCTGTGGTGAAAGGATTTTCAATGTACCAATCGATACTGACTGAAATCGACCTCGGCGTCGGCATCATCACGCTGAACCGTGCCGAGCGCCACAATGCCTTTGACGATGTGCTGATCGGCGAACTGGCCGAGGCCATTGACTTCATGGCGGCCGAGCCGGCCGTGCGCGTGCTGGTGATCTCGAGTACCGGCAAGAGTTTCTGCGCCGGCGCCGATCTCAACTGGATGAAGCGTGCGGCGGGCTACAGCAGTGACGACAACCTGCGCGATTCGCGGGCGCTGGCCGAGATGCTGCGGCGCCTGGCGCAATGCCCGAAGCCGACCATCGCCCGCATCCAGGGGGCGGCCTACGGCGGCGGCGTCGGCCTCGCGGCCTGCTGCGACATCGCCATCGCCACCATCGACGCGCAGTTTGCGCTGACCGAAGTCAAGCTCGGCATCATCCCCGCGGTGATCAGTCCGCACGTCATCGCCGCCATCGGCGAACGCTACGCGCGGCGCTACATGCTGACGGCGGAGCGCTTCTCGGCCGCCGAGGCCTATCGCATCGGCCTCATCCACGAACTGGTGACCGATCCCGAGGCACTCGACGAGGCTGTCGGCGAGATCGTCGATGCCTTGATGAACAACGGGCCGCGGGCGCTGGCCGAGTGCAAGCAACTGATCGCCGCGGTGGCCTGGAAGCCCTTGTCGCCGGAAGTGATAGAAGACACCGCGCAACGCATCACCCGCCAGCGGGCCAGCGCCGAAGGGCGCGAGGGCATGACGGCGTTCTTGGAGAAGCGCAAACCCAACTGGAATCAAAATCATTAACCACAGAGACACAGAGACACAGAGAAGTACAGAGACAAGGCATTTTTGCCGTTCTCTGTGCCTCTGTGTCTCTGTGGTGAAAGGCTCCTATGTTTAGCAAGATACTTATCGCCAACCGGGGAGACCAGCCGCGAAGCGGCGCAGCGGCGCAGCCAAATTGCATCGCACGCGAAGCGTGCTCAGGAAATTTCTCTCCGGAGGTCAAGCATGTTTAACAAGATCCTTATAGCCAACCGGGGAGAAATTGCCTGCCGTGTCATCAAGACCGCACGGCGCATGGGCATCCGCACCGTCGCCGTGTATTCCGAGGCCGACGCCGGGGCGCGACATGTGCGTCTGGCCGACGAGGCGGTCTGCATCGGCGCGCCACCGCCCAAGGAATCCTACCTGGTGGCGGACAAGATCATTGCTGCGGCTCTGGCCACCGGCGCACAGGCGGTGCATCCGGGCTACGGCTTTCTCTCCGAGAACGAGGACTTCGCCCGGGCCTGCGAGAAGAGCGGCATCGTCTTCATCGGCCCGCCGGTGTATGCGCTGCGCGCCATGGGTTCCAAGTCCGAAGCCAAGAAGCTGATGGAGAAGGCCGGCGTGCCGCTGACGCCCGGCTATCACGGCGACAATCAGGATCCGGATTTTCTCCGGCAGCAGGCCGACGGCATCGGCTATCCGGTGCTGATCAAGGCGGCGGCCGGCGGCGGCGGCAAGGGCATGCGCGCCGTCGACAGGAGCGCGGACTTTCCCGATGCGCTGGCCTCCTGCAAGCGCGAGGCGGCGTCGAGTTTCGGCGACCAGCACGTGCTGATTGAAAAGTATCTGCAACGTCCGCGCCACATCGAGATCCAGGTCTTCGGCGACAGCCACGGCAATTGCGTTTATCTGTTTGAGCGCGACTGTTCGGTGCAGCGTCGCCATCAGAAGGTGCTGGAGGAAGCTCCCGCACCCGACATGCCCGCCGCGCGCCGCGCCGCCATGGGCAAGGCCGCCGTCGACGCGGCGCGGGCGGTAGGCTACGTCGGCGCCGGCACGGTCGAATTCATCGTCAATCAGGACGGCACCTTTTACTTCATGGAGATGAACACGCGCCTTCAGGTGGAGCATCCGGTGACCGAAATGATCACCGGCCTCGATCTGGTCGAGTGGCAGCTGAAAGTGGCTGCCGGCGAGACGCTGCCGCTGCGCCAGGAACAGCTGGCGATCCGCGGCCATGCGCTGGAAGCGCGCATCTATGCCGAAGATCCGGACAAGGGCTTCCTGCCCTCGGTCGGTCGCCTGATCCACCTCGCGCCGCCGGCGGAAACCCTGCACGTGCGCGTCGATACCGGCGTCGAGCAGGACGACGAAATTTCGCCGCATTACGACCCGATGATCGCCAAACTGATCGTCTGGGATGAAACCCGTGAACGGGCGCTGGCGCGCATGCTGCAGGCATTGGCCGACTACCGCGTGGTCGGCGTGTCGAACAACATCGGCTTCCTCTCGCGCGTCGTCGCCTGCCCGGCCTTTGCCCGGGCCGAACTCGACACCGGGCTGATCGAGCGCGAACGCGCTTTCCTGTTTCCCGAAGCCGCCGAGCCGCCGGCCGAAGCCTGGCTGGTTGCCGCGCTGGCCGAACTGATTCGCGACCAGCAGTACGCCGCCGCGGATGCCACCGCCAGCTGCGATCCTCATTCACCCTGGCATCAGCGCGACGGCTGGCGCGTGAACGGCAACGCCCGGCGCGAGATCAGGCTGCGCTGCGGGGAAACCGAAAAAGTGGTCAATGCCGGTTATGCCGGAGACCGCTTTGCGCTCGAATTCGAAGGCTGCAGCACTACCGCCGCCGGGCGATTCACCGGCAGCAGCGAGTTGCGCGTCGATCTCGGCGGACGCCGCATCAACGTTACCGTGGTATCCGCCAACGAAAGGCGCCATGTCTTCATCGACGGCGTCTGCTTCATCTTCGCCGCCATCGATCCGCTGTTCCACGCCGGCAGCGGCGGTGGCGCGGAAGGCGGGTTGACGGCGCCTATGCCGGGCAAGGTCATCGCGCTGATCGCCGCGGTTGGCGCAAGGGTGGAGAAGGGCGCGCCGCTCTTGATCCTCGAAGCCATGAAAATGGAACATACGATTGCCGCGCCGGCTTCCGGGGTGGTGAAAGCCTTCTGCTTCAATGTCGGCGAGCAGGTCAGCGATGGCGCCGAACTAGTAGAATTCGAGGTTGACACAAAATCGTCGTGAATTCGAATGGCCCTCCCCAGCAAAGTACGCATTGTCGAAGTCGGTCCGCGTGACGGACTGCAAAACGAGAAGAAGCCTGTTGCAACTGCCGTAAAGGTCGAACTCATCCACCGTCTTGCTGCCGCCGGTCTCAAGAGCATCGAGGCCACGGCCTTCGTTTCGCCGAAGTGGGTGCCGCAGATGGCGGATGCCGCCGAGGTTTTCGCCGCCATCGAGAAGCTGCCCGATGTCAGCTACCCGGTGCTGACGCCCAATATGAAGGGCTTCGAGGCGGCGCTGGCGGCGGGGGCCAGGGAAGTTGCGGTGTTCGGCGCCGCTTCTGAAACCTTTTCGCAGAAGAACATCAACTGCTCGATCGCCGAATCGCTGGAGCGCTTCCGTCCCATCGTCGAAGCCGCCAAGGCGGCGGACATCAAGGTGCGCGGCTACGTCTCCTGCGTCCTGGGCTGCCCCTACGAGGGCGAGATCACGCCTCTGGCCGTTGCCGACGTGGCGCAGGCGCTGATCGACATGGGTTGCTACGAGATCAGCCTCGGCGACACCGTCGGCGCCGGCACGCCGGAGCGCACCAAGAACATGATCGAGGCGGTGGCCAGGCGCATTCCGCTTAAGAAGATCGCCGGACACTTCCACGATACCTACGGCATGGCGACGGCCAACATCTACGCCGCGCTGCAAATGGGCATCGGCATCTTCGACAGTTCCGTCGCCGGCCTCGGCGGCTGTCCCTATGCCTCCGGCGCTTTGGGCAATGTCGCGACCGAAGATGTGGTCTGGCTGTTGTCGGGCCTGGGCATCGACAGCGGAATCAATCTCGACGCGCTGGTGGATACCGGCGTCTGGATCTCGAAGAAGCTCAAGCGCGAACCGGCTTCGCGCGTGTCGCAAGCCGTCCTTGCCCGGCGCGCCATGCAGGCAGCCGTCCGCGGGTGATTGCCGGCCCCGTGGCGGCAGAAGCGGAGGGCGTGGTCGTTTCGCCCTGCATCAATGTCTGCAAAATGGACGCCGGCCACTGTACCGGCTGCTTTCGCAGCCTCGACGAGATTGTCCGCTGGGCCACGGCGGGCGACCACGACAAGCGCCTGATCCTTGCCGCCGTCGCGCAGCGGCGGAGCCGCGCCGCTCCCGGTGCAGGGTCGCCAGTCGCCGGATGAAGTTGCCCGACTCTATCCTCGTCATTGAACGCGGCTGGCTGTCGTCGAACAACATCCTGCTGTTCGAGGGCGAGTCGGCGACGCTGGTCGATGCCGGCTATGTCGGGCATGCGGCGCAGACGGTCGACCTGGTGAAATCGGGCCTGGCGGGACGGCGGCTCGGCCGGCTGATAAACACCCACTCGCACTCCGACCACATCGGCGGCAATGCCGCGCTGCAGGCGGCTTTCGCTTGCCGCATCGTGATTCCGGCCGGCATCGAGCGCATGGTCAGCGAATGGGATACCGAGGCCCTGCTGCTCGGTCCGGCAAAGCAGCGCGGCGACCGCTTCGCCCATGACGCGGTGATCGAGAGCAACAGCGAATTCGAAATGGGCGGGTTGATCTGGCAGGCGCTGCCGGCGCCCGGTCACGACATGGAGGCGCTGGTTTTTTACTGCCCGGAAAAGCGCATCCTGATTTCCGGCGACGCGCTGTGGCAGGACGGCTTCGGCATCATATTCGGCGAAATGATGGGCAGGAAGGATGCCCTGCCGGCGACCCGCAGCACGCTGGAAATGATCGGCCGGCTCGGCGTCGATATCGTCATCCCCGGCCACGGTGCGCCGTTCGATGATTTCGATGCCGCCATGGCGCGGGCCTTGAAGCGACTCGCTTCGTTCGAGGCCGAACCCATGCGCATGGGGCGCAATGCGGTGCGCGCCTGCTTCACCTTCAATCTGCTCGACCTGCAGCGCCTGCGCGAGGACGAACTGCCGGCCTACCTGAAAAGCGTACCGTTCTTTCATGGCGTCAATCAGCGCATGCTGGGTTTTTCCGATGATGATTTCGCCTCCTGGCTGCTCGGCGAACTGCTCAGGTCGCGTTCGATCGAAATAAGCGACGGCTGGATACTGCCGACCATGGCGCCTTAGGCTCCCGGGATTTCTACGTAGGACCTTTCGAAGAGATCTTAAATCGCTTGAAAAGCGTACCTGATAGCGTGCCATTTGAGCTTCTCTGAAGGAGTACGAAATGAACCCTCTTACCGCCGGAGAAGCGCGCGTAAACCTTTACCGGCCGGTCGTCGCTTTGGCATCGAGTTGCTTTAGCCGGGGGTGCGCGAGGCGTTAGCGGGACCCGGGCCTGGATCCTACAGCGGCGACATGCGATATAATCCCGACGAATTCACTCGGGTATGTGCGGGGCTTTCCGAGAGATAATCCCGCCCTTGCGATTTCCTCGCTCCACCATTCGTCATCATCAAAGGCCTTTCATGTCCATCAACGAACAAACCATTCAGGCGGCGCTCAAGACTGTGATCGACGCCAACACCGGCAAGGATCTGGTCAGCAGCCGGTGCGTCAAGAACATCCGCATCAGCGGCAGCGACGTTGCCCTCGATGTCGAACTGGGCTACCCGGCCAAGAGTCAGATCGACGGCCTGCGTACGGCCGTGATCGCGCAACTGAAAGCCATCCCCGGCATCGGCAACGTCAGCGCCAACGTGTTTTCGAAGATCGTTACTCACGCCGTGCAGAAGGGCGTCAAGCTGATTCCCGGGGTCAAGAACATCATCGCCGTGGCCAGCGGCAAGGGCGGCGTCGGCAAGTCGACCACCGCCGTCAACCTGGCGTTGGGCCTGGCCGCCGAAGGCGCCACGGTGGGGTTGCTGGATGCCGACATCTACGGTCCTTCGCTGCCGCAGATGCTGGGCATCGCCAACGGCCGCCCGGAGTCGGCCGACGGCAAGGGCCTCGAACCCATGGAGGCGCACGGCATACAGGCCATGTCGATCGGCTTCCTGATCGATCCCGAACAACCCATGGTCTGGCGCGGTCCGATGGTGACGCAGGCCTTGACGCAACTGCTGACCGAGACGCGCTGGCGCGATGTCGATTACCTCGTCATCGACATGCCGCCGGGCACCGGCGACATCCAGCTGACGCTGGCGCAGCAGGTGCCGGTGACCGGCGCCATCATCGTCACCACGCCGCAGGACATCGCCCTGCTGGACGCGAGGAAGGGTCTCAAGATGTTCGAGAAGGTCGGCATACCGATCCTCGGCATCGTCGAGAACATGAGTATCCACATCTGCTCCAAGTGCGGCCACGCCGAACACATCTTCGGCTCCGGCGGCGGCGACAAAATGGCCAAGGACTACGAGGTGGAAATGCTCGGCGCATTGCCGCTCGACATGGCGATCCGCCTGCAGATGGACGGCGGCATGCCGACCGTCGAGGCCGACCCGGAAGGTCCGGCGGCGCTGATCTACAAGGGCATCGCGCGGCGCATCGCGGTGAAGATCGCCGAGCGGGCCAAGGACCACTCCAGCAAGTTTCCCAGCATCGTGGTGCAGAACACCTGACAAGAAAAAGCCGTGGCGGCTAAGGGCCGCCACGGCTTTTGGATGCAGGAAGATCGAAGTGCTTCAGCGCATCGCCGGCAAACCGCCCAGATAGCCCACTTCCGCCTTGTCGGTGTTGATCAGCGGCAGGATTCTGTCGAAGGTGGCCTTCACCGTGCTGTTCTGATCGCCGGCATGCTGGTAGTTGCTCATGATGTAGGCATAGCCGTTCATGTTATCCACGACCTGCAGCCCGGTGGACTCCGCGCCCATCGGCAGCGACAGGATGCGCACCAGCTTGCCGGTGTCGACGTGGTAGGCCCAGAGGTAGTTGTTGACATGGCGGCTGCTGTCCTCGCCGATGAACAGCACGCGCATGCGCTCGGAGAATGACAGGTTGTCCGGGCTGGCGATCTTGTCCAGCTTGGAGCTGTTGCCTTCGGCATCCGCGGTCTGGTCCTCGCCGATCACCAGGGCTTCCATCACGGTCGGAACGAAGCTGCTGTCGATGGCCGCGCCCGTGCTGTCGTACCAGCCGGATTGCAGGCTCAGCTGATAGACCGCGCCGGAATTGTTCGCCTTCAGCTTGATGTCGTTGCCCGGATCGGTCGATTTGTCGGTCATGCCGTTGGTCATCCGCGTCATGGCGGCGTAGGCCAAGTTGTCGCGGGCGTTGTATGCGACGCCTTCGAACTTCTCGAATTCCACTGAAGCGCCCTTGATCGCACCATAGCGCCGGGTTTCGAGGAAGGCGGCGAGGGTGTCGATGCTGACTCCGGTGGTGCCGAAGGTGCCCGTCTTCAGCTTCAGGTCCTCGACAGTGCCGACCTCATGGCCATGCTTGACCCGGGTGAAGCCGGCAGCCGGTGTGGTGCCGCCGGTGGTATCGACATCGAACAGGTCGCTGAACTTGACGCCGGCATCGACGGCGGACTTGATCTCGGCGTGCGTGGCATGGCCGAGCTTGATCCAGCTCAGGGTGGCCTTGCCGCCATCGGTTCCGGCGGGAGACAGCTGGTTCCACTTGGCCGCATAGAGCGAGCCGGCAGACAGGTCCTTGGCCTTGTCGGCGACGAACATGGTCATCATGGTATAGGTGCCGTCGTCACCCTGGATGGCGGTGCGGGAGTCGCCGAAGAAC
>Ga0194060_10000142_pt1 | contig 51226 bp, 48 predicted proteins | sample SepL225m_MetaG_FD_163427 | JGI IMG/M metagenome (GOLD analysis project Ga0194060, IMG submission 163427) | Anoxic zone freshwater microbial communities from boreal shield lake in IISD Experimental Lakes Area, Ontario, Canada - Sep2016-L222-5m | ecosystem: Environmental > Aquatic > Freshwater >... | reverse complement strand
ATTGAGTGAAACCGCACGACTTCGCATGCGAAACGAGAGCGCGCCATCGTTATCAAGCATGAACCGCGTGGGTGCCAATTGTCTGGCCGCCTCGGCCTTCTGTTCGGCCCTTTCTGCTTGTACAAATGTGCTGGGGTCTGTACCTTCGGCGAGCATCGTACGCAACGCAGCATACTTGGTCCGCGCCTCCGCAATGGACACTTTGGGATAGACACCCAAAGACACTTGGTTCTCCTTACCGGCGAACCGATACTTGAATCGCCACCACTTGTGGCCGGCAGGCGTTAGCAGTATGTACAAACCGTGCCCATCGAAAAGCTTGGCCGGCTTTTCACCGGCTTTGGCAGTTCGGATCACTTCGTCTGTTAGCTTCATTGGGGCCATCTCACTTTTCCGCAAGTGCGGTTGGCCCTAATTTTGGCCTCCTTTGGGGCCAGCTGTCAATGGATTCTGTCGGATGGCTATGGATGGACAAAAGGCCGGAAACCTTGTTTTTATTAGGTTTTCCGGCCTTTCTTGGACTGCATTGGACTACGTTGGAACGTGAAATGGTGGAGGCGGCGGGAATTGAACCCGCGTCCATAAGTGCGCCACAGACAGTTCTACATACTTAGCCACGTCATTTGATTTAACCCGCACCCCGCCGACGGACAGGCTGGTTGAAGGCGATTCGCTGGATTTTCGAACTATGCATCGCGACCCCGCACAGCCTTATCTTCTGTATATGATTCCGATGTAGCTTGCGCTACCTGGTCCAGAAGCAAACCAGTTCGGAAGCCAGCCGCTGTTAGGCGGCTAGAGCGAAACGCTCGTCGTTGGCAGTTAGTACTTTCCAGATGGATTTACGAGGTACCCGGATCCTCGGTATGCCCTGCATGCTTTGTCACCCATGTCGAAGCCATGTCGCCCCCTGAGTAATAAAAACTATATAACACCTGATGCACAAATTTCAAGTGCGATTTTAACTGTTTGCCGCCGCGATGCCGAGGATATCTTGCGGTGAAGCGGCAATCGCATCGGCTCCCCAGGATGCGGGTGGCTTGCCATTCCCGAGATAGCCCCAGGCTGCCACAATGGTCTTCATCCCGGCAGAGCGACCAGAGATGACATCGCGTTCGTCATCGCCGACGTAGATGCAGTTTCTTGCAGCGATTCCGATCACTGCGCTGGCGAGTTGCATGGGGCGGGCATGGGGCTTGGAACGCTGGGCGCTGTCGCCGCAGACGATACAGGCACTGCGCTGGCGGAGTCCCAGTTGCTGCATGAGAGGAATTGCAAACCGCTGTGACTTGTTGGTAACGATGCCCCAGGGAATCTCTCGCGCCTCGAGTTCATCCAGGTGCTCGGCGATGCCTTCAAACAGCCGGGTGTCGATACACAATGCTTCCTGGTAGATGGCGAGAAATCGCTGGTGCAGACTAATGTATGTCGGGTCAGCCGGGGTGATGCCGAGACCGGCGCCGATCATGCCACGGACGCCGGAAGATACATGGGGCCTCAATTTTCCCATCGGTAATGGACCACGCCCTTGTTCCAGCAATAACTGATTGAGGGCGCCACCCAGATCTGGCGCCGTGTCGGCCAGGGTTCCGTCGAGATCGAAGAGGACCGCTTCAGGCATTACGCTTGGCTCTGAGAAGGTAATTTATGTCGGTATTGGCGCCGATCGATGCGTCACGTTTGAGCGGGTTGTAGCGCAGGCCAGTAATTTCGAGTACTTCCAGCCCGGCATTGCGGCACAAGTGTGCGAGCTCAGCCGGTTTGAGAAAGCGCGTGTAGTCATGGGTGCCGCGCGGCAGGAGATTGAAGATGTATTCGGCGCCGACCACTGCAAGCAGGTAGGCTTTTGGATTCCGATTGATCGTGGATAAAAACACCTGCCCTCCCGGTTTCACCAAGCGAGCACAAGCTATGACAGTACTTGCCGGATCGGGTACGTGCTCAAGCATTTCAAGGCAGGTGACGACGTCGAAACGTGATGGAGCTTCATCCGCCATGGCTTCCGCTGAAATCAGGCGATAGTCGATGGTATGGCCGCTTTCGTAGAGGTGCAGGCGGGCAATGGCGAGCGCTTTCTCCGACAGGTCGATACCGGTGACCTGTGCACCCAATGCCGCCATTCCCTCACTAAGTAGTCCGCCACCGCAGCCAACATCAATCGTCTGTTTGTCTTTGAGTCCGGTATGACCGTCTATCCATCTCACTCGGGCAGGGTTGATGTCATGCAGCGGGCGGAATTCAGAGTTTGGATCCCACCAGCGATGGGCCAAGTCTCCGAATTTATCGAGTTCGTGCGGGTCAGCGTTGCTGGTTGCATTCATGCTTGAGTCTCAGGCCATCCTTGGAAACCGCCCCTGGCAGGATGCCGAGGACATAACAAAAAAGCCCTGCAGGGCAGGGCTTTTTTGGAGTCAGGAGAAATTATTGAGCCTTGGTACCAATGACTTCGATTTCAACGCGACGATCGGGCTGCAGGCAATCGATGGTCTTCTTGCTCTTTGGGCCTTTGCACTGGTTGGGTTTGGTAATCGGTTGCTTCTTACCCTTGCCTTCAGTGTAAATACGGTTCGGTTCGATTCCCTTTGCAACCAGATAAGCCTTGACGGCTTCGGCTCGTTTCTCGGAGAGCTTCTGGTTATAGGCGTCGGTACCGAAACGGTCGGCGTGACCGACAGCAATGATCACTTCAAGTTTGATATCCTTCATATCGCCGGCAAGCCCGTCGAGCTTAGCCTTGCCTTCGTTGCGCAGGACAGCTTTGTTGAAGTCGAACAAGGCGTCGGCCGCGAGGGTCACTTTCTGCGCAGCAGGCTTAGGTGCGGCGGCGGCTGTCGCCGGTGCAGCAACTATTCCTCGTGTGGCAGCAGCAGGTGCTTCCTTCTTCACCAGATCCGGATCGCATTCTTCAATGGCCATCGCCGGGGTCCAGTAACCGGTACGCCAGCACAGGCCGGTACCGCTTTTGACTACATAACCGCGTTGGTCAATCGCATAACCGACGGTGCCTTTGGTATCAATCCCGGGAGTCTGGGCGATAGCGGAAACGGAAAGTCCGAGAAGAGTGGCGAGCAACAGAGAATGTTTGGCGTAATTAATCATATTTCCCCCTTGTTGGGATTAAGTGCGGCGAAATGCAGTGTGTCAACTTTTCCTTGATCACGGAATGGCATCATCACAAGTTAGCATTATGCCACAAACCTTATTGTCAAGAAATTCGGAAGCTTGATGGTTGCAAACGAAAGGTTGGACGAACAGAGAGCTGAGCGCAAGGTTCAACGGCTACTGGTACTTCTTGACGACAGTATTTGCGTCCCTATGGGCCCGATCGAGCGTGCGAATGGACGGATCGTCGTCGTGGCCGCTGAAGAAATCGTCTGCCTGCGCCCGCATCACCATCTGAATCGCAGCCTCATCCGTAATGTCGTACTTCTCGGTAATGAGTGTTGTGACTTCGTCGAGGAATTGTTCGTAGCTCAGCTTGGTTGTCATCACTTCCTCTCGTGAAATATCCAAGGATGCAGGTTAAGTATCGCGCCAATCAAGGACCTCGTTGCTTTCTGCCATAGGTCAGGATGTCGAGATACAGCGACTCAACTCTTTCCCGTGCCCAAGGGGTGCGACGGAGAAACTTGAGACTGGAGGCAATACAGGGGTCGTGGGTAAAGCAGCGAATGGCGACCTTCCTTCCCAGGTCAGGCCACCCATAGAACGTCACCAGTTCGGTCAATAGCTTTTCAAGCGTGATGCCGTGGAGAGGATTGTTTGGCTGAGTAACTTTCATCGATAGCGGTGCTTCAATGTATTTTCATTTTGGTGACGTCACTCGCTCACTTTTCCTCGGCCGGCTTTGATCGTTGCGCGAATTGTCTTGCTCTTCAACCTTCGTGCTACCGCAGTCCGGGTGGGTTTGCTAGGCCGGCGTTTCTTGGGTAGCACGGCGACGGCTGTTATCAGTTCCTGCAATCGACGCAGCGCCTCGGCACGGTTCTTCTCGAGGCTGCGAAATTCCTGCGCTTTGATGATGACTACTCCATCATTGCTAATGCGCTGGTCGCCGTGCTTCAGAAGTCGCCCTCGAATCGCCTCCGGCAGAGACGACGCCGCGATGTCGAAACGCAGGTGCACCGCGCTGGAAACCTTATTGACGTTTTGGCCGCCCGCCCCTTGCGCGCGTATGGCAGTGATTTCCACTTCGTCAGACGATATGTTGAAACGCGGACGCATACAGCCAACTCAGGGTAAAAGGTAAAGCAAAGCGCTATTGTAAGGTTTCGTCTATTGTATGGACGATTGACCACCTGCATGGTCGCAAGGTAGGAGTTACAGGTCAGTTCAGTGTGAACTCCGGAACCAGGGACATCGCCGTGGACGTGATACCACCTAATAGGTGCTCCCAATCACTGCCATGATGGGTGCCGAGATAATCGAGAAACGATGAATCCGGATCGTTCAGCAGAATGGCATAGGCGAAACCCTCAATGTTGTCGCAGAGCTTCACCATCGCATCATATCGGGTCCCCGTCGCCAACGCGTCATCGATTACGATGGGGGCTGAGTCGAAGAACAACCGGGGCAGGTCTATCCTCAGACTGGTTCCGAAGTCCGACTGAATTGCCAAGCGTGCCTCGTCGAAACTCCGCGATTCGGCATAGTGACCGAACGGGTGTAACTCGAAGTGCTCGTGCACCGGCAGCATCTTGTCGCCCTCCAAAGCTTCCTCAAATGCGGCATCGACCTCTCTGCGAGTGCCATGTTTTAGGCTGACACGAATAATCATCGCCTCGGTGATGCCCTCGAATCCTTCATTCTGGAAATGCTGGACGATGTGTTCAGCGGCGATATCGCCGGGAAGGAAAGACAGGGAATTCATGCATGCCTCGCTGGTGGGTTAATTTGGATAATCCTAGGGCGGGCGACCACCAGGAAGCTCGGCTATTGACGGCCAAAAGCCCTGCATTTCGAGCGATCAAGATTATCTAACCCTGTGAAATTGGACTACCTCCATCCACCGCGAATCATGCTTCCCGACCTCCCTATTCCACGTTCCATCGACCTTGCAGATCCTTGGGTGTTGCTCGGCATTTTCGCTGTGGCGTCTGTCATGATGATTTGGCGACTACATGCCATGGAAGCCAAGGGGTTTGAGGGGACGGTGCTGGGTACACTGATCATGCCCTACTGCTCCGGGGCGGCCAATCTCATTTTCGCTTTCGTGATGGCCAGAACGGCAGGGAACGGCCAGAAAGTTCTGGAGAACTGCCTGGTCAACAACGTCACCAACCTGACGTTGATTTTGGGATTATCAGCCATACTCTGTTCGGCAACCATCATTCCCAATAGTCTTGCCGGCGGTAAGTCCAGGAAGTCTGCCGATTTCTATCGCCTGTACCGTATTGACCTCCTGATGACTCTGGTCGCCATGGGGCTCTTTACCGGGATACTGTGGGCGCTGGCGAAGGATGGGGTGCTGGACTTCTACGATGGTCTGGTGCTGGTAGCCTTGTTTCTGTTTTGGCAGGTCCTGCACGTCTTCGAGATTCTCAAGACCAATGTCCGCAAGAACCGTAGCCTTCACTGGACAATTGCCATTGATCTACTTCTAATTGCCGCGTGTGCCTACGGCATCTATCTCAGCGTTGACCACCTCGTGATATGGGTTGAGAGGGGAAGTGGTCACATTTTCACGGGGGCGAATCTGGGGTGGTTAAGTGGTTTGCTGATGGTGTTGCCAAATGCAATTCTGGCTATCTACTATGCCCGGGCAGGGCGTCAGGACATCGTTGTCAGTTCGCAGATTGGCGATGCGCATATCTGCATACCCATGTGCATCGGGCTGTATGCATTGTTCGATCCGATCAGCATCCCGAACTTCTTCCAGACTAGCGTCTTCATCATTCTCGGTACTGCTGGAATTTACTTTGTTCTGATTGCTGCTTTAGGACGTCTGCAAAGGTGGTTGGGTTTCGGTTTTCTAGGCGCGTATGCTGTGTTCGCATACCAGGGCATTGTGTTTCTACCGGTTATTTCAGGCTAAGACGCCGGCGCTATGTATTTAGGTTGCAGCCGCCAAGATTTCAGCGTCGTACCATTCAACTTAGCCGGCATTTGATTTGAAATGCTACAAGTGCAAATTTCGAGCGGGTGTTTACTCGACTAACGATTACTGGACCTCTCCATTCCATTTTGCAATGGACCCTGATTTACCGGATGTTTTCCAGGTTTCGCCGTCTCGCCAGCGCCGACTTCTTGATGCTTCCGGCCATGGACTTGTTGAGTGCGCCGTCGAAAACACTGCTAACTCACTGAGCCAAAGTTTTCGTCGCAGAATCGATTTATCTCATGCTCGATGCGTGGACCCAGCGCCATCAGCAGGAAGCCAAGCTTGACATACACCTCGATCTCCTTCTTGCCGACCTCGATGTGTCCCGAAACGCCAATCCGCCTGAAGCGCAGGGTGTTGCCGTCCCATTCATGATCCAGGCTGAATTCCTCGCCCAGTTCTTCTGCAATGCGCTCGGCGCCCTTGAGGGCGCGCTTGAGTGTGGTGCCGTGCGAACGGCAAACCCTGATTTCGCTCATGGGCGCGTATCTTCAGTCTTTCAGATCGCGCAGTTCGCGGCGCAGTATTTTGCCGACGTTGGTCTTTGGCAGTTCAGTGCGGAACACGATCTGACGCGGTATCTTGTATCCGGTGAGGTTGGCTCGGCAATGCTCGAGGATCGAAGCTTCCGTTAGATTCGGGTCTTTCTTGACCACAAAGATCTTGATCGCTTCTCCCGTCTTTGCATCGGGCACGCCCACCGCCGCCGACTCGAGCACGCCCGGATGCATGGCGAGAACGTCTTCGATCTCGTTGGGATAGACGTTGAAGCCGGAGACCAGAATCATGTCCTTCTTGCGGTCGACGATCTTGACGAAGCCGTTGCTATCCATCACGGCTATATCGCCGGTACGCAGGAATCCATCGGGCATGATCACCTTGGCGGTTTCCTCGGGACGGTTCCAGTAGCCCTTCATTACCTGCGGGCCGCGGATGCACAGTTCGCCGCGTTCGCCCAGAGCCATGTCCTTGCCGTCATCGTCGCGAATGGAGACTTCGGTCGATGAGATGGGCAGGCCGATGCAGCCGTTGTATTCGGGAATGCCAAGCGGATTCATGGTGGCCGCGGGTGAGGTTTCGGTCAGACCGTAGGCTTCGATCAGGGTGACGCCGGTAATCTGCTTCCAGCGCTCGGCCACCGCACGCTGCACGGCCATGCCGCCGCCTAGAGTCAGGTGCAGCTTGGAGAGGTCAATCTTGGCGAATTCCGGATTGTTGATCATGGCATTGAACAGCGTATTGACACCGGTGATGGTCGAGAACGGGTACTTGCCGATCTCCTTGATGAAGCCGGGAATGTCGCGCGGGTTGGTGATCAGCAAATTGGTGGCGCCGACCTTGAAGAAAGTCAGGCAGTTCGCCGTGAGGGCGAAGATGTGATACAGGGGCAGGGCGGTGACAATCAGTTCGTCATCGCGCAGGGATGCCTTGATCCAGGCGTGTGCCTGCTGCAGGTTGGCGATGATGTTGCGGTGGGTCAGCATCGCGCCCTTCGATACGCCGGTGGTGCCGCCGGTGTATTGCAGGAAGGCGAGGTCGTCGTGGCCGACGTCTACCGGTTGCAGGGGGTGGCGGCTACCCTCGATCAGGGCGTCGCGCAGTTCGACGGCGCCCGGCAGATTCCATGCCGGCACCATCTTCTTGACATGTTTTACGACCAGATTGACGATCATGCGCTTGGGAAAGTCCAGCATGTCGCCCAACTGGGTTACCAGCACGCGCTTGATGGGCGTACGGGCTACCACCTTGTCCAGCACACTCGCGAAGTTCTCGACAATGACAATCACCTCGGCGCCGGAATCCTTTAGCTGGTGTTCAAGCTCACGTTCCGTGTACAGCGGGTTGCAGTTCACCACCGTGTAGCCTGCACGCAGCGCTCCGTACAGGCAGACCGGGTACTGCAGCAGGTTGGGCATCATCAACGCGATGCGCGAACCCTTCGGCAGCTTTAATACGGACTGGCAATAGGAGCCGAATGATGCCGAGAGCTTATCGAGTTCGGCGTAAGTGATCGCCTTGTCCATGTTGATGTAGGCCTTGCGCGGGCCGTAGCGCTCGACGCTCTTGACGAACAGGTCTCCAATCGAACGGAATTCATTGAGATCGATTTCAGCAGGCACACCAGCCTGATAACTCTTCAGCCAGATCTTTTCCATGATTGTTTCCTCCTGAAAGTTTCCTGCATTTTAATCGCGATGTACGCCACCAAATGCACCACCAAATGCACCACCAAATGCACCACCAAATGCACCACCAAGTGCTCTGCCGAGGGCCTTCCCGGCATTCAGGAGAGCCACCTCCTGAGTTGTTCATACACTTCGGCATCATCAATCAGATCCAAGTGATTCATGCCGTAGCCGCGCCACTGTTGCGCCTCGGGAAAACACAGGCCGAGGCTTTCGTCCGCGTGCTGGCCCAGCGCGCTGCTCAAAGGTACCAGTCCATCGCCCAGCAGCGGCTCGCCCAGATCACCTAGCGCATTTGCTATCGTAACCCCAACCGCATAGCATTGCACGCCCTCTGGCAGCGGGATCAGCTTTCTCCTCTTCTTATGTGCAAAGCGGTCGCCATGCTGCCAGTCCTCGTCAAGGACGCTGCCGTGGCGAAGATCGGTAATTCCGGCGCTGCGAATCTTCGCCAGGCGGGCCAGGGCGGCCGTGTAAGGGCTGACCTCGAGAATGAAATTCACCCAGTTGCCGCCGCGCTCGAGCGGGGCGCCGTGGTGCGGGGTGCCGAGAAAGATCAGCTGCCGCAGATGTGTCGGCCAGGTGTGCCCGGCGAGTCGTCCATAGTGGCAGGCGCTGCGTGCGACCAATCCCCCCATGCTGTGCCCGATGATCACCAGCTTTTCAACGGGAACGGGCCAGACATGCAGCAGTGTTTCCAAGAGATCGGCCAATGCGTGACCATTGGTCGAAACATGCTCGCCGCTGTTGTAGTGCAGATAGATCGGAGTAAAACCGGCCGCCTTAGCCAGCGCCTCGCCGTGATCGTGCCCATTGCGGCGCCATTGCAGGTCATTCATGCAAAGCCCATGCACTAGCAGCAGGATCTTGCCTCCGGGCCGGGGGATGGCTTTAATCAAGCTCTGCGGTGTCAGAACCAGTGCATGTCCGTCCCGGCGCAGTTGCATCGGAATGGCCAACGGATTGGCGCTGGCCTCGAGGTGATCGCCCAATACGCCGTTGAGCGCCGCCAGCACCGCTTCGCGCGCACTTGATGATGCCGCTGGCTCCTGGTCGAGCAGCGGCATCAGTTGGCCGAGCATCGCATCGATGCCGCTGCCGACCAGTCGCGTTGTGCCCTGTATGGTGCGATAGATCAGTCCGGTGATGCCGCGGGTCGGTTCCTGGGTATGCTTGCCGAAAATCCCCGGGGTGCGGACGATGTTGTGATGCATGGTCTCGACCAGCCGGGTCAGGCCGATCGTGGCGTCGATCGCGAGTCGACTGAAGCCGTTGATATCAGTGGGTCGGATATGAGCTTTCCTGGTCATGACTGGGTTACCGGTTGACCGGCGCGGACTGGCGATGAATTGACGCTGCTCATCGATAGAATGCGATGTCTTTCGTTGAAAGATTATCCCATGCTACCTGTTCATCAGTTGTTGCGACCTATCGCTGTCGTCCTCGTCCATAATTACCCGATGACGCGAGTATGCCTTTCTCTGTTGTTTGCGCTTGCCTGCCTACCTTCACATGCCGAAATTGTCGTGACCGATGTTACCGGCACCAGTATCCATCTGGCCCTACCGGCGCGGCGCATCGTCAGCTTGGCGCCCTACATTACCGAGTTGCTGTTTGCCGCCGGCGCTGGGGATCGGATGGTGGGTAATGTTGACTACGGCGACTATCCATCGTCGGCGAAAACCCTGCCCAAGGTGGGTGGCCATTCCCGCCTTGATCTGGAAGTCATTGTCGCCCTCAAGCCCGATTTGGTAATGGGCTGGGAGAGTGGCAATGCGCCGGCATCGATCGCACGTCTGCGAACGTTGGGCTTAACTGTTCACCTGTCTCAGCCAAACCGCATCGAGGACATTCCTGGCGAACTGGAACGCATCGGCAAGCTTGCTGGAACCGAAGTGGTGGCCAACGTAGCGGCGAGTGCTTTTCGTGAGCGCTATGCGAAGTTGGCCAGTCGCTATGGTCAGCGCCCGCCGGTAAATGTGTTCTATCAGATATGGAAGCAACCGCTGATGACGGTTAACGGCAAACAGATCATCAGCGATGCTCTACGTTTATGCGGTGGACGCAATGTGTTCTCGCAGCTGCCGATTCTGGCGCCGACCGTCACCGAGGAAGCGGTCATCGCCGCCAATCCGGAGGTTATTGTCGCCAGTGGCATGGGCGAGTACCGGCCGGAATGGCTGGACGACTGGAGGCGCTGGAACAAGCTAACGGCGGTGGTCAGGAACAATCTTTTTTCTGTTCCGCCAGATCTGATTCAGCGGCACACTGTGCGCATTCTGGATGGTACCGAGCAACTCTGTGGTTATCTCGAAGCTGCGCGCGCAAAACGTGGCAAGTGAGTGCCGCGAAAACGTGACCAGGATTGTTACCAGACCATCCTTTACGACGAGACCGCGCTAACGACATGATCAAGCGTCAAGCACCGAACGCGGATGGTTCGCATTTGATCTGAAATCAGGACGAAATCATTTGATACAAATCTGATCCGCATTCCGTCATCAGAAAACTGTCATCAACGTTATTCCAAGTATGCGGCAGCTTTGCCGATTCGTTGGAGACATAAGAAATGAAAACCAAAACCTCAATGTTGCTGGCCGGATCATTGTTTCTTGCTCTGTCCGGTCTGGTTCCAGCAAAGGCTGCTATCGATGAAGATGCGGCTCAGGCGCTGGCCAAAAAGAATGATTGTTTCAAGTGCCACGCCATCGACAAAACAAAGAAGGGCCCCTCCTACAAGAAGATAGCGGCCAAGTATAAGGGGAAGGCTGAAGGCGAAGAGAAGGCAATCAAGAACATGACGAGCGGAAATAAGGTCAAGCTTGAGGATGGGACAGAAGAAGACCACAAAGTCATTGACACCAAAGATCCGAAAGAACTGAAGAATCTGGCGCAGTGGATTCTTTCGCGCTAAGCATGGAACCAATGACTCGAAAGTGATGGAATAGACTGAAAGCGCTGCAATCTTTACGGTTTTTTGATGCGAAATGGGATTGGATCGAATCACATCTCAAAGTGTTGCCGTACGCGGTCTTCCAAGAGTTGGCGAGCATCGGCTTCGGTGCTACTAGCCAGCCGATTGAATATCTCAAGCGCCATCGGGCGAAACACGGTGATGACTGATGGATCGAAATGACTTCCCGTGTCTTTTTCAAGAATCGCCATCGCTTCCTCAAAGCCCATGGGCTTTTTATACGGACGTTTTGAACAGAGCGCATCGAACACATCGGCAACGGCGAAAATACGCGCTGCAAGGGGTGTTTCCTCACCCATGAGCTTGCGCGGATAGCCGGAGCCATCCCACTTTTCATGATGGGCGGCGACTACTGCGTTGGCGCCATCGAGCCAGCCCATGCCGGTGACAATCTGTTCCCCTTGCTCGACATGGGTGCGCATGGTGGCCATCTCTGCATCGTCAAGTTTGCCGGGCTTGAGCAAGATCGCATCGGGAACTCCGATCTTGCCCACATCGTGCAGAAAGCTGCCGGCAATCAGCGCCTGCATGTCGCCTCCCTTCAACCCCATACATTCGGCTATGCATGCGGCAATCCATGCCACACGGTAATTGTGGGCCCCGGTATCTGAATCACGCTTGGCAATGGCGCGACCAAGCGCTTCCATCATCGAAATATGTGAATCAAGCACCTCGCGCGCTTTACGTTCGTTGTCGGCGGACAGGTGCACCACGACGGGATAAATAACGGCACCACAGAGCAGGGATGCCAGGGACACCATCAACGCAACGTTGAGCGCATTGGCGAAGATATGATCCTGCTGCCATTTTGGTACGACGCGCACCCCTTCGAAATAGCCCGTGATCGGCCCGTGCGTATCCGTGGCCGAACTACGCAGGGGAACGAATACCCTCAAGACCCAACGCCCTCCGGGGAGTTCCATGCTTTCGTAAGACGCGGCAGTGTATTCCGGTGGGCCATGTTTGGGGAGCACCGATTCAACCACCTCGCCGTCCCTGGTAAGTGACTCGGCCAACTTGCGCCCATCACTGCTGTAAATTTCGGCAATGTCGAACAGTCCGCCAGAAATGGTCTTGGCTGCGGTGACGGCATGCGCGGCTGCATCCGGACCGGTCAGATCGATCGCATCGTAGTGACGGAGCAAGCGCCCTGATTCTTCAATGGCCAGCGCAACAATGCCTTCCTCTTCTGCTTCGCGCGCGACATACCACGACGCTGGACTGGCGATTGACGCCAGAAGAACGCTGACGGCGGCAATTCGAATCGCGGTGCGCTTGTTGAATGAATTCATCGTATGGCACGACCCGCCGCTGTTCGGCTTCTTGATTGCATTCCCGGGGACGCCACTGGCATGATCGTCACAGCGACCAGGTCTGACGGGGCAGATTCATCATCACCAGCGTCGCTGAATCTGACCACGCGGATACCGGTCGGCAAATTCGCTTTACTCCACGATAGCTTTTTCAGCCATTGATTGTCGGGCGGCGTGAGAATGTCAGCGAGACTTAGCGCGTGTTGCGCCACAGACTACTTACGAGGGGTGATAGGTTGTACTCGACACTCCCGCAGGTCTTGTCTCGCCAGGATGACCCCCGAGCGAATACGGAACGGCAACAAATGCCGTCGCAATGACAATGGATAGGGGTGCGGCAACGGCGAACAACATGTGCGTAAGGAACGGCGTAAGAGTACGAAGCATCTCAATCTCCTGGTTTCGGGCGGGACTTGTGTAACTATGCCCCCAAAGGCTTAAGCGACGCTTAACCTCTGCGCGATTGTTTTGCACTAGTGTGTTGCATCCACCGGTTGAATCCAAGAATTGCGAACCGGCCAACAGGCATACATTGATCATTAGTCGCTTTTGGGACCCTGCCGTCATGCAACCAAGCCAAGGCTGAACGGCAGAAAACTGACTTGGATTCAACCGGTGGATGCATTTGTCAGCAGGCGGCAATCAGCCTCTTGCCGCCGTCCCGCCAGCGCCGACTTACTGAGTGTTCCCGGAAGTTCCTTCCGAGGCGGAATAGAATGACCGGATTCAATCTGACCAGGCTTTCAGGAGAATCCACATGTCTGCAGTCTTGCGGTTTGGCGAGCCACGCGAGGGGTTTGATGTCCCCGTGCTTGACGAGCGCGAAGTCCGCGCAGGTGCCGGAATCCTGTTCCTGTTGGCACTAATCGCCTTCATGAACAGTTGGCTGGTCGGCAATTTTCATTACACACGGGTCTTCGTCGTTGCCTTTCTGATCGACTTTATCATCCGAGTTGCAATCAACCCGAAATTCTCACCAACCCTGATTCTTGCCCGTTTTGCTGTCCGTCGTCAGGAACCCGAATGGACTGGTGCGCCGCAGAAGCGCTTTGCTTGGGGCATTGGTCTGACACTTGCCGCGACGATGTTCTACCTCATCGTGATTAACGAGATCGTCGGCCCGGTGAATCTTTTCGTTTGTCTATTTTGTTTGCTGTTGCTCTTCTTCGAATCAGCCTTCGGCATCTGCATCGGCTGCAAGATTTACGAATGGGCATTCCGCAAAACCGCACAATATTGCCCCGGTGGCGTTTGCCCAATCGAACTGAAACGAGCCCGAAAAGTAGGCGCTGGCGAGACGGCGATCCTCGTTCTCTTTGTCGCGCTGGTCGTCGGACTTATTCAGCACTTGCCAGAACGCAGCAATCGACCAGCCGCGTTTTCCGAAACCACCTCCGCTGCTGTGTCTGATGATCGCTGCACGCCGCCCGACTGGGCTGTGAAGATCGGCCACGAAGAAATGTGGAAACTGCACAACAACTGCAAGTAAGGGTATGACCATGTTGAATCGCCACACCCTAATCTTCTCGCTAGTAGCAGCCTCACTTCTGTTTTCAGTGGGTCAGGTATTGGCAGCACCCCCTGTGGTTGAAATCGTTGCCATGCCACATCCGCCGGTAAAGGCGGCTTTATCTCAATTGAGGGAATGGCTAGCAGCACAGGGCAAGCAAATCACCGTCAAGGACATTGACAGCGAGAGTGCAGACGGTATCAAGCGCATGCAGTCGGTCGGCCTATCAGGGCATATCCCAGTGCTGATTCTGATTGACGGCCAATACCGTGTAAAACGCAAGGACGGTAGCACAGTCGAATTCGTCAATTTTCCCAACCAGTCGAACACTCCTGCAGGCGCACGTGGAAGCTGGGCAACCACCGATGTTCAGGCTGTGCTGGCCGAAAAGATTAAGTAGCAGTTAGTCACCACAACCCTCTCGACCGGCTTGGGCTGAAGCGGCCAACGGATATGCCAACGTCAGCAAGCCGGAATCAGTCTGGAGCCGCCGTTACCGGAGGCTTTCAAGGTTTGCTTGGACCGACGATTCTTCAAGACTGTCATGGAACTCATGACTTGTGCAGGTCCATCAAGCGGGTTATTTCTTGAAACGGGGCCAAACATCAATCAGTGATCATCAGCCGGTGAAATCCCTGGTTAGGAGATAACTACCTCGTTTGTTGTTGATAGACCAGGGTGGCGAGGCGCAGCATGTCTTCACGCCCTGTGTTGCCTGACAGCGCATAGCCAAAGTGGCCATCGACCCAGTAGAAGACATCGATACCATCTTCCCGCGCGTGGCGGAACGCTGTATCGCCAGTATTTGGAGCATTGGGGCGAACATAGAGGGTGAGCCGGTTGTGCGTGGCGTTTTCGTACATGAACTGCGCTACTTCGCCCTTGTCACCGGGTAGCAGACGGCCGCCGACGAGTTGGTAACCGACCTCATCCAGCTTTGGCGGTTTCAGTGCCGCACCTAGCCGCTTGGACAGCCAACCGACGAGGTGCGCTTCCTGGTCAGCACCCACCTCTACCGGATGACGCACTTCAGGGACGAATACCGCGTGTGCCACCGCCGCCTGTCGTGACAGGGAGGTCGCCACAAGTGCCGGCTGCGAATCACGGACGATCTCTGCACGAAGGAAATATCCCATGACAGTGCCAAGCATCAGCCAGGCCACGGCGGCAACCTTGTGGCGATCGAGCCAGCGAGACGCGTTGGCAGCGGGTAGCAGGCGGGCGGGAACCGGTTCATCGAGCACGCGATCGTAGACCCTGTGCAAGTGGGCTGACTGCGCCCGCCAGTCCGCCACCTGTGTCCGGCGTTCGGGGTGAGCGGCGAGCCAAGCCTCGACCTGCGTCAACTGAGCCGGGGCAAGCTGGCCATCGGCGTAGGCGTGCAGATCATCTTCTGAAATCGGCGAATTCATGGTTTGACCACTTTCAATTGCGGTGTTGATTCTCCTGCAAGCACTGCCTTGAGGCGGCCACGGGCGCGCGACAGGCGCGACATGACCGTGCCTTGCGGAATTTTGAGCGCACGAGCTACTTCGGCGTAACTCATTTCTTCCAGCCCGATCAGTAGTAGAACTTCACGCTGATCAAGCGGTAGCAGCGTCAGCGCGCGTTCCAAATCGCGCACTTCCAATGCATCGGTCTGCGTGGCGCGCTGTACCGGCAAGAGCAGGTCATCGTCATCGTGGAACTCGACACGACTTTCACGTCGACGGCCGTCGACGTGCAGGTTGTGCATGATAGAAAACAGCCATGGTCGCAAATCTCGTTCGCGTTGCCAAAAGTGCCATTTGTCGAGCGCGCGTTCCAGCGTGTCCTGTACCAGATCGTCGGCCACATCGGCACGCCCCGTCAGCGCCCGCGCGTAGCGTCGCAGACGGGGAATTTCGGCAATGATGGCGTCGCGACTGCTCACCTCAGAAGCTTACGGCTTCGCGACTTGCCAAACGCCATTGAAGCCGTCGCCAGTCTTGTCGCCGGTTCTCTGGTCCTTGACCCAGAAGTAGAGCGGCTTGCCTTTTCGTGCCCATTGCTTGGCACCATCGTCGCGAGTGATGATGCTGTAGTCACCGTCTGCGGTATCACCAGCAGCAGCGGCTAGGGGCGGCCAGTTGGTCGCACAGGGGCCGTTACACATACTCTTGCCACTACCCGCAGCATCCTTGTCGAAGGTGTAGAGCGTCATGCCGTTAGAGCCTACCAGCATTCCGTCAGCGGTCTTGACTGGTACTTCAGTAGCCCAAGCGGCATTAGTGAGAGCGATCAGATATAAAGCAGCAGCAAGTTTATTGATTTTCATGGAGTTCTCCGTTCAGGGTTTGGGGTGTTACACCTGATATACGGATGGCACATCGAGTTTATTCCAAGATCAAGAACAGTATTTTTGGACTGTTGCCGAACGCACCTGTGAGATGATTAGCTGTGAATCTGGCTGGATTTAATTGACCGACGCGCGATCCTTTGATGCCGGCCCCTATACATATCGGTTTCGGTGCTGCGAGTGGCCTGACTCGCCGTCATGAGGTCAAGCTAAAGTCGAACGGCAGCAAACAGAGCTTGGGATTTGAATCGCCGGTGTCAGAGGCAAACCCGCCGTTCCACGGATGAAATTTAATTCAGGTGGCGAACCGGACCTAGCCATCTCCAGCAATTCCTCTGGACGGAAACTACGATAGCCGGGTAACCAATTATGCCCACCAGTTGTCCATCATTCCGCGCCCATGACACGGCATGAAGTGCCTGCGCGACTACGACTAAGCATTGCGCTTCCTTGATTTAAATCAATTTGTTCGACGATTTATGCTAATTTATTACTTTCGCTATATATATCTATTTTCAGGTATTAAGCGCAGGCTTGTACCGATTGGATCATCCCCACAATAGTCAGGGTTCAGATTATGCACAAGCGGTCGTCTTCACACCGTATAGAGCCCCCCGCTGTAACGGATTAAGGGCAGAAGGAGGCTATCGTTGCCATCCCCACGCCAGGAAATTTCCCGCCGGGCCTGTGCTGTACCTAGGCCATGCCGTGCTGACCCTGCGGGAGACGGTGATGCGCCTCATCTAATGGCATCCATAATAATTTTTTTGGGACAGCTTCTAGATTCAACGCGCGCACCCTGTACTTGCACAAGGTGCAGCAGATATACGCGATGACTAAACCACATAGAAATCAAGCACGAGCCTCTGGCTATTTCTGGCTGACGCTTTTCATGTTCCTTGTCTTTGCAGCGACTTTTGTTGCCTATGTCAGCGCTGAAAAGCAGATAGATCACGCCAACCATGTGCGAGACAAATCTTTGCTGCTCGCCGATGAATTACGCCAGTCATCTGACGACCTCACCCGCATGGTTCGCACTTACGTAGCGACCGGCGACATCCTTTACAAGCAGCACTACCAGGAAATCCTGGGCATCCGCGACGGCAAGCTGTCCCGCCCTGAAATCTACAACGACATCTACTGGGATCTAGTTCTGGCCAACGACCAACGCCCGCGTCCGTCTGGACCGGTAGTTCCTTTGCTGGATTTGATGCGACAAGCCGGCTTCACAAAAGAAGAATTTGCCAAGCTGGAGGAAGCCAAAACAAATTCGGATGGGCTCACAGGCACTGAAGTTGCCGCAATGAAACTGATCGAATCCACCAGTCCACCGACCGAAGCCAACCGGGCCAAGGCGATCCGCATGCTCCACAACGCCGAATACCACCAAGCAAAGGCCGGCATCATGCTGCCAATCAGCCAATTTTCCAGCATGTCGAATCAGCGCACCCTGGAGGGAGTCCGTTCTGCCGAAGCTTATGCCAAGTATGTGCTCATGGCATTCGTACTTTTTGGCCTGTTGCTGGTCGCACTTCTGTGGAGCGTCAGGCGAAACATGATTGCCATTCTGGGTGGCTCGGTGGAGGAGTTGCATCGGCAGATTGAGTCCCTCGGCAGCGGGAACTATTTAACTTCCATTCAGGTTGCCAAAGGCATGGAAGGCAGTGCCTTGGGCTGGTTATCGGAAACCCAAATAAAGCTTGCCAGGATAGACGCCGAGCGCCAGTTGGCCGAAGCTGAACTGCAACAGAACCACCAGCGCCTGGAGAAGCTTGTCGAGGAACTCTCCGTCGCCAAGGAAGCCGCCGAAGCGTCCAATCGAGCCAAGAGTGAATTCCTCGCCAACATGAGCCATGAAATTCGCACCCCGATGAACGGCATCATTGGTCTTTCGTATCTTGCATTGGGCATGGAGTTGCCAGCAAAGCTGCGCGATTACTTCAGCAAAATTAATATCTCGTCGACAGCACTGCTTTCCATCCTCAACGACATCCTTGATTATTCCAAGGTCGAAGCGGGACGATTGGAGCTCGACAGCGCCGAATTCTCGCTCGAAGATGTGATGGAAAACGTCGCCAACTTGTTCTGCCTTGGCGCCGAGCAAAAGGAACTGGAGCTCTTGTTTCAAATTGGTCAAGACATGCCGCCGACCCTGATCGGCGATCCGTTGCGCCTGGGCCAGGTGATGAACAATCTTGTCGGCAATGCAGTGAAGTTCACCGAAAAAGGTGAAGTCTTTATTCAGATCGAGCACGTTGCCTCCGCACCCGGCGAGACGACATTGCACTTCAGCGTACGCGACAGCGGCATCGGCATGACCCAGCAGCAGGTAGCCCGCCTGTTCAAGGCTTTTACCCAGGCAGATGGCTCGACTACCCGCAAATATGGCGGAACCGGCCTTGGGCTGGTCATCAGTAAGCGCCTGGTTGAGAAAATGGGCGGTGATATTACTGTCACCTCGACACTCGGACAGGGGAGCACCTTTGCCTTCACGCTCACGTTCCAGGTGTCTCAACGTGCCTCAATTAACCGCTCGCCTACCGACCTGCGCGGTATGCACGTACTGGTGGTGGACGACATCGACGTCTCGCGCACTATCCTCTCCGTATTGCTCACGCAATGGGGTTTCCAGGTCAGCGAAGCGGCGAATGGGCCGGAAGCGCTGACATTGGTGGAAAACATGGGCGCCTCGTCAGCGCCGATAGAACTGATACTGCTCGACTGGAAAATGCCGGAGATGGATGGCGTCGAAGTCGCGCGGCGTGTGCGCCTTCTTGCAGAAAGCCATGGAATTACCTGCTTGCCGGTGATGATCATGGTCACCGCCTACAGCAAGGAACAGTTGCTTAAGGAAGCCTGCGATGTCCAGATCGACGCCATACTGACCAAGCCAGTCACCCCATCAGGGCTGTTCGACACCATCATCCGCTTCCAGGGCGGGAAAACCTGGGAGACAGCCGAAGTCATTCAGCCCGACTTGCGCGAAAAGTTGTCCGCGATTCAAGGTGCGCACATCCTGCTGGTAGAAGACAACGAAATCAACCAGCAAGTGGCGCGCGAATTCCTCGAACGTCTTGGATTACAGGTGACGGTCGCGGGAGATGGCGAGGAAGCGCTCAGGGTGTTGCAACATGAGACCTTTGATATCGTGCTGATGGATTTGCAAATGCCCGTGATGGGGGGCATTGAAGCCAGCCAACGCCTCCGCCGCGAAGAACGCTTTAGAGAACTTCCGATCATCGCCATGACCGCTAGCGCCATGCTCAGTGATCGTGAAGAATGCCTTGCCGCCGGTATGAACGATCACGTCGCCAAGCCCATCGACCCCAACCAGTTGAGTGAGGTGTTGATAAAATATATCAGGCCTCGACAGCAGGGGCAGAAAGTGACTCTGAGCAAAGCGCCACATCGCCTTGCTGAGATTTTGTTGCCGGTCGAACTTCCAGGTTTTGCCCTGCATGACGTGATGAAACTGCTGGGCGGCAACCAGAAACTGCTCAAGAATCTGCTCCTCAAATTCTCCGTGCAGTTCGGCGATGCAGCCCAGCAAACGGCGCAACTAATCCGGGAAGGCAAACACCAGGAAGCTGCCGACTACCTTCACCAGCTCAAAGGCGCAGCAATCAACCTGGGCGCGACGGCCATACCCCCGGCCACCACCGTTCTGGAAAATCAACTCAAATCGGGCCTGCCGCCGGCTGGCGAAGTTGATTTCGCACTGGCGCTGATGCAAGGAATGGCCGCCATCGCTTCGCTGGGAGTTGATCAGGGCGAGGAAATAACGCGTGACGTCAGCCCCGAGGAATGTGAGAAATGCGACTGGAAAAATGCTGAAGAACTGGCGCAGCAATTGCGCGGAATGCTGACCGGCAACGATTTGGTTCCGCATGAACTGATGAACGAATTCAAGGAGGCGGTTGGCTGTGAGTTCGTCCGCAACAATCTGGCGATTTTGCAACGCCAGGTGGACAGCCTTGACTATCACAATGCGCTTGCAACACTAACGAACATCGAGTGCGCTGGTGGCCATCAATTGAAAGGCTCACGCAAACATGCAGAAACCTGACAATCGATCCATGATATTGATCGTGGACGATGTGCTGACCAATATCCAGCTATTGGCCGAAGTGTTGCGCGCCGACTACCGTATCAAGTTCGCCACCTCCGGAGCCGCGGCACTGGCCATCGTGAACAATCCGGAGTCACGCCCTGACCTGATCCTGCTCGATGTAATGATGCCGGAAATGGACGGCTACGAAGTCTGCCGCAGGCTCAAGGCCGAGTCTGCCACACAGGTTATTCCGGTTATTTTCGTCACCGCCAAGAGCGATGTGGAAGACGAGGAACGGGGTCTTGGCCTGGGCGCAGCTGACTATATTGCCAAGCCGATCCAACCGGGAATTACTCTGCGACGCATCCACAATCTTCTCGATAGAGAAAAGTTGCGCAAGGAACTAGAGGTGCAACGTGACAAGTTAGCACAAGCCAAGGAAGCTGCCGAAGCAGCCAGCGTCGCCAAGAGTGACTTCCTGGCCAACATGAGCCACGAAATCCGTACGCCGATGAACGGCATTTTGGGCATGGCCAACATCCTGCGACGTGAAGGTGTGACACCCAGGCAGGCACAATGCCTCGACACCATCAACACCTCCGCCCAGCACTTGCTATCGATCATCAACAACATCCTCGACATCTCGAAGATCGAAGCGGGGAAGTTCGCCCTCGAAGAGGCCCCGGTCGTAGTCAGCAGCCTGTTGGCCAATGTCAGTTCGATCCTATCTGAGCGCGCCAAGGACAAGGGAATCACCTTCTTGATTGAGACCGCGTCCTTGCCGCGCAATCTAGTGGGTGACCCCACCCGGTTGCAGCAGGCTTTGATCAACTACGCCATCAACGCGATCAAGTTCTCCGAAAATGGAACTGTGGTCCTACGTTCGCTCAAACAGGAGGAAAACACCGATTCGGTGATGGTGCGTTTCGAGGTACAGGATACGGGTATCGGCATCACATCCGAAGCCATGTCCCGGCTTTTCAACGCCTTCGAGCAGGCCGACAGTTCTATGACGCGCAAGTATGGCGGCACCGGCCTCGGACTGGCGATCACCCGGCGACTGGCCAAACTGATGGGCGGAGAAGCCGGAGCTGACAGCACGCCGGAGGTAGGCAGTACTTTCTGGTTTACCGTGAAGCTGAAGAAGGGCGACGAGGCGGCGATTGCACCTACGGCGACAGCAGTCGACGCCGAAGCGGAGATTCGGCGATGCTACTCCGGTCACCGTATTCTGGTAGTTGATGACGAGCCAATCAACAGGGAAGTCGCCCTGATGCAGCTAGAGTACGTCGATCTTGTCGTGGACACGGCGGAGGACGGAGCCGAGGCCGTTGCCATGGCGCGGAAGACAGAGTACGCGGCGGTTTTCATGGACATGCAGATGCCGAATATGAATGGGCTGGAGGCTACGCAGAAGATGCGTCAGCTTCCCGGGTACCGCGATACGCCTATCATCGCCATGACCGCCAACGCCTTTGCCGAGGACAAAGCACGTTGCATTGAGGCAGGAATGAATGACTTCCTTACCAAACCGTTTGACCCGAATACGATGTTTGCTACGTTGCTAAGGTCGCTGAGTCCGCACAGCGAGTAAGAGTGGTTCAGCCACGTTCTGCGACTTGCGGACATAGGCTATGCACTTGTCCGCAGACTCCTTGATAGGGCCTGAAAAGCTACTCCAGATTCTGCACCTGCTCGCGCGCCTGTTCGATCAGCAGCTTGAGTTCCAGCGCGATGGCGGTGACTTCGCCCGAGACTGATTTGGAGGACAAGGTATTGGCCTCGCGGTTGAGCTCCTGCATCAGGAAATCCAGCCGCTTGCCCACCGCTCCGCCCTTCTTCAGCACGCGCTCGAGTTCGTCCATGTGGGTGATGAGCCGCGCGATTTCTTCGGCGACATCGATCTTGGCGGCAAAAACACCGACTTCCTGGCGGATGCGCTCTTCGTCGAGATTCGCCACGGCTTCACGCAGTTTTGTCGCCAGGCGCTCCCGGTAGGCTGCCAGTGCGACCGGCAGCAGGGGTTCGGCGGCGCGCACCTGTTCGCGCATGCGAGCGGCGCGGTCACGCAGCACATCGGCCAGCTTGGCTCCCTCGCGCTCACGGCTGGCGACGAATTCGTCGAGCAGCGTGGCAAACAGTTCCTGCGCGGCGGCCTGCAACTGTTCGGTGGTCAGCGAATCATCGGCCAGCACGCCGGGCCAGCGCAGTACTTCGGCCACCGAGAGGGGTGCCGCCTGCGGCAGGACACTGCGCACGACATCATCGAGCTTGCCCAGTTCAGCCAGCAGCAACGGATTGGGGGTCCGCTCGCGTGCCAAAGCGCCTTGTGTTGGCTGCGCCTGCAAGTAGCCGCGACATTCGATCTTGCCGCGCCCGACGCGCTCGGTGATTTTTTCGCGCAGCGGCATTTCAAGAAAGCGCAAATCCTCGCTGAGGCGAAAGCCAATGTCGAGGTAGCGCGAATTGACGCTCTTGATTTCGAGGTTCAATACTGCGCTGCCGAGGTCACGGCTGGCAGCGGCATATCCGGTCATGCTGTAGATCATGGTGTGGGGAGTCTCCGTTCCTGTTGCCTAAACCAGTTGTTTACAGTCGAGGGACGAACAAGGAAAATCAGGGCAGTATATCAACCTGACTCCACTTACCGTCCCTGCTTTCCATACCGTGATCTCCCAGAACAATCAGGCATTGCCTCCCGGCTACGAACTCGAAGGCTATCGCATCGAGCGGCAGCTCTCGGTCGGCGGCTTTTCCATTGTCTATATGGCGCACGACGCGCAGGGAACACCGGTGGCAATCAAGGAATACCTGCCCAACGCTCTAGCACTGCGCGGCGAAGGCCAAATCATGCCGACGATTCCGCCAGAATTCCAGGCGGATTTCAATCATGGCCTGAAGTGCTTTTTTGAGGAGGGACGGGCGCTTACCGGGCTGAATCATCCGAACGTGGTGCGCGTGCTTAATTTCTTTCGCGCCAACGGCACCGTCTATCTGGTGATGCGCTTCGAAGTTGGCCAGACCTTGCGCGACTATATCCGCAAGCATCGCGGCAAGCTGGGCGAGGCGTTTCTGCGCACGATGTTCACCGGCCTGCTCGACGGCCTCGGCGAGGTGCATGGCGGCGGACTGCTGCATCTGGATATCAAGCCGGCCAACATCTGGCTGCGTACCGACGGCAGCCCGGTGTTGCTGGATTTCGGTGCCGCACGGTATGCAATGGATATCGGCCCGCCCGAGCCGAGGGCGATGTATACGCCGGGTTATGCGGCGCCCGAGCAGTATCACGGCAAGTTCACGCTGGGGCCGTGGACCGATATCTACGCCGTCGGTGCCTGCATCTATGCTGCTCTGGCCGGTGCCGCACCGCAGGCGGCCGATGATCGGCTGGTCGATGACCAGTTATTGCCGGCCCGCCAACGCTGGGGCACTGAATATTCGCCACGTCTGTTGGCGACCATTGACGAATGCCTGCGTCTCGATCCGCCACGACGGCCGCAACACGCCCGCGCCCTGCAAGCATCACTTGTGGCCGATACGCCGGGAGACAAACCGCCGGACTCGTGGCGCTCCCTTTTCGGCCTGCGCAGCGGAAAATGAACTACACCATCGCACAGGAAAGCCGTATCGGTGGTCGCCCGATCAATCAGGATCGCGCCGCCTGGCTGGCTACCGCCGATGCCGTTCTGATGGTGGTGGCCGATGGCATGGGCGGCCATCTGCAAGGTGAAGTCGCAGCTCAGATTGCCATCGACACCATGACCGAGCGGTTTCGCGGCGAAGCGAAACCGCGCCTCGTTCACCCGAAGCATTTTCTTGTCACGACTCTGCGCCAGGCGCACGAAACCATTGTCCGCTATGCCGCCGATTGCCGCATCCCGCCCCACGCCGCACCGCGTACCACCTGCATCGCCTGCGTGGTGCAGGACGGACAGGCCATCTGGGCGCATGCCGGCGATTCGCGTCTGTACCTGATCCACGGCCATGCCAAAGGGCAACCCCGTGTCGCTCAAACCCGCGACCACAGCGTTGTGCAGCGCATGATCGACTCAGGCAGCCTCAGTCATGCCGAAGCTGCTCGCCACCCGCTGCGCAGCCATGTGTTCAGTTGTCTTGGTGGCGATGTGGCGCCGCACATTGAAGTTTCGCAAACAGTGGCCTTGCAGGACGGCGACCTGATCGCGCTGTGTACCGACGGCGCCTGGTCGCCTCTGGGCGAAACTCTGGTGACCGAACTTGGTCGCGCGCCGCTCAATTCTTCCGTCCCCCATTTGCTCGACGCGGCCGAGCGGGCGGCGGGTCCCGGGGCAGACAATCTGACCCTGATTGCCCTGCGCTGGGAAGCACCTGATTCCGTGACGCCTGGAGCGAAGCAAGCGGCAGCGGGCACTTCCGTCAGCGATGCGGAACTCGAACAAGCCATCGCGGCGATACGCCGTCGTCTTCCGCATAATCCCAATGGAGCATCCTGATGAGCAACCCGCTTAAACGTACCGGCCGCGCAGAGGACCAGTTGCGCAGCCTCACGATCACCCGCAACTACACCCGCCACGCCGAAGGCAGCGTCCTTGTCGAGTTTGGCGAAACCAAAGTGTTGTGCACCGCCAGCGTCGAGGAGTCGGTACCCGGATTTCTGCGCGGCAAGGGCTCCGGCTGGGTGACTGCCGAATACGGCATGTTGCCGCGCGCCACCAACACGCGCACCGCGCGCGAAGCGGCCAAGGGCAAGCAATCCGGCCGCACCCAGGAAATTCAGCGCCTGATCGGCCGCAGTTTGCGGGCCGTAACCAATCTGGCGGCCCTTGGCGAACGGCAGATCACGCTCGATTGCGATGTGCTGCAAGCCGACGGCGGCACTCGCTGCGCGTCGATCACCGGTGCCTGCGTGGCCTTGCACGATGCCCTGTCGACCTTGGTGGCCAGCGGCAAATTGGCGTCCCACCCGATGCGTGAACTGGTTGCTGCCGTCTCGGTCGGCATTGTCGGCGGCCAGCCAGTGCTTGACCTCGACTACGCGGAGGACTCGTCCTGCGATACCGACATGAACGTGGTGATGACGGCCGGCGGCGGCATCATCGAAGTGCAGGGCACGGCCGAAGGCGCACCTTTCTCGCGGGCAGAACTGGATACGCTGCTGGCGCTTGCCGCCGCCGGTATCGGCGAAATCGTCATGGCGCAAAAGTTATGCTTAGCGGCATCCCCCTGTGGGACTGCGCGCGTGGTACGGTGAAAAAACTTGTCCTCGCTTCCGGCAACGCCGGCAAGCTGCGCGAATTTGGGCAATTGCTCGCGTCCTTCGACTTCGAGGTTCTGCCGCAATCGGCTTTCAACGTTCCGGAGGCCGACGAACCGCATGTCACCTTTGTCGAGAATGCCCTCGCCAAGGCACGCCACGCCGCGCAGCTGACCGGCCTGCCGGCGCTGGCCGACGATTCCGGCCTGTGCGTGACGGCACTGGGCGGCGCGCCAGGAGTGTTCTCGGCGCGCTACGGGCAGTTATCACCCAATGAGCCGAAATCGGATCAGCGCAACAACGCAAGGTTGCTGGCCGATCTTGCGGGAGTTGCCGACCGCCGTGCGCATTATGTCGCGGTGCTGGTGTTGCTGCGCTCGGCCGCCGATCCGCAACCGATCATCGCCGAAGGCGAATGGCATGGCGAAATCATCGATACGCCACGCGGCAGCGGCGGCTTTGGCTATGACCCCTATTTTCTGGTTCCCGGTACCGGCATGACCGTGGCCGAGCTACCGCACGAGGAAAAGAACCGCCGCTCGCATCGCGGCCAGGCGCTGACACAACTCATCGCGCGGCTTCGAGCCGGGACGTGATCCCCATCATTCCTGTCGCCGCCGCCCCATCAGCGCCGACTATTTCAGGGTCAGGCCTGGTTGCCCCACCACCCCTGGCGCTGTATGTGCATTGGCCGTGGTGCGTAAAAAAGTGCCCCTACTGTGACTTCAATTCGCATGAGAACCGCAGCAATGTCGACGAAGCCGCCTATCTCGCCGCGTTGATCGCCGACCTTGAAGCGGCCCTGCCGCAGATCTGGGGCCGACCGGTGATCAGCGTTTTCATCGGTGGCGGCACGCCGAGCCTGATGCGTGCCGAGACCGCCGAGGCCTTGCTCGCCGCCATCCGCATGCGCGTACTCTTGCAACCCGGTGCCGAGATCACGCTGGAAGCCAATCCGGGTACCGCCGAGGCCGCGAAATTCGCCGCCTTTCGTGCGGCAGGCGTAAATCGGCTGTCCATCGGGGTGCAGAGTTTCGACGACGCCAAGCTCACGGCGCTGGGGCGCATTCACAACAGCGTCGAAGCGCATCGCGCCATCGACATGGCGCTGCAGAACTTCGACCGCGTCAACCTCGATCTGATGTATGCGCTGCCAGGACAGACGCTGGACGAAGCCGGACAGGACATTGCGACGGCCATCCGCACCGGTGTCAGCCACATCTCCGCCTACCACCTGACCCTGGAGCCGAACACCGCCTTCCACCACGCCCCGCCGCCGCTACCCGACGACGATCTGGCCGCCGACATGCAGGAAATGGTCGAAGCGAGACTTGATGCTGCGGGCTTCGCGCAGTACGAAACCTCCGCCTTCGCCAGGCCTGCGGGTGACACAAACTCGCGCTGCCAGCACAACCTGAACTACTGGAACTTCGGCGATTACCTGGGCATCGGCGCCGGCGCCCACAGCAAGCTATCCAATCACGAAACCATCTGGCGCGAGGCGCGCCACCGTCATCCCCGCGCCTATCTGGAAGGTGCCGCACGCGGCAACTTCATCAGCACGCAGCAGCCCATCGCCCGCGCCGATCTGCCCGGTGAGTTCATGATGAATGCGCTGCGGCTGAACGAGGGTTTTCCGCTCCGGCTATTTACCGAACGCACCGGCCTGCCACTGGCGGCTATTGAAGAGTCGGCGCTGGCGGCACGGCGCGAAGGGCTGTTGGAAACCGTGGCCGGGCATATTCGCCCCACGCCGCGTGGGCGACGTTTCCTCAATCAACTCCTGGTCGGGTTTCTGATACCGCAATGAAACTGCCCGTCATTTCAATTCCGCTTCGACCCGCGTAGCGTTCGTATTGGCCCGAGTTCGTCAAGCAGGTGCGAGATGGCAAGGATCGGGTGTCTTAGCAACATGCGCGGCCCCGCCCAGCGCATCACGATCCTGACTCTTTCGCGCATGTTCGCGCTATAGCAGTGAACCGTGCACTTCGCACAAGTCGGCTTCGCATCTCCGAATACACAGCGTTGCAGACGGCGCCTCGCATAGTCGAACAGTGCTGAGCAATCTGCGCACAGCAGAACGTCGCCGTGGTGATGGTGGCGGCAGTACATGCTTACCATCGTTTCGATGGTCTTCAACTCCCGTTGGCGTTTGATGAAACGCGGATCGGTAGGGAATTCGATGAATTGGTCGGGCATTGAGCGAATTTAAAAAAACTTCTTGCGTCACGCTGATTGGGTTGATCAGGACCAGGTGTCAAACGTGGCATAGGGGTCAGTGTTCCCCTTTCGTTCGGCGAATTCCGGCGAGGCGATTTCCCTGCTTCTGCGGACCACCTATTGGAAAGATATCATGCAGATAACGATTGTTACCCTTGTCAGGTCCCCACGATTCGCGAAAGTGCTTGATCATTTCACGAACTTGCGGTTGTACCTGATGTTCAAGATAGTAATGGCGGATGAATCTAATGACGTCCCAATGCTCGCTCGATAGATTCAGTTCCTCTTTCGCTGCAAGTGCTCGGACAAAGTCCTCTGACCAGTCGTTCAGGTCTTGGAGATAGCCTTCCTGGTCTACCAGGACTGAGCGGTCACCTACTTTCAGTTCTTGATTGTAGATGGCATAGGGATTCGCTTTCATCGTATCCTACTCGAAATCGGCGGCAGGCAGAGCAACGAGAGTTAACACACGACTTGCAGCAGCGCACTGAATCAGGCCATACGCGGCAATTTCAACCCAATTCGCTTCCAGCAAGCGACCTGTGTGGCCCAGCGCAGTGCGCGTAATCATGCCAAGAATCAAACTACCGGTAGCGCCGATGGCAAGGGCATGTACTGCCGCCGAAGGTGGCAATGATGCGACATCGCTCACAGCGATAAGAGTTAATCCCACCGATAGCGTAATGCCCCCTTTGAGCGAAACGATCCAAACAGGAACCGCCAAGGCGGCAAATGTCGCCGCCAGCAAATAGAAGGGTCGAAACCCCAGAGCCCACAACGAGAACGTCTTGGGCGGATTACGCCGCCGCGGATCGTCGAGCGTGACGAATGCCATTAGAACTTGGCTCGTATCACGCGCCGAGTACACCGACGGTGACGTTGATTATGCCAAGCACCAGATTCACCAGTACCAGACGCCGGATTGTCGCCATTTTCGCACCTGCCGTCGGCCAGTCCTCGCTTGCCAGTGCGGCGTTCATCTGGTTTAAGCTGCGCACAATCAGGAAAAAGATCGCCGTCATGACGGCGGCGATACCCACCATCGCGCTCAGGCTCGGTGACATGACGGCACCCATCTGTGCGAGGCGGATGATGCCGCTGCCCCATAGCAGTATCAGCGCCATGCCGACCGAGACGAAGAAGCGTTCGAGCACCCCCGCGAGCAACTTCAGCCTCTGCGGCGGCGGCAACTGTGCGTTTGCCACCGGTCGTAGGCATACATGAGCGAAAAACATGCCGCCGATCCAAATGATGACGGCCAGCAAGTGAAACAGGACGAGAATGCGGTTCATGAAAACGGTGGTCTATGGTTGCAGCATCAATGCAAGTGTTGTGACCGAACGTAACATCGTTGGTGAATTGCGAGAGTGCATCACAATGCATATGTCACTAAGACTGACTTATCCCGCACGTTCAACGAGCAACGGCGCCAGTTGTGCCTTGCGACTGGGATCGGCCCGAACTGCCTCGCCAAAGGCCGCGCGGGATAGTTCGTGTTGTCCGCTATGCAGATAAGCCATACCCAGCCCCATCCATGCCTTGGCGTTGTTCCTGTCCAGGCTGATCGTTCGTTGGTAGGTCCGTATGGCCACAGCGTAGCTGCGGTTGGAAAGCTGCAATCCGCCCAATTTCATGTGGGCATCTATCGAACTAGGATCAGCGACGACCGCTTGCTCGAAACTTTTTTGAGCATCCCCCAGACGGCCCTCCTCCCAATGCTTGTTGCCTTGGACGATGAGAGCTTCTTCGGCCCGAACAGTGGAATCAGACGCCCATGTATTGGAGGCGACTACCGCTGCCAGGATTGCGATTGCAGCCAATCCGATCTTGTAATCCATGGTAATTTCCTTGAATGTCAAAGAGGATGGCTCCCGTGTTAGGTGAGAGCCATTACCCTGCAATTACTTCATCGAGCCCTTGCCATAGCGCTCTTCAAAGCCCTTGCGCACCTTATCAACCGCGTCTTTGCTGATGCCGTTGAAGTACCAGTCATGACCGTCGATCGGTTTGAAATACTTGTTCAGGATTTCGTCGGCAAATATCTCGTTGCCGTCCTTCTTGTGCACTGCTTCGCGCATTTCGGGAATCCACTTGAAGTAGGTGTGCTGCGCGACTTCATACATGCCGTGCCACCAGGTGTAGTCCGGGCCCATCATCGAGGCTCCATGGCGCGCGCGACGGCCTTCGTGGTGCCAGATTTCCCACCAGGTCCATTCGATCTTGTCGTCGAAGGGTGCGGCGGTGATGTAGCCCTTTGCAGTCAGTTCCTTCATTGACGCGGCGATGGGCTTGGCGAATTTCTCGTTGTAGAGATTCACCACGTCGTCGAACTGCTTGTAATGGCCGCTGATGATGTTGGAACCGTGGCAGGCGTAACAGACGTTGGTCATGTTCTTGCGCCGGTCTTCCCAAGTCAGGATCTCGGTCACCTTGGAGCCCTTTACCTCGTCGCCGACCTTCGGCATGGCCAGTCCCTCGGGCTGATCGAACTCGTCGCCGTTGGCGAGCCGCACCATGTTGAGCTTGGTAGAGATCGGTGGACGCAGCGTCCAGGAAATCCGCTCGCCGACGTCATGGGTGACACCCTTGGTGCGGGTGGCGCTCATGTGGCAGGTGGCGCAGGTCGGAGCGGCGGTGTAATCGACGCCGGCAACCCATTTCTTCGAATCCAGGTTCATTTCCTTGATGTTCGCGCGGTAGAGAATGCCGTGCTTGGACTCGTTATAGACCTCCATCTGCGGGTGGTCCGGGCCGAGGTGGCATTTGCCACAGGTGTCCGGTGTGCGTGCCTGTGCTGCGGAGAAGCGGTGTCGTCCGTGGCAGGCCGAACAGGAACCGCGGCTGCCGTCAAGATTCAGCCGGCCGATGCCCGTGTTGGGCCAGGTTTCGGGGGTGGCTTCGCCGGAAGCGTCGAGCTTGACCGTGCCACCGTGGCATTGCAGACAACCGGCGTTCACCGCAGCCGGACCGCCGATGACTTCGCCCATGATGTTGTCGAGGGACGCGAGAATCTGGCCGGCCTTGGCATGGTGGGAGCGCTGCTGCTGGGCCACTTCCTTCTCATGGCAGGTGGCGCATGCCTTGGGGGAGACGATGGTCGTGATGAACAGCGGCTTGCCTGCCTTGTCCTTCTCGTGGCTGACCACACCCTTGTCCCCTTCTTTGCCCTTGTGGCAATCATAGCAATCCACCTTCTTCGGAGCATGGGCACTCTTCTTCCAGTCGGTGACAATGCCGGGGCTCTCCTTCTTGTGGCAACTGACGCAGATCTGCCCGATCTGGGCATCCTCCTTTGATTTTGCCGGCGCACTCGGCGCGGCGTTTGCCGCGGACAACGCGAACACGGACAGGACAAGCGCCAGTCCCTTCATTAGCTTCGCAGTAGCGTTCATTCTATTCTCCTAAGACTGCGACACGTTAATTAGCACTGATTTTTGCAAGGTTAGCCGCCAACAAATGAATCATCTTGCGCGCACGAGCTGGTAGGCGCGAGCCAGATAGCCGACGACCGCGAAACCGCTCCAGACATGCACCAGCCGGGTGAATGGGAATATCAGGAACACCGTGAGGCCGATGAACAAGTGCAGCTTAAAGAGGATCGAGACGTCCGTCAGATAATCGGCGGCGCCGCCACGGAAGGTCCAGATGTGCTGCGCCCATTCCACCAGCTTGAGCATTTCACCGCCATCCGTATGTTGCAATGACACGGGAATGGTCAGCAACCCCAGCGCCAGCTGAATCATCAACAACACGATGATGAAGATATCCATCGGCTTGCTGTTACGCAGGATGCGCTCATCGGACAGGCGTCGCTGAACCAGCATCAGGGCGCCGATCAAGCCGAGGGCGCCGAAGGTGCCACCGCCGTAGATGGCGATCATCTGCTTGTTGGCCATGGAAACGCCAAGCACATGCCAGATTTCCAGGGGGGTCAGCAAGCCGCCCAGGTGGCCGAAGAATATGCCCAGCACGCCGATGTGGAACAGGTTGCTGCCCCACCGCAGGGTGCCCTGACGCAAGAGTTGCGACGAGTCGCTTTTCCATGTGTATTGATCGCGATCGAAACGCGCCAGGCTGGCGACGAAGAAGACCGCAAGGCAAATATACGGGTAGATGCCGAAGATGAAAGTATTGACAGCGTTCATGCCATCCTCCCTTGGAATTTGATGACTTGTTCGGTTTGCTGTTGTTGGGGCGCGCAAGCACCGAGAAAGCTCACGGGTTGATCCAGCCAGGCCTGATCGATGGCTTCAAAACTGGTGTCTTCCTCAACCGGCGCGCCTTTGCGCTCAGCCAGCAGCTGCTCCGGATGCTTCTCGCCGGCCAGTCGCAGCAGGGCCTGGAACACGGCCGCATAGGGGCTGGCGCGGCGCGTCAGGGTTGCGCCGATGGTTTCGATCAGATGCCGGATTTCCTGCAAATGCTTCTTCGCCTCTCTTTCATCGAGAAGCGACAGAAACTCGAGAAACACCGGCAGGTGATCGGGCAGATCGCTGACCGACAGGGCAAGTTCCTGACTTTGATACAGCGCCAGCAGATCGACCATGGCCTGGCCGCGATCGCGCGAATCGCCGTGGACGTGCTCGAACAGATTCAACGACGCCGCGCTGCCGCGATCGAAGGTATCGATGTAGGCTGATTCTGAATCCATCAGATCGTGCTGCCGGAAACCATTGACAAAGGCTTTCAGCGCCGCGCGATCAACGCTTTCCAAGCGCTTGTCGGCCGCAAAGACGCTCTCCACTTCTTCAAGGTGTTCCAGCAGCGCAGCGCTCGGGTAGGAAAGCAGCGCCGACAGCGCACGAAACGTGTGGCCGGGATTCATTTGCTGGTCTCCTTGATCGGTATGAATCGCTGCTTGGCTTTCTTGCCGCTATTGCTTGAGCCGAACAAGCTGGTGTCGGAGGTCCCGTCGGAACAGCCGTTGCCGAAGGAGAAGCCGCAGCCGCCGCGCAGGTCGTAGGCGTTTTCCGCATATTCGCGGTGCGTCGTCGGGATCACGAAGCGGTCTTCGTAATTGGCGATCGCCATGATGTGGTACATCTCCTCGACCTGTGCCAGCGTAATGCCGACCTGCTTCAGCACTTCAGCGTTGTCGCGCTGTTCGACATGACGATCGCGCATGAAGGCACGCATCGCCAACATCCGCTCGAGTGCCCTGATCACGGGGGCCTCGTCACCAGCCGTGAGCAGGTTGGCGAGATACTTGACCGGGATGCGCAATTGCCGCACGTCGGGAATGGCGCCGTTGATGCCCATCTGCCCGCTGTTGGCCGCCGCCTGTATCGGCGAGAGTGGCGGCACGTACCAGACCATCGGCAAAGTGCGGTATTCGGGATGCAGGGGCAGGGCCACGCGCCATTCCATCGCCATCTTGTACACGGGGGAGTTCTTCGCTGCCGTCAGCCACGCTTCGGGTATGCCATCCTTGCGCGCCTGTGCCTGCACGGAGGGATCATTGGGATTCAGGAAAAGGCCCAGTTGGGCTTCGTAAAGGTCCTGCTCGCCGGCGACCGACGCCGCCTCTTCGATCTTGTCGGCGTCATAGAGCAGCACGCCAAGATAGCGGATGCGTCCGACACAGGTTTCCGAACAGACCGTCGGCTGGCCCGACTCGATGCGCGGGTAGCAGAAAATGCACTTCTCGGCCTTGCCGCTTTCCCAGTTGTAGTAAATCTTCTTGTAGGGGCAGCCGGAGACGCACATGCGCCAGCCGCGGCACTTGTCCTGATCGATCAGGACGATGCCGTCTTCCTCGCGCTTGTAGATCGAGCCCGACGGGCACGACGCCACGCAGGCCGGATTCAGGCAGTGCTCGCACAGGCGCGGCATGTACATCATGAAGGTATTTTCGAACTGGCCGTACATCTCCTTCTGCACGTCTTCGAAATTGACGTCCTTGCTGCGCTTGGCGAATTCGCCACCGAGGATTTCTTCCCAGTTCGGACCCCATTCGATCTTCTCCATGCGCTCGCCGCTGATCAGGCTGCGCGGGCGTGCCACGGGGGTGGCCTTGCTCTCCGGGGCCGTGTGCAAATGCTCGTAGTCGAAGGTGAAGGGCTCGTAGTAGTCGTCGATCTGCGGCATATTGGGATTGGCGAAGATGTTTGCCAGGACCTTCAGCTTGCCACCCTGCCGCGGCTCGATCTTGCCCGATTCCTTGCGTGTCCATCCGCCGTTCCAGACATCCTGGTTTTCCCATTGTTTGGGATAGCCGATGCCGGGCTTGGTTTCGACGTTGTTGAACCAGGCGTATTCCATCCCGGGGCGATTGGTCCAGACATTCTTGCAGGTCACCGAGCAGGTGTGGCAGCCGATGCACTTGTCAAGGTTGAGGACCATGCCGATCTGGGCTCTGATTTTCATGACTGCACTCCTTCTTGCGCGATCGGTTCATCCAGCCAATCCACCTTCTTCATTTTGCGCACGATGACAAACTCGTCGCGATTGGTGCCGATGGTGCCGTAATAGTTGAATCCATAGGAAAGCTGCGCGTAGCCGCCGATCATGTGGGTCGGCTTGGTCACGCAGCGGGTGACGGAATTGTGGATGCCGCCGCGATTGCCGGTGACCTCCGATCCCGGCGTATTCACGGTCTTCTCCTGGGCGTGATACATCATGCACATGCCTTGGTTCACCCGCTGGCTCACCACGGCACGCGCGGCGATGGCGCCGTTGACGTTGTAGAGCTCAATCCAGTCGTTGTCGACAATCCCGACTTTCTGTGCATCGGTTTCCGACAGCCAGACGATCGGCCCGCCGCGCGACAGCGTGAGCATTATCAGGTTGTCGGTGTAGGTCGAATGGATGCCCCACTTCTGGTGCGGCGTGATGAAGTTCAACACCACCTCGGGGTTGCCGTTGTCCTTGGAGCCCTGGATCGGATGTATCGTCTTCAGATCCACCGGCGGCTTGTAGACGCAAAGCCCTTCGCCGAAACCCAGCATCCACTTGTGATCCTGGTAGAACTGCTGGCGCCCGGAAAGCGTGCGCCATGGGATCAGCTCATGCACATTGGTATAGCCGGCGTTGTACGAGACATGCTCGTCTTCGATGCCTGACCAGGTCGGCGAGGAAATGATCTTGCGCGGTTGCGCCTGGATGTCACGGAAGCGGATCTTTTCGTGTTCCTTGCCCAGCGCGAGATGCGCGTGTTCGCGGCCAGTGATCTTCGACAGCGCCTGCCATGCCTTGACCGCGACATGGCCATTGGTTTCCGGCGCCAGCATCAGGATGACTTCGGTGGCATCGATGTCGCTGTGGATCTTGGCCATGCCTTTGGAGACGCCTTCTGCGCCTTCAACACCGTTCAGTTCGCGCAGAGCCTTGACTTCGTCCTGGGTGTTCCAGGCGATACCCTTGCCACCGTTGCCCACCTTGTCCATCAAGGGGCCGAGAGAGGTAAAGCGCTTGTAGACGTTGGGATAGTCGCGCGCCACGACCGCCATGTTCGGTGCGGTCTTGCCGGGAACCAGCGTACATTCGCCGCGCTTCCAGTCCTTGACATTGAGAGCCTGCGCCAGTTCGGACGGCGTGTCGTGCATCAGCGGTGTCAGCACCAGTTCCTGTTCGACGCCGAGATGGCCAACGCAAACTTCGGAGAACTTCTTGGCGAAGCCCTTGTAGATATCCCAGTCGCTCCTTGCTTCCCATGCCGGGTCGACAGCCTGCGACAGCGGATGGATGAAGGGGTGCATGTCCGAGGTATTAAGGTCGTTCTTCTCATACCAAGTGGCGGTCGGCAAGACGATGTCGGAGTAGAGGCAGGTCGTGCTCATGCGGAAGTCGAGCGTCACCAGCAGATCCAGCTTGCCTTCCGGCGCCTGGTCGTGCCATACCACCTCCTGCGGCTTTTCGCCGCCGAACCCGCCGAGGTCCTTGCCCTGCACGCCATGCGTAGTGCCCAGCAGATGCTTGAGGAAGTATTCGTGGCCCTTGCCTGAAGATCCAAGCAAGTTGGAACGCCAGATGAACATATTGCGCGGGAAGTTGGCCGGATGATCCGGGTCCTCGCAGGACATGCGCAGCGTGCCATCCTTGAGCGCTTGGACGGCATAGTCCTTGGGATCCATTCCGGCGGCGGCGGCATCCTTCACCACCTGCAGCGGATTGGTCTGCAACTGCGGCGCAGACGGCAGCCAGCCCATGCGTTCGGCGCGCACATTGAAGTCGATCAGACTACCTTCAAAGTCCTTGGGATCGGCGGTCGGCGACAGCAGTTCCTTGACCTTGAGCTTTTCATAGCGCCACTGGCTGGTATGCGCATAGAAGAACGAGGTGGAGTTCATTTGGCGCGGCGGTCGGATCCAGTCGAGCGCGAAGGCCAGCGCGGTCCAGCCGGTTTGCGGGCGCAACTTTTCTTGGCCGACGTAATGCGCCCAGCCGCCACCCGACTTGCCGACACAGCCGCACATCATCAGCATGTTGATGACGCCTCGATAGTTCATGTCGCTGTGGTACCAGTGGTTCATCGCCGCGCCAATGATGATCATCGACTTGCCCTGCGTCTTGTGCGCGTTATCGGCAAACTGGCGCGCCACGGTGATCACGTCGGCGCGCGGTACGCCGGTGATCTTTTCCTGCCATGCCGGAGTGTAGGGCTGGTCGTCGTCGTAACTGACGGGCACGGCCACATCGCCAAGCCCGCGATCAATACCGTAGTTGGCAGCCAACAGGTCGAACACGGTTGCGACCCGCATTTTCTCGCCGCCTTGTCCCAAGTCCAAGCGCATGGTCGGAACATTGCGCAGCAGCACATCGGTCTGCTTGTTTTCGGTGAAATGCTCGGTGACGATACCCCCGAAATAAGGGAAGGCGACGGCGGCGACTTCATGCTGACCGTCGATCACGGTTAGTTTGAGCTTTGTTTCAGCGCCCTGGCTGGCTTCCCTTTCCTCGAGATTCCATTTGCCGGCATCGGTGCGCCCATCTGCTCCCCAGCGAAAGCCGATGGCGCCGTGCGGCACGGTAGCCGTGCCGGATGCGTCGATGGCGACGGTCTTCCATTCGGCGTTGTTGTCCTGACCCAGACCGCCCTTAAAATCAGCGGCACGCAGGTAGCGATCGGGCACCAGCATCTTGCCTGCCGGTGTGTCCTTTTCCACCAGTTGCACCAACAGGGGCATGTCGGTGTACTTGCGGCAGTAGTCTTCAAAGTAGGCCGACTTGTTGGCGCCGAAGTGGAATTCCTTGAGGATCACGTGGCCCATGGCCATCGCTAGAGCCGCGTCGGTGCCTTGCTTGGGATGCAGCCAGATATCGCCCAATTTGGCAACTTCAGAATAGTCGGGGGTGATGGAAACGGTCTTGGCGCCCTTGTAGCGCACTTCGGTGAAAAAGTGCGCGTCGGGGGTGCGCGTCTGCGGCACGTTGGAGCCCCAGGCGATGATGAAGGTGGAGTTGTACCAGTCGGCCGACTCTGGCACGTCGGTCTGCTCGCCCCACACTTGCGGCGAAGCCGGCGGCAGGTCGCAATACCAGTCGTAGAAACTCATGGACACGCCGCCCAACAACGAGAGGTAGCGCGAACCCGCGGCATAGCTGACCATGGACATCGCCGGAATCGGAGAAAAGCCGATCAGGCGATCCGGGCCGTACTCTTTGATGGTGTAGGTGTTGGCGGCGGCGATGATCTCATTGACTTCATCCCAGCCGGCCCGGACGAATCCGCCCAGTCCGCGCCGGGTCTTGTATTCGTTCGACTTCTCGGCATTGCCGGCAATCGAGGCCCAGGCCTCAACCGGACCCAGGCTGCGACGCGCCTCGCGCCACAGGCGCAGCAGGCGGCCGCGCACCATCGGGTACTTGACCCGATTCGCGCTGTACAGATACCAGCTGTAGCTGGCGCCGCGCGCGCAGCCGCGCGGCTCGTGGTTGGGCATGTCAGGGCGGGTGCGCGGATAGTCTGTCTGCTGCGTTTCCCAGGTGACGATGCCACCCTTGACGTAGATCTTCCAGGAGCAGGAACCCGTGCAGTTGGTGCCGTGGGTCGAGCGCACGATCTTGTCGTGCTGCCAGCGTTTGCGGTAGCCGTCCTCCCAGGTACGATCTTCCTTGGTCAGCGTGCCGTGCTCGTCGGAGAACGGTTCCTGGCGACGATTAAAAAAATTCAGGCGATCCAGAAAATGGCTCATGAGTCTTCTCTCTTGATTGACAGTTGATTAGCGGGCTTGTCGGCTTTTTGCTGGGAACGAGGAAGCCGCATCGGCACCGGTCGCTGGTCAGAAACGCGAAGGATCAGGGATTCTTGATGTAGGCACTGCTACGCAGGTAGAACCACCAATTGATGATGAGGCACAGGGCGTAGAAGATGGCGAAGCCGTACATCGAGTACTCCGGCGTGCCGGCCTTGACCTGTTCCCCGATCACCACCGGCGCAATAAAGGCGCCATAGGCTGCCGCAGCGGACGTCCAGCCCAGGACCGGGCCGGCCTGCTGCCGGTCGAAAATGACACCGATGGTGCGGAAGGTGGAACCGTTGCCGATACCGGTGGCTGCAAACAGGATCACGAAGGTCACCAAGAAGGGCACAAAGAATTGCTCAGGCGCGGCCGAATGGTAAGCCTGCATCATCAGGTAGCCCGTGTAGCCGGAAGCCACGACCATTACTACCGAAATGATCTGGGTGACGATGGAGCCGCCTACCTTGTCTGCAATCCAGCCTCCCACTGGCCGGATCAGCGCACCAACGAAGGGGCCGATCCAGGCCCAGGTCAGCGCCGATGGCGCATTTGGATTCTTCAGAGTGTGCTGCCATACACCTGATGCATCTGGGATATGCTGCACACCAAAAATCACGGTGATGGACAAAGGCAGGGCCATCGAGAAACCGATGAACGAACCGAAGGTAACGATATAGAGTGCGGTCATCGACCAGGTATGCTTGTTCTTGAAGATGGCAAACTGCTTGTCGATATTGGCTTTCATCTCGCCGAAGGCCGCCAGCTTCATCAGCAGCAGAACCGACACCATGATCAGCGGCAATGCTACCCACATGTTGAGCAGGCCCAGACCCGTCGGCGCCGGCAGATACAGGTAGAGACCCAGGCCGCCGACAATCGAGGTCAAGCCCCAAAGGTAAAGTATCTTGGCAAATGCGGCCAGCGTGCCGCCATAGTTGGGCGACAGCGGCAACAGGTTGTTCATGCCGAACCATGCCGCAATGACCAGCGGCACCAGAATCGCCGCCCAGATGAAGCCGGCGTTCTGGATGAAGGTAGGCGTACCGGCGACGATCTTGCCCAGGATCCAGCCGCTGTCCTTCGACAACACCATTGACCCGCCGCCCACCGCGCCGAAAACGCTCACAGTCATTACCAGCGGGATCAGAACCTGCATGGTGGTGACGCCGAAGTTACCCAGTCCCGCGTTTAGACCCAAGGCAGTACCTTGAGACCTCTTGGGGAAGAAACCGCTGATGTTCGACATGGAACAGGCGAAATTGCCGCCGCCGATTCCTGACAAGAAGGCCCAGAGCTGGAACATCCACAGCGGCGTGGTCTTGTCCTGGAGGGAGATGCCCGCCCCGAAGGCCGGAATGATGAGTAACGCGGTGGTCAGGAAGATCGTATTACGTCCGCCACAGAGGCGGATGAAGAACGATGCCGGAATGCGGTACGTCGCGCCCATCAGCCCGGCAATCGCGGTCAGGGTAAACATTTCCGCCGGCTTGAATGGAAAACCGAGATTCAGCATCTGCACCGTGATGATGCCCCACATCAGCCATATGGCAAAGCCACACAACAGGTTGGGAATCGAAATCCACAGGTTCCGGTTGGCGATACGCTTGCCCTTCGATTCCCAGAAGACGTCGTCCTCGGGGTTCCACTCGGCGATGTCGGCCGTCGATGTCTTGGGTGAAACATTTTGGCTGGCGATGGCAGTCATCGTGTCTGTCTCCTGATAAAGTTTCTAAACGTGCTTACTCGAGTTGGTCCGCAAGCCACGGACGTCGTTTGCCCATCAGGTCCATACCGCGCACTTCCGTCCAGTACATCCAGATCAGAGAGACCCAGACGATTCCGTACATCAGCATGAAGCAACTCGAACGAACGCCGGTGAGGTCGACCAAAGCGCCGAACAGGATGGGCAGCAGGAAGCCGCCCATGCCGCCGGCCAAGCCGACAATGCCGGAGATGACTCCGATGTTGTGCGGGTAGTCGTCGGAGATGTACTTGAATACCGAGGCCTTGCCGATTGCCCAGGCAAAGCCCATGGCGAACATGAGGATCGTAAATACGGTCGGGCTGAGGCCGACGTGGAAGGTAACCGGACCGGTGACGGTCTGCACTGTCATGTCCGTCTGCGGATAGGACAGGATGAACAGCACGATCCAGGACAGCCAGAGTACCCACCAGGTAACTTGATGGGCGCCCCATTTGTCTGAGAACCAGCCACCCAGGGCGCGCAGTACGCCGCCCGGCAACGAGAAGGCAGCGGCGAGCAGTGCTGCCGACTTGATGTCGAATCCGTACTCGCTGATGTAGTACTTGGTCATCCACAGCGACAAGGCGACATAGCCGCCGAAGACGATGGAGTAGTACTGGCAGTACTTCCACACCTTGGGGTCCTTGAGCGCCGCGAGTTGTTCGCGGATGGTGATGTGCTTGCTCACCTTGTGCGTCGGATCGTCGTAGGTGAACATCCAGAATGCGATGACCGTGACCAGCATCATGACCGCATAGACTTGCGGCACCATGGTCCAGCCATAGGCGACCACGATCGATGGCGCCACCAGTTTGGTTACCGCAGCGCCCGAATTGCCGGCACCGAAAATGCCCATCGACAAGCCCTGCTGTTCTTTTGGAAACCAGCGCGCGCAATATGCAATGCCGACCGTGAATGAGCCGCCGGCGATGCCGACGAACAGGCTGGTCACCAGGTAGTGCCAGTATTCGGTACCAAGGGAAATCAGGTAGATCGGAATGATGGTTGATGCCATGAGCACCGTGAACACGATGCGTCCGCCAAATCTGTCGGTCATCATTCCGAGCGGGAGGCGGATCAGGGAGCCGGTAAGCACGGGCATGGCTACCAGCAAGCCAAATTGGGTCTCGTTAAGACCGAGTGTCTGCTTGATCGGAATGCCGATCACGGCGAACATCATCCACACCATGAAGCACACGGTGAAGGACAGGGTGCTCATGATGACTACCGACCAAGCCTGGCGTCTATGGGTTGCGGATTGCATGGCATTTCTCTCCTCTTTGTACCCCCACATCGTAGGAGAGGCCCGGCAAAGAGGAAATCCGCCAGAAGCACAACGCAGCGCTGCAGAAGGAGGTAAGGAAGCCCTGCGAAAGGACTAGCCCGGTCAGGGCAAACTAGATCGAAAGAACTAGTTCTTCTGAATTAGACCGTTTTCGACCGCGTAGACGGCCGCCTGGACACGGCTGGCAAGCCCAAGTTTTTTTAGGATGCCCTGAATGTATATCTTGACCGTGCTTTCGGCCAAGTCCAGTTCCCGGGCAATTTCCTTGTTGCTGGCACCTTTGGCAAGAAAGGCCAGTGTTTCCCGCTCCCGTTGCGTCAGTTTCTCGTGGTCTGCCGGTGCGGCGATGGCCGCACGCGGTGCGCTACGCACGCTGGCCATCAGCTTGGATGTCATCTGTGGTGACATTACCGCTTCACCGGCGGCGGCCCGGCGGATGGCGTCGATAAGATAGTCGGTGTTGATGTTCTTCAGCAAGTAGCCCTGAGCGCCGGTTTGCAGCGCCTCCATAAGGTCTTCAGCGTCTTCCGAGACGGTCAGCATCACCACCTGCGGGGAATTTTCGCCCTCGATCATGAGTTGCAAGGCTTCGCGACCCGAAATCCCCGGCATGTGCAGGTCAAGCAGCACGACATCCGGTTTGAGCGCCTTGGCACGTTTGACGCCTTCGTGGCCATCGCCCGCTTCGCCGACAACCTCGAAGTCTTTCTGCCGCTGCAGCAACGCCTTGATCCCGCTTCGGAACAGGGTATGGTCGTCTACCAGCAACACTCGTATGGGTCTATCCATTCCTGATTACGCGGCAATCTAGCTGACCGTTGTCGGAAGGAGGAGCGTAACACAGGTGCCGCCGCCGGGCGCGGAAATCAACTGCAGAGAGGCCCCAATTCGATGGGCGCGCTCACGCATGATAATGACGCCGACATGGGTGTCGCCATCTTTCTCCAGCGCTTCAGGATCAAAGCCGCAGCCGTCATCCCGCACGGTGATGGCGAGTTGCTCGGCGCGATGCATTTCGACCTCCACGGCACTCGCCGCCGCGTGCTTGCGCACGTTGGACAAAGCTTCCTGGACGATGTGCAGCACCTGGATGGCGCTCACGGATTCGGGGATCGGCGTATCGCCGCGAACCTTGAACGTAGTTCGTATGCCTGTCTGGCCTTCGAACTTTTCCAGGGCATTACGTATGGCGAGATCGAGGTCCGCGCTGCCGACACGGATGCGGAAGTGCACCAGCAGCTCTCGTACATTGTCATAACTTTCCTGGATGCCTTCCCGGATGCGAGAGAGCTCCTCCCTGGCCAATTCGACCTCGCCCGAGGACAGTGAGCCCTGGAGCATCTGCGCCTGTATGTTGAGGAAAGCCAGTGATTGGGCAATGCTGTCGTGCAGTTCCTGTGCCAGTAAATTGCGCTCCTCGGAAACGGCCATTTCCTTCTCGCGCACGGCGAGGCGCAGGTTGTCGATGGCCACGCCCAGGTGCTGGCCAATTACCTCCAGTAACCGGAATTCATCGGGCGCAAGAATCCTGGCTTCGCGGAAAAATACGGTGAAAATGCCCAGTATCTGGTTCTTGCAACGGATCGGAATGGCGGCCATGGCGGCATAGCCGTCGCGGACGCAGTTTGACATCCCGCTCACGCCTTGCATGCTGTCGGCCAGTTCCTGGGTCACCGACGTTCCCGCAGCAGCCGCGCCGCCACACAGACAGGTGCCCAGCGGCAGACGCGCCTCGGCCTTGAGAAATGGCTCCGACATGTTATTACTGACGACTATCTCCAGTTCGCGCGTGGCCGTATTCACCAGGCGCACGACGCCGCCGGGCGCGCCGAGCAGCTCGCAGAGCTTGACTAATACGCCCTTGCAGAGCACTTCGAGCGTTGCGGGTTCGGCCAGGTAGGCGGCGGTCTCGTAGAGGAGTGCCAGTTCGCGGTTCTTCTCCTCGACGCGGCGCGTCTTCTCGGCCACTCGCTGCTCCAAGGTGGTGTAGAAGTCCTGCAAGTGATCGGCCATATGATTGAAGCCCTTGGCCAGGTCGCCGAATTCGTCCTGTGTCTCCACCGGCAAGCGTACGCCGAAATCCGAGGCGGCCATGCGTTCTATGCCGGTGCGCAGCGTCTCGACAGGGCGGATCACCAGGCTGAGAAACAGGTAGATCAGGAGCAGTGTGCCAATCAGGGCGAAGGCGACCAGGATGTTTTGGAACAGGTACATCAGGTCAGTGTGGCGGGCATTGCTTTTCTCCACCATCAGCACCAATTCGTTGACCATCGGCACATAACGGTCAACCGATGCATCAAATGCCGCCATGCGCCGGCGGCGCTCGGCCTTGTCGCGCACCGTCAGCAGACTTTCTACCTGCGGCCGGATATTTGTGTCCCATTCGAAGCGCAGGGTGCGCATCTTCTCCTGAACGGGCGCTTCCTTCGGAAGAAACAGCGGACGATCAGGGTCGCCCTTTTCCAGTCTGCTGAGAGTCATTTCAAAAGCGCTCACCAGACGGCGCACATCCTCGCTGGCCTTCTCGCGCGTGCTCGAGTCATCCATGGCCTGGTGCAGACGATAGGCCAGACCATAGGTGCGCATTCGTTCTGAGCCGGCATCATTGATGGCTGCCGCCCCACCCTCAAGCTGACGAGCCACATAGAGTGTGAGAAGAATCACCGCCAAGGCAAATGAGAAATACAACACCAAGATGGCATTAATCTTTGCACCCAACTTCTTTGGAATCAGTGTCTCTAAGACCATAGCTTGGATAGAGCTCCAGCGTAAATTGAAGATTTCTGTATCTTGCCATACAGCGATTTATCTGCAGTTCGCGTAGGGCTAATATTCGATTCCAAATCACTCCAGTCCAAACAGATTATGACGTTGGGTCATCCAACCGTGTAGGGTAACGGTGCATCGCCAAACGCACTATTACCCGACCGAAGGAGACCCAACGTGAAAGCATCATCCAGCCTGGGCATCGAGGCTCCGGCGCGCTCGTCGCTGTCCTACGCCCACGGTCATCGCCCGTGGGCGCTGTTCAAGAAAGTATTTTACGGACTGTTTGAGATCGTCGCCGAGAAAGCGGTGGGCGAAAAGAAGTTCCGTTCCAAGAACAAACTGGTCAGCACCGATTCGACCGTGATTGATCTGTGCCTGTCCATGTATAACTGGGCGAAGTTCCGTACCACCAAGGGCGCGGCCAAGCTGCATCTGGTACGCGACATCAAGGGCAAGACGTCCACCGAGCGTGTGTTCTACATCGGCTTGAAGTGGATAGCCAATGCCGAGACCTTTGCCAACGCGACGCGCAGTCATTGGGAAATCGAAAACAGTTTGCATTGGGTACTCGATGTTACGTTTCGCGAAGACGACTGTCGGGTGCGCAAAGGCCATGCCCCGCAGAACCTATCCGCCTTGCGCAAGTTCGCCCTGACCTTGCTACGACAGGATCAGCAATATCCAAAGCGAAGCCTGCGTAGCCGCCGCAAAACCGCCGACCGAATTCCAGACTATCGGGCTTCATTGCTCGGTTTGGCTCCCTGAGTCCAAATGCATTTGCCCTGTCCCCCTGATGTTGTGCCAGTCCAAATACGCTGACTACAGGTATGGTTATAGGCCTCACAGGTCTTCGGTTTCCTTGATGACCATCAAAGAAAGTGGGGGTTTGTTGAATTGCAATGGTAGAAGAAACTATCAGGCAGGCTGATATGGTCACGCTTCGAGCGAAAGTGGATGCGTGCAACTTGAGAGGTATTGAATAAACCGGCGAGCCAACCCGGCAGCTAGTTGGCGCACAGTATCGGTCATCAATAGTCGGCGCTGGCGGCACGGCGCGTGGGGTTACTGGAGACTGTGGGCGAGCATATTCGCGCTACGCCACGGGGGCGACGTTTCCTCAATCAGCTTTTGGTCCGGTTCCTGATCTAGCTCCAGGAGCGAATAGTCCGTGCATTTAAGCTTGGGTTAACAATCGGCGCGCACAATTGTTCTTAGAGTTCAGCCGAGTAACGGCGACATCCTCCGCCTGAATTCGGCGGGTGTTCCTTGAATCAATTGTGAAAGGATTCAGTGTGCAAATAAAACCTCTCTTCATTGGGCTGCTCAGTCTTGTTGCCTCTTGTGCCAATGCCACGGAAGTACATGCGCAGACGTGTAACCAGATCAGGGACCAGATCAAGGCACAAACGGGTGCGCTGCCTGACGCAAATACCGAGTTGCTTCATCAACTGCTATATGCGCAACAGGGGTGTCGATTTTCCGCGACGGAGGTGTGGCGGGCTGCTTATGGAGACAAGCCATTCCCCGTGGCGGAATCTCGCACACCCAGTTCGCGTGATCGTGGCGACGGATGAGAAGGAATCAACGTGTTTCGTCAGCCGAGGCGGATTCCATGCGTGACGAAGGTTCCCACGACGGTGTAGAGGCATGACCTCGCTGTCCTTGCTCCTTTTGATCGCAGCGGGAATCCTGCTGCAACTGGCCGTCTATCTCGGCATCGGTTTCTGGCGCCATTGGCAGGACTATCGGTCCTTGCGCAGCCGCGCCGATGAGCTGAATCAACCCGCGAAGCAGGATGTACCGGAAGCAGCCGAAGCAGCGGCCCTTGCTGCCTGGTCAGGGTTTCGCACCTTCAGGGTCGAACGCAAGATTTTTGAAGACAGCCTTCAGTCAATTTGTTCGTTTTACCTCTACCCGGAAGACGGGCAAGCGTTGCCCTCCTTTCTGCCCGGTCAATTCCTGACCTTCCGCCTCGATGTGACAACAGCGACAGAGGGCACCGAACAAATCATTCGCTGCTATTCGCTGTCGGATGCGCCTCGTCCAGATTACTACCGCATCTCGATCAAGCGAGTCCCCCCGCCGCCGACCGGCAATCGTCCACCAGGACGTTCATCCAGTCATTTCCATGATCACGTCGAAGTTGGCAGCCTGTTGCAGGTCCGTGCGCCTGCCGGACATTTCCATATCGACCGCAGCGCGGCCCCGGTGGTGCTGATCGCTGGCGGCATCGGCATTACACCCCTGTTAAGCATGCTCAACTGGTGTCTGGCCGAACAGCCCGGGCGCGAAATCTGGTTGTTTTACGGCGTGCGCAACAGTCGCGAAATGGTCATGAAGTCATATCTCGAATCCCTTGAGGCGGCACATCCAAACTTTCGCTTGCGGGTGTGCTTCAGCGATCCTCTGCCGGACGATGTCGCCGTGCGCGACTATCAGCACAGGGCTCGTGTCGATGTCAATGTATTGAAAATGCAACTGCCGCTAAGACCCTACCACTTCTACCTATGCGGACCCACGCCAATGATGGAAAGTCTGGTTCCGGCCCTGGAGGACTGGGGTGTGCCGGAGACACGCATCCACTTCGAAGCTTTTGGGCCGGCATCGATCAAACGCCGGGCAGCGGATAATTCCAGTGTTCCGGTCGCGGCACCCGATACCGGAATCATCGTGACCTTCGCTCAATCTGGCAGGCAGCTGCCCTGGCAAGCGACTGCAGGAAGTCTGCTCGAATTTGCAGAAGCTGATGGCATTTCCGTCAACTCCGGCTGCCGTGCCGGTGGTTGCGGCAGCTGCCAGACGATAATTCAATCGGGTAAGGTAGCCTATCGTCAGCCGCCTGATTTCGATCCAGAGCCGGGTACCTGCCTGCTCTGCGTCTGCACACCCAAGACCAGCGTCACCCTGGAGGCATAAATGACAAGCTCGCTGTGGCGCCAGCATGTGCTGCCCTTTACCGTGCTCCTGGGCCTGCTGGCAGCAGCCACGTTAGCCGGCGACTATTTCCTGCATCGGATGGAATTGGTCTGGGTCGGCCGCTACCTGGGCATTCCGGGCACGCTCCTGATCATTGGTTCGCTAATCTACTCATTGCGCAAACGCAAATACATCGCCGCGGGAAACCCGAAATCCCTGCTGACCCTGCATGAGTTCACCGCCTGGCTCGGCTCTTTGATGGTGTTGATCCATGCCGGCATACACTTCAACGCCATTCTGCCCTGGCTGGCCACGGTGGCGATGGGTGTGAATGTGATCAGCGGCATGGTGGGCAAACTGCTCCTCAGCCGTTCGCGTCTGCATGTGCTTGGGCAACGCGAACACTTTCAGCTGCGGGGCATGTCGAAGCTGGAGGTGGAGCAGGCCGTATTCTGGGATGCGGTGACACTTGACGCCATGACCCAATGGCGGAAGGTGCATATCCCGATCTTCATCGTTTTTGCGATACTGGCACTGGGACACATTGTCAGCATCTTTTTATTTTGGGAATGGGCATGAACCGCACCGTCAAGTTCGTTCTTGCCGCCAATCTGATCGTGCTGGCCGTCCTGGCCTTTGTCTATCCGCACCTGATGGTCGGCCCCGGCAAACTGATCCCCGGTCATAGTCAGCTCGAATCGAATTGCTTTGCCTGTCACGCACCGCTCAGCGGGGCCGCTTCAGAGCGCTGTGCGGCCTGCCACAAGCCGGCTGAGATCGGTCGCCTGACAACGGCGGGACAGCCCATCGCCAAGCCAATCACATCAAGCCCGTTCCATCAGAAGCTGATCAGTCAGGACTGCGTGGCTTGCCATAGCGATCACGCGGGGGTGAAGCGCTTCCGGCAGCAAGGCCGCTTCAGTCATTCCCTGCTGCAAAAGGAGACGCGCGATCAGTGCCAGGGCTGTCACAAGGCCCCCACCGATTCGCTGCACCAGCAGATTTCCGGTAACTGCAGTCAGTGCCACAGCTCAGAGAAGTGGGTGCCGGCCACGTTCGAGCACAGCAAGTTTTTTGCGCTGGACCGCGACCACAACACCCGCTGTGTAACCTGTCATTTACGCAACGACTACAGCCGCTACACCTGCTACGGTTGCCACGAGCACTCGCTTTCAAGCATTCGCCGGGAGCATATCGAGGAAGGCATCAGCAATTTCGAGAAGTGCGTCGAATGCCATCGAAGCGCCAATAAACACGACATTCAGGGCGGTCGTGGCGAAGGAAAAGAAGAACGCGGCAATCGCGAGGGAAAGCACAAAAGGGATGGGCACGATGACTGACCGGCTTACCGTTTCACCCTTGATTCATCCATCCAACCAAGCAAAGTATGCGAACTCAGGACAATACCAATCCTTCGAACTCATGCACTTCGCTAATCATCGCGAAAGAATCCACTGCGCCACGTTTCTCAGTGCCTTGGGGTCGCTGGTGTCGATAATTATATGGTCTTCTTCCTTGCCGTTATCCAGCTTGACCCTCGGCCCCTGAGTCATATGTTTAATGATTTTCTGTTCGGCGTCAGGCTTGCCCTTGTACTTTTCTGCGATCTTTTTTAGGGAAGGCCCGCCTTTCGTTTTGTCAGCGCTGTGGCATTTTCGGCAATCGCTTACCTTGAATAAATTCATGGCCGCTTCGGCGTTGACTTGCGCCGTGGCTACCAGAGAGATGGAAGTGGCGGCAATAACTCCAATTGCCCTGAATGCTGAAGGCCATAGCGACGGATAGTTCATATTTGGTTGGCTGAATGAGTAATTGATATTTCGTAAATGAAGTCAAGTCACTGGGGCATATGCAGTGGTTAATCGTGATAGCGATGCGCGATCTCCTGAAACTCGGCCCCTAATGCGAGGAATGCATCGACCATATCGGGATCGAAGTGCTTGCCCCGACCTTCGACAATAATCCCAGAAGCACGCTCATGCGTGAAACCTTCCTTATAGATACGGCGACTGATCAAAGCGTCATAAACGTCGGCTACGGCCATCAATCTTGCAGCGATGGGTATTTCATCGCCCTTCAGGCCGCTGGGGTAGCCACTGCCGTCCCATTTTTCATGGTGGCCAGTGGCTATCTGATGAGCGAGCATCAGATAATTGTTGTTCTGCAACTGAGAGTCTTCTTCGGAAGAGGCAATGGCATTTCCGCCAAGCGTAGTGTGTGTCTTCATGATCTCGAACTCTTCCGGCGTGAGTTTTCCGGGCTTAAGCAAGATCGCATCGGGGATACCCACCTTTCCAATGTCGTGTAATGGCGCCACTTTGTAGAGCGCCTCGAGATTCTCGGCATTCAGAAAGTCTTTGAAGCGCGGATGCGGCTGGAGATACCCCGCCAGCGAACGAACATAGTTCTGCGTGCGCTTGATGTGATTGCCGGTTTCGTTGTCGCGCGTTTCTGACAAAGAGCACATCGCCAGAATCATTACATCCTGAATGGCGACAACTTCAATGGATTTCGTTATCAACTCGTTAGTACGTTCCTCGACAAACCTTTCCAGCATCTTGCCTTCATCGCGCAGCAATTCGTTGGTGGCCTCGACCTCCTGCTTGGCCATCTCGACAAGCGCTTTTTGCTCGGTAAGCTGCTCAACTAGCGAAAGATTTTCGAAACGCTGACTGAGCGAAACATAAATCATTTTTTGTAACTCGCGTCCGGCAGCCACGATCACCACCAGAAACAACATCAGCATATAAGCGATTGCCCAATGGGCTTCATCGCCTACGTTCATCACTCGGAATGTAAGCGGAAACATGACCCCGAATAGATAAGCGTACACGGAAGGGGTATGCACCGAGATCATTGTCACCGCCCCGGCCGCCAATGCCAGCATCAGGCAGATCAGCAGAATCTGTTGGTCGATGTCTGCCGGAAAAAAGTACATGAACGCTGAACCCCACAGCAAACCCACACCCAGCGCCAGCAATGTGAAATGACGGCTCCATAACTGGCATTCCGCTACCGTGTGGATTTTTTCACGGTCATGCCGCCATCTGATTATTTCCCATGCATGGAAGATGTAGGTACATGCAATCCAGAGCACCAGATGGCGATGATCCGATTGATCCCATAGAACCACCACAAACAGCAGTTGCAAGAGGGCCTGAGAAGTCACGAGCAGGGGATAAGTCTTCAGCCTGATGCGCAACTGTTCGGCGCGAGTACGCAGATTGCCTTCGTTAATGCTAAAGCTTATTTCATTCAAGGCATTGCGAATTAAATTGACGACTATCATCTGGGTGGACAGAAAAATTGGTTATTCAATTTTGGATAGATCGCCAGGAGCGGCGCGGTTCAAAACGAAATTTCGAGCGCGGCCTCTCTGACCGCGAGTCCGCCCGACGACTTGAACCACTGGCGCGCACGGTCATCAATGGCTAACGGTGCAATGGGTAATGCCGGGAACACCTTATGCCTCCAATCCCGCTTGTGGCCACAAAATTCTGCATGCAATCATGCTGCGGGCCACGGCTCTTGAAAAATCCATCAGTTAAAACGCCAACTCTATTTGGTAGGCGTATGGACGATTTGCGCACGCCGTACCTCTTCCAGGCGTGCCATGTAGCCAGTATGGGCCGGCGTGTCCTTGGCAGCCAATGCGTTACGAGCGAGGGCTTCGAGGTCTTGCGCGATCTTGGCCGGCTGACCAAGCGACTTGTCGATGCCAAGGGCGCTTTCAAGCGACTGGCGGGCGACGTCAAAATCGCCGAGGGCGAGATGGGCTTCGCCCTGCACCCGAAACAGATTGGCAAGTTCGATCTGGTTGCCGTGGCTGCGAAAGCTGGCGATGGCAGCGGTGGCCCGATGAACGGCGCCGCTGGCGTCGCCCTTTTCGAGCATCAGCCGCGCCTGCAGGCTATCCATGCCGATAACCAGCTCACAAGCTGATTGACACCGATCGCGCAATTCCTGCAAGCGCGCCAGGGCCTCGTCGCGGCGACCCAGATCGGACAGCAGGACGGCGGTGAGCAAATCCATTTCCTGAGCAGTTCTGGCGGAAATGCTGCTGCGATGCCAAGGCGATACGGCTTCGAGTATTTTCAGAGCTCGCTCGCTCGCGCCTGACTCACGTGACACCCGGGCAAGATTGATTGACATCACGGCGATGCCTTCGCTGTCCTCAATGCGCATCGCGTCAGTAAGGGCGAACTCGAACAGGCGCCCGGCGCGTGACATGTCACCCTTGAAAAAGGCGGCCTGCCCCTGCCGCCCCAGATCAATCACTTGCTGGACGCGTGAGGGGCGCTCCTTGATCTTTTCCCCGGCACAGCCGGTAATGAGCATTACGGCCAGCGCATGCACCAGATACACAGCCAGGCGACTCACCGGGCCGGCTCCTGAGTTGGCAACGACAGGCGCCCGGTATCGCCGCC
>Ga0194060_10000141_pt1 | contig 51245 bp, 32 predicted proteins | sample SepL225m_MetaG_FD_163427 | JGI IMG/M metagenome (GOLD analysis project Ga0194060, IMG submission 163427) | Anoxic zone freshwater microbial communities from boreal shield lake in IISD Experimental Lakes Area, Ontario, Canada - Sep2016-L222-5m | ecosystem: Environmental > Aquatic > Freshwater >... | reverse complement strand
GGCGGCAGCCAGCACCTGCTTGACCTCGTTCGGCGGGTGATCAGGATCGAGGGTGATCTGCACATGCAGTGCCTGGATGGGCGAGTTCAGTGTGTAGTTGGCAAGTTGGGCCTGGGCCAAGTTCGCATTGGGCACAATGATGTGGGTATTGTCCACTGTCACCATCCGCGTGGCCCGCCAGCTCATCTCCAGCACCTTGGCGGTCTGGTCGCCAAAGAGCAGCCAGTCGCCAGGTGCGAAGGGCCGCTCCACCTGAAGGGCGATCCCAGCCACCACATTTTTGAGTAGATCCTGGAGGGACAGACCGATTACCGCCGAGACAACAGTGGATGAGATCACCAGAGAGTTGAGCGGCACACCGAAGATCTGGTTGACACTGACAATGGTCAGGGCGATCAGGGCCAGCCCGCGTAGGATGTCGCGGGCCAGACGCGGCACCGGCACGCCCCGACGCATCAGGGCGCGCTCGATCAGCAGATCTTCAAGCAGATCGAAGGCGATGTAGCCCCAGACCACCATCAGCGTGGTGATCAGCAGGTCGCGTGGCCAGCCCTCGGGCAGCAGCCCCTCGCCGTTGAGCAGCAGGGCCGCGCCGAGCAGGGCGGTGGCGGTCAGGTAGATCAGACTAAGGGCGCGCAGACGTGGCGAGTAGTGCAGCAAGCGGCGAATCACGAGTAAAAGAAGTACGATCCCGGCGGCGATCACCATGGGCACGAGTGCGGTGAGAGGTGCGAGTGTCTGAAACACAGAGCGTACCTTCAAGTCTGGGCTACAGGAGCGGCGGGTTGCCTTGGAATTATACCCTGTCTGCCAAGGTTCCGCCCTATGGTATGATGCGCAGACGCTCACCTATTGAGGTATCGCGCTATGTTCCGCTCCTGCAGTCTGCGCCATGCGCTGATTTTTTTGCTCTGCTTGTCGGCTCTCTGCGTTCAGCCGATCCAGGCCCGCCCCACACGTACCATCAGCGTGCAGGTCAACCCGGCCCAGACGCTCACACTAGGCGGTGGCTTCGTTGGCCTGGGCGCACAGGATGATAGCAATCTGCTCTGGAGCGAGCCGAACCGTGCATCTGGCGCGCACGTCCCCGCTGACATCACCACGTATGTCAACCCACGCCTGCGCGCTCTCGCCATGCCCTTTGTGCGCAAGTTTATTGATGTGAGCTGGTTCGCACCTACAGCCGATGGCTACAACTGGGATAGCCCTGCCATGCGTGCGCTCTACGATAACCTGACCGTTCATCGCATCGCTGGCACTCGGGTTATGCTGACAATCTGGTCGCTGCCACCCTGGCTCTCCGCTGACCCAGCTCTGGATAAGGACAGCGAGCTGCGACCGGCGATCCCTTTCCCTGACGTGGCCCACGAGGAGCGCTGGGCTACGCTGGTGGTAGACTTGCTCCGTCACCTCTACGGACTAGACGGCTCTGGCATCTCCTTTACCAATGTGGCCTATGTGGGCGGGCCAAACGAATTGGCCGGCATCGATCCCAGCCGTCTGCTGCGGCCCTTTGGACTGCTGCGCCAGCAGCTTGGGCGCGCAGGTCTGGCTCACCGGGTAGCGGTCTTCGGCCCCGATAGCTTTGTCGAAGAACTGCTGATCGCGCATAACACGCCGAACCTCGACCCGCTCCTTGACCTGTACGATTTTCACTACTATGCCGCCGCACCGCTGGAGTCCGGATTCATTGCTGCGGTGGATCGTCTGGCATCTGTGATCAGACCGAGTGGGAAGCAGATCTGGCTCACCGAGTTTGGCGAACTGACGGCTAAAAACGATGACTGGCGTTCGCTGCCACTCTTCGCCATCGACGGAATAAACCACGGTCTGGCCGCCCTGGCAGTATGGAATGTGCAGGATCAGATCTACAACACAAAGAACATGCCCGCCTGGGGCCTGTGGGGCGTCTACGATAGCGGCTACGCGCTGAAGCCAGCCTACTACGTTTGGCAGATGATGGCCGCCCACCTGCCCGCCGCCGCCGCCGCCTACGCTCATAGCTGCGACCATGAGCAGTGTCCCGGTTTGCGCGTGGCGGTTCTTGCCGGAGCCGACGGTGATTTGGAGGTGATTGCGTACAACGTGGCCGACACCCCGGTGCACCTGGCCCTTAACCTGGGTGGCCTGCGCATTCGCTCGGGCCTGGGCCGCTACGTACTTGACCCAAAGGCACCTCTGCCCACCACCGCGCTCTCTGTGCCCCGTATGCCTATTCCCGCACTCGACCATGGCGTCCTCCACGATACCCTGCCTCCCGGTGCCCTCCTGGTGTACGCCACCGACCAGCCAGCCTACTGGGCTTCATAGGATGCTGCGCCAGGCCAGCGGCAAGAACGATAAGGTGATCTGATGGGACGCGGACGCTACCCCGCCCGGCTCCAGGTGTCGCCACCCTCGCCCGAGGTGGGCGCACACTACCTGCTGATCTGGCCGGGTCACGATTTTTATCATAACCCCGACGCCTTCCCGCCGATCAGCTCGCCGGGACTCTTCGGCAACGACCGGCCCCTAGAGATCGACATGGGCTGCGCCACTGGCGAGTTGGTCTGCGCCCTGGCCGCCGCTCGCCCCGAAGCCAACTACCTGGGGATAGACATCTCCCTGAAGCCGCTCTACCGCGCTGTGGAGGTGGCGGCAAGTCGTGGGCTGTCCAACCTGCGCTTTCTCCAGAGCGACATGCTCATGCTCTACGGACGCATTCCCGCCGGGGCGCTGCGGACAGCCTACGTCCACTTCCCGGCCCCGCTGATGCGCAACCGTCATCGTAAGCAGCGCATGATCTCTCCGACCCTGCTCCAGCACATGCAGCGCGCCCTGGCCCCCAGCGGCACCTTCAGCTTCATCACCGACCACGAGGATCTCTACGCTGAGCTGCTGCGCCTGTTGCCCGTCGCCCCCGGCCTGCGCCTGCGCGACCCCGCTGAGCACGAGATCGCTCTCACCGATCTGCTCAAGTCACACTACCACCGCCGCTGGGAGGACAGGGGTCGCCCCATCCTGCGCGCCGAGCTTGAGCATGTACGTCTGTAGCCCCTCACCCCCTGAGCCTCTCCCTCACGGGGAGAGGGGAGATTCCTCCGCAGCAGGACGCATCCGACTCCCCCTCTCCCGTTCAGGGAGAGGGGGTTGGGGGGTGAGGGCTGACCGGCGACAGAATCGTCATTCAAAACGTATTGGATCTACCATTTATGGATAACCATGTGTTCACAACCAATGACGCACTCTTACGGCTGCCGTTTGACCAGTATGGGCGCTACCGGCTGATCCGCGAGATCCTTGATGCGGCCCGCCCGCTGCTTGGCCCACGGCTGCGTGTGCTCGATGTCGGCGGCCTGGCAGTGACCCGGCGCGGTGAGACGATCCTGCCGGCCCAGCTCTTTCTTCCCGCCGACGATGTAACCGTCCTCGATATGCCAGCCTGCGATCTCCCTGGCTATGTGCGCGGTGATGGCCGGGGCATCGCCTTCGCCGACCGCACGTTCGACATGGTTATCTCGTGCGATACGCTTGAGCATGTTCCTGCGCCGGATCGGGCAGCTTTCTGGGGCGAACTGCTGCGCGTGACTCGCCACGGGGTTATCTTGGCAGCACCCTTCAACGAGCCGCCGACAGTGGCCGCCGAGGCGCTGCTCCAGGGCTATATTCAAGCGGAACTGCGCGTTACCCAGCCCCAGCTTGCCGAGCATAGCCAGTACGGGCTACCAGATCGCGCCCTCACCTCCGGGTTGCTCGATAGCCTTGGGCGTCGCTACCGCACCTACCCGGTCGGCTATGTTCACGCATGGCTGGCGATGATGCTCGCTAAACACACGCGCCTTTTCGCTGATCTTGATCTGCACGACCAGCTCGACCGCTACTATAACCAGTTTCTCGTCGCCGCCGAGCGGCGTGAGCCAAGCTACCGCCATGTTTGGGTGGTGGAGTCCGATGGCCGCAGCGACTGGCTCGACGCGGTGTCCACCGCCGTCGCGCCAACGATCTCCCCAGCGGACACGGACACGGCGGGCTGGCGGGATCTGGCCACCTGGGCGATCCAGCTCCACGGCATGCGGCTGGCGGGCGACCAAGCCGCGCAGATACACGGCCAGATGGCATCGTTATCCCAGCGCGACGACCAGATTGCGAGGCTTCAGGCAGTCCTGGCCCAGCGCGATGCGCAGATCGCCGATTTGGAACGGCGGGCGAACTGGCTTGATGGACAGGCCCGAGCCGCTCGTCTGGCGCTGGAGGCGGTGGAGCATGGCTTGGTGATGCGGCTGATGCGTCGGCTGCCCCTGCGCCGACGCCGGTAAGGTGCTATGTCACGCATTCTGATCATCAGCACCGATGTGGTGGGCACGACGATGGCTGGCCCCGGCATCCGCGCCCTGGAGCTTGCGCGTGCGCTTGCGCGTGCGCGCCATACGGTGGTGCTGGCCGTGCCTGGGGCCAGCGATAGCGCCGACGCACTGCTCACCATCACGCCCTATGCCTACGGGCAGCCCGGCGCTTTCACGGCGCTCCTCGCCTGGGCTGAGGTGGTCGTTGGCCAGGGGTTTGTGTTTGAGGCGCACCCTGAGCTACTCGCGAGCGACGTGCCTCTGGCGATTGACATGTACGACCCGCTGATCCTGGAGAGTCTGGATCTCTATGCGGGGGCGGATCGGGCGACACTTGATCAGCAGACGGCGCGCTATCTGCGCCTCACCAATGCGCAACTTCAGCGCGGCGACTTCTTCTTCTGCGCGACCTCTGGCCAGCGCGACTACTGGCTCGGTGCGCTCACTGCTGCGGGTAGGCTGACGCCGGACGTGGTGGCGTCCTCTGACCGCGAGTTGCGCGCACTGATCGATCTGGTGCCGAGCGGGATCGCCGCTACGCCGCCGGAGCGCGGTGCCCCGGTGCTGCGCGGGGTACACCCGGCGATCCCTGGCGACGCGGTGCTGCTGGTCTGGGCAGGCGGGCTGTGGGATTGGTTCGATCCGTTGACGGTGGTGCGGGCCGTCGCCGATCTACGCGAGACATGCCCGCAACTGCGGCTGTGCTTCTTTGCCGGGGCGCGCCCGAACCCGCACGGCCAGCCCTTCCTGACCCGCAATACCGAGCAGGTCAGCGCATTAGCCGCCAACCTCGGGGTTCTCGGTCGCCAGGTGATCATGCTCGACTTCTGGGTTCCCTACGCGGAGCGCGGGCGCTATCTGGCAGAGGCGGACGTGGGCGTCTCGGCGCACCTGCCTGGGATCGAAACGCGCTTTGCCTTTCGCACACGCCTGCTCGACTACCTCTGGGCACGGCTGCCGCTCATCGGCACGGTCGGCGATAGCCTGGGTGAGCTGATCGCGCAGCGCGGGGCTGGCCTGCTCGTGGCTCCTGGCGACCAGACCGGCTGGCGCACGGCCATCTGTCAGCTCTACCACGATACGTCTGCACGTGCTGCGCTTCAGGCTGCCGCCGGTCAGCTTGCTGAACACTTCACCTGGGCCGAGGTTGTACGCCCGCTGGAGACATTCTGCGCAGCGCCGAGGCGAACCGGTCGGCCCCCGGACGATCCTGATCACCATGTAGCCGAACTGGCCGCCGCCCGCGCATCCGCCGCCGAGTCCTCGGACTACGCCCGCCGCCTGGAGCGCGAACTAGCCACCCGCGACGCCCAGATCGCCAGTATGGCCGATCTGCTGGGCCGGATCGAGAACGGGCGCATCATGCGGATCTTGCGCGCACTTAGGCGCGGGTAAAGCTGGGCCAGGACGCACCATCGCGGGCGACTGACGGCGCGCCGTCAGTCGCCCGCCAGCCTCTGCTACCTCGAACCCCTTGCATAACGGCCTTAACATCCTCTGGTATAATAACTGGCGTTCAAGGGGCCAAAACCTCAGACGACGGCCACGCAGTGGATGTTCAGACTGCGTCCGGCCGGTGCAGAAGGGTGAAATATGTCGCAATCCAAGGGCACCATTTTCATTATGGACGATGACTTGGCGCTACAGACAGTGCTGGAGTATGCGCTGCGCAACGCTAGGTACGAGGTTATCCTGGCACGCGACGGTCAAGAGGGGATCCGTCTTCTTGAGACGCTCAGCCCCGACTTGGTTATTAGCGATATCATGATGCCGAATATGGATGGGGTCGAGGTATTTCAGCACCTCAAAGATCGGCTTCAGGATCTTGGGATCCCGATCATCATTATGACCGCACTTAACCGTAAACCCTGGTTTGCGGATCTTGAGGCTGAGGGCGCGGTGATTTTGCAGAAGCCCTTCGAGGTTGACCAACTGATTGATATGATCGACACGATGCTGTCCTGATCCCTGTCTAGTTCAGGTTTCAGGTTTCAGGTTTCAGGTTTCAGGTTTCAGGTTCGTCGTAGACGCTTCAGCGCCAAAAGGCTGAAGCCGCCACGACGAGTGATAAACCTGGAAACCTTGTCTCAGCGGCTTTCGCCGCCCCTACAGCTTGGCGAAGCCTGGTTTCAGTTGATCGTAGGTCGTATCAAGATCCTCGGGGATCAACTTTGTCCCGCCCACAATCGGCATAAAATTGGTGTCGCCGATCCAGCGCGGAACAATATGCATGTGCAGGTGTTCCGCGATCCCGGCCCCGGCAATGCTCCCGAGGTTCATCCCCAGGTTGAATCCGTGGGCCTGGTATGTCTCGCTGAGGATGCGGACACAGTGCCGAGTGAGGGCGAAGATCTCACCCGCCGTGGTATCGTCGAGTCCGGGCAGGTCGGCGGTGTGGGTGTAGGGGACCACCATAAGGTGCGCCGTGTTATAGGGGTAGAGGTTCATCACCACCAGGCAACTCGTGCCCCGGTAGAGTACGAGGTTGTCCACATCGCGGCTGTGGTCGGCTACGGCCATGGCGCAGAAGACGCATCCGCCCTCGCCTGGCCCCTCCCCGCGCTTGATATAGGTCATTCGCCAGGGCGTGAACTTTGTCTCCATGTTCTGCAATCCTCACGTTAGATCTGTCATCCTAAAACATATGTCTTTCTCATTGAAATTGCCAGCCTCGCTGGCAACTTCAATGAGAGAGATTTTTATTTCCCATGAACCTACACGCGCTTATCCACGCCGATCAGGCGCAGCCCCACCAGCAGCACCGTGCCAAGGATAAGTACCCCGCTGGTGCAGCAGACCGCTGCGGCGCTCAGGGTGGCCCAGGCCGGTAAGCCCTCTAGCCATCTGACGAACGCCGGGGGCTGATCGTCGAGAGGCATACTGGGCGAATTCGGGACGCTGGTGGGTGGCGGAGATCCGACCGGCAGCACCGGCGGGTCACTGAATCGGTCAGCGGGAGCTTCCTGTGGCCCGGCAAGATTGGGGGCTGGGCCGCTGGGCTTGGGCTGTTCCTTGCGCCACTCGGCATCAAGATCGTCAATACTGCGACCAAGCACCTGTCGCACCGCCTCGTCCGCCGGGGTCGCCGCAGCAAATGCGCTCACGAGAGCCTGGAGCTTCGCGTCGCCGTAGGTGTCAATGATATGCTCGACCATATCGCGGCTCTGGGCGTAGGAAAGCCGGGCCTGGTTCGGGTCGGCGGGGAAGTTGGATGCCAGGGCGTCCAGAGGGATCAGCCGATTCTCCTGGGCGGCCTGGGTGATCAACTCGTCAAAGCCCTTGTCGCGCCCCGCCTGATTATGTACCGCCAGACCTTCATCGAACCAGAGGGGCGTACCGCCGTAGGGGTTCTCGATTGCTTGATGGAGGACTTGATGGGAGAGTTCATGCGGGATGATCCGCTGCGCTTCGGCATTATTGTTGGCGGCGATGGCGGCGACGATAATCCCGAGATCCGGGCGATCCTCCCCGCCGATCCACTCGGCCGAGTTGGACTGAAGGGCCGAGCGCATGTCGTCAAGGGTGGCGTAGATGTAGATCCGCACGGGTTTTGCGAGTTCGGCACCTAGTTCTGCCTGGAGTTTGGTGAGCGCCTGATCCACCGCTGCCGTCAGTTCGCCGCCAAACGCATTGCCTCCTTCATACCAATAGACCGTCACATTGCGCGTTGTCCACTCGCTCCAGTTGAAGCGCTGATCGTGATAGACCACGCGCTGCGGCCCTCTTTCCAGCGTATTCCCCGCCGCGTCGTGGATCACCCAGCGGTACGTGATTTCGGTGCCGGGCGGGTAGTAATTGACCTGCGTATCGAGCCGGTAGCTCAGGGCCACAGCGGGGCCAGCCGTCACCGGCAGATCAACAATTGTGAGGGCGTTATTGCGGGTGGCCCCGTAGAGCAGTTGCACCTGGCGAATATCAGCGGCGCTGCTGGTGGCGCTCAGCGTGAAGGTGATCTGGTCTGGAAAGGTCGGACTTGCCTCGCTCGACAATACCGTGATGGTGGTGCCCTGGCGGGCCTGCGCCGGTGAGGCCACAAACGCCGCGAGGACGAGCAAAATGAGGGTGCCAGCGCGCCATCCGTGTGCCATAGCAACTCCTACTGGCTGACGCTCCAGCGCAGGTACGCCTCGATAAAGGGGTCAATCTGGCCGTCAAGTACCGCCTGGACGTTGCTCGTCTCGTGGTCGGTGCGATGATCCTTCACCAGGGTCGAGGGATGCAGGTAGTAGGTACGCATCTGGCTACCGAAGGCCGCATCGCGGTACTCACCGCGCAGGCGTGAGTGTTCCTCGGCCTGGCGCTGAAGCTCGCGCTCTAGCAGACGCCCGCGCAACACGCGCATCGCTGTCTCGCGGTTCTGGATCTGCGAGCGCTCATTCTGACAGGTCACCACAAGCCCGGTGGGCAAGTGAGTCAGCCGCACCGCCGAGTCGGTGGTGTTCACACCCTGGCCGCCTTTGCCTCCGCTACGGAAAACATCAATCCGCAGGTCGTCAGACGTGATCGTCACCTCGGGCGCATCGTCTACCTCGGGCACCACCTCGATGCGGGCGAAGGATGTCTGGCGGGTATGAGCAGAATTAAAGGGCGAGAGCCGAATCAGGCGGTGAACCCCGGACTCGGCGCGGATGTTGCCGTAGGCGTAGGGGCCACGCAGTTCGAAGGTGGCGCTCTTGATCCCGGCCTCGTCGCCCTCGCTCTGATCCACCAGGTTCACCGTGTAGCCGCGAGCCTCGGCCCAGCGCGTATACATGCGCAGCATCATCTCGGCCCAGTCTTGGGCATCGGTGCCGCCCATACCGGCCTGGATCGTGACGAAGGCGTCGCGGTCATCGTAGCGACCGCTGAGCAGGAGGGCCAGTTCGCGCCGCTCAAGCTCCTGCTGTGCGCCGCGCAGTTCGCTGGCGAGCTCGCCATAGAGCGACTCGTCGCCTTCAGCCTCGGCCATCTCAATCAACTCGGCCAAGCCACCCAGGCGGGCGTCCAATCGCGTCCACTGCCCTACATCTTCCCTGAGGCGGGTGAGTTGCTGCATGACACCCTGGGCTATGCGCGGGTCGTTCCACAGGTCAGGTTCGGCCGATCGCTCCTCAAGGCCCGCGATCTGCTCCTGCTTGCTGGCCAGGTCAAAGATGCCCCCGGATAGACTCAAAGCGGGTGCGCAGCGCTTCCAGACTGCCGCGTAGATCCTGGGTGGTCATTAAGAGCTCCTTCCATAACTATTCCGCTGGCCATGCTACCATAACCCACCCTGCCGCGCTACTTTTTACTGATCGGGTTCCTTGACGACTCTTACTCCAGGGTTATAATCGACTGTGTGTCGTACGAGGGTTACGAGCAATACTTTTCGAATAAGCGGTCTCAGAGCCGACCTTGCCCCCTCACCCCCTGCCCCTCTCCCTCACGGGGAGAGGGGAGATTCCGCACCAGGACGCTTCCGACTCCCCCTCTCCCGCTCAGGGAGAGGGAGGGTGAGGGCCGTCCGGCGGCAGATTCCTTATTCGAAAAGTACGAGGGTTACGAGTGAAGGTTTCAGAGGATGTGACGTCATCCCTGGTCTTCCTGCACCATATGGAGGGGCTATGTCATCTCGGCTATCGCGTCGATTCATCCGGGCCTGGTTAGCACGTCTGATCTTCGGGGCACTGGTCGGGATCTGGGCGCTGCCGTTGATTTCGCACGCCGACGACTCCGCCATCTTTTTCGCTTCGACCGGCCATCGCCTGAGCGATGCGCAGGGCTTTCTGGGCTACTGGCGGGCCAGTAATGGCCCGATCACCCTCGGTGCGCCGATTGGGGAACCCTTCGCCTATGGCCCGCTGACGATGCAGTACTTCGAGCGTGGTCGGCTTGAGCTACACCCCGAGTACGACAATGCGATTGTGCGTGGTCGGCTCGGTGCCGAGTATAGTGCGGCCCTCTTCCGCAGCTTCGCCGCCCCGCTGAGCCTCGCCGATCAGCCTGATGTACGTCTTTTCGCTGAGACGAACCACTCCCTCGGTGCGCCGTTCCGCAGCTACTGGGAGACGAATGGCGGCGTCGAGGTCTTCGGTTTCCCGATCAGCGAGCCGGTCTGGGAGTATGTTGGCCCAGAGATGCTCCAGGTGCAGTACTTCGAGCGCTCGCGCCTGGAGTATCACCCGCTCGCCGCCGACCCGGCCCTGGCGGTGCAGATCAGCCCCCTCGGCCATAGCCTGGCGCTCCTCCGTGGGCTGCCCACCGCGCCAACCGACCCAGATGGTGCGCCGACGGTGGGTGATGACGGGCTGCCTCTCCCTGACCCCATCGCCGTGCCCGCGCCGCCGGTTCCCACCGACGCGCCCGCGCCCACAGACGTGTCTGTTGCCAATCCTCCGAGTGCGGCCAAGCCCGCCGCGCCCGCGCCCGCCACCCGTGGCGGCAAGTACATCATTGTCGATGTTGGTGACCAATGGCTCTACGCCTACGAGGGCGACACCATCGTGTATGACGCGCCCGTCTCTACCGGGCGGGATGGCTTTAATACGCCGATAGGCACCTTTGCCGTCTACGCCAAGCTGCCCTTGCAGACGATGGAGGGCACCTTGGGTGGCGAGTACTACCGGGTACCCGACGTGCCCAACGTCATGTACGTGATGGGTGGGGTGGCGATTCACGGCACCTACTGGCACAATCGCTTTGGCACAGGGGCACGCCTGAGCCACGGCTGCATTAACGTGGGCTTGACGCAGGCTGCCTGGCTCTACGCCTGGGCACCGATGGGTACGCCTGTCACTGTCCGCTGGTGAGATAAGGTTTTAGATTGCAGATTTTAGATTGCAGATTTGCTGCAACAGGACGCTCTGCATTCGCCCAAACTGTCAAGTACCTGCGAATCTTATCTGAGGCATGGTTCAAACCAGCGTGACAGTTTGTTGTGAACGTAGCGCCGCCTTCCAGGTGGTCAGAAGTACCACCGCAGGCGGGAAGCCCGCGCTACAAACTGTCACGCTGAAACCCGAAACCTTGTCTGAGGATCAAAAGGGAGGGTGAAGGGAGAAAAATTCTCCCTTCACCCTCCCTTTTGATGCGCGAGGCTTGCCTTACAGGTCGCGGTCGAGTAACTCGGAGAGCAGCGACTCATCGCTGCTGTCGCGATTACGGGCGGCCTTCCGCTCCGACGCGGAGAGTGCGCGGCGGCGGCTGCGCGGGGTGAGCGTAATCAAAATACCAAGGCCAAGCATCACGGTACCGAAGAGGAGCCACGTGCCGGGGGTGCCGATCCCTGCCGGGGCCGCCGTATCGGGTAGACTCTGCGGGGCCGCTACGTGATCGCCGGGGCGCACGGGTGAGACGTGGGGCACGGGGGTGTTCGGCACACGCGAGGGAACCACCGTAGGCGACACGAGGGCGAGGGTCGGTGCAACTGATGTCACAGCCTGCGCGACGATAGTCGGCGCGGGGCTCTTAAAGAAGAGATGCACCACCACGGTATCACCTGGCCCAACCGCCACTCTCTGGAGCGGTTGAACCGACTCGCCCTGCGCACTCGTGGGCTTAAGTTCAACCTCATAGTACCCCGAGGTGACCCAGCTATCGTAGTTGCCGTTCGCGTCGCTGTAGACCGTCTGCTTACCGATTGCAACGGCGATACCTGCCGTTGGCGCGTTAGTGCGAAGGTCGATGACGGTTCCGGTGAGACGACCAGGAATCACCTCCGTTGGCTTACGGGCCTGATTAGGCGTAGGTGTATCAAGCGGTGGACGTGGGCCGAGGGATTGTGCGACGACGGAGGTTGGTGCTGGCAGCATCGTAAAACCGCTTACCAGCGCGATAATCCCGCAGACCATGAAGGCAAAGCTGGCTATCTGTCTTTTCATAAGGCCCTCCTTGAGATCTGACAAAGAACAGTGTGTCGTCGGGCCAGGGTGAGGTCGCTCACCCTGGCCCGCGTGTGCGCGGCATAAGCGGTGCTACGGCAGGACTCCAACCTTGACCGTGATGTCCTGGGAGGAGAGGTTGTTCGTCTCCTTGAAGTTCTCAAAAACCGCACCGTTCGGGTCGCGGATCTTCCCGCTTGCGTCCTGGTTCCAGCTATCGACCAATGCGTAGAGCTTGGTTGCGCCGTTGTAGAAGTAGCCGGGCCAGTAGCTGTACGCCTTCAGGTAGCCGTTCGGGTTGGTAACGTCCTGTGGCCTGCTGCTTAGAACCACGCTCTGCCCAGGTGCGAGGGTACCCGCGTAGAACCAGGCGAGACCGTAGCACGGCGGCGTGACGTAGGGCTTGGTTGAAGGTCGGCAGAGATCATTCCAGCGGGTATTCACCACTGGGATCGATGTGGGATCGATGTAGAAGTCAACCCAGAAGTTCGATGCTGCAGCCTCGCCGCGATTGGTTACCGTCACCGCGATGCTGGCTCTCTCTCCACCCGTAGGCACGGCTGGGCTGACCGTGAAGCTGACGACCAGGTCGGCGTAGGGCGGATTCGCAGCCAGTGGTATGTAGATCACGCACTTCTTCACCGTCACATTGACCGTCCCCGTCGTACTAGCTTTGCCATCGCTAATGGTGTAGGTGAAGCTGTCAGCCCCGAGGTAGTCCGTATCCGGTGTATAGGTAACGTACGAGCCAGATGAATCAATAGCCGTCTTCCCGTGGGTCGCCGGTATTACGGCCGTGATGATTATGGTGTCACCGTCGGCATCGCTGTCATTCTTGAGTACCGCAATCGGCTCGGCGATACTGTTGATCGTCACGTTCACCGTATCATCAACGGTTATCGGCGGCTGGTTGAAGGTAATCGTCTTGCTGCGGGCCTGGCTGTCGATCAATCCGTCGTTCACGGTAAATATGGCCACCCGCGATCCGGGCGTCGTAATGGGTGCCATATTGCTGAAGGTAATGTTCTGCGCAAGCGCCTGAGCGGCTGCGGGCGTTGCGTTGATGTTGAACGTGATCTCCAGCGTGGTGGTTACGGTTGAGCTTACGGTTGTGCTTGTTCTGGTGAATGTGCCAACCTGAACACCGCTGAAGAGGACGCCCGAACCAAGCGAGGTACCGACCTGGCCGGCTCCACTGCCCTGGTTCGGAATACCCAGAACATCGCCCACACCACTGTTGGTGAGTACGATCGTGAGCTTGCCGTTGTTAAGGTTCAGCGAGTCGCTGTCGGTCACGGTTGCCCCAGCATCGATTACCACCGCCGGGTTGCCGAGTTGGTAATCCGCCGCCCCAGTAGTAAGGGTGAGTACCGGGGCGTCATTTACCGGATTGATGGTGATAAGGAACGTCCCTAGTGTCCCATCATTCATGGTAAAAGTGAAATCGTCAGCTATGGTGTTGGATCCGTCGTGGGTATAGTTGAGCCGCCCGCTATCGATGTCGGACTGTTTGAACGTACTGCCATTTGACAGAACAATGGTACTAATTCCGTCGGTTATCCGCAGTTGTCCGTTGTGTACGGTCGAGGAGATGGTGAACGTCAGATCCAGCAGCGGCGTATCGACATCGTTGGCCGCGAGCATATCCTTGGTGATGGTGCTCTGCCCGCCTTCATCGACGGTCAGGCCAATCGATGTCACCGTCGCCGGGTCGTTCACAGGCGTAACCGTGATGGTGAAGGTGTACAACGTGGTATCAATGCCATTATTGGCGGTGCCGCCATTGTCCTTCAGGGTTACGGTGACAAGGGCGCTGCCATTGGCATTGGCCGCAGGGGTGAACGTCAGGGTACCCGAGATTATATCCACGCTGGGCTGAACGCTGAACAGGGCGTTATTGTCATTGCTGGTGGTGAGGATGAAGGGTGTCTGTACCGTCTCGCCAGGGCCAGGCGAGATGGTCAGTGGGTCAAACCACGTCGCAGAGTAGGCACCCGAGTCCTCAACCACACTAACATCAGTGCCAGGGGCGAGGCTCGGCGGGTCGTTCACGCAGGTGACCATGACTCGCACGGTGGCCGTTGATCCGCCGTTAATGGTGTAGGTGAAGATGTCGAAGGACGTGCCGTTGTTGCAATAGTTGGGGTTCGACTGGTACGTCAGGCTTGTGGCGGTGAAGGTGACCGTGCCGTTTGTGCCAGTGGTATCTACACTGACGATCATCTTCGCGCCGCCACCGGCATTGTCGTTAGCGAGTACATCAATAGGCTTGGCGATGTCTTCAAACACCGTGGCGATGTCATTACTCGCCGTTGGCGGGAGGGCGTTGATCCCGATGACGATAGTCGCAACCGGATTGTTGGTGGCGGGTCCGGGCGGCGTGCCGTTGTCAGTCGCCACGAGACTGATCGTACGCATAACGCCGGGTGTCGGCGAGTTATTGCCGTAGGTCAGGGTACGGAGAACCGTCTGCATGGTTCCGGTGATCACCGGCCCCGTGAGGGTGAGGGTGCCGGTGGCTGCGTTATAGCTTTTGGTGATCCCGGTTGCCCCGACATTCACATCCAGCACCTCTGCCGCCGGATCGACGAGGTCGGTGATCGTCACGACCACACTGCTGATCTGGTCGTTCTCCGGGTCGCTCACCGTCAGGTTAGAGGCGATCCCGGTAGGGTTACTGGTGGGAGGACTCGTCTGAATAAACCCTGCCACGCCATCGATTCCCGGAAGTGCGCCGTTGGCGTCGATGACCGGCGCATCGTTCTCATCAAGGATCGTACCTGTGGCGAGCGTCTGTACAAAAGGTACGTTCACACTGAGCGAGGATGCTTCCAGAAGTTCAAGTTGGAAGGTCGTCGTCGGCTTGTTCACGAGCGTGTCGATAAGCGGGATCGTAATCGTCCCGGTGATACTACCCGCAGGGATCAGCAGACGACCGGCGCTCGCGCCCGTAAAATCGACACCGCCGACAGCGGTACCATCAACCGTCTGATAGGCGATACTAATGTCCTCTCCGATGAGGCTGGCCCTATCGAGGGTGACCACAAAGTCAATCGTCGCATCAACGGTCTCGGTCACGGTTGGTGCGCTGATTGACTGAACAGTGGGGTTGTCATCATCAATAATGATCCCCTGGGTCTCGAATACGTTGCCGGTGACGATGCCCGGAACAGTTGAGGTAGCGACCGTCGCTCGGACGATAAAGCCCTCGTTGAACTCATCCAGGGTATCACCATAAACGGTGACGGGAAAGACATGCTGGGTATCGCCGGGGTTAAAGGTCAGCGTGGTTGGCGTGGAGTTATAGTCGGCATTCGGATCAACCGCTTTGTCGCCCTGCGTCGCAGCATTAGGACCCGGAGGTAGCGCCACCGAGCTCATATCGATCACGATCTGTTGCCCGGTGCCGACGGCTTGCGAGAGTTTGACTGTAAAATTGACAACCTGTAATCCGCTATTGCCCTCGATAATAGAAGCGGGTTTGATATCGAAGGTAATAAGAGAACTCGCAAGGATGACATGCGCGCCAACGCTCAGGAGGGACAGGATCACGACGAAGACGAGGGCGAGATAGACGTGGGACCTACGTACGTTGACGCCGTTGAGGAGATGTCGGCTGGTCGATGATTGGGGGTGATCCATAAAGGGGCCGCTCCTTAGATCCCAAGGCCACGACATATACCGCAGCGATTGCGTGTCGAGCCGGCGATTCCGAACTCTACATCGTTCAAAGACCCCGCATAGGGAATGCCCTACCGGTCAGTGGGTGCGAGGGTGTGGTGAATCGGGAAATTCTGGCTCCAGTATATAGCAATTTTATAACAGTGATGAAACTCATCAGTTACGACTATAAGGAATGTGTCGGTGGTCAGCCCCCTCTCCCTGAACGGGAGAGGGGGAGTATTCCGTATCAGGAAGGGATGTACTCCCCTCTCCCCGTGAGGGAGAGGGGCTGGAGGTGAGGGGGCAAGGTCGATGCAGGATCGGCGTATGTGAAAAGTATTGGTTCTAGGAGAAAACGACCCAAGCGAGGATGATCGCGATTATCGCAAAAAAGAGGACGAGACACGTTGCGATCACCCGTTCCCAGTTAAGGAATCGCCAGTCGGCGGGGATCATATTCTCAAATCCATAGATGGTCAGCTTATAGAGGCCGCTGTCACCCGGCTTTCCGAGATCGAAAACAACATCGGTGACGGGGATAAAGCTCACAGTGACCTCGCTGAGCACGATGCGCGTATCGGCATTGGATAGTTCTTGGGCATGAGCGATGATGGGGGCGAGGGTGTCGATCATCGACCACTCGGGGCGAAATCCACTTGGCTGGCGTTCTTGGTAGATCACCTCGGCCTTACAGACACGGTGGAGCCAGTGTTCACGCAGGGCAGGCCGGTCGTCATGCCCCTCGACGATCTCGGTATGGCGGCTCCAGCGAAACGCCTTGCGCTGCACAAGCCGACCGACGCCCTCGCAGCGGGTGCAGGTGATCCCGCCACGACCCGCGCACGCGGGGCATGGCACAAGCACCCGCTCGGTGCGCGGCGCGACCTGCGCCGACGTGCTGGGGGCGGTAGCCGTGCTGTTGCGCACCCGTCCATTGGCGGATGGTGTCCCGCTGTCCGTCCCACTGGCAACGGGAGTTGCTGACGTGGTCGCTCCGACTCCGACCGGGAAGGTCACCGGGCGGATGACGAAGACGCGCTGCGTGCCATTGCAGTGCGGGCATGGGGTGGAGCCACGGCCATCGCAGGGCGTGCAGGAGACGACGCGGGTTGATCCGGGAAGGATGACCCGTTCGCCGGCATGCTCCACAAAATCCGTGACCGGAGGTAGATTATCCATTTTCCAGCGATCAATCTCAGGAGTCAAGGCGAAGGGCTGTGCGCTATGGTCGGGTTCCTCATCGTCTTCAACGAGTCTCCGCTGCTCGTAGAGCAGGCGCAGGCGGTAGAAGTAAACATTGGAACTGGTGATCTTTTGCAGGCGAGCGAGGCGACCGAGGAGCTTGCGGCGCAAGCCAAAGCGCTGTTGGGCAGCCCAGGCATCGAGAAGCGAGATGATCATTGTCGGGTTGCGGAGATCGGCGGCGCGGCGGTGGGCGCGGTCGATGGGCGCACGGGCGAGATTGGGGCCAAGGATCGTCTCGACATCGTTCGCTATGACGCCGCTCGACTGAAAATCGACAGGTGCCGGGGGGGGAGTCGGAGCGGGAGCGACGAGGATCTGCGTGGTCATCTGATGCCGCGAGAAGATCCGGTCGAGCTCATCGACGGCGGCGCGGGCCGAGGGAAATCGGTGGGTCGGATCGATGGCGAGCATCGTGAGCAGCACGCGGTCAACATCGCTGGGGAGGTTATCGACGCCGCGCTGGCGCAGGGGCGCGGGCGGGCTAAATCCGGGGTTGTTGGGCATGCCTGGCGACTCATCCCAGGGCATCTGGCCGCTGAGCATATGGTAGAGGACGACGCCAAGCGAGAAGAGGTCGGAGACGTGAGTGACTGCGCGTAAGCCCTGGAAGTGCTCAGGCGAAAAGAATCCGGGGGTGCCCATAATCGTGTTGGTGATGGTGATCGACTGGCCGTTTTCGCGAGCGATGCCAAAATCGGTCAAGAGGGCGCGCCCGGTACCCTGCTCAACCATGATGTTGCCGGGGGCCACATCGCGGTGGACGATGCCGAGGCTGTGGGCGTAATCGAGGGCGGCGGCGATCTGGCGGAAGATGGCGAGGGTCTCGTCAAGATGCAGGCGGCCCTGCTTCTCGACCAGATGGCGCAGGGAGCTACCGGCGATGTACTCGATCATCGCGTAGTAGAAGGGCTGGGTGTAACCGTAGTCATAGAACTGGACAATGTTGGGGTGGCGCAGGCGTGCGGCGATGACGGCCTCGCGGTGAAAGCGGCGGATGGCATCGCGATCATGCGCCATCAGTAATTTTACAGCCACGAGACGATCAGGCAGCTTGGCATGATGCGCCAGCCACACCTGGCCTGACCCGCCGCTGCCGATCTCGCGGTCGAGGGTATAGTTACCGATCTGCTCAGGAATATTCATGGGTGAGATAGCGGGTACAGATCGATCCCGGGTGCTGTTGATGTCAGGAAGAGCATTATAGCACCCGTAGGGCGGTTGCAAAGTCGTGTGATCGCCGGGCAGCCCTCACCCCCCAGCCCCCTCTCCCTGAGCGGGAGAGGGGGAGTCGGACGTGTCCTGGTGCGGAATCTCCCCTCGCCCCGTGAGGGAGAGGGGCAGGGGGTGAGGGTCGGAGGGTGACGTTGCACCAGCCCTGGCGTAACCCTTCCTTCTGTGGCTGCGGTGCATCTGTAGTAGTATATGGTATCGCAGCACAGGGAGAATGTGTATGGTTCAGCTCACCGACCAGCAGCAGCAGATTGTCGCTCACGACCACGGCCCGGCCCTGGTGTTTGCCGTGGCTGGGGCGGGCAAGACGACGGCGATGGTACACCGCGTCGAGCGTCTGGTACGCGAGGGCGTGTTCGCGCCGCAGCGGATTCTGGTCAGTTCGTTTAATAAGTCCGCCGTGGACGATATTGGCCGCGCTCTGGAGCCGTGGCCGCATTGCCGGGCTGTGGCCCGCCATACCCTGCACGCTCTGGGTTATAAGATTGTGCGCCACGCCTCCGGCGGCGGCTGGATGCCCCGGCTGGCTCAGGATGCGCTGAAGACCGGCGGTGAGGAGCGTCAGATCCTTTGGGCGGCGCGTGATTTGGCCCGTAAGCGTGGTCTGGTGGCCGCTGATGAACTGGACGGTATGGATGAGCAGGATCTGCTGAACTATATCGGGGTGTGTAAGGGGAACCTGCGCTACCCGGAGTTGGCTGCGGCCAGCCTGCCACCGGAGGCGCGCAAGGTGGCGGGGCTGGCTGAGGCACCGCCTGATCTGCCTTGGTACCTGGACATGTATGCGCTTCACGAGGAGATCCGCCGCGAGCGGGGGTGGATTACCTTTGACGATATGCTGCTGCTGGGCTGGGAGGTGCTGGTGCGCCACCCGGAGTTGCGTGACCATTGGCAGCGCAGTTACGACGCGCTGTTGGTGGATGAGTTTCAGGATGTGAACCTGGCTCAGTCGGAGATCCTGGATATGCTGGCGGCGGCGCACGGGAACTATATGGCTATCGGTGACGATGACCAGACGATCTACGGGTTTCGGGGGGCCAGGATGGTCTTCTTCCGGGGTTTTGCGCAGCGCTATGGGGCCAGGGTGTATGAAATGACCGACAATTTCCGCTGTCGGGCTGGGCAGATTGTGCTGGCGAACCGGGTGATTGCGCAGAACCGCGAGCGCCACCCGAAGGCGCTGGTGATTACGCAGGGCTTTGGCGGGGCGACGCGCATCCGTCAGGCCGCCGATGAGATGGTGATGGCGCAGCAGATCGCGGAGGATATTGTCGCCGCCCGCGCTGTCGGTCATCGCTACGCGCAGATTGCGGTGCTGGTGCGCTTGAACGCGCAGACCCCGGCGGTGGAGCAGGCGCTGATCACGGCGCACATTCCCTACCAGATCGCCGGTGACGAGCCGTTCTTCCGCCGCCGCGAGATCGCTGATCTGCTGAAGTACCCGGAGTTGGCGGGCTATGACGCGGCGCTGCGGGCGGGGCGGCGACTTACGGCGGAGGAGGGTGAGCGCCTGATGCTCTGCTGGCGCAGCGTCTATAACCGGCCCAAACGCTACCTGAGTCGTCAGTTGTTTCAGGAGAGCGTGGATGCGGCGCTGCGCCAGGGCCAGCCGTTGAGCAAGACGTTGCTGGGCTGGGGCGAGAAGGTTTCGGAGCGGACGGCTGTGGCGCTGCGCGACCTGGCGGGGCTGCTGGTCTGGTTGGCCGAGGCCCAACTGCGGCGTCCCGCCGACCGGGTGCTGGCGGAGCTGGATATGCAACTGGGCTACCAGGATTTTCTGGCCGAGCATAGTGGGTTCCCGGAGACGGGGGCAGGCTACGCGGCGAATGTGGCTTCGTTCGTCCTGTATGCGCGGGGGAAGGGGACGGTGGCGGAGTTGCTGACGCACCTGGCTCATCTGGAGGCGGAGCGCGCTGAGGTGGCGCCACGCGCCGATGCGGTGGATATTCGGACGATCCACCGGGCCAAGGGGTTGGAGTGGCCGGTGGTGCTGGTGCCGCACTGTAATGCGGGCTACTTCCCGTTTGGCGGCGCGGACGATATTGAGGAGGAGCGGCGGCTGTTGTATGTGGCGATCACGCGGTCGCGGGAGTGGTTGCACCTGTATACGATCAGCGGCAAGGAGATGCGATGCTCGCCGTTCCTGGTGTCTGCCGGGGCTGAGGGGCTGCTGCAACGTGCCGCCGAGCTTGAGGAACTGCTGGCGGGCGACCCGGTCGGGTGGACGGCGGCGCAGGCGCTGAGTGTGGCTACCTTCCCGCGTGAGCTTGGCCAAGAGCGGTTTATCGCCCGCTGGTGGCGGGTGTCGGACGGGCAGCGCGGGCGGGTCGCCGGGCGGGTGATGGGCCTGATCGCGGCGGTTCAGCGGCGGGGTGCCGGTGACCGGCTCGGGATTAGCGGTGCCGAAACTGCACTCTGGGGCCAAATGGCACCTCGGGCAACGGAACTGTCCGATGCCCCGCTCGTGGGGATTGAGGCGCTCTGTGTGCCGCCGCCCGCTGGCAAAGCGCAGGGTGGGAAGCCTGCGCCTGCCGTGCCGGACTACCGTGTGGGTGAGCGGGTGGCCCACGCGCACTTTGGACAGGGCGTGGTGGTCACTGTCGAATCGGTGGTGATTAACAGGAGTGCTGAGTGGTACCTGACGGTGCGTTTCGGTGAGGGTAAGCTGGTGAAGCTGCTGGCGGGGATTGCGCCGCTGACGAGGCTGGGGTAGCCACGCCTCAGCTATCGGGTGCCCAATGATCTGGGAGTTGCTTGACGAGATAGTCGGTGAGCAGCCAGGAGATGGGGTAGCGCACGATTGCCCAGATGATCTTAAATACCCAGAAGTCGCCTACGGGGTAGCTGCGGATGACCGCGCTGAGACGCTGGCGCAGGCGGCTCTCTAGGACGGCGCGCACGCTCTTGCCGGGGAAGCGGATGCTCGGAATCTGGTTGAGCGTGGCGTAGTTGGTGGGATACGGCTTGAAGCGGGGGTCGCTGTCGGGCGTGTAGAACAGCTCGCCCTCGGGTCGCGTAACCTCGGCGGTGAGGCCGAGCAGCTTTTGGGCGACGGCGCGGGCGTCGGCGGCACCACGCCGAAAGTCGTACTCGCGGAAGGACGAATCGAGGAAGGCGGCGAGGGCGAAGACCAAGTGCGCGCCGATCAGGTGGGGCTGATCGGGGTCAGGCAGCACGAGGTCAACACTGTACAGCGCCTCGACCTCGGGGCGATCCACGCCGGGCAAGGCACCCAGCACCTGGCTGGAGGAATTCGGTACCTCGTGGTCAAACTGGATCGTGCCGCCCTCGCGGTACATCGCCATAATCAGCCCGCCCAGGTAGATCAACGGGTTGCGGTAGGTGCCGCGCTGCGACGGTGGAGCGAGGCTGATTGTCTGGATACGATCTTTTGACGGGTCAACAATAATCATGATCCGCTGGCTCGGGTCAGGCTGATCACCATCGTGAGCCTGGACGTAGTGCCAGGCGAGGTCGATGGGCAAGTTATTAAACAGACCACCGTCGGCGTAGAGGAAGGTAGCGGAGCCGAGGTTCGGCTGGTTCGAGTTGAGAACCGGCGACTGGATATATTGGACGCTGCTGCGCCACTCCGCAAGATCGGGGCCGGTCTGGTCGTTGAGCTTGCGCGTGATCGCGATTGGCGGAAAGATCATCGGCAGGGCGGCCGAGGCCAGAGCGACGGTGGCAACCCGGCCCCAGAGCGGGTCGGTGGGCGAGGTGGTACTGACGAGCTGAAACGTCTCCTGTTCGGAATGACGATCCTGGATAAACGGCTCGGAGGCCCGGTCGGTTTTGAGGCGCACCCGCGACTCGTACGAAAGGGCATCGAGGTTGGTGATCGTCATCGCGAGTTCAAGTTGGTCAGCGCAGAGGGGCGAGCGGCGCGGCTGGTAGCCGGGCGGCAGAGTCAGCGCCTGGCGCGAGATTTCCTGGAGGTGGCGGTTGCTGAGCAGTGAGAACGGGGTACCCGTGGGGAGATCGGGGTCAAGCATATCGTAGCTATCGATCTGATCGACCCAAATCTGGTGCAGGAGCGTGTCCGCATTGCGGTAGAGCAGAGCGTGGGCGATGATCGCGGCGGTGGTTGCGCCAGCGGACGCGCCGGTGATGATGTCGATCTCGTACTGGTCGCTCTGGGCCATCTGGCGCAGCAACTCGTCGAGGGCACCGGCGATGTACGACCCCAGCGACACACCGCCGCTGAGTACCAGGGCAACACGTTTCTTGCTCATAGAGAAAACGCCTTTACATGCAATGCGTTACGAATTAAGGAGTCCACCGCCGCTCAGCCCTCACCCCCCAGCCCCCTCTCCCTGAACGGGAGAGGAGGAGTCGGATGCGTCCTACTGCGGAATCTCCCCTCTCCCCGTGAGGGAGAGGGGCAGGGGGTGAGGGGGCACGGTCGGCGAAACACTTCTGACGCTTATTATACCAGGGTAGCGGCGACCGGGTCTTTTGCACATCCCCCTGTTTGGGGGTACAATCGGGCCAGCCCATCGGTTAGCCTCAAAGTGTCAGAGGATCGCTATGCGCGTCGTCGCGATGATCATGGCCGGCGGCGAGGGGACTCGTCTGAGCGTACTCTCGGAGAAGCGCGCCAAGCCATCGGTTCCTTTTGCCGGTAAGTTTCGGATTATCGACTTTACCCTCTCGAACTGCGTCAATTCGGGGATCTTCGATGTGGCAGTACTCACGCAGTACCGGCCTCACTCCCTGAACGATCATATCTCCATTGGGAAGCCCTGGGATCTCGACCGCGCCCGTGGCGGAGTGCAGTTGCTCCAGCCCTACCAGGGCCGCAACGATGAGTCGTGGTACCGTGGCACCTCGGACGCGATCTACCAGAACCTGAATTTCATCCGTGAGCGGCGTGCCGATCTGGTGCTGATCCTTTCTGGGGATCATATTTACAAGATGGACTACGGCGCGATTGTCGCCACGCACCTGCGCAACCAGTCTGACCTGACAGTGGGCGTGATGCCTGTCCCTCTTGATGAGACCGACCGCTTCGGGATCATGACCACCGATGAGACCAACCGGATCGTCGAGTTCACGGAGAAGCCGAAGGATCGGGACAAGGGCAACCTGGCATCGATGGGCATCTACGTTTTTAGCGCCGACGCCCTCGTTGCACGGCTTTCTGAGGGCAGCGACGATAAGCCACGGATCGACTTCGGCAAGAACGTGATCCCGGCCATGGTCGCCGAGGATCGGGTCTTCGCCCATCACTTTTCGGGCTACTGGGTGGACGTGGGCACGATCCAGTCGTACTGGGAGACGAGTATGCAACTGCTCGACCCGGCGCTGGACTTCGATCTGTTTGATAAGGATTGGGTGATCCGCACGCGCAGCGAGGAGCGCCCGCCGGTGAAGGTCGGCCCACAGGCGCGGGTCAGCCAGTCGATTGTTTGTAACGGTTGTAGTATCCGTGGCACGGTGGAACGCTCAGTACTCTCGCCGGGGGTGTATGTCTCGCCGGGGGCGGTGGTGCGCGACAGCGTGGTGATGAATGATACCTGGATCGGGCCGGGGGCCGTACTCGACCGGGTGATCGTCGATAAGCAGGTGGTGGTGGGCGCGGGCGCACGCCTCGGCTTTGGCGACGACCTGACGGTGCCCAATATTCGTGAGCCGGATAAGCTCAACACCGGGATTTCGGTGATCGGTAAGTCGGCCCATATCCCGCCCGGCATTAGCGTCGGTCGGAACGTGGTGATCAACGCCGACCGCGACACCGAGGATTTTCCGGGCGGCGATGTGGCGTCGGGAGAGACGATTTAATGCAAAATGCAAGATGCAAAATGCAAAATGGGAGAAGCATCCGACTTTTGCATTTTGCATTTTGCATTTTGCATTCCGCGCCCTATAGGCTGAGAATATGCTGAGAACCCTAGCACTAATCCTTGCCGGCGGCGACTCGCCCGCCCTCTCGACGCTTACCGCTGAGCGCACCGAGGCTGCCGTGCCCTTCGGCGGCAAGTTCAAGATTGTTGACTTCACGCTCTCGAACTGTGTGAACTCGGGGATTTATAACGTCGGTGTCCTTACCCAGTATCGCCCGCGCTCGCTGCATGTTCACCTGGGCGTCGGGCGGCCCTGGGATCTCGACCGCGCCCAGGGCGGTCTGCGGCTGCTGCACCCCTCGCCTACGCCCGATGGCGGTGGCTGGCAGCACGGCACCGCCGACGCCGTGCGCTATAACCGCGATTTCGTTGAGGAACACGCGGTTGATGTGGTGCTGATTCTGGCCGGGGATCACATCTATAAGATGGACTATACGCCGTTGCTCCAGCTTCACGAGGAGCGTGGTGCTGATGTGACGATGGCGGTGCATAGCGTGAGCCCCCACGATGTCCGTCGCTACGGGATCGTCTCGGTGGGCAGCGACGGGCGGGTTGATCGCTTTGTTGAGAAGCCGCGCCGCTCTACCTCAAGCCTGGCCTCGATGGGCATCTATGTCTTTCGCAAGCAGTATCTGCTTGACCTGCTGGCTAAGAATGACGACGCGGACTTTGGGCAGCATATTATGCCCAAGATCGTCGGCAAGACGAACGCCTACGCTTACAATTTCCAGGGTTACTGGGCCGATGTCGGCACGGTGCAGGCGTTTTACGAGGCGAATATGGCGTTGCTCGCCGAGACGCCCGCCCTCGACCTGTATGACCCCGAGTGGGTGATTCATACAACCAGCGCCGACCGACCGGGCGTACAGGTTGGCACCGGCGCACGGGTTGAGAATAGCCTGCTTAGCGATGGCTGCCAGGTCCACGGCAGCGTGGTGCGCTCGGTACTCTCGCCGGGGGTCTATGTTTCGCCCGGCGCGGTGGTGCGCGACTCGGTGATCTTTGGCGATGCGTGGATTGGCCCTGACGCGGTGATCGAGCGCTGTCTGGTGGACGAGGGCGTGCGGATCGGCGCGGGTGTGCTGCTGGGCGACGGCGAGGATAATACGCCGAACCATCATGCGCCTGATCGCCTGAACACGGGCCTGACGTTAGTTGGCCTCCAGGCCAAGATCCCCGATGGCACACGCATCGGTCGAAATGTGGCGATCCGCCCACGCACCGCCGAAGCCGCCTTCGGCAAGGGTAATATTGTAGAGAGCGGGTCCACCGTGTAGGGGCGCAGGCACCCCTACACACACCACCATGAACACCCCCGAAATTACGATTGACCCCAGCCTGCGGGCGCGGCTTCAGCAGGGCCACCCGTGGATCTATCGCAACCATGTGTCGGGCGGCGAGCGACTGCGCTCGGGCCAGTGGGTGCGTGTTCGCTGCGGCGGCTGGGTCGCCTATGGCCTGTGGGATGCGCGCAGCGCCATCGCGGTGCGCGTGTTCAGCCGCACGGCAGTGCCCGACGCCGACTGGTTCGGCGAGCGGGTCTGGGAGGCGTGGGAGGCCCGCGCCGCCATTCGCAATAGCATCCCGGCCACCAGCGCCTATCGCTGGATCTACGGTGAGGGCGATGGCCTACCCGGTCTGGTGGTTGATCGCTATGGCGATTACGCCGTTATCCATACTTACGCCGAGAGCGTGCAGGCGATTGTGGCCCCGGTGGCCGCCGCTATGCGCGGCTGTGACCCGGATCTGCGCGGGGTGTCCCTGCATCAGCGTTCCCAGGATGACGAGGAGGGCGATCCCGGCGTTCCGCCTGCGGTCGCGGGTCTGCGGCCCCTCTGGGGCGATCTGCCGCCAGACGACCTGGTGATCCAGGAACACGGACTCTACTTCCGCGCCGATCTGCGCCACGGGCAGAAGACCGGTCTCTTCCTGGATCAGCGCGAAAACCGGCGGGCGATTGAGTCTCTGTCCAGCGGCCTGACGGTATTAAACTGCTTTGCTTACACGGGCGGATTTTCGCTCTACGCGCTGCGCGGCGGTGCCGATACGGTGATCAGCGTTGATAGTGGGCACGGTCTGGCCGAGGCTACCGCCGATAACATCGCGCTGAACCGGCTTGAGGCTCGGCGGCACAGCTTCATCACTGAGGACTGCTTTGGCCTGCTCGATAGCTACGTGAAGGCCGGGCGGCGCTTTCAGATGGTGATCCTCGACCCGCCTAGCTTCGCCCGCACCAAGGGTGGTGCCTACGCCGCCCAGCGCGCCTACACCCGGCTGAACGCCCTGGCCATGCGCTGCATCGAACCCGGCGGTCTGCTGGTCACGTCGAGTTGCACCAGCCAGATCGGCCCCGAGGGGTTCCGCTCCATGCTCGGTGAGTCAGCGGTTGCCGCCCCGCGCCGCGCCCAGATTATCTACGAGGTGGGCCAGCCCGCCGACCACCCGGTGCCGGTATCCTTCCCCGAGGGGCGCTACCTGAAGTTTGTTGTCGCTCGGGTGCTGCCCGTGCTGTAGGTGCAGGCATGCATCTCTATGGATGTGCCCTCGGTGTACTCCTTATTTTTCCTGTTCGACAAGGTTCGCAGGTACTTTACAGTTTATCGCCGCTCCGCCCTCACCCCCCAGCCCCCTCTCCCCGTGAGGGAGAGGGGCCGGGGGTGAGGGTCGCACAGAACTGTAACGTAACATTGCTCATCCTGAAACCTTGTCCTCCCTCACATATATGCCAGGAAATAGCTTTGGACAGAGCTTCCGCCTCACCACCTGGGGCGAGTCGCATGGGCCGGGTGTCGGCTGCACGGTTGATGGCTGTCCGTCGGGGCTGGAACTGACGGTCGAGGATATTCAGCGCGAGCTGGATCGCCGCCGCGTGGGCCAGAGCAAAGTTAGTTCGCAGCGCCAGGAGCCTGACGCAGTGCAGATCCTCTCGGGCGTCTTCGAGGGCCGCACTACCGGCACGCCGATCAGCATGCTGGTCTTCAATAGCGATGCGAAGTCGGCGCACTACGAGAGCATTAAAGACCTGTACCGGCCCGGCCACGCCGACTATAGCTGGGACGCGAAGTACGGGCTGCGCGACTGGCGCGGCGGCGGGCGATCCAGCGCCCGCGAGACGATTGGGCGAGTGGCGGGCGGCGCGGTCGCCAAGCTGTTGCTGGCCCGCTCCGGCGTGCGAATCGTCGGCTATACGCTTCAACTGGGCGACCTGCGGGCCAATGTGATTGATGAGGACGAGATCGAGCGCAACATCATGCGTTGCCCCGACCCGGCGGTGGCCGAGGAGATGGTGGCCCGCGTGGAGGCGGCCCGCCACGCCCTGGACTCCCTGGGCGGCGTGGTTGAGGTGCGCGCCCGTGGCGTGCCCGCCGGTCTGGGTGAGCCGGTCTTTGATAAGCTCCAGGCCGATATTGGCAAGGCCATGTTCTCCATCCCGGCGATCAGGGGCGTGGAGTTTGGCGAAGGCTTCGGCGTGATTGGCCTGCGCGGATCGCAGAACAACGACCCCTTTGTGCGTCGGGATGACGGCAGCATCGGCACGACCAGCAACCGCCACGGCGGCATCCTCGGCGGGATCTCCACTGGCGAGGAGATCATCGTGCGCCTGGCTGCCAAGCCCCCGGCCAGCATTGCTCAGCCCCAGCAGACGGTTGACCGCGACGGGAACCCGGCCACGATAGAGGTGCATGGTCGCCACGACCCGACCGTGCTGCCACGCCTGGTACCGGTAGCCGAGGCCATGCTGGCCCTGGTGCTGGCCGACCACCTGCTGCGCCAGCGGGCAGCTAGGCTAACCTAGCGGTTGCGCTCCGAATCCCGTTCTTTGTTGATGGGTAGTGGATCTATCTCGAATGTCACGCTTCGCTTCGCTCAGCGTCCCGGTCGGGATTCTTCGCTTCGCTCAGAATGACCACCATTCCGAATTGAGCCACTACCTGTTGATGTTTGGCGGCTTTTTCGCCAAACATCAATAAAAAAGGCACTACCGCAAAAGTAACGCTGTCATTCTGAGCGAAGCGAAGAATCCCGGCCGGGATTCTTCGCTTCGCTCAGAATGACAGGACGCTTCACAGCGTTACTTTTGCGGTATTGCTAAAAAAGGTATCGAGCATGGATCGTCTGCGCGCCCAGATCCCACTCTCAATTCTCACGGCCACCGCTGCCGGACTCTGCTGGTCTGCAGCTCTGGCCCTGCTGCTCTTTGGCGGATTGCACGCCGGAGAGCCGCTGCTTTCCTTTCAGCGGCTCCTCTACTACACGCTATCTCTTGCGGCGGCCCTGCTCACCTTCGTGCCGATTGAGATCAGCCTGAGCATGCCCGGTCTGACGGTAGATGGGACGGTGGGAACAACCCTGCTGCTCTACAGCCTGGCCTTTGTACCGCCGCCCACCGACTGGCTGCTCGCCCTCCCCGATATGCCGGTCTACGCCCTGCTGATCGGTGCCCTCTTTCTCTGTGGCGCAGCCGGATCGCGGCCCTTTGTCTACGCCATCGGCCAACGCATCTTCAAAGAGCGCGTCCTAGCCCGCGACCTGCGCCGGGTGCGCCGCCAGTCCTACGAAATTGGCCTGCTGCTCGCGGCCCTCGCGGCCCTCGCTGGACTGCGCGTTCTTACCTGGGTGAGCATCCTGCTCCTGGCCTCCGCCCTGATGATCGCCGAGTTACTCTTCCTGGCCCGCTTTCAGGCCAAGACGAATACGTGATTGTGGATTGCAGATTGTGGATTGTGGATTGTGGATTGACCAGATATGGCACAATGAAGGGCTGCGTACAATCCACAATCCACAATCCACAATCCACAATCCACAATCCACAATCCACAATCCACAATCTGCAATCCACAATCCACAATCCACAATCCACAATCCACAATCCACAATCCACAATCTGCAAAAGAGGAGTCCTATGATCCGCATCGCCATCGTCGGCCTCGGGCTGATCGGTGCCTCGCTGGGGATGGCCCTGCGTAGCGCCGATGTGAAGGAGAGTCCCCTTGGTGAGATCGAGGTGGTTGGCTACGACCGCAACGCCCGTGCAGTGAAGGATGCACGCGGGAGACTGGCGATTGATCGGGAGGCCCGTTCGCTTGCCGATGCGGTGCGCGATGCGCAGGTGGTGGTGGTGGCCACGCCGGTTCGGGCCGTGCGCGAGGTATTTGTCCAGATCGGGCCGCTCCTGTCGGCTGGCGCGGTCGTCACCGATGTGGCCAGCACCAAGGCCCAAGTGGCCGCCTGGGCCGCCGAGTCGTTGCCTGCCTCGGTCAGCTATGTCGGTGGACACCCGATGGCTGGCAAGTCGCAGGCGGGCGTGGCTGCGGCTGACCCCGATCTGTTTAAGGACGCGATCTACTGCCTCACCGTCAATCCAGGCACCCGTCACGACGCCGTCCATGTGGTTGAGGCGATTGTACGCACGGTCGGTGCCAAGCCCTACTACATCGACCCTGAAGAGCATGACTCCTATGTGGCTGGGATCTCACACCTGCCGTTTATGCTCTCGGTCGGCCTCGTCGAAATAACTGGCCGCAGCCCGGCGTGGAAGGAGATGGCCCCCCTGGCCGCCACCGGCTTCCGCGATGTCTCGCGGCTGGCCTCGGGCGATCCGGAGATGCACCGGGATATTAGTCTGACCAATCCCGCTGGGCTGAGCCACTGGATCAACGAGATGATCGACTTCTTGTGTGAGGTACGCGGCCAGATCGAGTCGGGTGACGCTGCGGCGATTGAGGCGCTGCTACGCCGGGCCAAGCAGCAGCGCGATGCCTGGCTGGAGAGTCGCCCAAACTTGCGACCGGGCGAGGACGCCTTCGCTCGCCCCATCGAGGTTGAGCGCCCCAATCTGTTCACCTTTCGACGTCCCAACCGCCGGAAGTAGGCCCGCCGGGGGGCTAAAGCCGCAGGCTTTTTGGCGACGAAGCCCACCTTCGCGGGCTATCCGATCCCGTGAAGGTGGGCTTTGCCGACCAGAGCCGGGGGCTTCAGTCCCCCAGCGGCGGTGTCGGGCGAACCCGATTGTGCCGCCGCGACTCGTGCCACCAGCGCATAATCCGCATAAAACGTCCATTCTCGTAGCCAGACACGAGTGCCTTTAGTTTTTTCAGCTCTTGCTGCTGCGCCTGAATCTCGTGCTGTAGCCTATCGACCACCGCCGTCTCCGCAACGGCGCCATAGCGGGTTAGCACCTCGTCGCGATGAAGCGTGTTCTTGCCCCAGTTCTCAGTCGTCTTATAGGCGTGCAAAACCCCGTGGTACGGCCCAGTTTCCTGACCTCGGTAGTTGAGTTGGAACTCACTGACCCACTCGATGCCAACAAAGCCAGCCGCTACAGCCATCAATTCAAGGCAGGCACGTGTGGGAATCCACCAACAATACCCGCTCGCATGCCCGACCATATGGGCAATTGGTCGCGTCGCCTCGTGTTGATCCACAACCGTAGCGATCATGGCCTTATCTCGGGTGACCTGGGCGATGTTCCACAGCGCTTTAATCGGATCGGTGAGGTGAATGAGTACACTTCCACAGAAGACCACGTCAAAAATACCGATTGTCTCTGGATGAATGTCGTAGATATTGATGTATTTTAGCTGAATATGGGAACCCAACGCCTCTTTGGCTACCGCAATGGGTTGATGCAGATAGCTCTGCGCGCTCTCGTTGGTCTGGTCTGGAATATAGTTCGGGCCAAAGTCGTGGCTAAACCACGTTGGGAGCTCTGTGGCCGTCACGTCGGCACCGAGTCGTTCAAACTCAAAGCTAAAAAAGCCGCTCGCGGCACCTATGTCGAGGACGGTCTTCCCACGAAGATCGTGTGGAAAGCCATAGTGTGTGAGATACGGGCGGTGATCATAGGCACCTTCAGTAACAATTCCACGTCCTAGATCGACCGTATGATACCAAGAAAGCGACTTCACGAGGTCTGCAAGATCTTGGTTGCTGTTCATCGCACTCATGATGATCGTTTCCTTATGAATAGCAGGGCTAGGGGAAATACTTTTCGAATAAGGGGTCTGCCGCCGCTCAGCCCTCACCCCCCAGCCCCCTCTCCCTGAGCGGGAGAGGGGCCGGGGGTGAGGGCCGTCTGTGTAAATTCTGCCTTAGGCATGGTTCAAACCAGCTTAACAATTCAGCGACGAAACGATGACGCGGTGAGGCGCTCCGTATCGCCTCATCGCCTCATCGCCTCATCGCAAGACGGTCACGCTGAATGTGCCCATTTTGAACCATGCCTAACTCACGGATGAACCAGTCGCTCGATCAGCGTCACCAGCCCCTTCAGGCTAACGGGCTTGGTCAGGTACGCGCTCGCGCCGACCGCCAGACAGCGTTCTTGATCGCCGGGCATAGCCAGGGCCGTCAAGGCAATGATCGGCGTCGTCGCCCATTCAGACCGGGCGCGTAAGCGGCGAATGGCCTCCAGCCCATCGAGTTCAGGCATCTGGATGTCCATCAACATAATATCTGGGCGTGTCTCATCAGCACGCTGGATGGCCTCGCGACCATTGCGGGCGATGATCACCTGGTACCCCTTGATCTGGAGGTACTCCTGCATCGCCAAAATGTTAGCCTCGTTATCCTCGGCCAGCAGGATGCGTACCTTCGCCCGGTTCGGCTCCGATCCCGCATTAATGAGAGCCGTATAGACAGGGCCGCTTCCTGACGCGCCCACTGCCGAAAGCGGTGGCTTCTTTAGTTCAGGCGACACACAATGGTAGGGAAGGGTAATCGTAAAACAGCTCCCTACATTGACCGCACTCTCGACTGCGATGCTGCCGCCATGCTGCTCGGCTAAGCGGCGCACCAGGGCCAGCCCCAACCCAGAGCCTTCATGCTGGCGGCTCAGGCTCGAATCGAGCTGACTAAAGGGCTGGAAGAGCCGCGCCAGATCATCGGGGCCGATCCCAATGCCGGTGTCTCGCACGGCAAAGTGGATCACTCCGGCATCAACATCGGCGTTTACCTCCAGGCGCACCTGGCCCCCGGCCGGGGTGAACTTGACGGCGTTGCTCAGCAGGTTCACCAGCATTTGCTTCAGACGCTTGGGGTCAACCTCCATCGTGGTCATATGGTCATTGAGGTGAAAGGCGAGCCTGAGGTTTTTTTTGAGGGCCAGATCTTTGACGAAGAGCAGGCTCGTCTGGCACAACTCAGCAATCGCAACGGGCACAATCTGGAGTTCGATCCGCCCGGCTTCCACTTTTGAGAGGTCGAGGACATCGTTGATCAGTCCGAGCAGGTGGTGGCCGCTCAACTCGACGTTGTGCAGCGCGTCGCGCTGACCCTCCGTAAGCGGGCCACGGATCTCTTCCATGAGGATCTCGCTGAATCCCAGGATGGCGTTAAGTGGCGTACGCAGTTCGTGGCTCATGTTGGCCAAAAACTCGTCCTTAGCCCGCGCCGCCCGCGCTAGTTCGGTGTTGGTTCGGCGCAGATCCTCCTCCGCCTGTTTGCGTAAGGTCATATCAACCAGGGTGGAGCGACTCATCACGTAGGCACCGGACTCATCGTAGATGGCGGTGGCGGTGATCAGAGTCGGCAGAATCGTGCCATCGCTGCGGATAAACTCAAGTTCCATGTCGCTCAGCCAGCCGCGTTGGCGAAATACCGGAAAGACCCCCTGGAATGTCGTCTGACTCGCTGGGGTGAGAAAGTCGGTGATAGGACGACCAATCATTTGGTCACATGTATAGCGAAGCCATGTCAATTCAGTTTCGTTGACCATGATCACGCAGCCGTAGGCATCCAGCGAGTGATACCCCACCGGAGCGTGTTCGTACAGATCCCGCACTTCGGCGGTACGCTGCCTAACCCGCTCTTCCAGCGTCCGGTTCAGTTCCAGTAATTCCTGCTGTACCGTTTTGAGGTGCTGTTCGCTCTTGCGCAGGGTCGCTTCGGTCTGCTTACGTTCGGCGATCTCCGATTGGGCGAGTGCATGCAGATGGGCATTCTGAATGGAAGCCGCCGCCGTATTCGCTACCAGCGCGAGGATGCTGGCATCCGCTTCGGTGAGCCGGTTGGGCGTATAGCTCTGCATCTGGATCACGCCCAGCACCATATCCTGGGCCAGCATCGGGACGTATGCCGCCGACTCGGTGTAGCCGCCTTCCGTACCGACGTGGACGACGAGTCCCGATTTGATCCGATCATTGAGATTGGCGGCGATGATCAGCGGCTGACGGGTGTGGATGACCTGGCTCTGTGTTCCCTCGCCGAACGGCAACAGCGGGATCTCCGGCAGAGTGGCCACATCAATCGGCTCGCCGTCGTGGGTTCCATACATAGCGGTAATCATCTTGCGTTCGGGGTCAAAACGCGAGATAAAGATCGTGGCCATATCTGGGAACAGTTGCTGGACAGCATGTGCCAGGGTAGCGTAGATCGATTCTTGGTCGGGGGATGCGGCCAGGGCGTGCTCAACCGCCACGACCGTGGCTAACTGCTCGCTATAGCGCAGGTTTACCTGCTCTTCGCTCACACGAATAGCTTTTTTGCGTGCGCGCATCGCCGCTACCACCTTAGTTTGGTGACGAGATAGGCGGAGGTGCTGTTTTAGGTCATTGTTCATATGTGCGGCAGATGGCATGTTTCAAAATGGGCACATTCAGCGTGACAGTCGTGCGATGAGGCGCCGAGGCGATGAGGCGCTCGTATCGAGTCATCGCCTCATCGCCTCGGCGCTGACCTGTCACGCGAGATTGAAACATGCCGATCACGCAAGATGTTTCTGCGTCCTCAATCCCCCGACGGATAACTGAGCGGGCGATATGGTGATTCTATGAAGGCGAGTCGGCGATACATCGCCGACTCGCCTTCATACACCCCGTATGTCGTTGGGGAGTGACGGCGAATCCGCCACTCCTCAACGACATACCTACTTGTCCCGCTTGCCGTCGCCGAGGGCGGCCTGGGCGGCGGCGAGGCGGGCGATGGGCACGCGGTAGGGCGAGCAACTGACGTAGCTCAGGCCAACGCGGTGGAAGAACTCCACGCTGGCCGGGTCGCCGCCGTGCTCGCCGCAGACGCCGACCTTGAGGTTGGGGCGGACGCTGCGGCCCCGCTCGGTGCCGATCTGCACCAACTGGCCGACGCCGCGCTGGTCAATGGACTGGAAAGGATCGTCGGGCATCAGCTTCTTCTCGACGTAGGCGGGCAGGAAGCGCCCGGCGTCGTCGCGGCTCAGGCCGAGGGTGGTCTGAGTCAGGTCGTTGGTGCCGAAGCTGAAGAACTCGGCGGTCTGGGCGATCTCATCGGCGGTGAGGGCGGCGCGGGGCAGTTCGATCATCGTGCCCAGCAGGTAGGGGATCTCCACCCCGGCGGCGGCGAAGACCTCAGCCGCCACTCTGCGCACCACCTCCTCCTGAATCTTCAGCTCGGTGACATTGCTGACCAAGGGGATCATCACCTCGGGGAAGACCGCGATGCCCTCGGCCTGCACGGCCACGGCGGCCTTGAAGATCGCGTTCGCCTGCATCTCGGTGATCTCGGGATAGATGATGCCCAGGCGACAGCCACGGAAGCCCAGCATCGGGTTGGACTCGCGCAGGCTCTCGACGCGGGTCCGCACCTTGGCGGCGTCCACACCGAGCTTGGCGGCCAGGGCCACGATCTCGTGATCCTCGTGGGGCAGAAACTCGTGTAGCGGCGGGTCGAGGGTGCGGATGGTGACGGGCAGACCGGCCATCTCGCGGAAGAGTCCCTCGAAGTCGCCCTGCTGGAGCGGCTCGATCTTAGCCAGGGCGGCGCGGCGATCCTCGACCGTATCGGCGATGATCATCTCGCGCACGGCGTCGATGCGGTCGCCCTCAAAGAACATATGCTCGGTGCGACAGAGGCCAATGCCCTCGGCCCCGAAGGAGCGGGCCACCTTGGCGTCGCGGGGAATGTCGGCGTTGGCGCGCACGCCCAGCGTGCGGAACTCATCGGCCCAACTCATAAACTCGGCGAAGTCGCCCGACATCTCGGGATCGACCGTGGGCATCTTCCCAGCAAACACCTCGCCGGTGCTGCCATCCAGCGTGATCCACTCGCCCTTCGAGATCGTCGTGCCGCCCACCGTCACCGACTGATTGGCGTAGCTAATGCGCAGATCGCCCGCACCGGCCACGCAGGGTTTGCCCATACCACGGGCGACCACGGCCGCATGGGAGGTCATGCCCCCGCGTGCGGTGAGAATAGCCTGGGCCGCGACCATGCCATGAAAATCCTCAGGGGCCGTCTCGACGCGGATGAGGATAACCTTATGGCCGTCGGCAGCCATATGCTCGGCCTCGTCGGGGTCGAAGACCGCCGTGCCACTGGCTGCGCCGGGCGAGGCGGGCAGACCGGTGGTAAGGACGTGGGCCGTCTCACGGGCCTTGGGATCGATCATCGGGTGGAGCAACTGGTCGAGGGTATGCGGCTCGATGCGCTGGACAGCGGTGGCCTTATCAATCACGCCCTCGCGCTCAAGATCGACCGCGATCTTCAGGGCAGCGGCAGCAGTGCGCTTGCCGTTGCGGGTCTGGAGCATCCAGAGCTTGCCGCGCTCGATGGTAAACTCCACATCCTGAACATCCTTGTAGTGGGCCTCAAGCTTCTTGGCGATAGTATGGAACTCCGCGTAGACCTCGGGCATGGTCTCTTCGAGCTTAGAGATTGGCTGGGGCGTGCGAACACCGGCCACCACATCCTCGCCCTGCGCGTTGACCAGGTACTCGCCAAAAATCTCGCCGTCGCCGGTGCTGGGACTGCGGGTGAAGGCCACGCCGGTGGCGCTGTCGTCGCCCATGTTGCCAAAGACCATCGACTGCACGTTGACGCCGGTGCCGAGCTTGTCGGAGATCTTGTTAATACGGCGGTAGTCAATAGCGCGGCGGCCGTTCCAGGAGCTGAACACCGCGCCGATGGCCTCGCGCAGTTGCTCTAGCGGATCTTCGGGGAACTCGACGCCCGCGTCCTCTTTGACAATCGCCTTAAACTTCTCGGCAATTTCTAGCAGTTCCTCGGTACTCAGATCGGTATCGAGGCGCTCGCCGTGGTTCTTGGCGATCTCCATCTGGTGCTCGAAACGCTCGCCCGAGACATCCAGCACGATCTTGCCGAAGAGCTGGATAAAGCGGCGGTAGGCATCGGCGGCGAAGCGCGGATTGCCGGTAAGCGTGGCCAGACCCTCGCGGGTAGCCGTATTCAGGCCCAGATTCAGCACCGTATCCATCATACCGGGCATCGAAAACTTCGCGCCCGAGCGCACCGATACCAGCAGCGGATTGGCCGGGTCGCCAAAAGTTTTGCCGGTCTGCTGCTCGATTTCTTTGAGGGCAACGAGTACCTGCTCCCACATACCCTCGGGGAACTGCTTGCCGCTATCGTAGTATGCGTTGCACGCCTCAGTCGTGATCGTAAAGCCTGGAGGCACCGGCACGCCGGTGCGCGTCATTTCAGCAACGCCTGCGCCCTTGCCGCCGAGCAGATCACGCATCGATGCGTCGCCCTCGCGGAAAAGGTAAACCCACTTTTTCGCCATTGGAAAGCCTCCTGTGCAGGGTGACAAAACTCACAAGCCACAACTATACTGCGCTGGGGGGGAAATGTCAACGTAGGTTATGAGGGAGGCAGGGCATGTGCAAAGTCACCCTCCGGCCCTCACCCCCTGCCCCTCTCCCTCACGGGGAGAGGGGAGATTCCGCACCAGGACGCATCCGACTCCCCCTCTCCCGCTCAGGGAGAGGGGGCTGGGGGGTGAGGGCTGCGCGGCAATCACACGACTTTGCACATGCCCTGATGAGGGAGATGAAAACTCGCAGTACCGCAATAAAGGAATGCGGTCAAGTTGAATAAAGCGAGATGCTTTGCGCCTTTGCGCCTTTGCGTCAAACCATACGCTCGTGTGACGCAAAGACGCAAAGACGCAAAGAGCGAGAAGTGTCGCGGACGGGGGTGGATGGCGCTACTCGTTCCGCAGGGCCTTGATCGGATCGAGCCGGGCGGCGCGCATGGCCGGGAAGAGGCCGAAGAAGATGCCGATACCGGCGGAGATCGAGGTGGACAGGACGACGGAGAAGAGGGAGACACTGGCACGCACGGTGGGGTCTTGCGAGAGCGCGTAGAGGACGGCGGTGCCGCCGAAGGAGAACAGGTAGCCCAGGCCGATCCCGAGGATGCCACCGGCCAGGCAGAGTACCACGGCTTCGATCAAGAACTGCCACATGATGTCGCGGCTGCGGGCACCCACGGCTTTGCGCAGGCCGATCTCCTTGGTGCGTTGGGCGACACTGACGAGCATAATGTTCATAATGCCGATGCCGCCCACCAGCAGCGAGATCCCGCCGATGGTACCTAGGAAGGCGCTAAACCCGGTGGTGATCTGCTTAAACTGCTCCGACGCCTGTTGTGGGTTCGTCACCGTGAAGTCGTTGCTCTGGTAGGTGAGCCGGTGTTCCTGGCGCAGCACCACCGTCACCTGACGGATGGCCGCGTCGATCTCGGCCACGCTGCGCGCCTTCACGGTCATGCTCGACACATCCACCCGTGGGCCGACCTCGCTGCGGAAGAGTCGGTCGCGTGCGGTGAGGTAGGGTACATAGACTTGCTCGCTTGGGCTGGAGAACTGGCCGACGGCCCCGGCGGCGGCGCTCTGCTTGGTGGTGCTGACGCCCACGACCTCGAACTGCACGCCATTGAGGCTGATCCGCCGCCCCACCGCGCTGTAGGTGTCGCCGAAGAGGGTTGTGGCCACGTTATTGCCGATTACGGCCACGCGGGCGCTGGTGTTCGCCTCGCCCGTATCGAAGTAACGCCCGGCACCCAGAGAGGTATCGCCGATCTGGAAGAAGTTCGGCGTCACGCCCTTGACCCCAAAACGGTAGCGTTCGCCGCCCGCACTGACCGCGCCGCTGCGGTCGAGTTCCAGGGCTACGAACTCCACCGCTGGTGCCGCGCCCGGTCGCAGGATCGCCGCCGCATCTTCGGCCCGCAACTGCGGGCGCAGGGTCTCGTCGCTGTTTTGGCTATCTACCGACGGGTTGACATAAAATACGCCAATACCAATTTTGTTAAACTCGCGCTGAATAAAGAGCTGATAGCCGTCGCCAATTGCCAGCATCCCCACCACCGCACCCACACCGATGATAATGCCGAGCATCGTCAGCAGCGAACGCAGCTTGTGGGTGAGCATAGCCTGCCACGCCACGCGGAATGCCTCTAGGATGGACATATGACACCTTGCAGATTTTCGTTTTGAGACAAGGTTCGTGGCAGTGTTATAGTTTGTCGCCGGGCAGCCCTCACCCCCTGCCCCTCTCCCTCACGGGGAGAGGGGCAGGGGGTGAGGGCTGATCGGCGACAAACCGTAAAGTATCCGCAAACCATGTCATACCGCAAAAGTAACGCTGTGAGGTATCCTGTCATTATCGCGGCGCGGCGATGATCTCGACGGAGCGACCAAAAGCCTTCTTCATCAGCCCGGCGCGGCGGTTGGCGTCCCAGATCTCGACCGTGGAGTCGCCGTCGGCGTGGACAACAATGCGTAGCGGATCATCCGTAGGGTTGACGCGGATGGCGCGCACGACCTGGCTCTTGCTGCGCTCCAGGTATTCGGCGATGCGCAGGAGGGCGCTCAGGCGGGCGATGCGCAGCTCATCATCAGGCTGGAGGATCTGGGCGAACTCCGATAGGTCGGCCTGGCCTTTGCGGTGGTTGCGCACCAAGCTGGCCAGGATGACAATCTCGCGGTGTGAGAATCCGAGCAGGGTGGCATTGAACACGAGGTAGGCCGAGTGTTTATGATGGTCGTAGTAGCCCACCTGCACGCCGATGTCGTGGATGAGGGCGGCGTAACCCAGCAGTTCGCGCTCCCAGGCACCGTAGAGGTGCAGCGGGGCGAGTTGGTCGAACAGCGATAGGCAGAGTTCGGCCACCCTGGCGCAGTGGTTCTGCTCGTAGTCGTGCAGGCGGGCCAAGCTCAGCACGCTGAACGCCCGCTGATCCGAGAAGATTGGCGGGTCGGTAGGGCTAAGGAAGTGTTGGTAGAAGAGACCCTCGCGGACACCCTGGCCGCTCACCAGCAGTTCACTAAACCCGCCCTGCTCCATCAACTGGTCAACAATCACCGCGCCCGCCAACGTGACATCGGCGCGGTCAGACTTGAGGCCGGGGATCGACTCGCGCTCGCGGCGGCTGCGCCCGGCCAGTTGCTCAACCATACCGCTGATCGTAGCGCGGGAGAGAACGTAGCCGTGGATGCGGTCGAGGGGATAGTTACGCTGCTTCTGGTCGATGCGCGTCAGGGTACGCAGGGTGCCACCCATACCGGCGAGCTGCAGCCCGGCTCCGGCGCGCACCCATGCCAGGTCGGCGAAGGCGCGGCGGGCGCCGTCGCGTAGGTTGCGCATGTCGCTCTTGCTGATCGGGTCAGACGTGACATAACGTTCGGTGAAGCGTAGCACGCCCGCCTGGGCCGAGAAGTTGCGCAGGAGCCGCCGGTTGCGCACGGCACAGACCTGGGTAGATCCGCCGCCGGTGTCGAAGACAAAACCGTCGCTGATCGCCAGGGCGTTGATCGTGCCGAGGTAGCCGAAGTACGCCTCCTCCTCGGCGCTGATGATGCGCAAGTCAAGGCTGGTGGCTCGGCGCAGGGCCTGCCAGAACGCCTCCTGATTTTTGGCCTCGCGGATGGCACTGGTGCCAACGGCGATGATCTGCTCAACCCCGGTGTTGCGGCAGAAACGCTCGAACATCGAGAGAGCCTCGACAGCGCGGTAGATAGGCCGAGCCTGGAGCGTGCGGCTGTCGCCCACGCCCTCGGCAAGGCGCACCGTCTCGCTGACCTCATCGGTGAGCCGGAAGCAGCGTCCCAGCTCGTAGCTCATCACGATCAGGCGCGTCGTGTTTGATCCCAGGTCGATAACACCAATTTTATGCATGTGCGTTGTGTGCTGGTGGATTCAATACGTCCTTGATCGTAGCAACTACTGTCTCCAGATCTTCGTAGGAGATCACCAGAGGCGGTAGCAGGCGTAGGACGGTGGGGCCGGCGGGCAGGGCCAAGACGCCGCGCTCCATCAAGGCGGTGAGGTAGGGCTGGACGCGATTCTTCAACTCCAGGCCGACGAGCAGGCCCAGGCCGCGCACCTCGCGCACGACAGGCAGCCTAAGGGCGGTGAGGCGCTCGATCAGCCATGCGCCTTTCTCGGCAGCCTGGTGCGCGATGTCGTCCTGGATGTAGGTACGCAGGGTGGCGCGGGCAGCAGCGCAGAGTAGTGGGTTTCCGCCGAAGGTGGTGCCGTGGGAGCCACCGGCCAGGGCACCGTGGCGAGCGTGGATCGCCACCGCGCCCATGGGTAGTCCGGCGGCGATGCTCTTAGCCAGAATGAGGATGTCGGGCACAACGCCGCTGTGCTCGCAGGCGAAGAGCTTTCCCGTGCGCCCGAATCCGGTCTGCACCTCGTCGAGCAGCAGCAGGGCACCGCGCTCATCGCAGATACGGCGGGCGGCCTCTAGGTAGCCCGTTGGAGCCGGGCGCACGCCGCCCTCGCCCTGCACCGGCTCCAGCAGCACCGCCGCCGTCTGCGCACCTACCGCCTCAGCCAGATCCTCCGCGTCGCCGTAGGGCACGTGAGCGAACTCGGGCACCAGGGGCAGGAAGGGCTCGCGGTACTTGGGTTCCCAGGTAGCGCTGAGTGCGCCCATCGTGCGCCCGTGAAAGGCGCGCTTAGCGGCGATGATCTGCGTGCGCCCGCTGAGCATGCGAGCGAACTTGAGACCGGCCTCGACGGCCTCGGCCCCGCTGTTGCAAAGGAAGATCCGCGCCGGAAAGGGCAGAGCCGCCGCCAGTTCTTGGAGGTAGGCCGCTCGCTCGTCGTTGTAGAAAATCTCGGGGCAACTCATCAGCCGGGCGGCCTGGGCCTGCACAGCGGCCACCACCGTCGGGTGGCTGTGGCCGAGGTTCGCCGCGCCCTGACCGCCCACGCAGTCGATGAACACGCGCCCCTCGGCGTCATAGAGCCGGGCACCCTCGCCGCGCACAATGGCGACCTGACGCTTCGGGTAGAGCCCCGAGGTGAACTGCTGCTCCGCTGCGATGATGGTGTCGCTTGACATAATTACCTCTGGCAGAAAGTGACGCATGCGCGGCAAGTATACCATGAGGCACGAAAAAAACACCGATGGGCGCGCAGCCCCTTTGCTGCACGCCCATCGGTGGAAGGAGAGAGAAGTCGCTCGCCACGAGGACGAGCTAAAGTAATGATGAGAACTCTGCCGATGACCCATGCGTGTGCGCTGCGAAGATCGAGCTAAGGATCGAAAGAGTCTGCTCAGACGATGCCTTACGTTCGAGTGCGTAGGTAATGTCGGGGGACATTGGTACGACCCCATCGTGGATCATCAGCACCTGAATATTGGCGGCGTGTTCGCGGACGCGCCGGGCCAGATCCGCGCCGCTGCCCTCGGCACGGCGCATAAATGTCGCCTCGGTGATCAGCAGGCACACCTGGCGCTCCGTCACATAGCGCATGGCCTGGCTGACCGAAAAGGTAAGCAGCAGGTCGTAGTCCCAGCCGACGACGGTGCGCAGGTGTTGCTGCATATCAAACATCCATGCCGGATCGGCTCCAGCGAGGATAATGGTTGGATATTGCTGGCTGTCGCTCATGGATGGCTTCCTCAAGGTCAGCAAGTAGCGGATGTGTAGCATACGCCGAACAGTGTCGTTCGTCAAGATTCGTCCCCAGAGGCGCGCCGCCGGGCACGGTCACGGGCGACGCGCAGGCGCTCCATCGGGTCATCGGGTACAGCGGGCGGCGGCGTATTGATGGGCGAGGATACCGGGGTCGCAGGTGGCTCGGCAACGCCGCTGATTCGAGCGGCAGCGCGCCGCTTGGCGCTGGCGAGGCGCTCCATCGTCGGGTTGGCGGGGACAGCGGGGACAGCGCGGGCGGCGCGGCGGGTGGCCAGCCAGCCCCTAACGGTGCCGAAGTCGCTTCGGTGCAGCATCAGGCGGCGCAGCGCGATGTCGAGGGGCAGCAGCAACAGCGCCAACAGCAGCAGGGGCAGGCCGATCTCGCTCGCTGTCGTCACCCGCTCGTCCGGGTGGGCAAAAGCATCGGTGGCGGCGCTGATCATCTGCCCGCCGGTGAGGGCGGCGATTGACCTGAGTAGGGCCACGTTGCCCTGCGATGCGCGGTACTCCGAAGAGTAGGGCACCACTAGGGCGGTGGTTTCCTGGATGACGGGTCGGTTGCCCTGGGTGCCGCTGATCTGCACCAAGTAGGTGCCTGGTGCGGGGTTCTCGACGCGACCCTGGTAGCTGCCCGGCCCGATCTGGGTGAGCGGCAGCGCGATGGTTGGCCCGCCGCCGGTACCGCTGACCAGAGACGCGGTCACGTTCAGGTCGGGCGAGGCGAGGGCACCGGTGTCGAGGCGCATGGTCGTCTCGCCGCCCGCGATGGTCACGTCGGTACTGACATCCTGGCCACCGCGCACCGGCAGCACCGCATTGAGCATCTGCCCGGCGAAGCGCGGGAAGTCAGCCCACGTGAGCCAATCCTTCGCCCACGTGCCTTTGGCATCGCTCATCCACGCCGCGCTGTGGCCGAGTCCGTACTGCCAGGATGCCAGGAGCGGCTGTTTGTCATCGGTGGCCAGCACCATGCGTGCGCGCTCTTTGAGGGTGCCGCCGTTAAATCCGTAGAGTGTGGGCGTGGCGCTGACCCCGGCAAGGATCGGGCTTGTGCCGACGACCACCGGCGTAAAGGGCCGCTCGATAATGTAGTTGCCGACGGCGGTGATCGTCTCCTGCACAAAAATCTGCGGCACCTCGGTCATATCCTGGGCCGCATAGTAGCGCCCACCGCCCTGATTGGCCAGTTGTTCCAGGTACGTGGCCGAGCCGCCGCCCGCTGCCACCACGCTTAGGGTAATGCCCTTGCTGCGCATGCTCAGGGCGATGTCAGTCTGGTCGCCGCCGCCGCTCCAGCCGTCGGTGAGCAGGATGGCGTGCTTGATCCGAGCGTCCACACCAGAGAGCATCTCCTCGGCCTTGATCAGTCCAGAGTGTACGTTGGTGATGCCGCTCGGCTGCATGTCCGAAATCGCGCTGATCACCGCGTCAACCGTGGCCCCCTGAGTGACGGGCAGAGTCTGGAACGCCTGACTGTCGAAGCTGGCGATGCCGAGTTGGTCGTGCGGGCCGAGCAGGGCCGCCGCCTGGGCCACCGCCTCTTTAGCAATATCGACCTTGCGGATGCCACTGGTGCTCAGTTGGGCGCTGTTGCGGTCGGGACTGCTACAGTGGCAGGCGTCCATGCTACCGGATTTATCGATCACAAAGACCATGGCCAGGTCAGGGCGCTCCTCGCGGTTGCGTACATCCATATAGACCGGCATCGCCTCTTCCACCGGGGTGCGACCGTAGCCGCCCACGCCGTAGCTCTGGTCGCCGCCGATCATCAGCAGTCCCTTGCCGAGATCGCGCACGTAGGCGGGCAATGCGGCCATCGCGCCCACGGGCAGAGCGTGGGCGGGCGTGTTTACCAGGATCACCGCGTCGTAGACGCTGAGGCCAGCCAGGTCGGCGGGCATCGCCTCGGGTGAGAGCGGCTCGACGAGTACATTGGTGGCCTTCAGGGCGCTGACCAGGGCGGTGGACTCCTCGGGTCGGGGGGTGACGACCAGCACACGCGGCGGCCCCTGCACCTGGATGAGGGCAGACACCTCGTTGTTCTGCGCCCGCCCGTCGCGCTCGGGCTGCACCTGGACGCGGTAGCGCTGGAAGCCGGAGCCGCTCACCGGCACATCAAACGATGTAAGGTTCGCGCCGGGCGAGAGGTCGATCTGGCGCTCAGCGATCACCCCGCCGTCGTTGATCAGGCGCACGCTGGCCCGCTGGGCGATGGTACTCTCAATGGTGGCCTTGAGCTTGGCGATCTGACCGTCACGCACGCGGGACGGAGCCTCTAGCTGGGATACCAGAACCTCGGCATCGCTGCCGGGCAGGGCCAAGTTGACAATCGAGATCGGCACATTGCGGGCGGCGGCGATGCGTGCGGCCTCGGTGGCCTGTCCGCTATTCTCGGCCCCGTCAGAGAGCAGCACCAGGCGCTTCTCCGTGTCGGCGGGCAGCATCGCCACGCCGAGCTGAATGGCATCGGCGATGTTCGTGCGGGTGGCCACCGGCACCGAGCTCATCCGCCCAAGGCGGCGCTGGTCGCTAGGTGATCGCTCGACCAAGGCGTTACCACCGAAGACCACGATAGCCGCCCGGTCGCCCTCAGGCATCGCGGTGAGGGCGTCCTGGATAAATGTCTCGGCCTGGGTGCGCAGCGAGGGCGATAGCGAGTCGCTGCCGTCAAGCAGAAACACCGTGGTGAGCTGGTCAACCGGCAGAACGAGTTGGGCACCGGCGACGGCCAGCACGAGGGCCAGGCCGATCACACTGCGCAGGGCCAGACCGCCCCAGAAACGCCATGCGACCAAGCGACGCGGCCCCAGCAGGGCCGTCACCCAAATCAGCGCCAGCACGCCGAGGAGCCAGAGCATCTCGGGATAGATAAACGAGAGATGAGGCATAGGCACTGGCTCCCGGAGGAAATGCAAAATGCAAAATGCAAAATGCAAGATGCAAGATGCAAGATGCGAAACGGCACGGAGTCCGTGTCATTGTACCGAGTTGAACGGGTGACGGCAAGGTAGGGCCGAGTCATTCCAGGGCTGATGCAAAGTCGTGTGATCGCCGGGCAGCCCTCACCCCCCAGCCCCCTCTCCCTCACGGGGAGAGGGGCAGGGGGTGAGGGGCCGGAGGGTGACTTTGCATCAGCCCTGCGAGTCATTCCAGGGGCTGGGGGTGAGAAGGCTAGATCGGCGCTGCACCCACTTATTCGAAGGGCGCTACCGAGACAGCGCCGGAAGAATCTTATTAAACGGGGCGGCAACCGTGGTCATACGGGCGCTTGCGCTAATCAGTGGGCGCAGCGGGTCGTTGCTGGCGATCAGGATCTCGACGCTGGCAGGCCACGGGTCGGCTTCGCTGACCCAGCTCAGTGTCACGGGCAGATCTACCTGCTGGCCGGGGGCAATGCTACCCGACGAGGGCGGCAGTGCGGCCCAGAACGTCGTTGCAGGCTGTGGGCGCAACTCGATGGTTTGTCCGCTGCTCACACTCAAGGTGGTGCCGCAGCCGAGGGATTGGAATTGTGTCGTACTCTGCTGTACCCCCGCGCTCGGCGTCAGGATCAATGGGAGCGCGCCTATCTGTTTGTAGTTCATGCTCACTCTGCCGTCGGGCATCAGCAGAGCCTGGAAACTCAGGCGATAGGTTGTCGTGCCAAAGAGCGGTACATCCTCCCAACTGATCAGGAATCCGCTAGAGGTGGCGGCATAGCTCACCCGTGCCCCTATCTGTGAGGGGTCAAGATCGAGATGCAGCGGGATCAGAGTCGCGTTCGGCGACTCACTAATTGGCAGGCAGCCGGACGCATAGCCTGTGGATGTTATGCCCAGCGGGCTGAAGCTGATGGTTCCGTTTGCGCCGATAATGACGCTCGTGTAGATCTGATCAAAAAAATGGAAATTGAACCCGATGTTAATCGGGGTGCTGAAATCGTCGTCGCCTAATGTGATGGTCGTCGCACTGCTCGGCGGATTGATCCAGGTTGCCGTCGGGCCATCGGGCTGGCCGCTACGCCAGGTTCCGTACCAGGCCACGGGCATAGTCGCACTGTAGTCAATTGCCTTGGTGCCGTCATTATGCAAGGTGATCGCGAGATTCGCCAACTGTCCGATGGACACCGTGCTTGTGAGCAGATCCGTGTTGAATGTCAGATGCGGTGTGTCGGGGTTGAGGGTAAAGTTGAGGGTTGCGCTCTCGCTGGTTCCCAGGGCCATACGGGCGATTTTGGGCGCGTAGGAGGAGGAATTGGCTGTGAGGGTATAGCTTATGGCTGACGATGGTAGCACAAGTTGGTAGGCTCCGCTCGCATCGGTGTTCACAGTGGCCCCGTCGGTGACGGCCACGGTCGCCGCCAGAGGGGTGCCGTCACTGGCGCGAGTCACCTTCCCGCTCACCGTGGCGTAGTTCGGGTCAGCCGGAACGGTCAGCGTCAGCGGGATTATCAGCGGGGTCTGACTCAGATCGGCGTTGTGAACGAGGACACGTGCCTGATAGGTGCCTGGGCTCGGAATATTCCGCGTATCCACGGTGATGATGAGGCTGGCGCTTGCTCCCGCCTTGATCACGCTCATCCCTGTGGCGGGCAGGCTGAGCCAGGGAACATCGACGCTGGCCTGGGCCACAGCGGAGTAGACGTTAAGACGTCCGTATCCATAGATGTTATTTGGCGTACTGGTGGCGTGGCAGAGGTTGTACACCGAGGGGTCGTCGAATTGCGAGTCCGCGCCGATTGGACTGGCGCTCGTCGTGAGAATCGCGTAGGTGCGGTCATAGTCGCCGATCAGGCTCGGGTTCGCCGACCAGATCAAGGCCACACTTCCCGCCACATGGGGCGTTGCCATCGAGGTGCCGCTCAGGGTGAGGTAGGAGGGCTGGATGCTACCGGGTGCGGTCGAGACGATCACGCTACCAGGGGCGCTGATGTCAGGCTTCAGGCGACCATCCGCACTTGGACCAATGTCGCTGTAATACGCGATCTTATCGGCGCTGTCGAGCGCTCCCACGCCCACGACCTGGGCATAGTCAGCAGGCGAATGGATGGTGCTACATCCGCTGTAGGCGACTCTGCCATTACCTGCGGCGAAGACAGGGAAGATCCCTGATGCCCGCCATGCCGTCACGAAGCTGGCGTACCAGTTATTACTGCCATCGCTAGCCGACCACGAATTATTAATGACGTGTGGACGCAGGTCGGGGCGCGGATTCTGGCCCGTCAGGTCGGTTGGGGCAAGCATCCACTGGGCAGCCTGGATCAGCGCTGTGTCAGTACATGCGCTGCTATCGCATGCCCGTGCGGCGATCCAGCGTGCGCCTGGGGCGACGCCTACGGCTGGCTCGTTCGCGCTCGCCCCGCTGCTCGCCACCATTGTGCCCATCGTGTGCGTGCCGTGGTAGCCCGAGTCGCTTGGGAAGACGCTGTTGATATTGTTAGGGTTGTACCAATTGTAGTTATGGTCGAAGACTCCGCCACCTTTATTGCCTCGGTACTGATTCACCAGGGCCGGGTGCGTGTATTCCACACCACTGTCGATGCTGGCTACGGTGATGCCCGCGCCGCGAACCCCAAAGTTATTCCACACGCGGTCTGCACCGATACGCTCAATGTTCCAGCACACGTTCACCGCATTGGGAATGCAGTCGCTGACCTGATCGAGGGTCGCACCGCTGGGCGTCTCCGGGCCGAGGGTCATCAGATGATTGGCCCGCAGCATCGCCACATCCGAGCGCCCAGCCAGAGCCGCTACATCGGCGGCAGTGCCGCGTACCGCCAGGGCGTTCACGATCCACAGCGGCGTATAGCTCACACCTCGGCCATCAAGGAAGGATCGCAGCCCAACCTGACTACGCATCGCGTGATCGTGCAGAGTCTGGTACACGTATTGGCCGCGCTGATTCCAGTCGCTGATCGTGTAGGCCGCACGAAGATCTGCCTGATCCGCGAGGAAGACCAAAAAATCTGTGGGGGCGTTGGGTGACGCAGTGATGGTGGCGCTCAACTGCGGATCGACCCGCTGGGCCTGCACCGGCAGCGCCACGGAGGCCAGGTCGGCGGGCAGGGCGGCCCGGAGTGCCGCCGTCGGGCTGATTGGCAGTGCCTCATACAGGTGAGGCGTCACGTCCGCCCCGCCCGTGTTCTGGATGGTCAGCGTGATTTGCGTCGTTGTGCCGAGGGCCGCGTTTGTAACGACGGATGCCGGGTTGCTCGTGAGTGCGGAGTTCGATTGGGCGATGGCGACCTGATGGATTGTTGGGACGACGGTGCCGACCACCAGGGTTGTGATCAGCGCCAGAACCATAGCGGCGGTACGCAGATAGAGCGTCATATCCTGTCCTAAGCCACGTGGGTTGTAGGAATCAAAGGTACAGCGTGGCTCAGGTAGCGTATCAGTCCGCATAAACTATGTCAACTCAGCCCTCACCCCCCACAGGGCATGTGCAAAGTCGTGTGGTCGCCGGGCAGCCCTCACCCCCCAGCCCCCTCTCCCCGTGAGGGAGAGGGGGCTGGGGTGAGGGACTTTGACGTAACCCTAGCCATTGGACGAGGAGACGAGCATGTGTTCGTATCTCCTCCTCGTGTTACGCATCACAGCCCGCTATCCCGCATACGATCAAGCAGCCGGTCGAGCTCTGCGAGGGTGTGCGCGAGACCGGCGGGGGTGCGGCTCAGGGCACCGTCGCCGATCATCACCGATCTTACCGCGTCGGCATCGTCGCCAACTGTGCGTAGGTCAGCCAAATTCTGGCGGAGCCGCTGGTCGCTGATGGCAATGCCGTGGCGACCGAGGAGTTCATGGTAGCGTGAGAAGTGATGCTGGAGGTGGCCTGCCACTGTCTCAAAGGCGTGACGGGCGATGTCCATGCGCGTGTGGTAGTGCATCGCGTTACCGTGGAACATCACAGCGTCGTCGCGGCTCGGCTCGATCAAGATTATATCGACATGCGGGTGGCGGCGTCGGATCTGCTTGATGTGGTAGTGCAGACCGGCGTGGATAAACGTGCGGAAGATCTGGCTGCCAATCAGCGGTATCCCCTCATCGCTGATCGCGTGGCCTGATGTATGGTGACGGTTATCGAAAGGCACCATCGGGTTAATACAGACGATCAGCTCGGTGCCGCCTTCGATTGCCACATCCAGGCTCGCGGTGCCACGGATCCCGCCGTCGATATAGTCGCGTTCGCCGATCCGCACCGGTCGGTAGAAGAGCGGGATCGCTGCCGACGCACTTACCGCCTGCGAGATCGGCACATGGGCCAGGTGTCCATGCCCAAAGATCGCCCGCTCGCCGGTGTCCAGGTCGGTAGCGATGACCGCCAGCTCGCGGCTAAGGTCGGTAAAATGGTTGGAGCGACCGGGTTGTTCCAGCGCGGTTCGCAAGAATCTTTCCAGCGCGCCGCTATCATAAATACCGTTGGGCAGACTGGGAGCCAGCAGTTCGGCGAGATCGAGCAGGGTCGTACCTTCACCGGTAGCAATACGGTTGACGAGGGCGGTGAGGGCGTCGGGCAGGTGACGTAGGCGGTCAAGGGCGGCGGGGATGTTGATCGAGAAGAGGTGATGTGGCTCAAGCTGGTCAATTCCGAGGACAGAGCTATCGAGGACGGAGAGCAGCGTGCGCGGTGAGATATTGTTGGCTAGGCAGGAGGCGATCAGACCACCGGCGCTAGTGCCGACGTAGCTGTCGAACTCGTTGACCGAGTGTTGTTCGAGGATCTGATCGATTGCGCAGAGGGCACCGATCTCATAGGCCGCACCGGTGACCCCGCCGCCCGCAAGGACGAGAGCCGATTTGCTACGTTGCATGGGAGCCCCCGTTAGAAGTGATGAATGATGCATGGTGCGTGCGGAACATTCAGCATGCACTATGGGTCATTGTTTCTTAAGAATCTGTTCGATAATCGAGGCTAGCGCATCAACCTGCGAGTTCAGCCGAGCGACATCGTTGCGGCTGGGCACATCGACTTGTGGATCGGCCATGCGCGTCTTCGCGCTCTCCGCGAACTCACTGCTCAGCAGCAGTTGCCGCCAGCGGATCGCATCATCCGTGCTGATCTTCTGGTCGCCGACCAACGAATCAATACGGCGTCCGATCTCAATTTCGATCAGGTACGTACCACCAAGCGAGTCAAAGAGCGTGCGACGCAGGTTGGACAGCGTATCGCCGCCAAACTGGATCATCCCGGTGAGCAGCATCGTGGGCAACTGAGGGGCGCTCCGACCACGCGCCTGGAGTACCACCTGAGCCAGGATGCTCGCTGTAATATCATCGCCCGTCTCATTATCGAGAATACGTACCGCATCACCGTCCTGCACCAGTCGCGCAATACCGTCCAGGGTGATGTACTGCTTCCGGTTGGTGTGGTAGAGCTTACGGTTGGCGTACTTTTTGATCAGGTGCATACGCCCTCGATAGAAATGTAGGATTGATTGGTTCGATCAGCAAGACGACCATGACACAAAAACGCACGGGGGCGGCGACGCTGCCCCCGCGCCCTCTCCGAGCTGTGAGAGGCTACCCTTCAATCGTCGTATCAGACCCCTTGAGGGCCACCTTGCCCTTTGCCGGGGTCTCCTGGATGCGCCGTAGCTCCTCGACACGGACAGCGAGGTGGGCGATCTTCGCGCTCAATTCATCGATGTCACGCTTGGATGGGATATTCATCCGGTTCAGGAACTGCTCCAGGCTCGTCTCCACCTGGGTGCTGATGGTGGCAACCCCACTCTGGATCGGACTGATCTGGGGCTGCGCCGTCTTACGGATGCGCTCCACGGTCTCATCGATCAGATGCGAGGCGTCCTTCTGGGCCAGTTCTCCCCGCTCCACCAGCCGGTTGATGAACTCCTCGGCCTCGTCGCGGCTCAGGGCAAGGGCTCCCACGCCGGCGAGCATGAGCTTGCGCACGACCTCAACCATCTGGGTGCTGCCGTTCGGTGTCAGGGGTGGCTCTTCGACCTGGCGGACGTTGACTTCGATCTCGATCTCTTCAACATTCATGGTTCTTGCTGCTACTTTCTACGTACCCGAAAGTACGCGCTAGAAGTTCCTGCTTCATCCCAGCATGCCACACTTAAGGATGGTCTTACCGCCAGTCCACAGGCTAGGTTTACGTCTCGACGTAGAGCTACAACCGAGACGACCAGTGAGACACTGGTACGCCTTTCCCCCATGCGTTGCGTCCCGCGTAGGTGGTCCCCTCTTGGTTATCGAGTGTCCTTCCTACGTGATCACGTGAGGCAGTATAACATACTCGGACGCTTGTAAGTACCTACATAACGCAGTGCGTTATGTTGAAGTATAACGCATATGACGCAGCGTGTCAAGACAGACAGCTGATTCTGCCAGGGCATGTGCAAAGTCGTGTGATCGCCGAGCAGCCCTCACCCCCCAGCCCCCTCTCCCTGAGCGGGAGAGGGGGAGTCGAAGGCATCCTGCTGCGGAATCTCCCCTCTCCCCGTGAGGGAGAG